>ERZ1370068.3998-contig-3094_pt1 | contig 18121 bp, 12 predicted proteins | sample MGYA00561227_ERZ1370068 | MGnify/ENA primary metagenome ERZ1370068 (study PRJEB38410, sample SAMEA6850437) | metagenome | study: Metagenomic assessment of the ecological functions of the soil: analysis of the soil microbiota associated with the...
GGTATGCTTCAGTTTCAGTTACGTATTGCTCGTATGTCGCCGGAGTAAGCTGGAGGTTGTAGGCGATGGTCGCCTGGTAGAGATCGTTCAGCGCCCCGCCGCGCGCCAGAAGACGAGCGAGCAGCGCCAGCGGAATGACGAGCGCCCCGGCTGCCGAGCCAGACAGGCACGTCGCGCAGGGTCCAGCCTGGCTCGTGACCGCCAGCGCGAGCAGGACACGACGAGCACGTGGAGTCCCCGCGTTGCAATAGCTCAGTGCGAACGCCGCGCCGAGCAGCACGCCCTGCCGCCGCAAAGCCTCACGCGCACCGTTAGCACCCTTAGCACCAGCACCTCGTAGCGCCCCCAGCGCCCTTGGCAGCTGTGCAGCCGTTGACGCTCGCTGTGAGCCCCAGCCACCGCGAGCGCGATGAACGTCTCCGCCTGCGCGCGCGGACGCGCGACGCCGCCCAGCCGCGCGCCAGGCCTTCGGGTCCGAGAGCAGCAGGAACAGGACGACCGCCGAGATGCCGCCGGCGAGCAGGACCTCCGAGCCGCGACCCGTCAGCCCATAGCAGCGCCGCGACCAGCGGCCGCGGCAGCCAGGTCGGCCGCCGGGCACAACGACGTCGCGGGACGAGAGACCGCGCGAGCGCCGCGCATAGACGTAGTGGATGCCTGGCGGCTTCTGGTCCCAGGCGTCGCGGTAGGCGAGCTCGCCGTGCCGGATGCGCTCCCCGACGTAGGCGTAAAGCCCCTGGTCCGGCGCCCATCGGCTGCGCGAGCGACGGCAGCGCGGACGATCAGCAGCGCGCCGACGAGCGCCGAGCAGGAGTCGCTCTGGACATCAAGGAAGTAGGCGAGCCGAACCGTTGAATTACAGTGCTGCGAGCCGATTTCCTTGCCCGCGCGCATCGCCACCGCGCCCACGCTCGCCCTCGTGGTGCCCACCTACAACGAACGCGATCGGTTGCCCGAGCTGGTGCGCGCGATCTTCGCGCGCATGCGAGCCGCGCCGGCATCGACGGCGAGCTCGTCATCGTCGACGACAATTCGCCCGACGGCACCGGCGCGGTCGCCGACGAGCTCGCGCGCGACGCCTCGCGATCCGCGTCGTCCATCGGGCCGGCAAGCTCGGGCTCGGCACGGCCGTCGTCGAGGGCTTCGCGCGCCGCCGCGGCCGAGATCGTCGGGCGTCATCGACGCCGACCTGAGCCATCCGCCGGACGCTCGTGCCGCGCATGCTCGGCGGTCATGCAGCAGGACGAAGGCGCGACATCGTGATCGGCAGCCGCTACATCCCCGGCGGCGGCACGCGCGAACTGGCCGATCGTCGCGCGTGCTGATGTCGCAGTTCGCGTGCGCTGATGGCGCGCGGCCTGACGCCCGGTGCGCGACGCGACGTCCGGGCTTCTTCCTCATGCGCCGCGATCGCGCGCGAGGCGTGACGATCTCGGCCGGCGGCTTCAAGATCTGCCTCGAGCTGCTCGATCCGCAGCGAGCCGCGCCTCGGTGATCGAAGTGCCCTACGTGTTCGACGGGCCGGACGGTCGGGCGAGAGCAAGATGAACCTGAAGGAAGCGACTCGGCTACCTGCGGCAGCTGCGCGGATCTGCAGCGCCTACCGCCGGACCGCAGCCTGCCGCGCGCGCCGCAGCGACCGATCGCGTCACGCCGATCGGACGAGCTTCAGGCGGTCGCCGGTGCGGCGCGCGGCGTGGCCGCGGCGCGTCGGCGACCTGCGCGCCGAAGATCGTGCGCGCGGCGACCTGCCAGAAGATGCGCCGGCTTCGGTCAGCGCCAGCTTCACGACGTCGCCCAGCCGTGCGCGGCGATGTAGGCCGGGCGCAGGAAGAAGCGTCGCTTGGCGCGGTTGATCGCGTCCATCACGATCGTGCTCGTCGAGGCCGTTGCCGCGCAGCAGGTAGCACGAATACTCCATCCTCGACCAGTCCTTCGCTCGGCGAGCAGCCCGTCGCGTGACGCACTTGTCGTAGAGCGCCGTGCCCGGATACGGCACCGCCGGATAGAAGTTGGCGAAGTCGGGATCGAGCTCGATCGCGTAGCTCGATCGTGCGGTCCATCGTCGTCCGGCGTCTCGCCCGGGTAGCCGAAGATGAAGAACGCGAACGACCGGATCCCGGCGTCGCGCATGTTGCTGAACGCCGCCTGGATCTTCTGCGCGCTCGAGCCGCTTGACCATGTCCTTGCGGATCTCTTCGGACTCGGTCTCGATGCCGAGCGCGAGCATCCAGCAGCCGGCCTCGCCGCAGCCGGTGGACGAACGCGGGATCGGTCGAGGTTGTCGGCGCGGGCGTTGCCGAACCACTGGATCGGCAGCTTGCGCGCGATCAGCTCGTCGCAGAACGCGCGTGAACGTCTTCACGTTCAGCGTGACGGTGTCGCCCCACAGGTAGAAGAACTCGACGCCGAGCTCGCGGTAGCTGCGCTCGATCTCGTCGACGAGCGCCTTCGCGCTGCGCTCGCGGAACTTGTGGCCCTGGTGGATCGGCGCGACGCAGAAGTCGCACGCAGTACGGGCAGCCGCGGCTCGTCTCGACGATGCACGTAGCGGCTTGTTGACGAGCGGCAGCGCGTAGTCGATCGAGCGGCGAGCAGGTCCCACGCCGGATACGGCGTCGTCGAGGAACCCGGTGAACTGACCCTGCGCGCGATGCGGCACGATCGACCGCCGCGCCGCGGCGCACGCCAGGTCGAGGCTCGGGATCGTCGCCGAGCCGATCGAGCGACTCGAGCGCGCGAGCTGCAGCGCGCCGTCCTCCGGCTCGCCGACGAACATGCCGTCCACCGCCGGCGCGCGCGCCATCGACTCGGCCGGCGTCGTCGACGCGTGCGGGCCGAAGCAGAACATCGGCGCGCCGAAGCGCGCCTTCAGCTTCGCCATCTCCGCGACGTCGGCGTCGAGCGTCGGCGTGGTGCTCGGGAAACAGGATCAGCGTCGGCGTGAAGCCCTCGCGGTCGAGCCGCGCGATCAGCGATCCGACGTCGATCGCGCGCTCGGCGGTCGAGATCGACGAGCCGGACGTCGCAGCCCGCGCTCGCGCAGCAGCGCGCGCGAGCAGCGCCAGCGTGTAGGGCGGCTTGGTCGTGCCGAGCACCTCCTCGCGCTCCTGGCAGCGGCCCTGGCGCGTGAACGCGACGCCGTTGACGAGCGGCGGATTGACGAGCAGCGTCTCGCGTCCGAGCATCGTCACGGTCAGCGCACCACCGTCAGCGGGATCGCGCGTCGGCGCCGGCACGTGCCGCCGTCGCCGGCGGCGACCGGCTCGGCGACGAGCTCGACCTTGCAGCAGCGCCGGCAGACCGGGAAAGATGCCGTCTTCGAGCGAGCCGCCTGCGCATCTCGACGTACGCGCTCGCCGTTCCAGACCTCTTCGAGCGACGACTGTCGTCAGGTCGCCGACCTCGACGCGGATGAACGGGCAGAAGTAGACCTTGCCGCGAGAACGACACGCGCGCGTGGAGGAACGGATAGAGGCAGCGGCCGTCGAGCTTCGCGCCCGGCGTGTAGTAGCTGTCGATCAGCTGCGGATGGACCTTCGGCCGCATAGTCGAACAGGACGTTGCGCTGCGCGGCACTTGTCGCGCGAGCGCGGCGACCTTGCGTCGCGGACGCGCGCGACGTCCAGCCCGGGATCCGGCGTGACGAACGTGGCGATCACCGACGCGTCGGTGCGCGCCGATCAGCCGCACCGTCTCCGCCACTTCCTCCGGCGTGCTGAACATCAGGTGGTTGAGGCCGATCGCGTCGACGCCGAGCTCCTCGGCGACGTCGACCATCTGGTCGAGCGCGTCGAGCGTCTCGTGCGCGACCGTCGTGTTGATGCTGACGCGCAGCGGCGCGCGCTTGCGGCGCGCCGCCTCCTGCAGCCGCCGCAGCCCCGCGGCCGTCCGCTCGAACGTGCCCTTCAGCGCCGCGCGCGCGCGTCGTGCAGCTCGCCCGGGCCGTCGATCGAGACGCTGATGTGCTTCAGGAAGCCCGTGCGCCGCCAGATCGGCCAGCGCCTCGGCGCGCTCCTCGGTGATGATCGTGCCGTTGGTCGTCAGATAGCCGCAGGCGTAGCCCTTCTCGCGGAAGAGATCCAGCACGGACATGATGTCCTTGCGCATGAAGATCTCGCCGCCGGTGAGGCTGACCTGGAAGCCGGCCTGGTCGGGAAACGCGCGTCGCGAGCGCGTCGAGCGGCAGCTCCTGCGCGCCACTCGCCTTCGATGTTGAGCAGGTCGCCGACGTAGCAGAACTCGCAGTGCAGGTTGCACCGCATCGTCGCTTCGTAGACGGCGCCCATCGGCAGGCGGTCGGCGCGGCCGGTGCCTCTCGTCGAGGAATCGCTGGATGCGCTCCTCGTAGCGTGCGGCGGCGGTAGCGCGCCCAGGCGTGCCGCGCCACCGGCAGCGCCCGCGCCGTCGACTGTCGAGCCGATCGCGGAGTTTACGAACCAGGACCATTCGAGTCTGCCAGATCTCCACGACCGGACCGGAGCGCTCGAGCGCCGCCGTTATCCGGGCATCACGTGTTGTGCAGGAAAGGCTCGGCCTGCGGCGTCCGCCGGCGCCTGCGCGCGATACGGCGAAAACACGGCGAGCCGGCGGCCCGTTCCGGGCCAGCGCGGCTAGGCAGCGGCATCGTTGCAGGAGCCTCGTCATTGTAGCGTTTCAGGACGACGAACGCCACGTGTTCCGCGCGGACGGGCTCAACGGGTCGACCGTGCCGAGCTGCGTCGCAGCGGCAGGTAGAGCTTGTCGGCGTCCATGCCGCGTCCGAGGTAGATCGAGCCGGTAGGCGGGCGCCGGATAGGGCTCCGCGCGATCTGCAGACTGCGTCTTCGTCGGCATCTCGCGGCCGGATCGGCTCACCGCCTCACGCAGCGACGTCGGCGGTCGGCTCCAGCGGCACCGAGTACGGCTGGGTCAGGATCGTCGCGCCTGACGGGCATGGTGCATGCGGATGAAATCCGAGCGCGAGCGGTCCGCGTGTCGGTCTGGCGGATGAACGCGATCGGCCTGGAGGCTCGTCCAGGCCAGCGGTCGCGAAGCGCGGCGACGAGACAGCACGCTGCAGCGCGGCAGCCGCTGCTTCCGCCACGATGCTCCGCGACGGCGATCGCGGCGAAGACGGCGATGAACGGGACGATCAGGCATCGAGGTAGCGGCTCGCCGGGAACGTGCCGGCGATGAACAGGAGGAACGGGATCGGAAACGCGAGCAGCCAGCACGCGCGCGCCGTGGATCCTCGCGAGCGGCCGACGCCGCGCCGATCGCGGCCAGCAGCGCCAGCGATCGGTCCCGATGGTGTCGGACAGCAGCAGCGATCGCGTAGCGCGCAGCGCTCGCAGCATAGCCCAGGTTGTCCGACGGCGCGATCGACGACGATCTGCCGGTTCGCGCGGATGTCGCGCAGCGCGCGTCGCGGGCTCGACGAGGATGAACGGCGACAGCAGGAAGAACACCGCGCCGCTCACGGCCGCCGCGATGCGCGATCCGCCGCATCGGCGTCGCCGCGGTCGCGCGCGCCCGCGCGCCGCCGACCACGCCAGCGGAATCGCGAGGAAGATCGCGTAGTAGTGCGTCGAGAACGCCACGCCCGGTCAGGCGGCGGCCGGCGCCGAGATCGCTTGTCGCAGCTCGCCGTGTCCGGCGGAAGCCGCGTCCAGCACGCGCAGATACGCCAGCACGATCAGGAAGCGTCACCGGCACGTCGTGCTTCACGTAGTGCGAGTTGCAGCACGTGCAGCGGCGCGACGGCGAGCAGCAGCGCGCCGAGCACGCCGCGGGCGGCCGCTGATCGGCGCGTCACGCGTGAGCCGAGGACGCCGGTCGCCACCACCGTGGCGGCGCCCAGGAGCGCCGTGAGCAGCCGTCCCGCCACGAACGACGCGCGTCGGATCGACGAAGAACTCGCGCTGGAAGGCGCCGAACGACTGCGACCGATCGCGTCGCCACGGCGAGAGCGCCGTCAGCGCCTTCCCACGCGAACAGCGCGTAGAAGTAGAACGACGGATACAGGAAGTTGTGCGGGTTGAAGTCGCCACTTCGCGAACGCCAGCGCCCGCGACATGATCGCGACTTCATCCGGGTTGTAGACCGCCGGGCAGCCCATATCGCAGCCCGATACAGCCGCAGCGCGAGCGCCACAGCGAACGACGAACAGCCACGACACCGACGAACACCGGCGCCGGCCGTGTCGATCCGTGTCCATCCGCGCGGAGTCGCGTGAGCATCACTCCGGCGCCTCGATGTCGGTGGCGACGATCTCGCCGGCCATCTCCGGTGCTGTCGGTCGGCGCGAGCGTCGGCCGTCGCCGGGCTGACTGCGCCGGCGCAGCGCGCCGAGCCGGCGCAGCTCCTCAGGCTGGAAGAAGCCGGTGACGGCGAGCAGGGCCGGCGAAGACGACGACCACCGTCGCGCCGCGCGCGAGCAGATCCGGGCACCGGCGCCAGCGTCGAGCGCGGATCGACCGGCGAGACTGGATCGCGGGCAGCAGCATCGCCGCCGACATAGCGCGACGAGCGGCGGCGATCAGACGCGGGCGATGCGGCCCCACTCATAGGCGATCGGATAGAAGCGCTGCGAGAGCACGTAACCGAGCGACGGCCTGCACGGCGTACGCCGCGCCGTTCGCCCACGCCGCGCCGACGATGCCGAGACGCGGGATCAGCACGAAGTTCAGGCCGATGTTGGTGGCCGCCGCCGTCATCGTCGCGACCGGGTAGTACTGCGTGCTGCTTGGTGATGTTGAGGCCGATCGAGCGTGAGCAGGTAGATGCCCTGGCAGAAGACGCCGAGGCCGGTGAACCCGATGACGATCGCGCACGTCGGCCCAGCGCGGATCGTCGGGCGCCATGAACCGGCCGTGCGACATCGCCCGCATCGCGTCGGTGCCCGACGGCCGAGATGCCCGCGGTCAGCAGCGCCAGGACCGCCACGCCGTAGGTCGAGACCGTGCGGAACACGCGCGGCGCGTCCGGCTCGCGGATCGTCGCGTAGTAGAACGGCGCCCACGCCGACTCGAAGGCGCTCAGGAACAGCTTCTGCGTCAGCCCGAACGACACCGCCATGCCGTAGACGCCGACGTCGGCCATCGACGACGAAGAACGGCAGGATGAACTTGTCGCCGACGGCCGTGATCTGCTGCGCCGCGGCGTGCGGCACGCGCGGCAGCCCGAACGCCAGCGCGTCGCGGAGGACCTCGGCGTCGAGAACACCGGCCGGATGAGCGGCGCGAACCATGGGACCAGCGCCGCCATGATCGCCGATCGTCACCAGCGAGATCCGCCAGATACAGGCCCGTGACGCCCAGTGTCGAGCTGCATCACCAGCACCAGCCGCACGACGATCGTGCAGCACCGATCGCACGAGCGTCAGCAGGCTGAAGGTCTTGGTCCGCTGCTCCATGCGCAGCACGTGGAACGGGATGAACGTGAAGCCGATCGCGAACGTGTTCAGCAGCATCAGCCGCAGCGCCGGCGCATGCGTCGCGGCGCGCCGAGTCAGCGTCGCCGCCAGCCACGGCGCGGCGAGCGAGCAGCGCCGACGACGACCGCGCCGTCGAGCGCGAGCAGGAAGAAGAAGATCGTGCTCGCCAGCCGGCGCCGGCCCTGCTCGTCGTCGGCGTCGTAGAAGAACCGCATGAACGAGCCGTCGAGGCCGAAGCGGAAGACGATCTTGGCGATCGACCTCGAGGCCGCCGAGGATGCTGATGACGCCGTAGTCGCTGGCGCTGAAGTAGGTGACGTAGACGCTGAGCAGCAGGAAGTTGACGATCGAGACGGCGACGTCGCCGAGGCCGTAGACCGTGACGTTCTTCGAGAGCTCGCGGATCTTCTGGAACAAACGGTCAGCGCTTGCGGAAGGTGAGCAGGTTCAGGAAGCACCAGCCGGGAACGGGCAGCAGCCGCGTGAGCGCGCGGTGGAGCGGCGCGAGCGCGCGCGGATGGCGGCGCACGAGGCGCGTCAGGACCGGCACGGTCGGGAAGATGCCGCGGCGCGCGACGAGCGTGAACCCGGCGCGCGCGGCCGAGCTGCAGATACTCGCCGCACGGGACGATCGCCCGGATGCTTGTACTCGGAGGCCGTGCGGATCAGCCGTCCGCGCAGCAGGAAGTGGATGCGCGACTGCAGGTGCGCCAGGTTCGGGACCGAGACGAGCAGCTCGCCGCCGGGCGCGCAGCGACGCGGATGCAGCTCGGCCAGCGCCCGCGGCTGATCGTCGTAGGCCAGGTGCTCCGAGCACGTCGAGGCACAGCGCGCGATCGAACGACGCGTCCGGAAACGGCAGCGCCGTCAGCGATGCCGTGCGTCACCCGCGCCGACGAGTAGTTGGCGTCGACGCCGCTGATGTCGAGGCGCCGGCGTAACTCGTCGACGAGCACGCCTTCGCCGCAGCCCGCGTCGAGCACGCGCGTGCGTGCCGGCAGCGCGTCGAGATACGCCGCGCACGGCGTCGAGCTTCGCGATGATAGGTCGGGTAGTAGTCCCAGGAGGGATCGGGCGTCCGGTGATAGTCCCCGCGCGCCGCGTACTCGCCGCGGCGCACCAGCTCGGGGCTGGGCATTGGGCGAGATTCTATACGAGTCTGAGCCTCGACCTGAAGTCCGGTCCGCCGTCGACCGCCGGGTGCAGCACAGCCGGGCTGGCGCGTTCGGGTCACGCGTTCGACGTTAGGCGCTCGCGACGCAGGCCTGATACGGATTCGGGACGCCGTTGGCGCCCGGCATGGTGCGGGCTGCGGCAGCGCGCCCGGCGGCGCCGACAGCGGACCGCTCCCGGCGCCGCCGGTTCTGCGCTATCTGGATCGGCATCTGCTGGTTCGGCTGCAGCTGCGCGCTGGCTGCGGCATGCCGGGAGCGGGACGTTCAGCCGGCATGCCCGGGATCTGCTGGCCCGTTGGCTGGTTGAGCATCTGCGGCGGCATCGTGCACGTTGATCGGCTCGTCATCGTCGTCGTTCGGCATCGGCGGACGCTGGAACGTCGGACGGCGCCGCGTTGCTCGCGGCTGGCCGCCGGCGCCGGCTGGCTCGACACGAAGATCGTGACGCGGTCGTAGACGACGCGGCGCTCGGCGAGCGGCGCCGGCGCGCGGCGCGCGCGATGTAGCCGCTGGCCGAGCGCAGCAGGACGTCGAGCGCCTCGCGCTCGGGCGCGTCGACCAGCTGCAGCGTGACGGCTGGGCCCGTCAGCTTGTCGGCGTTGACGATCTGTCGTCTGGCCGACGCGCGCCCATTCCTGCAGGATCTGCCGCAGCGGGCACGTTGTCGCGCGATGATCGTCACCCGGCCGTTCTGCATCGACAGCTTCAGCTCGCCGCGCGACGGCCGGCCGCTGACAGCGAAGCCGTCGCCAGGGCCGCCAGGACGCACGCAGCGCAGGATGAGTTTTTCATAGGATGGCTACCTCATAAGTATACGCCTCTTAGGACGTCTCAGCGAGCAGCCTGCGGCCGGGCGTCAGGCCAGCTTGGTAATCCAGAGCGGCGAGTCTTTCCGCGGCAGATCGCACGCGCGGCAGACGTCCGGGCCCGCCGCTCTCGAGGTGCTCGCGCGCGCACGGCGCGGTAGGGCTCGGCATTCCAGACGTCCGCGATCGTCTGGCGTGTTGAGGTCGCCGAGGATCGTCTTGCCGTCGAAATCGGCGCAGCAGAGCGAGACCCGGCCGTCCCACAGCACCGTGAAGGTCAGCCACGGGCCGGTAGCAGGGATAGTTGACGTCCGACTCGTGGTTGAGCGTCCCGGCCCAGTTGTGCAGATCGGTGATGTGAATCTTGTCGGCGACGTCGCGCCAGTGCTCGATGAACGCCTGCTCGTCGGCGGAGTTGTTCTGCCGGACGAACGACAGGATCAGCTTCGGCCGCCGCCGGCCGAGCTCGGCGCGGATGCCGGACGAGGCGCTCGATGTTGCGCGATCACCTTGTCGTAGTTGAGGCCGATGCGCGTCGCGCTCGAAGACCTCCTTGCCGGCCGCGTCGACGCTGATGTTGATCGCGTCGAGCCCGGCCTCGATCATCCCGCGCGCGACCTCCTCGGTGATCAGCGAGCCGTTGCTGATCATGCCGACTTCCGTGATGCCCTGCTCCTTCGCGTAGCGGACCTTCTCGACGAGCTGGCGATCGAGGAACGGCTCGCCGTAGTTGTGCACGCGGACGTGCGTGATGCCGAGCGTCGGCGCACTCGTCGACGATCTTCCGGAAGAGCTCGACGGCTCATCACGCCCTGGCGCGCGGTGCATCTCGTCGCGCGGGCAGAACACGCACTTCGCGTTGCAGATGTTCGTGCTCTCGATCTGGACGATCTCCGGCAGGATCGGCGACGCGGTCGCGCCCGGTCGCGAGCAGCAGCCGGCGGATCGGCTTCGCCTGGCGGCGCAGCAGCGCTCTCGACGGCGCGCGCGCGCGCGCGGCTTTCGAGTCTTCATGCATGGCTGCGTGCGGCGCGAATGCTCGATCACGCGCGTCAGGATCTCGTCGAGCTCGACCGTCGGCTCGTAGCCGACCAGCGCGCGGATCTTCGCAGATGTCCGGCACGCGGCGCGGCATGTCCTCGAAGCCGGCCTCGTACGCCTGGTCGTACGGGATCGTCACGATCGGCGACGTGCTGCCGGTCATCGTCCTTGATCGCGCTCGGCGAGGTCGCGGATCGAGATCTCCTTGCCGTTGCCGATGTTGAAGACCTGGCCGATCGGCGCGCGGCTCGTCGATCAAGGCTACCATGGCGCGCACGACGTCCCCGACGTAGGTGAAGCTGCGCGACTGCGTGCCGTCGCCGAACACCGTGATCGGCTCGCCCGGCGAGCGCCTGCCGCACGAAGTTCGGGATCACCATCCCGTAGCTGGCCGGTCTGCCGCGGCCCGACGGTGTTGAAGAGCCGCACGATGATGACCGGCAGCTTGCGCTCCTTCCAGTAGGCGAGCGCCAGGAACTCGTCGATCACCTTGCTGCACGCGTACGCCCAGCGGTGCTTCGACGTCGGCCCGAGCACGAGGTCGGCGTCCTCGCTGGAACGGCACGTCGGTGCTCTTGCCGTAGACCTCGGACGTCGAGGCGATCAGCACGAGCTTCTTCTTCTTGTTCGCGTGCTTCGAGCACGACCTCGGTGCCGTGCACGTTGGTCTCGATCGTGCGGACCGGCTGCTCGACGATCAGCTTCACGCCGACGGCGGCGGCGAGGTGGACGACCGATGTCGCAGCGATCGATCAGCTCGGCGAGCAGCGGCTCGTTGGTGACCGTGTCGATCGTGTAGTGGAACCTCGGGTGCGCCTTGAGGTGCGCGATGTTGTCGATCGAGCCCGGTCGACAGGTCGTCGAGCACGAACACTTCGTCGCCGCGGTCGAGGAGCGCCTCGGCCAGGTGCGATCCGACGAATCCCGCGCCGCCGGTGATCAGCACACGCATCGTTCGTCGTCCGTCAGCCGTCACGTCTCGGCGTCGCGCAGGGCCGAGGATGCGCCGTCGGCGGATCGCGCGCGCGGCCTGCGCCGCCGTCCGACGCGGTTCCGTGCCGGCGGTCCGATCATCTGCTGCGGAACTCCTGATCATACAGGAGCTTCGGCGAGCGCCGCGCGGATTTCTGCCGCCGAGCCGGCGCCGAGCCATCAGCGCCGGCGTCGACGAACGGCGTCAGGTTGTTCGGCAGGCCGATGACGAGCGACGGCACGCCGAGCGCGACGCGCGTCGATCGCGACGGTCGAGTTGACCGTGACGACGCGCGCGCGCGCGCCGAGCAGCGGCGGCAGCGGCGCGCCGACGCCGGCAGCACGCGGATGTTCGGCGACGCCCGGCGGTCGCGGCGCGTAGACGTCCGGCGTCTCGGCCGGATGCGGCTTGATCACGAGCTGCACGTCCGGGCATCGTCGCGCACGGCCTCGACGAGCGCCGGCAGGAACGGCCGCGCCTCGCGCTCCTTGGCGGCGAACAGCACGAGCGCTCGCGACTCGCCGGCGCCGGCATCGCGCCGCGACGCGCTCGAGCGTCCGCCGGCGTCAGCGCGCGGACCGCGCGCGACGAGCGTCGTCGAGCGCGCGCTGCCGGTGACCGCGAGCGCGTCGGCGGGAAAGCGTCCCGCCGTCGCCAGGTGCGCGCGCCGCGTAGTCGTCGAAGAGCAGCGTCGCGGCCGGACAACGGGAAGCCGGGATCGGCCGCGGTTGCGCGGGATCCGCGAGCGTCTCGTCCGGCTCGTGCCGGTAGTTCAGCCAGTGGCGGTAGATGAAGCCGTGCTGCAGGCCCGGCGAGCGGGATGCCGCGCCGCCGGCATTCGAGCGCGAGCGCGCGTCCCCAGCCGCCGGCCTCGGCGTAGGTGACGGCGACGCTCGGGCTCGATGCGCGTCGAGCGCGGCGGCCGCTTCGTCCATCGCGCGCGCCGACCAGGGAAACTGCAGCAGCGCGATGCCGGCGAGCTGCTCGCGCACGAGCGGCCAGCAGTCGCACGCCGCGGATGACGGCGTGCGCGCGCAGATCGGCGCTGTTCCACAGGCTCCGGCGCGCGTCGTGCCGATCGCGATACACCGCGCGCGAGTCCGCCGCAGCGCGCGCGACCGGCGCGAAGCGCTCGATCGGCGACGACGGCCGTCGCCGGCGCGCGCGACGCAGCGGATCCCACCAGCGGCGCGCGCCGGAAGTTGGTGCGCGCGCCGATGCCGACGTAGCGGATCGTCGTCCGCGGCGACGCGCGATTCGAGCGCGCGCAGCACCGGGCCGATGTACGACTCGGCGCTGCCGTCGGCCGTCGACCCGCTGCGCCAGAAGCGCGGTGTGCACGAACGCCGCGACGCGCGCGCGCGCGGCGCGGCGGCGCGGCCGCGCGCAGCCGCGACAGCCGCGCGCCGGCCGCGAGCCGCTCGCGCGCGCGTCCATCCGCAGCGAGCGCCACGCCGCCGACGCGGCCAGCCCGGACCGCTGTAGCGGATCTTCGCGCGCGGCGGCCGCCTCGGCGATCAGGCCCGGATGCGATCCGCCGACACGTAGCGCACCGCCAGCGGCCGGTCGCGCTCGACCAGCGCGTCGAAGCGCCGCGATCGTCCGCAGCGCGTGCAGGATCGCCTGCTCCTTGTGGCAGGCAGAGCTCCGCGAACCACCAGAGCGAGTCGCCGCGGAGCGTGAAGCGGCTGCGGAACGGCACGCCGTCGACGCGCAGGTGGCGGAGCGCCTTGATCCAGGCATAGCGCCTCGTCGTGCGCGCGTTCGGCGCGTGCGGCGTCGAGATAGGCGACGCAGGTCGACGCGCCGCGGCCCGGCGCCGGAGTCGACGTCGAGCGTGATCATCCGCGCGCCGAGTCCGTCGAGCGGCCTGCCCCGAGCGCGAGCGCTCGTCGATCGCCGCCGAGCGACCGTGCGCGACGCTCGATGCCCGACGAGGCAGTCCGGCGTGTGTCCGACGCAGCGCGCCGGCGGCAGCCGGATGCGGTTGCACGGGCTGCACGGCAGATCGATCGCGCACGACGCGTGTCTCGCACGCCGCGCGGCGCGTAGCGGCGCGGATCCGACGGCCCGAACACCGCGACGATCGGCGTGCCGACGGCGTGCGGCCAGGTGCATCGGCCCCGTGTCGCCGGTGACGAACAGATCGAGCTGTTCGATCACGCGCCGCGACGGTCAGCAGGTCGACATGTCGCCGGAGAGGTCGAGCACGCGATCCGGCGGCAGCGCCGCGCGGACGATGTCGATCTGCGCCCGGTCCGCCGGCGTGCCGGTCAGCACGATCGCCGCCGATCGATCGCGCACGAGATGTCGCGGCCGACGTCGCGAAACCGCGTCTCGGGCCACTGCTTGATCGCGCGCCCGCCGCTGACGTGCATGCCGACCTTCGAGTCGCGCCGCGCGAACGGGCGCGAGGAGCCGCGTCGCCGCCGCGCGGTGGCCTCCGGGCACGCGGAGCGCCCACGTCACCGGCGCGTCGCGGGCTCGCCGGCCGAACGGCCGTCGTGCACCAGCCGCCGCGCGTTGTCGGCGGTGTGCGCCGACGGGTCGTAGTCGATCGCGACGTCGAGCAGCGCGCCGCCGCCGCCGCTCGCGAAGCCCGCCGTGCGCCGCGCGCCCGGCGGCCGCCAGCGCGAGGTTCGTCCGGATGTCGGGCTCGAAGTTGATCGCGAGATCGTAGCGCCGCGATCGCCACGCGCGCGGCCTGCCGCGCGAGTCCGAGCGGGCTCGAGCCCGTCCGCATCCATCGCGCCAGCCAGCGCGGCGTCCAGCGTCTCGACGCGATCGATGCCCGGGATCGCCGCCGCGATCGTCGCGGTTCCAGCTGCCGACGACGAGGTCGATCGTCGCGCCGGGCGCCAGCGCGCGCGCAGCTCGGCGAGCGCGCCGGCACGGTCATCAGCAGATCGCCGATGCGCTCGAGCCTGAAAGCAGAGAATCGCGCGCGGCGGCGCCGGTCAGCCGGCCGCCGGAAGGCGCGCCGCAGCGCGACCGGCGACAGCAGCGCATCCGCCGCGGCGACGAGCGCGCGCTCGCGCCGGTCGTAGATGGTCAGGCGTGCCATGCGCCTGAGTCGGCCGCTATCTTACCGCCACGCGATCGACCATGACGCCCGAGCGTCGCGGTCGTCGGACGTGCCGAGAATCGTCGCGCGGATTCCACGTCGCCGTGTCGCAGCGTGATGCGGACCGGCTCGCCGTCGCCGCCGCCGCGGCCGCGAGCGTCGGCAGGAATGGCGAAGTCGTGTATCGCTGAACCCTGCGGTCGACCCGAACGGTGCCGAGCGCACGTTCGCTCGATGAGCACCGTGACGTCCGCGCGGCGGCGCCGCCGGCGGACGGCCGCCGTCGTTCATCCACAGGGCCAGCGTGCGATCGCCCGCGCCGATCCGGTCGACGATGACGAACGACTGCCGCTGCGACCAGCGGAACGTCCGTCCCTCGGTCGCTCTCCTTGCGCGTGGAAGCGGACGACGTTGCAGGTCGTCGTTGATGCCGATGTCGAGATCGACCGGCCCGGCGGCGGCTGCCGGGCGGCCCGAACGCGTAGACGCTGTAGTCGAATTCCTTCTGCCTCACGCCGCGCGGATACGCGTTCCAGCGCCGACTCGTACTCGGGGATCTGGAAGCGATCGCTGGCGATCGGCGTCGACGCTCCAGCGCGACGACAGCAGGTCGGTGCCGCCGCCGCCGAGAAACAGCACGCGGCGGTATCTTCGCGCGCGTCCGTCGAGGAACGCCGCAGAACACCGCTTGTCGGGCGTCGGCGTTGGACAGCACGAGCACGTTGCGCGCGTAGATGTAGGCCAGCGGCAGCGCGAGCACGTGCACGTCCGACCCGCGTCGCGTCGATTCGACGATCAGCAGGTCGTCGTCGCCGATGCCGGCCGGCGAGCTGCTCGAGCCGCGGGATGATGCCCTCGTATTCGACGTGCGCCGACCACGCGGCTTCGCCGCCCGCGCGTACTGCACGCCGAGGATCGCGAGGAACACGATGCCGATCGGCACGCGGATGGCGCGCGTGTCAACGGGCAGCCGGCCGCGCACGCCGGTGAGCGCCGCGCCGGCCGACGAGCAGCAGCGCGCCCGGCAGGATCATCGGCACGAACCGCGCGCGCCGCCCAGAAGTGCTCGGGCACGATGCGGATCTTGTAGAAGAAGAACAGGCGAGAACGCCGTCGAGCGTCGAGGATCAACGCCGGGTCGCGCCAGAACAGCCCGCGCGACGACGAGCACGTAGCCCGACGAGCGCCGCGATGAGCGCCGGGACGCGTGAGGTAGAAGTTCGCGAACGTCGCGCAGCGCGTACGGCGTCGTAGTCGGTCAGCCTGCCGCCGGACTGCGCGGAACACGAGCGCGTACGCGGCCAGTGCGCACGACGACCAGCCAGCGCCCGACGGCACGCGTCCACGGACGCCATCTGCGAGACTCAGGCGACGTCGGCGCGACAGCCGCGAGCGACAGATGCAGCGCCCGCGACGGCGACCGCGCCGCCAATGCCCGCCTGCCATCGCGTCGAGAGTGGCAGATGAAGCACGACTGCGGCAGCGCGAAGTACTCGCGCATCGGCCCGAGCAGTGCCAGCGCACGAGCGGCGACCGCCGCAGCCAGCGTCAGACGAACGTCCAGCGGATGCGCTGGCGCCGGTCGACGAAGCCGAGCGCGAGCGCCGCGACGACCGCGGCCGACGGCCGAGCGCCGCGTCGAAGCGCAGAGAACAGCAGCAGGCCAGCAGCAGCGCCCGCGACCGGCGCGAAGAACGGGTCGTCGTCCACGTGCGCCGCGCGCGTTGGCGAGCAGCGCCGCGAACAGCAGCGCCTGCATCGCGATCTCGGCGTTCGGGTAGCGCGACCGAACCAGACCTCGACGCACGTTCAGCGCGAGCAGCACCGCCGCGGCGGCCGCCGCGGGGCGGCCGAGCAGCGCGCGCCCCAGCGAAATAGACCGACGATGAGGCCGAGGACGCCCCAGACGCCGAACGCACCGCGCGCCCGGTCAGGCCGTCGAGCGCGTAGCCGATCGCGATCGACGCCGGGAACACGTGCGGGAACTGGCTGACGACGGCGCCGGTATCGGGGTCGAGGATGTAGAACCCCATGAACCGCGTGCGCGATGATAGCTCGCCGCGGTTCGTGTCCTGCGGAAAGAAGAGGTCGCGCGCGAACGCCGGCACGGCCGCGATCACCGGGATCGTGGACGACGAGCGTGCCGCGCTGCGCGATCTGAATCGCCCGACGTTCACGTAAACGCCGGGATCCTGCCGCCGATGATGTTATTCCGACGGCGGAAGGAACCGCCACGCCCGAACAGCGCGAGCGCCAGAGGAAGCGATCGCGGTCGGCCAGGCCGGCGCGCGTGCGCGACCGAGCCTCAGATCGAGCCGCGCGATCGCGGCGAATGCGCGCGGCGATGACGCAGGTCGGCGACGCAGCAGCCGCGTGAAGCTGTAGCGATGCGCGCGCCGCCAGCGCCAGCACCAGCGAGAGCGACGTGGCGGCGCTGATCACGATCGTCCAGTAGGCGCGCTCCTCGGCGGCGAGCGCGGCGCGGCGATCGCGCTCGAGCACGGGCATCCGGAACGCCACCGCGCCGGGAGCCACGCGACGACGATCAATTGCAGCAGGGCCAGCATCAGAACTGGAAGTAGATGAAATCCGAGCCGCCGAAGTTGCCGAACAGCGAAGATCAGGTACAGCGTCGCGACGTAGATCGCTGTAGCGGACGCCGATGCGCAGCCGCGGCGACGACGAGCACGTCGTCGGCGCGGGCCTCGACGAGATGCACGACGAGCAGCGGCGCCGTGTAGAGCAGCAGCGGGATCAGCATGCCCGTGACGTCGATGCGTCGGCGGCGCGAAGTCGCAGAACAGGCTGCGCCGTCAGCGAGCCGAGCGCCTGAGCGACGGCGCCCGGAAGATCAGCCAGCCGTAGCAGGTCAGGTGGAACATGACGAACCACGCGGCGAAGCTGGCGCCGCGAAGCGGCGCTGCCCGCTCAAGGCAGCGAAGGCGGACTCGAGACGGCCGATACAGGATCAGCAGCACGCCCTGGATAGAGCCCCCACAGGACGAACGTCCACGCCGCGCCGTGCCACAGGCCGCCGAGCAGCATCGTGATCAGCAGGTTGCGGCGCGTCTGCGCACGCGCTGCCGCGGTTGCCGCCGAGCGGAATGTAGAGGTAGTCGCGCAGCCACGTCGACAGGCTGATGTGCCAGTGGCGCCAGAACGCCTGCGGCTGAGCGACCGAAATACGGAAACCGGAAATTCTCGATCGAGCTCGATGCCCATCAGCTTCGACGATGCCGCGCGCGATGTTGGAGTAGCCGGCGAAGTCGCCGTAGATCTGGAACGCGAACGCATAGACGCCGAGCAGGACGTTGACGCCGGTGGCGTGCGCGCCGGGCGCGAACACGCGCGTCGACGAGCGGCGCCAGGTTGTCGGCGACGAAGACTCTTCTGGAAGAAGCCCCACGCGATCAGCCACAGCCCGTCGCGCATCTGCTCGGCGGTGATCGCGCCGCGGCCGCTGCGATCTGCGGCAGCAGCGCCGTGGCGCGCAGGATCGGGCCGGCGACCAGGTGCGGGAAGTACGCGACGAACACGCGCGAAGTCCACCAGGTTGCGCGTCGGCTGGATCTCGCGGCGGTAGACGTCGATCACGTAGCTCATCGTGACGAACGTGTAGAACGAGATGCCGATCGGCAGCAGCAC
>ERZ1370068.801-contig-10734_pt1 | contig 18121 bp, 24 predicted proteins | sample MGYA00561227_ERZ1370068 | MGnify/ENA primary metagenome ERZ1370068 (study PRJEB38410, sample SAMEA6850437) | metagenome | study: Metagenomic assessment of the ecological functions of the soil: analysis of the soil microbiota associated with the...
CTGGGGTCAAACGATGTCAACGATCGGCGCTCGCGTGAAATCACGGCAGCCATCTTGCTCGCGGAGCTGCGCGCTTCCGCCGCGTCGCACGGTCCACGACGGAGGCGATCGCCACGCATGCAAACCGGGACGTCGCCTGTGGCTGGTTACGATGCGACTGGACTGTTAATCCACTACCTGATCCCGCGCGAGTTTAATTTTTGGTCGGAGCCAGCTTCGATCCGCGGCGCGATCGTCTGACTATTTCACCACACGTAAGCAAACCTTTGAACATGAGCGGATGTCGCGCTCCTGGCGCGGCACGGCCTCGACCTTGGGCAAGTTCTCAGCAGCGGGCCACTGATTGAACCAAAAGAGTGACATAAAAGCGCAGGCTTGCCACTAGCGTCAGGGACGGCGGCGGTCGATGCGATATTCCGCTGGCTCGGATCCAAGGACCTGTCGGCTTCCTGCTTTCCCAGCCTCCATATTCCGGAGAAAACTGTGCCTCCACCTGTTGCACGGTGCGTTTCCAGGCTCGCGCATTCGATCTCCAGCGAAGATGCTCACGCTTTGCTCCGCGGAACCCCAGCTGACCAATTCTGCCGTACCTGGAGGTCTCATCTTCGGATAAATATGCGAGCACGACTGAAAAGCCAGCGTCGGCGCACAAGCACGGAATATGAAACATTACCGGTCGACATGACGTGCCGCCGGTTTCATTACCTTCGCATCATACGAAACGCCGTTTCCGGGAGTCTTGACATGACGCCAGCGCGCGCTCACGCGCTCTTGGCTGCATCGCCACGCCGTCGCGCTCAGCCCCAGCCGCGCTTCATCGCCCTTCCGGCGGTTCATCGAGCGCGATCTGGCCGACGCGCATCGGCACGCCGACTCTCCTGCTGCGAGCTCGAGCGCGAGCGTCACGTCCTTGTGCTGCGAGGCTGGACGGTGAAGTCCACGCAGGTCGTATTGCCGTTCGAGGAAATGCTCCGGCAGACCGATCGAAGGTGCGCTTACGGCCCGGTGGCGCCCTGGCGCAGCCTGCGAAGAGTGCGAGCGGCTCGACGCCCGCCCTTCACACGCCGAGGGTGAAGATCTCGGCGAAGCGAACGCCTCGGACCGTGAAGCTTGCGGCGTTGGTCGCGCGAGCTTCGCCGCAGTGCCGGCGCCGATCGTGCCGACGTACAAGCGGTGCCGATGCGCCGATGGCCTTCAGACTGGAAGGTACTTGTCGATGATCGCGCGGTCGCCACCAACCCGAGATTGCGAGCTTTCGCCGCTTCGCCGCCGTTCAGGGCGCCGCTGGACCGGAGCATCGCGATGCAGCGCCGCACCCTGGCTCGGCGACGTTGTGGAGAGCGTCGAATGCGCTTCGGCGAGTTGGTTGGAAGGTCGAACCAGACTCGGCACGGAGACCTCCCTTGCGACGGCGATCGACTTCGGCGGGTCCTGGAAGCGAAGTAAAGAGCACTTCGGCGCCCCCGCAGGCGCTTCGCGCAGCCGACTTGCGTTGCCCTTCGCCGCTGCAGGTCGAACGACTGCACGGCGTGCCCTGCGCCGCTCGAGGCTGCGCCGCCATGTGGCGCGCCCATGCGCGCCGAGGCCGATGAAGCCGATCTTCATGCCCTGCGCTCTGCGAACACCTGCTTCGGCCATCAGCGCGGCGCTGCCGGCGTTCGGCCAGCCGACGTAGAACGCGAGGTGGGTGATCGAGCTCGATGATCTCCTCGCTTGCGTCACGCCGTTGTCGAGCGCGCGCCAGAGATGGCCGCGGAGCTGCTCGGGCGCGTCCTGCGTGATCAGCGCGGTGACGGTGACGCAGGCTGCGGTCGCGCTTCGAGAGGCCCTTGCGCTCCCAGACGTCGCCGAACACGACCTTGTCGGTGAGCTCGCCGAGCTTGGGAAAGACGTCGCGCACCTGGCCGATGACGGACGGGGATGTCTTCGCTGCTGACATGAACGCTCCATTCGTAGGAAAGGAAAATCCCTACCATACTGACAACCATGCGCAGCGAACCGGAATCCCCTTACGCATGGCTGCGCCTCGGCGCCGCGCTGGCGCCGATGACGCATCGGCGGCTCGGGCATGTACGGCATGCGCGGTCGCGCTCGCGCCGGTGCAGGCCGAGTTCGGCGTCGACGCGCGGCGACGCCTCCCTGCCCTACACGCTGACCATGCTCGGCTTCGGCGTCGGCGGCATCCTGATGGGACGCCTCGCCGACCGCTTCGGCGTGATGGTGCCGATGGTGATCGGCGCGATCGGCCTCGGCACCGGGCTTCGTGCTCGCGGGCAATGCGGCAGACCTGCTGGCAGTTCAGCCTCGCGCACGGCATGCTGATCGGCCTGCTCGGCTGCTCGGCGACCTTCGCGCCGCTGGTCGCCGACACCTCGCTCTGGTTCAACCGGCGCCGCGGCATCGCGGTGGCGATCTGCGCCAGCGGCAACTACCTCGCCGGCGCGGTCTGGCCGCCGATCCTGCAGTACGTGTTCGACACCGATCGGCTGGCGCAGCACCTACATCGGCATCGGGCATCTTCTGCACCGCGGCGATGCTGGTGCTGGCGTTCGCGCTACGCCCGCGGCCGCCCGCCGATGCGAACCGTCGCGCAGGCGACGGCGCGCTGCAGAAGCGACAAGCCGCTCGGGCCTGTCGCCGAACGCGCTGACTGGCGCTGCTCTGCGATCGCCGGCATCGGCTGCTGCGTGGCGATGTCGATGCCGCAGGTGCACATCGTCGCCTACTGCGGCGACCTCGGCTACGGCGCGGCGCGCGGCGCGCGAGATGCTCTCGATCATGCTCGGCCTTCGGCATCGTCAGCCGGCTCGTCTCGGGCTGGATCTGCGACCGCATCGGCGGACTGCGCACGCTGCTGCTCGGCTCGGCGCTGCAGGGCATCGCGCTGCTGCTGCTTCCTGCCGTTCGACGGCCTGGTTTCGCTCTACGTCGTGTCGGCGCTGTTCGGCCTGTTCCAGGGCGGCATCGTGCCTGCGCTACGCGATCATCGTCCGCGAGTACTTCCGCCGCGCGAGGCCGGCGCGCGCGTCGGCATCGTGCTGATGGCGACGCTGTTCGGCATGGCGCTCGGCGGCTGGATGTCGGGCGCGATCTTCGACCTGACCGGCTCCTACCGCGCCGCGTTCATCAACGGCATCGCGCTGGAACCTGCTCAACCTGACGATCGCGCTTCTGGCTGCTGCGGCTTTCTTCCAGAGCTCCCAGGGCTGCTCCAGCGTAGAGCGGTTGGCAGCGGTCGAGCGCTCGCCTTCCTCGTCGCTCGAGGAACGTCGATCGGCCCCTCGAGCTGGCCGGCCTGGATCTGCAGGCGGGCGTTCATCTCGGTGTAGATCGCGCGGAACACCGCCTCGGCGACGCAATCGCCGACCACCGTCATGCCGTGGCCGCGCATCAGCACGCAGGTGCACTTGCCGAGCGACTGCGCCAGCGCTTTTCCAAGAGGGCGGTCCCGGATCAGCAGGTCGTTCTCCTCGGCTCTTTTCGGATATCAAACACCGGTGCGCCCGACCAGAGGAAAGAGCGCCATGTGGTAGATCGGCTCGCAGCTGCGCTGCGCGTCACGCCGAACGGGATCACCGACGGCGAGTGGCTGTGCACCACCGCCATCACTTCCGGCCGCGCGCGGTAGATCTCGCCGTGGATGTAGCGCTCGAGGAAGCCCTTGCGCGTCGTCGCCGACGACTTCGCTGTCGGCGTCGTGCTCCATGATGTCGGCGGCGGTCACCAGCGCCGGCGCGCGCGGAGCGCGACATGATGAAGCGGTCCGGACGCTTGTCGCTGCGCGCGCTGACATGGCCGTAGGCGTCGAGCACGCCCTGCTGCGCGAGCACGCGGCTGCCGGCGACGACGTCCTCGATCGAGCGTCTGGCTGGCGCTGAGCCTTGCTGACTTCTTCAACGCCTGGCCGGCGGCGTGCCGCCCATGTTGGTGTCGTAGCCCGGCAGGACGCGGACGTCGACGACGCACACATTGCCGTTCTTCACCTCTCCGATGTGCCTTTTCCAGAGACGACTTCAATTCGGAGACTTTGGTAACGGGACCAATGCCAATAGCGCCCTGGCGCGCGCCATCATCGCGAGATCGATGTCGGGCTCGTCGATGCGCTGGCCGATCCACTTGTTCTCCACCGGCCGGCCGCGCTCCTTCGCCACGCGCTCCTGGTGCATCTCGTCGTTGTAGAAGGAGCGGTTGTTGGCGACGATGAAGCAGGCACGGCAGCTTGTAGTGCGCCGCGGTCCACAGCGGCCGTGACGCCCATCAGGAAATCGCCGTCGCCGCAGATGCCGACCACCATGCGCCGGTTGCCCTTCAGCGCGAGCGCCGCGCCGACGGTCAGGCCGGGCCCGCGCCCACCCGCCGCCGCCATCGGCGCCGAGATAGTCGAGCGGATGGCGGAAATGCCGGTAGCGCGCCGTTCCAGCCGAGCGGCAGCTTGGAGAGGCAGATCTCCATGCCGCTCGTCACTTCGTTGAAGGCGTCGGCGAGCGCACGAATGGAGAGTTCTGCTTCGCTGTGTTCGCGAGGAAGTTCCTGCCTGGAAGAAACAGCCGCAGGCCGCGCCTGCACGGCCTCGAGCGAGCATGGGCACGGCAACGTCCGGCTCGCAGAGCATGTAGACGTCCGCCGGCGGCAAGCCCTGGTAGTCCATGCTCCAGCCGCGATGCACGTGCTGGTCGACCGAGACGCGGATCACCTTTCGCGCCGATCGGCGCGATCGCCCCATGCGGCCTTCAGCGTTCCGGCGGTATCGACCCAGTCGAGCGAGAGCACCACGTCGCAGTCGCGCAGCAGCTTGCCGTCCGGGAACGTCGCCGGCGGCGCCGCGTGCAGCGGATGGTCGGTCGGGAAAGCGCCGCGCCGGTCTTGATGTCGGTGAAGACCTTCGCCTGCAGCTTCTCGGCGAGCGCGATGCGCGCTTCCAGCCTTCCTCGCCACGCGAGACGCGGCCCGATGAGGATGGCGGGGTTCTTCGCGCCCGAGAGGAGCTTCGCCGCTTTCTCGATCGATTCCTTCACTGGAGGCACGAACGGATCGGGAATCTGAAAACGCGAAACATCGGGCACGGCGGGCAGCGGGCCGACTTTCGCTTCCTGCAGCGCCGCGTCGAGATTGACGTAGGTCGGGCCGCGCGGCGCGGTCTGCGCGATCTGCGCTGCGCGCATCAGCGCTTCGTACGCCGCCGGAACGGAGCCGGGCTGGTTGTCCCACTTGGTGTAGTCGCGCACCAGCGCGCCCTGGTCGGACGCGGTGTGGATCCAGTCGATCCACGGGCGGCGCTTCGCCGCATCCCACGGGCCGGTGGCGCCGAGGATCAGCATCGGCACGCGGTCGCACCAGGCGTTGAAGATCGCCATCGTGCCGTGCATCAGGCCGACGTTGGAGTGCAGCACCACGCCCATCATCCGGCCCGAGCGCGCGCGTAGCCGTGCGCGATCGCCACCGCCGATTCCTCGTGCAGGCAGAGCAGCATCTGCGGCCGCTCGTTGCCGAGGTAGTTGACCAGGCTGTCGTGCAGGCCGCGGAAGCTCGCGCCGGGATTGAGCGCGAGGTACGGCACGTCGAGGCGCGCGCAGCATCGCCGCGACCGCGTCGCTGCCCCAGAGCTCCTTCTGCGCCGGCACGGGGACCGGCACGTCTCGCTGCAGCTCGCTCGCCACTTACTCTCCCTTGATTCCGGCAGTGGCCATCACTTTGCCCCACTGCGCGTAGTCGCTGCTGATGATTTCCTTGAGCTGCGCCGGCGAGCCCGTCGAAATATCCATGCCCTGCGGCACCAGGCGTGCCTTCGTCTCCGCGGAATTGAGGATGCGGCTGATCTCGCCGTTGATCTTCGCCACGATCTCGGGCGGCGTCTTGCTCGGCACGAACATGCCGAGCCACGGATAGAGCGCGTAGTCCTTCACTCCGGCCTCCGCCACCGTCGGCGCGTCGGGCATGCTGACGAAGCGCCGGTCCGCGGCGGTGGCGAGGAGCCGCAGCTTCCTCTCCGTGATATGCGGCAGCAGCGAATTCGCGGCGCCGATCCAGACCTGGATCCGGCCCGGCAGCAGATCGGCGACGGCGGGCGCCGCCCCTTTGTAGGGCACGTGGTTCATCTTGGTCCCGGTCAGCTGCTGCAGCAGCATGCCGCCGAGGAACTGCGGGCTGCCGGTGCCGGAGGAGCCGAAATTCAGCTCGTCCGGCTTCGCCTTGGCGTAGGCGATCAGTTCCTGCACCGACTTGGCCGGCACGTCCGGATGCACGACCAGCAGGAACTGGATGCGCGCGAGCAGCGTCACCGGCGCGAGGTCGGTGAACGGATCGAACGACTGCTTGCCGATGTGCGGGTTGACGGTGAAGACGTTGTCGGGAGAGAAGGAACCAGGTGTAGCCGTCGGGGCGCTCTTCGCGACCGCGTCGGCGCCGATGTTCTGGCTGCCGCCGGTCCGGTTCTCGACGATCACCGGCTGCGACCAGACGCGCCTGCAGTCGCTGGCGACAGCACCCGGGCGATCGTGTCCGGCGAGCCGCCCGGCGGCAGCGGCACGATGATCCTGATCGGCCGGTCGGGAAACTTTGCGCGCCGGCGAGCGGTGCCGCGAGCGCCAGCGCGCAAAGGACCAGCCACTTCACTTTGCGATTCTCACCAGCGTCACCTCGTTGGTCAGGCTATTGGCCAGCACGAAGTCACCGTCGCGCGTGACGTCCGTGTTGCGCACGATGTTGCCGCCGCCGGGAATCGTCCAGGTCTGGAACTTCTCGGTCTTCGGATCGAAGCGCACGACTGTGTTCGGCGTCGTCTCCGACTCGCTGTACCAGATGACGTCCTTGATCGCCGAGATGCCGTACGGCGCCGACTTCGGCCCGCTCGGCGACTGCCACTCGCTCACCTTGCCGGTCGTCGGATCGAGCCTGCCGAGATAGCCGCGCGAATAGTCCGCGTACCAGACCATGCCGTCGCTCGTGATCGCGACGCGGCGCGGGCGCGAGCGCCGCATCCGGCAGCACGTATTCCGTGATCTCGAGCGTCTTCGGATCGACGCTGGCGACGCTGGTTGACGCCGAACTGCACGACGAAGAGCGTGCCCTTCGGAGTCGAAGGCCATGCCGTACGGGCGCGACTTCGGCGTCGGCGGCGTGAGCAGCTTGATCTCGCCGCTCTTCGGGTCGAGCCGGCCGATGCGGTTGGCGTTCTGCACCGTGAACCAGAGGATCCCGCTCTTATCGAAGATCAGCGTGTGCGGGTCCTTCGCCTCCGGATCCGGCATCGGGTACTCGGTGACCTCGCCGCGTCTTCGGATTCGAGCTTGCCGACCAGCGCGCCGGTGTTGCCGGTGTACCAGATGTTGCCGTGCCTGGTCCTCGACCAGCCCGTGCGGTCCGGAGTGCGCGCGTCTTGAGCGGATATTCCTTCACCTTGCCGTCTTCGGATCGACGCGGCCGAGCACGTTGGCCATCTGGCCCGTGTACCAGAGCGAGCCGTCGCGCGCGGCGAGCGGATCGTGCGGGCGCGAGCCCGGCGTCGCCGCCTGCCATGCCTGCATCGACACCTTGACCGGCCCGGGAATCACTTTCGGCTCGGCCTTGTTCTTCTCCGGGAAATTGTTGACCAGGTAATCCAATAGGGCCGGCATCTGATCGGGCGGAATGTTTACGCCGTGGTTGGTCATCATGCGCAGCGCGGTGCGCCAACCTTCCGGCGTGTAGCCGTTGCCGGTGCGCGCCTGCAGCGCATGACAGCTGTTGCACAGGGCGTCGGAGACTTGCTTGCCGGTCGCATCGGACTGCGCCCATGCGGGGACTGCCGCGCACGCGAGCGCGGCGATGAATGACAGACGCTGGTTCGTGGACATTCGTTCCTCCTCTCGAAAGGACCCTCTCCGGCATGGTAGTTCAGGAACTCTTTGTGATTCAATGCCCGTTGTGAAAGTCACCGGCAGCGAGCATTGGACGACGAAAAATACGCCCGGCGGCGAGGTGCGCCTGTTCTGTGGCGCAAGCGCCCGGCGGACGTCAGCAAGGAACGATCCTGTGGGTGCACGGCTCGTCGGTGCAATCGCGAAGCCGGCGTTCGACCTGCAGATCCCAGGCAAGCCCGAGTCTCGGTGATGGACTGGTTCGCGCGCCTGGGCTACGACAACTGGTGCTTCGACTGCGAGGGCTACGGCAAGTCCGACAAGAAGCGGCCGATCAACGCCGACATCGCCGAGGGCGCCGACGACATCCATGAAGTGGTGAAGAAGATCGGCACGAAAGTGCTGCTCTACGGCTGTCGTCCGGTGCGTTGCGCGCCGGCCTGCCTGCACAACGCCACCCCGAGAACGTGACGCGCCTCGCGCTCGACGCGCTGGTCGTGGACCGGGATCGACAGCCCGACGCTCGCCGACCGGCGCAAGCTGCCGCAGTACAAGGCGTCCAACCGCCGGCCGATCGACCGCGCCTTCGTCGAGTCGATGTTCACCCGCGACGGCCACGGCGAAGCGGTCGATCCGGTGGTGCTCGACGCGTTCGCGAACGCCGTGCTATCGATGGACAACTCGATGCCGACCGGCACCTACGTCGACATGACCGAAGCTGCCGGTGATCGGCCCGGAAAAGATCAGGTGCCTACGCTGGTCATGCGCGGGCAGTGGGACGGCATTGCCTCTTTCCAGGACGTGACGAACTTCTTCGTCAAGCTGCCCGAACCCCGACAAGCAGTTCACCGTGATGCCGGGCGCGCACACACCAGCATGCGCTCGAAGAACTGGCGCCGCGCCTACCACGTGCTCGATACCTTCTTCGACCGCCCGCCCTGCCTTACCGCGGATAGCGCAAGGCCTTACTCGGGGATCGAGCCGAGGAGGGTACGCCGCGTCGATGATCGCCGGCGGCGGCCCGAACTGACCGAACCAGCGGCGGAAGATCTCGTCGATCTCGCCGCTGCGCGTAGATCTGCGCCAGAGCGGTGTTGACCGCGAGCCGCAGCGAAGAATCGCCGCGCGGCAGGACGATGCCGTAGGGCTCGATGGAGAGCTGGTCGGGAAGCAGCGCCAGCGCGCGCGGGTCCTTTGCTTTCGCGACGGCGCCGACCAGCAGCAGTCGGTCGCTGGCGAACGCATCGGCCTTGCCGGCCTCGAGCGCTGCGAGCGCCTCGCTCGCCGGAGCCGACCGCCACGAGCGTCGGTATTGAGCTGCCGGCGCTTGAGCTGCGCCGCGACCGCGCGCTCGTTGGAGGTGCCGCGAATCGACGGCAATCTTGCGACCCGCCAGGTCGGAGATGGAGCGCATGCCGGCTGCGGCCTCTGCACCATGAGGGCCGTGCTCTCGACGAGACGTGACGCTCGAGAAGTCGACCTGCTTCATGCGGCCGAGCGTGATCGTGCTCGCGCCGCACTCCATGTCGGCGTTGCCCTTCGCCACCGACGTCGAAGCGCGACTGCACGGTGACGAGCACCCAGCTGACGTTCAGCTCGGAAAGCTTGAGCTGGCTCTGCGAGCGAGCGGACCACGCGCTGGCAGAGGTCGATCATGAACCCCTCCGGCGTGCCGCCGGCCATCATGAACGAGAACGGCATGGCGTCGGCGCGCACGCCGATATTGATGGTCTTGGTCTCGGCGATCTTCTTCAAGCCGGCCTTCCAGCGCCTGAGCATGGGCAGCTCCGGCGAACGAACAACGCGACGATCAGCACTGCGACGGTACGCAACATGAATCCTCCTTGTTTGGATCGTACACTGAACACATGTATACAGCCGATCAGGCGCTGAGCGCGCCTCGTCGCGGGCAACGAGCGCTTCATGCGCGGCAAGGCGCGCTTTCCGACCGCGGGGAAGGAAGTGCTCGCCGCGCTGGCGAAGGGCAGCGGCCGTACGCCACGATCGTCGGCTGCAGCGACTCGCGCGTGCCGCCGGAGCTGCTGTTCGACGCCGGCTTCGGCGAGCTGTTCATCATCCGCGTCGCCGGCAACGTCATCTCGCCCGAAGTCATGGGCACGCTGCAGTACGCCGGCGTGCACCTGCGCACGCCGCTGTTCGTCGTGCTTGGGCACGAGGGCTGCGGCGCGGTGCAGGCCGCGCTTGCGACAATGTTCCACGGCGTGCGCGAGCGCAGCCGCATCGCGCACGCTCCTGCGCGACATCGTCCCCGGTCTGAAGGGCGATCCGCGCCGGCCGCAACACGGCAGCCCGTCTCGAACGCCGCCGTCGAAGCCAACGTGCGCTGGTCGATGCGCCAGCTGCTCGAGACGCCGGAGGTCCGGGCGCGGCACGCCGAAGGCGTCATGAAGCTGGTCGGCGCGGTCTACGAGCTCACAACCGGGCGGGTGAGGTTCCTGGCCTAGCTTCGGCGCGGCGGAACGCGGCGAAGAGCGCCAGGTCGTAGGCGATCTTCAGCACGCCGCACGCCACCAGCGGCGTCGCCATCGCGCCGGCGGCGAACATCGCCCCGGTGAGCGTCGGGCTGAGCGCCGCGGCGAGGCTGCGCGGCACTGCCGTGAAGCTCGCCGCCGCCGGCCGCTCCTCCGGGGTAACCACGCTCATCACGAACGCGCCGCGCGCCGGCACGTCCATCTGCGACAGCAGGCTGCGCACGAGCAGCAGCGCGAGCACGACGTCCAGCGATGACGCCAGCGCGGCGCCGATCAGGCAGAAGCTCGAGGGGATATGCGTGAACACCATCGTGTTCACCATGCCGATGCGCGCGCGCGAGCGGCCCGGCGGCGAGCTGCGACACCGCGCTGAGCAGGCCCGGTCCAGAAGAAGAACGCGCCGGCCGCGGCGAGCGACATGCCGAAGCGCTGGAAGAGCCACAGCGCGAGCAGCGAGTTCAGCACCAGGCCGCCGGCGAACGAGTCGACGCTGAACAGCGCGGCGAGCCGCCAGACGATGCCACGCGAGGGACCGAGCGGCACTGCCGGCTTGTCCTCTCCGGTCTTCGGGTCGGGCAGCCCGAGGTAGAGCAGCCAGACCACGATGCCAACGCCTGCGTAGAGAAAGAACATTCCCCGCAACGAGATGCCGCGACCATTCCGGCAGGCCGGATGCGAGCGCGCCGAGCGCCCCGGCAATGGAGCCGAAGAACGTGTAGCGCGAGAACACCGCGGTACGGTCGGCCGCGGTGGCGAGCATCGTGTGGTCGAGCGGCATGAAGACGCTCGCGTCGCCGCTGCTGGGGTTGAGCGTGCCGACCGCGGCGACGACGAGCAGCGGCCAGAACGACGAGAAGCCGGCGAAGCCGAGGCCGGTCGCGGCCATCAGCAGCGCCGCGGCGAGCATCAGGCGGCGAATCGAGAAACGGTGCCCCCAGCGGCCGACCGCGAGCGTGGTGAACGCGGAGCCGAGCAGCGTCGCGGTACTGATGATCCCGACCTCGAGCACGCCGAGCCCAAGCGCGAGCAGATAGCGCAGGCAGCACGACCGCGATGAAGCCGTCGGCAAAGCCGCGCAGCGCGCGCCCGATGAGGATGCGCTGCATCACTTGAGCGAGCCGAAGCTGAAGTCGTCGAAGTCGGTGACGCTGTCGGCCTTGGTCCAGAGCCCGACGCGCACCGGGCCCGCTGATGTGCGCGTCCTCGAGATCGATGTAGGTCTTGCCGTCGAGCGCGACGCTGATGCGCTCGCCGGAGAACTCGACGCGCAGCGTGTGCCAGACGTTGCGGCGGCACCGGGGCATCCACGTACTTGATGGTGATGCGCCGCCCGCCCTGCGTGTAGTAGAGCGACACGTTGTTCTCGAGCGCGTTGGCGCGCGCGACGTAGTAGTTGTCGCCGTCCTTCCAGCGCCAGACGACGCCGCCGGCCTGGTCTTCCTTGCCGAGAGCGATCTGAACTTCACCTCGACGAAGCCGTTCTCCGATCGCGGTATCGCGGCAGCACCGCCCAGGGAAAGCTTCGCTACGCCGATCTGCCTGAGTACATTCGGCTTGCTTGGCGCCGATGCCTCCTGTAGCACGGCCCATTTTGCCGCGCCGCGCCGGTGACGCCCTGCTGCCCAGCCGGCAGGCAGCTGTCCTGGCGCATCGGCGTCGAAGTTGATGGTGTCGGCAAAGGCCGCTGATGCGGCGAAGATCGTCGCAGCCGCCACGTAGATTTCTTTCATGGTGCGCTCCTTTCCGGCGCGAGCCGGAGTCAGAGCAGAGCTTGGACGCGGAGAGCGTCTTGAAGACGGGAGTCTGCCGGCACCCCGTTACGACACCGCTAAGTTTAGGAGATCGTCTTACGATAGGCAATGCGCCGCCGCGCCATAGCTTGCGCCTTGCTTTCAGCCGCGCTCTTCGGCGCGAGCACCGCCGCTCGCCAAGATCCTCCTGGGCTCGACCAGCCCGCTGCTGCTCGCCGGCCTGCTCTACCTCGGCGCCGGAATCGGCCTGGCGCGCCTGGCTCGCGGTGCGCGCGCGGCTTCAAGCCGATCGCCCGCGGCGACCTGGCCGTGGCTCGGCGCCGCGGTCATCGCCGGCGGGATCGCCGGGCCGGCGCTGCTCATGTTCGGCCTGGCGCGCACCGACGGCGCGACCGCGTCGCTGCTCCTCAACCTCGAGGCGGTCTTCACCGCGGTCATCGCGTGGGTCGCGTTCCGCGAGAACGTCGACCGGCGAGTGTTCGCCGGCATGGTGGCGATCGTTGCTGGTGGTGTGGTCTTGTCTTTCGAAAGCATGCCGACATCTGAAGTGCTTTCAGGACAATCTCTCTGATCGCCGCTGCCTGCCTCGCCTGGGCGCTCGACAACAATCTCACGCGCCGCATCTCGGGCGGCGACGCGGCGACGCTCGCCTGCATCAAGGGGCTGGTCGCCGGGTCGGTGAACCTGGGACTTGGCACTGGCGCAGGGCGCGCACCTGCCCGCGCCGGGCTTTCTCGCCGTCGCCGGCGTGGTGGGCTTGTTCGGCTACGGCGTCAGCCTCGCGCTCTTCATCGTCGCCTTGCGCGACCTCGGCACGGCGCGCACCGCTGCCTATTTCTCGGTGGCGCCCTTCTTCGGCGCGGCGCTCGCGCTCCTGCTGCTGGCGGAAACGCCCGGCTACGCCTTCTGGATCGCGGCGGCGCTGATGGCGCTCGGCGTCTGGCTGCACATCAGCGAGCGGCACCGGCATGCCCATCGCTCACGAGCCGCTGGCGCACGACCACGAGCACGTGCACGACGAGCATCACCACCACGAGCACCCGTTCCCCTGGGACGGGAAAGAGCCGCACACTCATGCGCACCAGCATGGCGACGCTCGCTCATACGCATCCCCATCACCCCGACCTGCACCACCGCCACCGCCACTAAGCTAGACTTGCGCCCTTCGAAATAGTCGAGGGAGCAACATGGCGGACGAACTGAAAGTGCTCGGCGTCTGCGGCAGCCTGCGCAAGGCGTCGTTCAGCATGGCGGCGCTGCGCGCCTGCAAGGAGCTCGCGCCGGCGGGACTGTCGATCAGCATCGCGAACATCGGCGACCTCCCGATGTACAACCAGGACGTGTTCGACGCGGGCATCCCGCAGCCGGCGAAGCGCTTCTACGACGAAGTCGCCGCGGCCGACGGCGTGCTGATCGCCACCCCGGAGTACAACTTCTCGCTGCCGCCGCTGCTCAAGAACGCGATCGACTGGGTGTCGAAGATGCCCAACCAGCCGTTCGACAACAAGCCGGTGCGCCGTCTTCTCGGCGTCGCAGGGCCCGCTCGGCGGCGCGCGCGTTCAGTACGACGTGCGCAAGATCCTCGGTCCAGCTCTGGGGCCTCGTGCTGCCGCGGCCGGAAGTCTTCATCGGCGCGCGCCCAGACCAAGTTCGACACGGACGGCAAGCTCACCGACGAAGCGACCAAGAAATTCCTCACCGACCTGCTCGCCGGGTTCAAGACGCTGGATCGAGCGGATGCGCGCGGCAAGCCAAAGTAAGGAACAGCGCCAGCACCGTCAGCACGAGCGACGATGACGAAGGCGGCGGCGTAGCTACCGCTCGCATCGAAGATCAGCGCCCCGCCGTAGGCGCCGATGCCGCCGAAGATCTGGTGCACCATGGTGATCCAGGCCGGTGAGCGCGCCGGGATGGCTTGGTGCCGAACGCGTCGCGCACGAAGAGTACCGTCAGCGGCGCGGTGACCATGAAGGTCGCGCCGAAAACCAGGGCGAAGATCGCCACCGAAAGCGGCGATTGGTCGATGAGGATCAGGGCGAAGACGACGATCCGCGCCGCGAATGCGATCACCGTGGCCAGGATCGGCCCTAACCGGTCGCTGACAGCCCCGCCCGCCAGCACGCCGACCAGGGCTGTCAGCCCCATCAGATGCAAGCAGGTTGCCGGCCATCAGCGCGCCTACGCCGCGGTCCTGCGCGAACGCGGCGACATGCCGTGCCGACGAAGAAGTCGTCCAGGCCGCAGATCCGCGTAGATCGCGAGCAGCAGCCAGAAGCGCGGCGTGCGCGCCGCTTCGGCGCGAGGTTCGCGCCCGCGCGGCGGCGCCGCCGGTCGGATGCGCCTGCTGCCGTCCGGCGCCGGCAGCAGCACGATCCAGCGGATGAGCACGGCAGTGCGCGACGGCGAGCCAGACGAACACCGAGCGCCAGCCGATCTGCGCCAGCACCGCGGCGAGGATCGCGATCATCACCAGCTGGCCGACGCTCATGGCCGGAAATGGCCGTAGGGCGTTCGCGAATCCGGCCCGCTCCGGCGCGGCACGCGTCACCATCACGCCGACGGTGGTGAGCGACGCAGCACCGTTGCCGACGGCGAAGATCACGCCGTAGAGCAGCATCGCCTGCCAGGGCGCCTGAGACAAAGCACATCAGGCCGATGCCGATTCCGCCGACGACCGTGCCGGCGCCGAAGATCGCCGCGCGCCACAGCCGGTCGGCCATGCGCCCGGCGAGAATGCGCGTCGCGAACGCGGAGACCACCATGTAGAGGCCGACGGCGAGGGCCGAGGTCGCGAGCGCAGCCAGCCCAGGTCGTCGACCATCGGCTTCAGCGTCAGGCCGATGGCAAAGCGCGCGCCGCCGCTGACGAACAGGACGAGGAAAGCCCGCCGGCGAGCAGCGAGGCGCGACGCGGCATCAGGCCGTTTGCGTCGTCGCGAGCGAGAGTACAGGTCCCGCAGGTCGGGACGGCGCGCGAGGTTCTGCGGTCGCTGTCCTCGAGCACCACCCTGCCCTTGATGAGCACGTAGGCGCGGCTGCGCGAAGCTGAGCGCGATGTCGAGCTTCTGCTCGACCATCAGCAGGGTCATGCCCGTCTGCCGCAACTTCTCGAGAGCAGCCCTGATTTCGGCAACCACCATCGGCGCGAGGCCGAGGAACGGCTCGTCGAGCAGCAGCAGGCGCGGCGCGCTCATCAGCGCGCGGCCGATCGCGCAGCATCTGCTGCTCGCCGCCCGAGAGCGTGCCCGGCCGCCTGCCTGCGCCGCTCCGCGAGCCGCGGGAACAGGCCGTAGACGAAGTCGAATCGCTCCTGCAGCGCTGCCCTTCAGCCGCACGGCGCCGAGGCGCAGGTTGTCCTCGACGCGTGAAGGGCGGGAAGACGAGCCGGCCCTTCGGGCACCAGAGCAACGCCGAGCGCGACGATGGCGTGGCTCTGCCTCGTCGACCAAGTTTCTCGTCCTCGAGAGCGATCTCCCTGCAGCGGTTCGCGATCGTGCCGGTGATCGCCGCCATCAGCGTCGACTTGCCGGCGCCGTTCGGCCCGAGCAGCGCCACCGTCTCGCCCTTGTCGACGTGCAGGCTCACGCCCTGCAGCACCGGCGCCGCGCCGTAGCCGGCCGTCAGGTCATCGAGCTGCAGCATGGCTTCCCAGATAGGCGTCCATCACGGCCGGATTGCGCGCGGATGTCGTCCGGCAGCCCGTCGGCGATCTTGGCGCCGAAGTTGAGCACCACCACGCGGTGCGCGAGCGGCAGCAGGAAATGCATGTCGTGCTCGATGAGCAGCACCGCGATGCCGCGCGCGGCGATGCCGCGGATGATCTCCGCCAGGCGCTCGAGCTCCGCCGGCGCGAGGCCGGCGGCCGGCTCGTCGAAGCAGGATCAGGCGCGGCTCGCCGCGCGAGCGCGCGCGCGATCTCGAGCAGCCGCCCTGGCCGAAGGACAGCGTGCCGACGTCGGCCTGCGCGCATGCCGCCAAGGCCGACGAACTCGATCAGCTCTTCGGCGCGATGCGCGCCTTTCCGCTTCTCCTCACGAGGAGCATTTTTGAAAAGAGGCCGCTGGAAACCGCGTATGCGCGCCAACCAGCACGTTGTCGATCACCGGCATGCCCGCGAACGGCCGGTTGTGCTGGAAGGTGCGCAGGATGCCGCGCGCCGCGATCTGGTGCGGCGGCAGGCCGAGGATCGATTCGCCGGCGAAGCGCACTTCGCCCGACGTCGCGGGATAGGCGCCGGCGATCAGGTTGAAGGTGGTGCTCTTGCCGGCGCCGTTCGGGCCGATCATGCCGAGGATCTCGCCTTCGCGCACCTCGAAGTCGAGCTCGCTCACGGCGGTCAGGCCGCCGAAGCGCTTGGTCAGGCCTCTTACCTCGAGAATCGGTCGCAAGGCATCGTAGAGCCGATCAGTCCCTTCGGCTGCAGCGAGAATCGCCGCCAGCACCAGCACGCCGAACACCAGCACGTGGTGGTGCCCGACCAGCGGCGAGAGCCAGAACGGCAGCAGGAACAGCAGCACCGCGCCGATCGCCGCGCCGGCGTGGCGCCCGCTGCCGCCGACGATCACCATGAAGAGCAGCAGGAACGCGTTGTCCAGGCCGAAGATCGGCGGGTTGACCGTGTTGTCGACGAACGCGTAGACCATGCCGGCGACGCCGGCGAGCGCGCTGGTCAGCGTGAAGGCGATCACCTTGGTGCGCGCGACGTTGATGCCCATCGCCGCGGCGGCTTCCGGGTTGTCGCGCACCGCGCGGCAGGCGCGCCCGAACCAGGATCGATCCAGCCTTCGCAGGACGAAGTAAGTCGACAACGAGCAAGAAGACGATGACCGCCGTGTACCAGGGGCCTCGCGATGCTGCATGCCGAAGATCGCCGGCAGCCGGTAGTTGGCGATGCCGCCGGTGCCGCCGGTGACCGTCGCCGCCTTCGTTGAGCAGCACGACGAAGAGCTGCGCCAGCGCGAGCGTCGCCAGCGCGAGGTAGAAGCCTTCGAGCCGCGTCGACGGAATCGCCACCGCCGAGCGCGACCAGCGATGCAGATCGCGACGCCCGAGCAGGATCGCGAGCGGCAGCGGCACGTGGAGCTGGAACAGCAGGATGACCACCGAGTAGGCGCCGATGCCGTAGAAGGCGAAGTGCGAGAACGACACCTGGCCGCAGATGCCGAACAGGAAGTTGTAGCCGAGCGCGAGCGTCACCCAGAGCAGCATCTTCCGGTAGACGTCGTTGTGATAGTCGCCGAGCAAGAACGCCGCGCCCGCGAGCAGCAGCGAACGCGCCCAGCCAGCGGCGTCATGCGCTCTGGCCCGTCAGCAAGCCCGGTCGGCCGAACGACCAGGAACACCATCAGGAAGCAGAAGCGGCACGCCCTGCGCGAATCCGCCAGGAATCGGCGCGTAGCGCGACCGTGAACTGCTCGGCGAACGCGAGCAGCAGCCCGCCGAGCAGCGCGCCTTCGACGCGCCCGACGCCGCCGATCACCAGCGCGGTGAAGCCCTGGATCGCGAGCGGCACGCCCATCAGGTAGTGCGCCGAGACGTTCGGCGAGACCAGCAGGCCGCCGATGCCGGCGACGCGCCGCGCCGCCGGCGAACGAGAACGCCGTGACGCGCGACAGGTTGATGCCCATCAGCGCCGCCGCCCGGCGGTTCAGCGCCACGGCCTCGAAGCTCTTGCCCCAGAGCGTCTTCTCGAAGAACAGCCAGGCGCCGACGAACACCAGCGCGGTGACCGCGATGATGAAGAAGCTCTGGTATGAGCCGCCGATCGGCCCGAACTCCAGCCGGCCGATGCCGAAGGGAACGGCACCGGCAGCGGGTCGGGCGGAAAGCTGACCGAGATGATCTCGCGCGTGATCACCAGCACGCCGAGCAGCGCGAGGATCGGCGCGAGCAGCGCCGAGCCCTTCTCCACCAGCGGCCGCACCGCGACGCGCTCGCTCACCCAGCCGACGAGCAGCATGAACGCCATGACCGCGGCCATGCCGACGAAGTACGGCCACTCGTAGCGGGAGAGCAGCAGGTGGCCGCCGAAGGCCGCCACCATC
>ERZ1370068.4583-contig-3647_pt1 | contig 18119 bp, 18 predicted proteins | sample MGYA00561227_ERZ1370068 | MGnify/ENA primary metagenome ERZ1370068 (study PRJEB38410, sample SAMEA6850437) | metagenome | study: Metagenomic assessment of the ecological functions of the soil: analysis of the soil microbiota associated with the...
TTGTCGGTCAGGTCCTTCCAGGTCCCCGCGACGTCCGGAACCTGGGCCTGGCCGCCGAGCGCGCCCTTCGGTGCCCACCTCGCGCGCCACGCGGGTCACTTCCGATGCGAACGAGTTGAGCTGCTGGATCATGCGATTGACGGTCTTCGCCGAGCGCAGGAACTCGCCCTGGAGCGGCCGTCCGTCGACGTCGAGCCGCACGCTCTGGAGCAGGTCGCCGCGTGCCACGGCCGAGATCACGCTCTGGACCTCGCGGGTCGGCCAGACCAGGTCCTCGATCAGACCGTTGATCGAGCGCTCCATCTCACCCCATGCGCCTCCCGACCGGCTCAGGGTGACGCGCTGGCTTGTGCGCCCCTCGCGTCCCACCACCTGCCCCACCCGGCTCCAGCTCCTGGGCCATGCGGCGGCTCGAAGCGACGATCTCGTTGAACGCGTCCGCGATCTTGCCCGCGAGCCCGATGCGATCGCCCGGCAGGGAAGCGGAGAAATCCCCGTTCGCGCACCGCCTCGAGAGCCGCCAGGAGCGCACGGGGATCGAGCGAGCCATCGCCGGTTGCGGGTGCGGGATCCAGGTCGGGCACGGCCGTTTCGCGTGGATTCATCGCGCTCATCCTCTGCGGGCCCGTCCCGCTCGGTTCATGGGTGTACCCCGGCAACGACCGGCGAAACACCCGGGGCACAAGTTGCTCACGCGTGGAGAGGAGGTGGCAGCACGACGGCGCAAGAAATCACGCGCCATCGCGGCACATGGAGTCGGTTCGCGCGCAGGGGCGGCCCGGGCGTGCGGCGCGAGGGAATGACGGGCTCGCAGGGACTCCCGGCGCAGCAACGCGCCGCGAGTCGCGACAACAACTCGGCGGTTTCCGACGACACGTGCTACACGAAAGCCACTTCGCGGCCGAGCCGCATCCTACGCCGATCCCGGCGCGTCCTCAAGGATTGTGTTTTACGCGTCGGCCGGAACCGCTACCGCGGACGTTGCAAGGTGACCGAATCGGGATCGAGCCGCACGCGCATGCCGTCGGGGAGTTCGCCCAACCGGTGGAGCCCGACGTGGTGGCCGACAGAAGTCCGTCACCGGCTCCGGGGCCGTCCAGTGAACGCGCTGGGTGCTCATGAGGTCGGGCGTGAACTGGCTGCGCGGCCCGCTCACGGTGAGCGTCACCCGCTCCGGCACCACCACGTAGCCGGAAGCGCCGCGCGGATCCTCGACCCGGACCATCATGCGGCGCGTCGCCTCGGGCTCGATGCGGCACCGAGACCGTGACCTGCTCGGGCTCCATCACGCACCAGTCGGGGAGCGCGTCCGCCCCGACCGCAACCTGCACCGTGTCGCGCTTGCCGGAGAGCCGCACCGGGTCGAGCCGCACGCTGTCGAGCAGCCGCGATCTCCTTCTCGGGCCCGCTCACCTCGACCGTGGCGGGCTCGACGTCCAGCACCCCGGTCCACACCACACCGCCCGCTGGCAATCCCTCCACCCGGGCCGCGACCGGGAGCCGGCGGCTCCGCTTGCGGTCCACCTGGAGTTCCACGGTACGCGGGCTCACCAGCCCGTTCCACCTGGATCTCCACGTCCGACGGGGAGCGGCAGGTCGGCGCTGGTGAGCGCGCGCTCGAAGCGGCCGGCGCCGACCCCGGCGCAGCGAGATCCTGACCGGCGGCTCGGTCAGGCGCAGGCGGATGAGCTGCTTGCCGGTGCCGCGCGAGCTCGGCCTGCACCGCCGAGCGGCACCGGCCCCTGGAGAGCGAGAGCGAATCGCGCGAGGTCGGCGATCTGGAGCGGGAACGAGACGATCAGCGTCGCCGGCCGGTCGGTATAGACATTGAGATAGACGAGCAGCGCCAGCAGCAGCGCCACCAGCTTGAGGCCGAGGTTGTCGAACAGCCAGCCCGCGCAGCAGATTCATCGATCGCGCCTCGCGTCTCGCGCGTCCGCCCGCTCGGCGCGCGGCTCGTCCTCGTCGCCCGCCTCCTCGTCGCCGCTCGCCCGGTCGGTCCGGAGGCCGTGCTTCTCCATGCGTGAGTACAGCGGTGCGGCGCGTGAGCCCGAGCAGGCGCGCCGCCTGGCTCTTGTTGCCGCCCGCGCGCTCCAGCGCCTGGAGGATCAGCTCGCGCTCCAGCGCCTCGAGCGAGAGTCCCTCGGGCGGGAATCGCCGGCACCCAGCCGGGCGTCGTCCTGGACAGCGCGGCGCCCGCGCGCGCGCCAGCTCGGGGCGCGCGAACGACAGGTGCTCGAGCCCGATCGGATCGCTGCCGGCCAGGATCATGCGCGCGCTCCAGCGTGTGCTCCAGCTCGCGCACGTTGCCGGGAAAGCCGTAGCGCTCGAGCGCCGCGAGCGCCGCGGGCGGCATCTTGTCCGGCGTCAGGCGCCGCGGCTCGCCAGGAAGTGCTCGACCAGCGGCGCGATATCGCCCGGCCGCTCGCGCAGCGGCGGCAGCCGGATCGGGAACACGTTCAGGCGGAAGAACAGGTCCTCGCGGAACTGCGCGCTCCTCGACCATCTCCGTCGAGATCGCGGTTGGTGGCGGCGACGATGCGCACGTCGACCGTGATCGGGCTGGTTGCCGCCCACGCGCGTGAACGTCTTCTCCTCGATCACCTGCAGCAGCTTGACCTGAAGCGCGATGCGGCAGCTCGCCGATCTCGTCGAGGAACAGCGTGCCGCCGTCGGCGTCCTCGAAGCGCCCGCGCTTCTGGCGGACCGCGCCGGTGAAGGCGCCCTTCTCGTGGCCGAACAGCTCGCTCTCCGAGCAGGTTCTCGGGCAGCGCACCGCAGTTCACCTTGACCCACGGCCCGCCCGCGCGCGGGCTCGCAGAAGTGGATCGCGCGCGCGAACAGGTCCTTGCCGGTGCCGCTCTCGCCGCGCAGCAGCACGGTGGAGTCGGTGGGCGCCACCTTCGCGGCGAGCGACAGCGCCTGCGGCCAGCGCGGGCGAGTCGCCGATCACGGTCGCGAGGCCTTGCGTCAGCGAGTCCACGGTGCCGGCCGAGCCGCCGGTTGTCGCTCTCCAGCGTCGCGCTCGCGGCCGCGCGTGCGAGATGGGTCGGCGATCTCGCCCGCGAAGTCGCCTTCCTTGTTCACGTAGGCGAAGGCGCCCGTCGCGCAGCGCCTTGCGGCCCAGTCTCGAGGTCGCCGTAGGCGGTCATCATCACCATCCACGGTGCGCGGCCAGCGGTGGTGGACCTCGCGCATCAGCTCGAGCCCGTCCATGCGCGGCATGCGCAGGTCGGTGACCAGCGCGTCGAACGGGCGCCGCCGCCAGCCGTCGCAGCGCCGCGTCGGCGCCGTTCACGAACTCGGCCGTCGTGGCCGGCATCGCGCAGCGCCAGCGCGGTCAGCTCGGCGTTCTTGATCTCGTCGTCCACCACCAGAACGCGCACCGTTACCCTCGGGCCTCGTCCACGGCGCGGCAGCACGCACCGTGCACACCGTGCCGCGTCCCCGTGCTCCGTGTCGCTCGTCGATCTCCAGCGTCCCGCCCGCGGCCTGCACCAGCCGCCGGCTCAGGAACAGCCCCAGACCCGAACCCGGTCGCCTTTGGTGGTGATGAACGGGGCTCCCCAGCTGGCGGAGCGTTTCGGGCGGGATGCCGGGGCCGTCGTCGGCGAAGCGCACCGCGACTGCGCGCCGGCTCCGGCTCCACCGAGACCACGAGCCGGCCGCCTTCGCCGAGCGCTTCGAGCGCGTTCAGCATCAGGTTCAGGAACACTTGTTTCAAGGACTCGTTGTCGAGACGCCACCGGAAGAGCGTCCGGCGCGGGACTCGGGGCGCACCAGGTGTAGCGCGGCGCGAGCGCGAAACTCGCCCTCGAGCAGATCGAGGGTTTCGATCAACGCCTGCGCGGCGTCGCCCTCGCCGGACGGGGCTCCTCCCGCGCGCGAGACTGGAGGTAGCGGCCGACGGTGCGGCGTGAGCCGGTCCGGTCTCCTCGACCACCGAGTCCGCCCAGCGGCGCGACCTCGGGATCCAGCTTGCCGAGCCGCTCGGCCGAGCCGCGGATGATGGCGAGCGGGTTCTTGATCTCGTGCGCCAGGGTCGCGGTCAGGGCGCCCCATCGCCGCCAGGTTCTCGGCGCGCGAGAGCCGCCGCTCGAGCTGGGCCGCCGGAGCCCACGACGCGAATGTTCACCACCGCCAGCACCACGATGCCGAAGGCGCGCAGCAGGGCTGCAGAGCAGCACCGTGCGCCGGAAGTGCGCCGAGCACCGGCAGGTAGTCGAGCCGCGAGTCCGACGACCAGCGCTCCCAGCACGCGCTTGCCTTGCCGCCCTCGAGCGATCGGGCGCCAGACCCGAGCGGAACTCCTGGCCACCCACCTCGTACATCGTCCGTCACCACCGCCCGGCCCGCCAGCGGCCGCTGGTGATGGCAGCGGGCGCGAGCCGGGCCAGCGGGTTCGCCTCGTGCTGGTGCTCGGCGCCGCGGCGTGTCGTAGAGAGTGATTCCGGCGGAATCGAGCGCGGCCGCCGACATGAGCCCGGTCGAGGAGCGCAGCTCCTCGAGCAGCACCTGGAGCGAGAGATAGGCGGTGCCCGTCCTCCCCGAGCAGCTGGGTGTCGCGGATATCCGCGGCGCTCACCTGCGAGGCGGCGGTGCGCGCCAGCGCCTCCAGCCGGCGGGCGAACTCGCCGGCGAGGGGCGTTGCGCACGCCGGCGTGCTAAGCGACCCACGGCGAGGAGTCCCGTCACCAGCACCGCGGCGACGGCGAACAGGATGGTGGCGGTGCGGGTGCGCTGCAGTTCGCCTCCCTGGCGGTGGTAGGCGCGGCACGCGGCGGAGCGTGCGGGCGGGCGGCCAGACGCTACCCCACGCTCGCGTGGCGGCGCCAGTGCGTGGGCGTCGGCATTCGATCTAGGCGACGCGCCCGCGCGGCTGGGATGGGCCGGTCAGTGTATTCTGAATATGCCTTCTGCCAGCTCGCACGGGAGGTCTACCATTGAGGGGCGGTCACGTGGGAAGCCCAAACACAGCGCCGGTACTTGCGGCAGCGTTCGCGACCGACTTGTACCGCCTGCTTGCGCTCGACGGAGGCAACGTGGCGCTCTCGCCGCTGAGCGTCACCTGGCTACGCTGGCCATGGCACTCGCCGGTGCCCGGGGGACACCGCCCGCGAGATTGAAGCTGCGCTCCGGCTGGCCGGCAAGCAGGGCGACATCCACGCCACCTTCGCCGCGCTTCCTCCATGATCTGGCCGCGGAGGGAGTCGGTGAGGGTCCGGCGCTGACCATCGCCAACCGCATATGGGCCGCCGCCGATGCGCTCTCGAAGGGCCGTTTCTGACGCTCGTCCGCGACCACTATCACTTCGAGGTCGGCCAGGAGTGATCTCCGCGACGCGAAGCCGCGCGGCGCGGGTAATCAACGGATGGGTCGACAAAGCCACGCGTGGCAGCATCCGCGACCTCGTCAACCAGGATGACCCTCTCGGAGGAGACGAGCCTGGTGCTGGCGAGTGCCGTCTACTTCTCGGCGCATGGGCGGAACCCTTTGACTCTTCGCGATCGTCGATGGCGCCGTTCTGGCTCGACGGATCCACCTCGGTTCCTGCTCGGATGATGTCGAGGTCGTTCGACGATATCCTCCACGCATCGGGCAATGGCTGGGAGGCAGTCGAGCTTCCCTACCGCGGGATGCGGCTCGTCATGGACCTGGATCAAGCCGGCACTCGAGCCCGCACCCCGTTCGGACCCCTTCGGCGTGGACGCGTCCCATGACTCAACCCCCTCGGCTCGTACAGAGCCCTGGAGGAGCTGGAAGCCTCCTGGTCAGCCGCTTCCCCGACGAAGATGCCGGCCCGGTTCCGGCACGAAATGGGTGGCGGTGTCGCTGCCCAAGTTCGAGGTGGACACTTCACACGAGCTAGTGGCCCACTCGGCCAGCTCGGCATGAACAAGGCGTTCCGCCGCGGCGAGGCGGACTTCTCGGGCGCGGTGCGCGGAAGCCGACCTGGATCGAGTTCGTGAAGCAACGCTGCCGTCTTCGCGTCGACGAACAGGGGCACCGAGGCTGCGGCGGCGGACTGTCACCGGCCTGATCCGGGGCATCCCACATCGGTTCGTCGCCAATCACCCATTCCTCTTCCTGGTTCGCGACACGCCTTCACGGGCGCGATCCTGTTCATGGGCCGCGTCGCCGACCCGACCCGCTGAGGTGGGTTGCGCTTCCCTCGAGGGGATCTTCGCGGTCACGTGAGTCGGAGGGGCGGGATGCTGTACATGGTCGTGGAGAAGTACAGGAATGGCGACCCGATCCCCGTCTACCGTCAGCTTTCGTGACCAGGGGCGCATGATGCCGGCCGGGCCTCGTACCTGGGGGAGCTGGGTCAGCGAGGATCTCTCCCGCTGCTTCCAGGTCGTGGAGTGCGAGAACCGAAAGGATCTCGATGAGTGGATCGCGAGCTGGAAGCGGACCTGGTGGAGTTCGAGGTCGTCGCCGTCGTGACGTCAGCGCAGGCCCAGGCGACGCGTGGCCCCGAAGCTGTGACGATCCGACCGGATCGCGGTCCGGCTTGTGCTGATCGCGGATTGTGGCCTTCACAATCTGGCTGGCGCTCCTGAACCGCCGGCTCTATAAGCCGGGGCGTGTGGACACCGCGATCGCGCAGTTGCGGTTTCTGGAGAAGTCGCTCACTGACGGTGGGGCGGAGCGCATGCAATCCATCTTCCCCGAGGGCTACGTTTTCAGTTGGGCACTTTACGGACTTGCATCGGCACAGGTTGCGCGTGCGCTGCCTCTTTCGGATGGACGGCGCGACAAGGCGCTCGAGGCAGCGCGAACGGCCGTTGCGCACGTCGATTCCGACCACGCGAAAGCGGCGTTCGTGCAGGACATGGAGCCAAGATACGGGGCGTTCTACGCATCGTGGTCCTGTCACTTGCGCAGCGATGTCCTGCGTGCGTCGGGCGCACGGGGGCCAGGTGCCCTTCGATCTCAACGAGTACGAGCGGGATTGCGACGGCTTTGCAGCGGCGCTTTCGAGGAAGCGAGCAGCCCATACCTTCCATCGTATCCGGGGGCGGTGTGGCCGGCGGATACCGGACCTGGCGTGGCCGCACTCGCCATTGCTGATTCTGTCTTCGGCGATCGCTACCGGTCGATCATTGCCAGGTGGGTTGAGGCGGTTCGCCAGCGCGTGGATCCCGAGTATGGGGCGATTCCTCATGCGGCAGGTTCCACTGACGGAAGGGCGCGTAGGCGGTCCGCGGGGTGAGAGCTTGGCCGTGATGAGCTTCGTCCTGGTTGATGTAGACCCATCTCTTGCCAGACAGCAATACGACGTCCTTCGCCAGAACTTCGTCGCCTATTGCACTGGGAGTGTGCCCGGAGTGCGTGAGTATCCTCACGGCGTGGACGGACATGGGGACATCGACTCCGGACCGATCGTCCTCCGGGTTCAGCGGCCCAGCCACCGTGGTCGGTGCTGGGGCCGCCATCGCCAATGGAGACGAAGAGCTTGGCGACGGCTCTTTTGGCGACCGCAGAGCTGGCGGGTCTCCCCATCGAAATCGGCTGGGCAGCGGCGATACGCGGGCGAGTGTACTCTCCCTGTGGGAGACGCCTTCTTGGCATGGGCGCGTTCAGCTCCTCCTGCCATGTGCCCGCGCCAAGTACCTGCCGCTCGTACCGTGGTGGTGGCGCCTCCCGATTCATGCTCTGTCGCTGGCTTTCAGGGGCCTCGGCCGTCTACACGCAGCACATCAGGATCAACCGATGTGCCGTTCAACCTACGGCATGCTGCCGACGCGCTGCCGCGCGCGCCGCTGATGCTGAGCGTTAGGCCAGGGTTGTGGACTCCCACGCACCGGCAACAGCGTGATCGCATCGCCCACCGCGATCGCGCCGGCCTCGACCACCCGGAAGAACCGCCCGCGCCGGCCTTCGAGCTCCTGCGCCTGAGCCCCGGCTTGATCTCGTTCATGCGCTCGCACGGGGCGCACATGCTTCCGGTCTCGAGGACCGCGGAGCCGATGCGCAGTCGCGTGAGCGGCGCCAGGTCGGCGAGCACGATGCCGCGTACCGTGACCTGCTCACGCACCGCACCGGGTGCGAGGCCGAAGTGGTCGAGCGTCTCCTGCTCCATGAACAGCACCGCGCGGTTGGTGCGCGCGCGCGCGGTCGCCCATCAGCCCCTGATCGGGCTCGGCATGCGCCGTGTCGACCGGGATCAGCGGCCGCGCGATCCGGTGTTGAAGTGGAGCGCCACCACCGGGCTGGGCGATGACATCCGGGCCTTAAGCCTGGCGCGCCGGCGCGCGGCTCTCCTGTCTCAGGATGTGGACCGCCAGGTGCTCGAGGTCTTCCGCCGCCTCGCCGATCGCCTCGGTCATGGTCGGATGCGCGTGGATCGCCTGCGCCAGATCGCGGCTGTTGAGATCGGCCGCGATCGCGAGCGAGCACTCGTGAATCAGCTCGCTCGGCCTTGGCGCCGATGATGTGCGCACCCAGCACCTGGTCGGTGTTCGGCGTCGGCGACCAGTCTTGACGAAGCCCGCGGTCTCGCCGTCGGCGATGTTGCGGCCGTGGGCGCGGAACGGGAAGCGCCCGATCTTGACCGTGCGCCCTTCGCGCCGACGCCTCGCGCTCGGTGAGGCCGACGCTCGCGATCTCGGGCGTGGTGAAGGTGGCGGCCGGAACCGCGCGCCAGTTGGTCTGCGCCGGGTGCCCGGCGATCAGCTCGGCGGCCGCCTTGCCCTGCGCCGAGGCGAAGTGGGCGAGCTGCTTGATGTCGGTGACGTCGCCGATCGCGTAGAGCCCTGCGACCGAGGTCTGGAGCCGGTCGTTGACCGCGATCCGGCCGCGGTCGCCGCGCGCGACGCTGAGCGCTTCGAGGCCCGAGCCCGGTCGGCGTACGGGCGCCGCCCGGTCGCGACCAGCACCGTGTCGACCGTCGACCGTCGTGCCGCCCGGCGAGCGTGAGCGTGACCGCGCCGTCCGGCTCGTCGCTCATGCCCTCCACCTTGGTATTGAGGTGGAGCGCGATCTTCTGCTTCTTCATCTCGCGCTGCGAGCGTCTGCGGCGATCTCGTCGTCCTCGGCCGGCACCAGGCGCGGCAGCATCTCGATCAGCGTCACCTGGGTGCCGATCGCGGCGAAGAAGCACGCGAACTCGCAGCCCACCACGCCGCCGCCCGAGCACCGCGAGGCGCTTCGGGCTGATGCGTAGGCTCGAGCGCCTCCTCGCTGGTGATGACGCGCTCCTTGTCGAGCTTGAACCCGGGCGGCATGGTGGCGTAAGGCCCCGGTGCGCGAGGATGATGTGGTCGGCGGTCACCTCGACCGTCGCCGCCTCCTGTCAGGGCCACCGCCATCTTGTGCGGCGCCGGTCAGCGTCGCGGTGCCGCGGATGATCTCGACCTGGCGGCCCTGGAGCAGGGTCTTGACCCCGCCGGTGAGCTGCTTCACGACCTTCTGCTTGCGCTCGAGCAGCCAGCCCCAGTTGATCCTGGGCTCGCCGACCTCGATGCCGAACTCCTTGGCGCGCTTGATCTGCTCGTAGAGGTGCGCCGTGCCGATCCAGGCCTTGGTCGGGATGCAGCCCCAGTTGAGGCAGGTGCCGCCCAGCTCGTCCTTCTCGACCACCGCGGTCTTGAGGCCCGAGCTGGGCGGCGCGGATGGCGGCCACGTAGCCGCCGGGGCCGGTGCCGATGATCACCACCTGAAGTGTCGCGAGTCGGGCATGCGCGTGTTCGGGCCTCTAGAAGAGCGCTGGGGAAGGACGGAAATCCCTGATGGACGCGGGCGGAAGTGAGGCGAAAGGAATCTAGGGAGTGCTCGGACCGGATGTCAACCGGAGCACTCGGGGCGCAGCGCTCATGGAGAAGTCGTCGCGCCCTCGACCGGGAGACCGGCGGCGCGCCAGTCCGGGAACCCGACCGCGAGCCGGCGGGCGCGGAAACCGTTCGCGCGCAGCGCCGCCACCGCCTGATCCGAGAACGAGCAGTAGGGTCCGCGGCTGTAGGCGACCACCTCCTGGTCAGCCGGCAGCACGTGGAGGCGCGCTTCCAGCTCGTCGACCGGGAGACTCACCGCGCGCCGGCGATGTGGCCGGCCATGAACTCGCGCTCGGGGCGCGCATCGATCACCACTACCGTCCCTCCTCCAGCGCACGCACCAGTTCGGGGATGTGAAGCGCAGGTTGGCTGCGCGCGCTCGGAGAACTGGATCGCCACCAGCTCACGAAGTGCGTCGCGAGCCTGCGCTCGCCGAGATCGCGCACCGCCTGCCACAGTTGGAAGACCGCGGGGTCGGCGAGGCGATAGTGGGCGTAGAGCCCTTCGCGGCGGACCGCGACCAGTCGCGCCGCCTTGAGCGCCTGGAGGTGGCGCGAGGTGTTGGCGACGCTCATTCCGGAGAGAGCTCCGCCAGGTCTTCCACCGGGCACTCGCGCTGGGAGAGAAGGTCGATCAACTCGAGACGTCGCGGGCTGGAAATGGCCTTGGTCAGACGGGCAAGCTGATCGTAGACTTCGGGCACTATTCATGTAATCAATTGAATAGTTGAATATTGCATAAGTCAAGAGACAATCTCAGCACTGTGCGGCAGGGCTTCTGGGCGGAAAAACATGCTCTTTCTCGTTGCCAACAATGCATAGATCGGATGATGCGAGCCAATGGATGTCCTCGCAATCTTTGCCAAACCGCCCGTTGAAGGTGAAGTAAAGACCCGCCTGACCCCTCACTGCCACCCGGGATTACCGCCAACCTGCAGCAGTCCTTGGTCTTCGATGCGATCCAGACGGCGTTGGCAGCCGGGATCGGGCGAGTCATCATCATTTACCTGGCGGGCGAGTGGGGGCCCGCTGACTTCCTGGCGGAAGAGGTCCGCTACCAGAAGGGCGACGATCTGGGGGAGCGCCTCGCCAACGCCTTCGGCGAGCTGCTGGATGGCGCCGATCGAGCGGTGGTGATCGGGTCCGACTGCCCCCGATCTGAGCCCGGCGTTGATCCAGGATGCCTTCGCTGCGCTGGCGGAGGTGGACCTGGTGTTGGGCCCAGCACGAGACGGCGGCTACTACCTGATCGGGCTCCGGCACCCCTCCGCCGATCTGTTCCGGGGGATCGCGTGGAGCACGAGCCGGGTGCTGGCCGAAACGCTCGAGCGTGCGGAACGGCTCGGGCTTCGGGCCGTTGCCTGGAAGACGCTCGACGACCTGGACACGCCCGACGACCTGGTGCGCTTCATCGCCCGGCGCAGCATTACCGAGGTCACGACGGAAACAAGCACGGAAGCCGTGTTGCGCAAGATCGGGCTTTTGCCCGGCCGCGACTAAGCGCGGATGCGCTAGCGCGGATTGTTGAGCGGAGGGGCTTGCTTGCCGGCCGCCTTGAGGCGCGCTGCATGGCCTCGAGGAGCGCCGGCTTCATGGTTTCGGGGGGCGAGGATTCGAGCGCCTGGTGGAAGAACTCCAGCGCCTTGTCGGCGCTGCCGCGCTGCTCGTAGACGATGCCCAGGTTGTAGAGCGCGAACGGCTGGTGCGGCTCGCGCGCGAGCGCCAGGCGGAACAGCCGCTCCGCCACCTCCGGCTGGCTGAGGTTGTAGTAGCAGACGCCCTGGTCGACGATTGCCGAAACCAGCGTCGAGTCGTGGCGAACCGCAGAGCGATAGTGGACGATCGCCTCCGACCAGTTGCCGGTGTCGAACAGGATGTCGGCCAATGCCACGCGCGCGCGAATGTCCGTGCGAGTCCTTCTCCAGCGCTGCGCGAGCCTCGTCCGCGGACTTCTGTTGCTCGGAGTTCGAGCCCTCCACCGGCTGGGCGTTGTTCTGGTGATAGCCCTGAATGGCGATCAGCACCAGCAGCAGCGCCAGGAACGTGCCCACCCCGAGCCACAACGAGACCGCCACGTTGGCCTGCGGCTGCGGCCGCCGCGGGCGGATCGGGCGCACCATCGGAATCGCAGCCGGCTCGCCTGGCGCCTTCACGGCGCCGCCCGGTCGCGCCCGGGACTCCGGAGCCGACTCCGGGGCCGGCTTCGGGGCCGCTGGTGGACTCGCCGAGCGGGAAGTGACACTGCTCGCAGATCAGTGCTGCCGGCCGGGTTACGGTGCCTGCAATCGAGGCACGCGATGGCCCGACATCAGTCCTTCCTCTCGCATTCACACGGGAACGGTGGCAAGTGATACGCGTCACCATAGGCAGGGCTTCGAAGCACCGGCAAGCGACGGCACCTGCTTCCGCATCGAGGCGGCAACTCGATCCGCCCCCGATCAAGCCTCGAAGCCCCCGCTCTTAAATCGGCGCGAGGGCCTCGGAACGAACGCTTGAGACGGGTCGGAACGCCGGCGGCCGGCCGCGCTCAGCGACCCGCGCCGACCGCCGCGGGCACCTGCTCCGATCTTTGTAGATCTCTGCGCTTTCCCGCGTTCGACCAGGTCGTGATAGCCCTTCATGACGTTCTCCATCTCCCGGCCGTCGGCTTCTGCTCATCCCCTTGCCGGACATCATGTCCTCGAAGGACCTCAGGTCCTTGACCTCGAACTCCATGATCGCGGTCCAGTATTGTTCCCCGACGAAGTCGGTCATGACCCGCATTCTCCCCTGACCGGACTTCTCCATCAGCCTCGCCATGGTCAGGGACTTCTCGACCATCTGACGGACCTTGCCGGGCTTGCAGTACATGATCTCGCGAATGAGCAAGCATGGTGGTCCTCCTTGCCTTCGGCTGACCTGGACGGCCCCGTTCCGAAACCCTAGCAGCGAAGGCGGGCGTGACGTCAGCAGGTCTGCCGCTGCCCTCGGGTCCCTCGTCGCGACTTAGGGGTCGGATGACGCCCGGGAGTGCGCTCAGCCGCCGGCCGCACTCGGTCACGCTGTCCATGCATCGGCACCGGAGGGCCGAGCGGAGGACCGGACTGCATCGCGCGGGCGCGCTGGATGGCCTGGTCGAGGCTCCCCGGATCTTCCTCGCGCGCGAGACCGGCGCAGGCGGGCCGAGTGGCAGGGCCTCGCCGCCGAGCAGCGACCGCGATCTCGCGCAGCGTGAATCCGCTGGCCCGCGCGAAGCGGATCACTGTGAGCCGCTCCAGCACCCGGGGCCAGGCGCGCCGACGCCCGCCCGGATCGCTCCGGGGCGGGAGGCAGCCTGATCCGCTCGTAGTAGCGGATGGCGGAGGCGCGCAGGCCCGCCTGGCGGGCCACCTGACCGATGGGCATCATGCCGCCACGATGCCTTGACATGACGTGCACTTCAAGTGGGAGGCTGCGGGTGCGCAAGCGAGGCTCATCATCGCAGATTTCGCTTTCGGTCTGTCTCGCTGCTCGCTCCTGGTGCCGGCCGGCCGTGGGGACGCCCGCCCCCCGCTGGCCTGCGATCTGGACGCCCTGACGAGGCGTGCAGCCAGCGGGGTGGAGCACCTGAGCTCGGACGCGCTATGGGAGGCCGCGCGCCAACAGCGCGAGCTGCCGGACGGATTCGCCTTCCGCCTGCCGCCGCCCGACCTCTGCTCGCTGAAACCGCCGCCGCGCGCTGGGCGAAAGCGCGAGCGTCGATGCTGCCCGGTTCTTCTCGTTCGGCCTGGACCTGGAGCGCGATGGCGCCGCTTTGCCCGCATCACCGGCCCGGAGGGGCGAAGGCGCCCGCGCATGCTGCCGAGTCTGCGGTTGCAGGTCCGCACCGGTGCACCTGAAGCGGCCCGGCGGGTGTTGTTCGCATCCTTCGATGACTCCCCCGCCGCACCGCCCTCGCGCTCGCCCTGCCCTCGCCGCCACCACCGCTCCCACGGCGCCCAGGGCGCCGAGGAGGCCCGCTCACCCTCCTGCACACCAGCGACCTGCACGGGGCGCTCGACGGCTGGGACTACCTGGCCGGACAAGCCGGCCGGCGCGCGGCCTCACGCAAAGCCTGCGACCCTGGTGCGCGGTGATGCCGCGCCGAGGGCACGCCCTGGTGCTGCTGGCTGCCGATGCCGGCGACGCCATCGCAGGGCTCGCCGCTCGAGACCGTCTGGCGCCGCGGCTTCACCGAAGGCCGCGAGCCGATGATGAGTGCGTGATGAGCCGCCTCGGCTACGACGCCATGACGGTCGGCAACCACGAGTTCAGCTTCGGTCGTCGGCGCCATGACGCCGCGCACGCAGCGACGCGGGCTTCCCGTGGCTCGCCGCCAACATCGTGCAGCGCCGACGGCCGCCCGGCGTTCGATCCCTCGCTGGTCAAGACGGTGGGCGGACCAAGGTCGGGATCGTCGGCGTCTGCACCGGAGGCGGTGCCGTCGCTCGAGGATTCGGCCAACTTCGCCGGGCTCCGCTTCCCTGCCCGCCGTCGCGGCGGTGCGCGACGAGGTGGCAGCGGCTCACGGGCGAGGCGCACTGCGACGCGATCGTGGTGGTGGCGCACACCGGGCTTCGGCTCCGGCGCCCGGTGAGACGCCGGCGGGCGAGATGCGCGCCAGCGAGCAACGAGGATGTGGGGCGCATGGATCGCCGAGCGAGGTGCCGGGGATCGACGTGCTGATCCTCGCCCACACGCACGCGGTGTTCGATTCCGTGCGGATCGGCGCCACCCTCGTGACCCAGGCGGGCACGCGCGGCGAGGGGCTGGGCCGCGTGACCTCACTTCACGGCGCCACGAGTCGGCGAGCCGTGGAAGCTCGCCGCGCCGACGCTCGCGGTCGATCGCGGTCATCGGACTTCGCTGGCTCGCCGACTCGGCGCTGGTCGGCGCTGGCCGAGCCTGATCCACCGCGCGACCGTCAGCGGCGCTCGCCGAGACGCTGGCGACCGACCAGAGCCGGAGATCGGCACCGCGCGCGGCGGTGGCGTCGAGGACAGCCCGCTCTGGGAGCTGATCCACCGTGTGCAGCTCGAGGCCACCGGCGCCGACGTCTCGCTCGCCTCGCTGTTCGATCCGGCGTGGCGCATCGCGCCCGGCCTGATCACGCTGCGCGATGCGATCGCGACTCTACCCGTACGAGAACTCGCTCGGCGTGGTCGAGCTCACCGGGGCCGAGCTCAAGGCGGTGCTCGAGACAGTCGGCGGCCTAGCTTCGCGCGCGAGCCCGTACGCCTACCGAGACGGGCAGGCGCTGGTCGAACTCGACGGTCGCCGGCTACAACTTCGACTCCGCCGAGGGCGTGAGCTACGAGATCGACCTCACGCCGCCGCGGCCGGCGACCGCGTCGTGCACCTGGCCTTCGACGGCGAGCCCGCTCGACCCGAGCGCACGCTCAAGGTGGCGGTCAACAGCTATCGCATGAACGGTGGCGGCGGCTTCGACATGCTGCGCATGCGCCGCGCCTCTGCGGCCCGACGAGCCGGGCCAGGTGCGCGACCTGCGATCGTCCGTTACCTGCGCCGGCATGCGGCTCGCTCGGCGGCGTCGTGCACGCGCAACTGGTCGCTGTCCGCCGGACTACGTGTCGCACGCCGAGCGCCTGACACATCGATCCTCATGGTGCGCCAGGGGCGCTCGCCGCCGGCGAGGCGCTGCACTTCTATCCCTACGGCGCTCCGCGCGGCGCGGCGACCTCGCCTACTGATCTCGCGCGCGCGTTCGGCTGGCGCGAGAAGCACCTGTCCGGGCGCCTTCCCGACGTGCCCGACTCGCTCGAGGCGTGGCTCGACGGGCTGGTCGAAGCGCGGCGTGCTCGGCACGCGGGCGCATGAAGAGCGCTTCGAGCCGTTCGCAGCCGTGCCGCGCTCGATGGCGCTCGACTGGTGCGAGCGGCGCGGCGCGCGCGCGCCGGCTACGACGCTCCGGCCAAGACTGGGCGACCCTCGTTCCGCCGCGGGCTGCTCACCGGCATCGACTTCTGCGGGCCCGGGGCGCGGCGGAGTCGCCATCGTCGACACCGCTGACACGCGCGCCAGTGCGCTGGCGCTGGTCGCGAACCTGCGCTTCCCGACGCATCCGCGTGCTCGAGACCACCGACTTCCACGGCGCGATCCTCGCCGGCCGCGCGACCGGCGCGCCAACCGCGCCGGTCGGCGGCTCGGCGCGCGCTCGCGGCCTGATCGCGCGGCTGCGCGCGCGAGAACCCCGAGGGCACGGTGCTGCGTCGACGGCGGCGATCTGGTTCCAGGGCACGATGATCTCGAACCTGCCAGTTCGGGCGGCCGGTGGTGGAGCAGATGAACGCGCTCGGCTACACGGCGGCGGCGATCGGCAACCACGAGTTCGACTGGACCGCCGACACGCTCGGCAGCGCCGCGTGCGCGAGATGCAGCTTGCGGCGCTCGGCGCCAACATGCTGCGAGGTGCAAGAACGGCAAGCGCCCCGCTGGGTGCGCGCCGACACGGTGGTCACGCGGCGCGGCGTGCGGATCGGCATCCTGGGCCTGTGCTATCCGCTACACCCCGACCGTGACGCTGGCGCAGAACGTCACCCACCTGCGCGTTCGCGGACGATTCGTCGACCGCGCCGGCCTGGTGCCGGCGCTCGCCGCGCGAGCGGGCGGACGTGGTGATCGGCGTCGGACACATCCCGCGGCAACGCCGACTCGACACGGCAGCGCGACCGGCGACCTGCGGCCGGCTCGCGCGCGCGGCGTCCTGGCGTCGACGCCTGGTTCGGCGGCCACAGCCACAACCGGGTGAACGGCGCGTCGCCGGCGTGATCCCGGCGCTGATCGCCGGCTGCGCCTGGGCGAGGTGGTCGGCGTGTGCGACCTGCGTCAGTCGACCCGGTCGCCCACAAGGTGATCGACCGCGCGCGCGCGGCTGGTCGGTCACCTACGCCGATCGCGTCGACGCCGCGACTCCGCGATGGCTGGCGCGCGTCGAGCGCTGGAACGCCGGCGTGGCGGCGCATCGCGCGCCGAGCCGCTGGGCAGCAACGCCACCGCGCTCACGGCCGCGGGCGCGGCGTCGAGAGCACGATCGGCGACCTGGTGGCCGACGCCATGCGCGGGCCGGTCGGCCGCCGACATCGCGTTCCAGAACAGCGGCGGGCTTGCGCGCCGACCTGGCCGAGGGCGCGATCACGCGCGGCGTCGATCTACGAGATCATGCCGTTCGACAACACGATCGTGACCACTGCGAGCTCACCGGCGCCGAGGTGCGTGCGGGTGCTCGAGGACGGGCTGCGCACCGGGCGCGTCGACCCAGGTGAGCGGCCTGCGCTACGCGCTTCGACTCCGGCGGCCGGCCGGCAGCCGGATCACCGGGGTGCACGCCTCCGACGGCTCGGCGTTCGACACCACGCGGCGTGTGGACGGCTGGCGTGCCAACAACTTCATGGCCGACGGCGGCGACGAGATGTCGACGCTGGTCGCGCAGGCAGGACAAGCACGACACCCGCATCCTGGTGCGGCGACGCGATGGAGCAGTTCGTGAAGGAGCGCTGCGCCGGCGGCAACGTCGCTCGACTACAGGCTCGACGGCCGCATCACCGCGCGCCGGCGGCGGCTCGAGAGCGGCGACTAGGCTACTGCGCCGGCTACTGCGAGTCGTTGCCGGCCGTGAGCCCCGACGCCGTTCCGCTCGAAGTAGCGCCGCACCCCGGTGGCGAGCTGGGTCGCCATCTTGCTGCTGGAACTCCTTGCTCATGAGCAGCTTGGCCTCGACCGGGTTGTTGATGAACGCGGTCTCGACCAGCACCGACGGGAACTCGACCGACTTGAGCACCACGAAGCCCGCCTGCTTGACGCCGCGCGATTCGATCCGGCCGATCGGCGGCGACGTGGTCGAGCAGCGTTTCGGCCAGCAGCTGGCTCTGCTCGAGCGCCGAGGTGCGCTTGACGTCGTAGAGGATGCTGACCAGGCCGTCCTCGGCCCGGGTCCGGCACACCTCCCACCAGGTCGGCGGCGTTTTCCGATGTCGGCTCAGGTCGGCGTCGGCCTGGTCGCTGGCGCCGCGCTGCGACAGGAAGTAGACCTCGGTGCCACTGGCCGGTGTTGCGACGCTTGGTCGAGTTGGCGTGGATGCTGATGAACAGGTCGGCCTTCATCTTCTCGGCCGAGCTGGTAGCGGTCGCGCAGCGGGAATGAAGTAGTCGCCGTCGCGGGTCAGCTCGCCGCGCACGCCGGGGACCTTGTTGAGCTCCGTCGACCAGGGCGCGCGCGCCACCGCCAGCGTCACGTTCTTTTCCACCACCTTGAGCTTGCGGGGCCCGCGGGCGCCGGCGTCGTCGCCGCCGTGCCCGGCATCCACACGTAACCGAACGAAGTACAATG
>ERZ1370068.3577-contig-2686_pt1 | contig 18103 bp, 28 predicted proteins | sample MGYA00561227_ERZ1370068 | MGnify/ENA primary metagenome ERZ1370068 (study PRJEB38410, sample SAMEA6850437) | metagenome | study: Metagenomic assessment of the ecological functions of the soil: analysis of the soil microbiota associated with the...
TTGTACTTCGTTCAGTTACGTATTGCTATCGTAATTGGAAACCCGTTGATCGCCGACGCTACCCTTCAGGGCGGAGTGTGTTCTTGTTGTTACCGGCAAAGGGGATACGGGTCCACCAATTTGGTAGCGCTGGATCAGGCTCCCGGGCGCGTCCTTCCTACAAGTCATACCGTGCAGGTGCTGGTGCCAGCGCGCAGGATATGGTCATCGTCTACAAGGGCATTGAACGCGAAACGTATAGCTGCGCATCGGATTATGAGCGCCGGATTACCCTTGGCGACTCGGCTATTTCAACGCCAATCTGTCTGGCGGTGCGCGCAACGGCCAGGCGCAATCTTCGGCGCCCAAGTAACGGCTTCCGCGCCCTGGCAAGGTTAGCAATTGCTTAACGCGATTGCTGCGGTTCACTGGGATTCTGGCGAGAATTAAAAATACGCTCTTGCTATGAATTTCGGTGTTCGACCACCGCTTAGCAATCGGGTCGCTTGTCATGCCACTAACACGCAGCAGGATTTCAGCTTGTGTCTGCCGGCTGTTGCCGTCGCGCCTGGTGCGCCGTTTTGTGCGCCAGCAGAATGGCGCGGCTGCGTCGAATTTGGCTTGGTCGCGGTTCCGTTTCTCGGTTTGACTTTCGCCATTCTTGAAACGGCGCTGGTCTTTTTTGCCGGGCAGACGCTCGAAACCGCGGTGGCTGATTCGGCTCGGCTGATCGCGCGACCGGCCAGGCGCAAACGGCGGGTGGACCAAGGACGACTTCAAGACCGCAGTGTGCAATCACATCTACGGATTGTTCGACTGCGCGAACGGCATTTACGTTGACGTCGGGTCCTATACCAGTTTTTCGGCGATCACCAGCGATCCGCCCATAACAAACGGCAATCTCGTCCCAGCAAAGTCAACTATAGCCCCGGCGACGTCGGCAATATCGAGGTTGTCACGCTCTATTATCAGTGGCCGATCTACGTCGCTGCTTGGTAACAACCTGTCGAACGTAAACGCCCAACAGCTCGCCTCACCGAAGTTGTCGACAGCGGTCTTCAGAAACGAACCTTATCACATTGAGACGTTGGGTCGTGGACTCAATGACATCCCGTACATCTCCAGTTCTTGCGCCGTTTCGGCCGCGACCGGCGCGGCGCCTCGGCGGTCGAATTCGCTCTACAGTCGCGCCGCTCATGCTCGGGCTCTACATCGGCTGCGTCGAGAGATCTGACGGGGTAGCCGCCGGACCGCGGAGGTCACTTTGGCCGCAGGGCGCTTGCCTGGCCGACCTCACGGCGCAAGGTCCACAGCCATCTCAGCGGTCGACATGGACAATATCTTTGCCGCGTCGACCGCGATCCGTGTCGCCCTTCACGGGGCCCCTCTCGGCGAAAGTGGCCACTTAGCGCGAAAATCGAATGGCGCCGGCGCGGTAGACGGTGCGGTGGGGCACGGCGGCGTCAAGCCGGAACGACTCCCCGGGCGACCGGTGACGCAGTCACAATCCCCTCCGACCTCGCGGTGCCGAACAGCTACCTCAGTGCTCAGCGAGGTGAGCTACCAGTATGTTGCCGGTTACCGGCTTCAGCCCCGGCTTCAGCCACATTGCCGCCACCGGGATTACATTAATCGGACAAGATGTTCTTGAGCCCGCGCATCCAGCCGCCGGCCTACACCACCCTCCTCTGCAACTGACGCTTCGCACAGTGGTTGTGATCAGGAGCCGGCATCGGCCGCGGGCGTATACGCGCGACCCATTTTTTCCAGTCGTGCTGCATGTGCAAGCATCTGCCGCAGATAATTGACGTTGGCGGCCGCTTCATTCTCGGGCAGGTCGGAGCGGGCGATTTTCTCCGCTTCCTCGAAACGGCCGCGCAAGCCGACCACCAATGCAAGGTTCTGACGGACTTTGGGACCAGCATTCGGCTGAGCCACCGCACGGCGCAACGTGATTTCGGCGTTCTTCAGATCTTTCGTCAGCAGATAAGACAGTCCGAGATTGAAAGAATTGTCGGTTCGTCGGGTACTAATTTTGAGGGCTGACGCATAGTGGCGTTGTGCATCGGTGTGGCGGCCCATCTGATCGAGCACCGCGCCTCGCGACGCTGAGGATGCGCCAGTCCGGATTGTCCGGCAGGTGAGCGCGGTCGAGGGTCGAGAGCGCCTGCTGGTACTGGCCAGCGTCGGCCAATGCACGGCCATAGGCACCGAGCAATGACAAATTGCGCGAGTTGCGGATCGAGGCCTGCTCGAGCCATCGGCCACCGCTTGCGCCCGTTGATCCGTCGCGCGTAGGCGCGCGGGCGTAGCCAGGCGGCGTCAGCGTCATTGGGATTGTCGCGGTAGCGAGCTCCCACAGGCCTCCAGGGGAGCGCCGCCATTCGTCCTGATTGGCCGGAGCGGCGCTGGTTGGTGGTGAAGCCGGTCGTATCGAGGTCAATGTTGGAGCAGCCGCCCGTGGAGAAGGCCAGGGCGGCGGCTAGACAGAAAGCGAAGCAGTTGCGCGACGTTGGTCTTCAGCCCCATACGTCCGAGCAATAAAGCGTTAACCCTAACGACTGGTTAACTTGTAAATTGACCTTGATCGCGCATGATCCTCGATGCGCGACCTCGCGGAGTCATCATGCATCCCGTCTTTGCAAGCGCCGGCAAATCGCAGGCGACACCGATCTGGTTTGTTCACACCGGAAATTTCGACTCAGTCTCCGGGGACATCGGCGAACGGGGGCGCACATTTGTCGCTGCCGCGAGGCTTCGAGGCCAAACCCGGCCGGCTGATGCTGCTTCCGAGCCACAGACGGACGCTCGCCGGCGCGCTGTTCGGCATCGAGCCGCCGATGAGAATGAAATCGACCGCTTCCGGCCCGGGCAACTGTCCGGCCAATTGCCGCCAGGAACCTATCGATTCGCCAACGCGCCACACGATCTGCGTCTGGCTGCACTCGCCTTTGCGCTCGGCGCGATTACCAGTTCTGCGCGCTACCGGAAGGCGGATGCGCGCACATGTGCGCCTTGTGGTTCCCGAGGGTGTTGATGGCGAAGACCTCAGCCGCATTGCCGAAGGAGTGACGCTCTGCCGGGACCCTCACCAATACGCCCTCCAACGATATGGGACCGGCCGAACTGGAGGCGGCCGGCCGCGCCCTCGCCAAAGAGCATGGTTCAAAGTGCAGGTCACAAGCGGCGATGCACTCGCCAAAAATTTCCCGCTGGTGCACGCGGTCGGCGCCGGCTCAGCGCGAGCACCGCGGCTGATCGATATGACCGAGGCAAGACCAGCGATCCCAAAATCACGCTCGTCGGCAAGGGTGTTTGTTTCTGATACTGGTGGGCTCGACATCAAGCCCGATACCGGCATGCTCAATATGAAGAAGGATATGGGCGGAGCAGCAACCGCACTGGCACTCGCCCATATGATCATGGCGCGTAGATTGAAAGTCAGGCTCCGCGTCATAATTCCGGCGGTCGAGAACTCGATCTCGGGCTACCAGCCTTCCGCCCGCGCGACATCTACGTTTCGCGCAAGGGCATTTCAGTCGAAGATCGGCAACACTGATGCGGAGGGCCGGCTGATCCTTGCCGACGCGCTCGCACTCGCCGACGAAGACAAACCTGCGCTTGATCGTCGACATGTCGCCGACCTCACGGGCGCGCGCGCGTCGCGCTCGGCACCTGAGGTGGCGCCGTTCTATCACCGATCGACGATGCACTAGCCGGCCGAGCTTGGCCGCGCCATGTCGCCGGAGAACGATCCGCTCTGGCGGATGCCGCTGTGGCGGCCCTACGACGCGCTGCTCGACTCCAAGGTCGCCGACGCTCAACAACGTTGCGAGCTGGCGGCTTTGCTGGCGCGATTACGGCCGCCACTGTTTTGCGGCGCTTCGTGACACCGACCAAGACCTGGCTGCACTTGCGACATCTATCGCCTGGACACCAGGCGGCCAGCACGGGACGCCCGGAAGGCGCCGAATGCCAGGCGGCACGCGCACTCTATGCGTTACTCTGCGCCCGCCACTCGTAGCGAAACTCCCGGAGAGTGGGCGCCGGTTTCAGCGCGGATAACATCATACGCCAATGAAACACTGACATGGTCGCTCTCGATCCCCGCATAAATCCCGTTTCGACCCGAGATCGCCGCGAAACATTTGCAAGGCCGTGGTCGAGGCCCAGCGGTTTGTCGAGGCACGGCGCTACCAGGTGCCCAGAGCCGGTCACCGCTCTCCGCCGCACGCCATCGCATGACGCAAGACTCGACAGCGAAGCGCTGCCCGGCGAACGCGCAATGGTCGCCGAAACGACTGAGGAGGGCTGGGCCTGGGGCCGGTTGGAAAACGACGGTTACTGTGTTGGCTGGGTGTCGGCCAATTCGCTCGGACCAAGCGGCCCGGCGCCGACTCGCAAAGTCGTGGTATTGCGAGCGTTTGCGTTCCCGGGACCCGACATCAGAAAGCCGCCTCCGATCGCCGGACTGCCTATGGGCGCGCGGGGATTGACGATCGCACGGCAAGATGAGCGTTCCGCCGTGACCGCATCCGGATGGCATGTGCCGGCCGTCTGCCTCGCGCCGTGATGAAGGCACGGAGCTCCGATTTCGTGTGCGGCGGTGGCCGAACAGTTTCTGGGGGTACCTTATCTCGTGGGGCGGCAAGACTTCGCTTGGCCTGGATTGCTCGGGTCTGCGTGGGTCTCGCTCGAGGCGGCCGGTATCGCCTGTCCACGCGATCAGTGACCTGCAGGGAACCGGCGCTCGGTGAAGCTGTCGTCGCTGGCAAGTCTACGCCGCGGCGATCTCCTCTGTTCTGGAAGGGTCACGTCGCCATCGCCCGCGACTCGAGACCCTGATCCATGCAAATGCTTATCACATGATGGTGGCGATCGAGCCGCCCATGGAAGCGATCGCACGCATCAATGCGACGGGCAGTGAAATCACGGCCGTAAAAGGCGCGTGTCCTAACCCAGCAATTGGGGAACGCGCTGCCGGTTGAGCGCCAGCCATTGCAACCCGATGATCAACGGGCTGCCGCGGCATGGTGTAACGATCGAGCGCATCGAGCGCGCCGCATCGACGGAAACGCGGTGAACGTAAACATGCTCGCCGTCGGGCGCGTTGTTCTTCAGAGCGCCTTCACGCACTCTCGCAGCGTCGACAGCGGCGACGAACATCGTGATCTCCTCGTCGGTCACTCCAGGCGTGCTCAGAAAGGTGAACAGTTCGGCCAACTCGCGGGGAGCAATACCAATCTCCTCGGTGCACTTTCGCGCCGTACTGCCGCCTCGGCCAGGCGATCTCGCTCCGGCTCGACGCGTCCTGCAACAAACTCGACGAGATCTCCGTGTCTCGGCTAGCCGTGATGCGCTGGCAAGCGAAACTGGCGGATCAATACAATTTCCTGGCGCGCGATGTCGATCGGCATCACCGCGACCACTTTGCCGCCGATCAGCACGTCGCGCTCCTGCACGACTGGACCGTCATCGTCCGTTCGTTTGTTGTCATACACGATAACGGTGATAGCCGCGATAGGCTTCTGGCGAGCACCTGTGGCCGCGACAGGACAACATCCGCTGATCAATCTGTGCAAGCTCTCGCCGCTTCGACATGCCTGGTTACTGCGACACTGAGCACCTTCGGAAACCGTTTCCAGTTTGAAGGCAGCGGCAAACAGCGCGCGGGTGTAGTCGCTCTTCGGCCGCGCGAACAGCTCGGCCGCGGCGCCCTCCTCCACCACCTTGCCGTGGCGCATGACGATCAGCCGGCTCGCCAGCGCCGCGACCACGCGCAGGTCGTGCGAGATGAACATGTAGGTGAGGTTGCGCCGCTTCTGCAGGTCGCGCAGCAGGTCGACGATCTGCGCCTGGATCAGCATGTCGAGCGCGCTGGTCGGCTCGTCGAGCACGACGAAGGTCGGCTCCAGCACGATCGCGCGCGCGACCGCGATGCGCTGGCGCTGGCCGCCGGAGAATTCGTGCGGATAGCGGAAGCGCGTCTCCGGATCGAGCCCGACGTCGCGCAGCGCCGCGACCACGCGCTGCTCGCGCTCGCTCGGCCGACAGCTCGGGATGATGCACCCACAGGCCCTCCTCGATGATGTCGGAGACCGACATGCGCGGCGACAGCGAGCCGTAGGGATCCTGGAACACGATCTGCATGTCGTGGCGGAACGGCCGCATCTGCTTGAACTTCAGGCCCTGCGATCGGCTTGCCCAGGAACACGATCGGCCCGTCCGAGGAGATCAGCCGCAGGATGGCGAGCCCGAGCGTGGTCTTGCCGGAGCCGGATTCGCCGACGATGCCGAGCGTCTCGCCCTTGCGCACCGCGATGCTCACGCCGTCGACCGCCTTGATGTGGCCGACCACCCGGCGCAGCACGCCGCGCTTGATCGGAAACCAGACCTTGAGGTCGTCGGTCTCGATCACGATCGGCGCGTCGGGCTGCAGCGGCGCCGGGTCGGGCTTCGGCTCGGCGGCGAGCAGCGCGCGCGTATAGGGATGCTCGGGCGCCGTGAACACGCGCTCGACCGGCCCGTGCTCGACGATCTTGCCCTCCTTCATCACGCAGACCGTGTCGGCGAGCTTGCGCACGATGCCGAGGTCGTGGGTGATGAACAGCATCGCCATGCCGAGCCGCGTCTGCAGCTCCTTCGAGCAGCTTGAGGATCTGCGCCTGCACGGTGACGTCGAGCGCGGTGGTCGGCTCGTCGGCGATCAGCAGGTCGGGCTCGTTGGCGAGCGCCATCGCGATCATCACGCGCTGGCGCTGGCCGCCGGAGAGCTGGTGCGGATAGCTCGCGAGCCGCGTCTCCGGATCGGGGATGCCGACCTGGGTCGAGCAGCTCGACGATGCGCGCGCGCGCCGCCTGCCCGGTCAGGCCCCGATGCAGCAGCAGGATCTCGCCGATCTGCTTCTCGATGGTGTGCAGCGGATTGAGCGAGGTCATCGGCTCCTGGAAGATGATGGTGATGTCGTTGCCGCGCACGTGGCGGATCTCGTCGCTCCGGCAGGCTGCAGCAGTTCCCGGCCCTTGAAGCGGATCGAGCCGGACGGATGGCTGCGCGGCCGGATAGGGCAGCAGCTTCATCACCGACAGCGCGGTCACCGACTTGCCCGAGCCGGACTCGCCGACCAGCGCCACGCGTCTCGCCCTTCCGGATGTCGAACGAGATGCGGTCGACCGCGCAGCGTCTCGCGCGCGCCCTGGCGGAAGGCGACGGAGAGGTCGCTGACCTCGAGCAGCTGGTTAGGCTGGCGTCCATCGCGTTCACCGCGAACGTCTTGCGCGGATCGAAGGCGTCGCGCACCGCTTCGCCGATGAAGATCAGCAGCGAGAGCATGATCGGCGACCGTGAAGAAGCCGGTGAGGCCGAGCCACGGCGCCTGGATGTTGGCCTTGCCCTGCGACAGCAGCTCGCCGAGCGAGGGCGAGCCCGGCGGCAGGCCGAAGCCGAGGAAGTCGAGCGCGGTCAGCGTCATCACCGACGACGACAGGATGAACGGCAGGAACGTCATGGTCGCCACCATGGCGTTCGGCAGCAGGTGGCGGAACATGATGGTGCGGTTCGACACGCCGAGCGCGCGCGCGGCCTGGATGTATTCGAAATTGCGCCCGCGCAGGAATTCGGCGCGCACCAGGCCGACCAGCGACACCCAGGAGAACAGCAGCAGGATGCCGAGCAGCACGAAGAAGCCCGGCACCAGCACCGACGAGATGATCAGCAGCAGATAGAGCGACGGGCACCGAGGTCCAGATCTCGATGAAGCGCTGGAACAGCAGATCGGTCCAGCCGCCGAAATAGCCCTGCACGGCGCCGGCCGCGACGCCGATGATCGAGGAGATGATGGTCAGCGTCAGCCCGAACAGCACCGAGATGCGGAAGCCGTAGATCAGCCGCGCCACCACGTCGCGGCCCTGGTCGTCGGTGCCGAGCCAGTTGTATTCGAGGTCGCGGCAGCTCTGTGCAGCCGTTGCTTCTCGACCGCCGCCTTGCACTGCTCTTCGGTCAGCATCCAGGTCGGCTTGCGACGGCGCCGGCGTCGGCAGGTCGAGATTGTGGGTGTCGTAGGAGATAGCGGATCGGCGGCCAGATCATGATGCCGCCCTTCTCGGCGATCAGCTTCTGCAGGTAGGGATCGCGATAGTCGGCCGCGGTCTCGAAGTCGCCGCCGAACGCCGTCTCCGGATAGGTGACGAAGACCGGGAAATAGGTCTTGCCGTCGACGCTGCATGAGAACGGCTTGTCGTTGGCGATGAACTCGGCGAACAGCGACGACCACGAACAGCACCATGAAGATCCAGAACGACCAGTAGCCGCGCCGGTTGGCCTTGAAGTTCTGCCAGCGCCGCCGGTTGAGCGGCGACAGCGCGAAGCGCCGCGCTTCGGGCGGCACGGCCGAGCCCGCATCGGCGACGGCGCCGTGGTCTCCGGCGACGTCGATGGTCGGTGCGGTCGTCCACCTCAGACCTCCCGCGTCTCGAAGTCGATGCGCGGATCGACCCAGGTATAGGTGAGGTCGGAGATCAGGTTCACCACCAGCCCGACCAGCGAGAAGATGTAGAGCGTCGCGAACACCACCGGATAGTCGCGGTTGAGCACGCTCTCGAAGCCGAGCAGGCCGAGGCCGTCGAGCGAGAAGATGGTCTCGATCAGCAGCGAGCCGGTGAAGAAGGCGTGCACGAACGCGCCGGGAAAGCCGGCGATCACGATCAGCATGGCGTTGCGGAAGACGTGGCCGTAGAGCACCTGGCGCTCGGTGCAGCCCTTGGCGCGCGCGGTGAGCACGTATTGCTTGCGGATCTCGTCGAGGAACGAGTTCTTGGTCAGCAGCGTCATGGTGGCGAAGGCGCGCGAGCCCCATCGAGACGATCGGCAGCGCCAGGTGCCAGAAATAGTCGAGGATCTTGCCGTGCCACCAGGCAGCTGCGACCAGTTGTCCGAGGTCAGCCCGCGCAGCGGGAACCAGTCGCAGAACGAGCCGCCGGCGAACAGGATGATCAGCAGGATCGCGAACAGGAAGCCCGGGATCGCGTAGCCGATGATGATGACGCCCGAGGTCCAGACGTCGAAGCGGCGAGCCGTCGCTGCACCGCCTTGCGGATGCCGAGCGGGATCGAGATCAGGTAGGTCAGCAGCGTCATCCAGATGCCGAGCGAGATCGAGACCGGCAGCTTCTCCTTGATCGAGCTGCAGCACGCTGACGTCGCGGAAATAGCTCTTGCCGAAATCGAACGCGGCGATAGTTCCACAGCATCAGCGAAGAAGCGCTCGTAGGCCGGCTTGTCGAAGCCGAACTGCTTCTCCAGGCTGCTTGATGAATTCCGGATCGAGGCCCTGCGCGCCGCGATATTTCGAGTTCACGGCGTCGACCTGCGAGCCGCCCTGCGCTGCCGCGCGCGCCGAAGTCGCCGCCCGGCGAGCCGGAGATGCGCGAGGTCGGCGCCGGTATCGGCAGCCGGAGAGCTGCGCGATCACGCGCTCGACCGGCCCGCCGGGCGCGAACTGCACGACCACGAACGACACCAGCATGATCCCGAAGCAGGGTCGGGATCATGAGCAGAATGCGGCGGATGATATAGGCGGTCATGGGGCTCAGGTTTCTCGCATGTCGGCATTCAAGCGCATCACTCCTGCCTGCTCGAGCTTCGCCGCCTTGTCGCGATCGTACCACCAGGTCTCGGGATGCCGCGGCGCATAGCGCGGCTTTGTCGCGGGCCGGCCGAACACGTCCCAATAGGCGAGCCAGTGCGAGGCCTTGTACCAGTGCGGAATCCAGTAGCGGCCGGCGCGGATCACGCGGTCGAGCGCGCTTGCAGGCGGTCGACCAGCGCCGGCCGCGTCTCGGCGGCGATGATCGTCTCGATCAGCGCATCGATCACCGGATCGGCGATGCCGGCGAGATTCTGCGAGCCCTTCAGCGCGGCGGCCTGCGAGGAGAAATAGGTGCGCAGCGAGTCGCCGGGCGTGCTCGAGAAGCTGAAGCGCTGCACCGTGAGGTCGAAGTCGAAATCGTCGACGCGCTTGCGATACTGCACCGGATCGACCATGCGCAGCGTCGCCTCGATGCCGAGCGTCGCCGAGGTTCTTGATGAACGGCATGTGGTGCGGCTGGAACGTCGGCTCGTCGATCAGGAATTCGATGCGTGATCGCGCTCGCCCTTCGGCGTCACGCGCTTGCCGTCCTTGATGACGATAGCCGGCCTCCTGCAGCAGCTGCGCGTCGCCTTGCGCAGCAGCGCGCGGTCCTGGCCGGAGCCGTCGGAGACCGGCGGCACGAACGGCTCGCCGAACACCTCGTCCGGCACCTTGCCGCGGAACGGCTCGAGCAGCGCGAGCTCGTCCGCGCCCGGCTTGCCGTCCGCCATCATGTCGGAGTTCTGGAACACCGAATGGGTGCGCTCGATAGGACCCGTACATGATGGTCTTGTTGGTCCATTCGAAATCGAAGGCGTAGATCGAGCGCCTCGCGCACGCGCTGGTCCTTGAACTTGTCGCGCCGCGTGTTGATGAACCAGCCCTGCGCGCCCGACGGCGTGTCGTCGGGCAGTGACGTCGCGCTTGACGCGGCCGTCCTTGATCGCCGGGAAATCGTAGCGCGTCGCCCAGATGCGCGAGGTGAACTCCTCGCGGAACAGATAGTTCTTGCCGGTGAAGCCTTCGAAGGCGACATCGCGGTCGCGATAGAACTCGTAGCGCACGATGTCGAAATTGTTCTGCCCGCGCGACGACCGGCAGGTCGGCGCCCCACCAGTCCTTGACGCGCTCGTATTCGATGTAGCGGCCCGGCCTCGAAGCGTCCGACCTTGTAGGGGCCGGAGCCGAGCGGCGACGTCGAGCGTCGTCTCGTCGAACGGCTGCTTGTCGAATAGTAGGCGCGCGAGAAGATCGGCAGCGCCGGCGACGAACAGCGGCACGTCGCGGCCGCGCTTCGGCGCGAAGCGCACGACCACGGTCGCGTCGTCGGTCGCCTCGGCGCCGAGCGAAGTCGCGCAGCGATCTGCGTGATGATCGGGTGGCCCTTCTCCTTGAGCAGTGTTGAGCGAGAAGGCGACGTCATGCGCGGTGAGCGTGCGTGCCGTCGTGGAAGCGCGCCTCGCGGCCGCATCAGGAAGCGATAGGTCAGCCCGTCGGCCGAGATGCGCACCGCGCGCGCGGCGAGCCCGTACATCGCATCCGGCTCGTCGTCGGCGCGCGACCAGTCGAGGTCAGGCTCGCGAAGGTCAGCTCCATGCCCTGCGCGCCGTCGCCGCTGCAGGATGTAGCACGTTGAGCGAATTGAAGGTGAGGAAGTTCTGATTGAACTGGCGCGCGCCGGGCCGAGCTGCGAAAACGTGCCGCCCTTCGGCGCGTTCGGATTGACGTAGTCGAAATGCTTGAAGTCGGCCGGATATTTGAGATCGCCGAAGGCCGACATGCCGTGGCTCTCGATCTCCTCGGCGGCGCTGCGCCGGCTGCGCAAGATGCGCGGCGCTCAAGACCGCCTGCCGCCGCGCCGAGCGCCCTGACGCCGATGACGAGCGCCTGGCGGCGGAGAGATTCGCCGGCGCTGCTCGCTGCGGGCGGCGGGCGGGCGCTGCACTGGCGCGACGCTCGGTCGATGTTCCAATGGCGTTCTCCTGCCGAAGCGCTTCGACGCGTCAATCGCACGCCGGCGCGCGTGGCGTCGTCCAGGCGCGGTCCTAGCCCGCCCGTTCGAGCCTTGCCGCCTTGTCGCGGCATCGTACCACCAGGTCTCGGGGACGCCGCGGCGCATAGCGCGGCTTGGTCGGCGGCCGGCCGAACACGTCCCAATAGGCGATCCAGTGCGAGGGCTTGTACCAGTGCGGGATCCAGTAGCGGCCGGCGCGGAACACGCGGTCGAGCGCCCGGCAGGCGGTGGTCAGCTCGGCGCGTGTCTCGGCGGCGATGATCTTGTCGATCAGCGCGTCGATCACCGGATCGGCGATGCCGGCAAGATTGTGCGAGCCCTTGATGCGCGGCCGCCTGCGAGGAGAATAGGTGCTGCAGCGCAGTCGCCCGGCGTCGATCGACAAGCCGAAGCGCTGCGACGGTGATGTCGAAGTCGAACTCGTCGACGCGCGCTGCGGTACTGCACCGGATCGACGACGCGCAGCGTCGCGTCGATGCCGAGCGTGCCGAGGTTCTTGATGAACGGCATGTGGTGCGGCTGGAACGCCGGCTCGTCGATCAGGAACTCGATGGTGATGCGGCTCGCCCTTCGGCGTCACGCGCTTGCCGTCGCGTGATGACGTAGCCGGCCTCCTGCAGCAGCTGCGGTCGCCTTGCGCAGCAGCGCGCGATCCTGGCCCGAGCCGTCGGACACCGGCGGCACGAACGGCTCGCCGAACACCTCGTCCGGCACCTTGCCGCGGAACGGCTCGAGCAGCGCGAGCTCCTCCGGCGCTCGGCTTGCCGACCGCCATCATGTCGGAGTTCTGGAACACCGAATGGGTGCGCTCGTAGGAGCCGTACATGATGGTCTTGTTGGTCCACTCGAAATCGAAGGCGTAGATCGAGCGCCTCGCGCAGCGCGCGGTCCTTGAACTTCGTCGCGCCGCGTGTTGATGAACCAGCCCTGCGCGCCCGACGGCGTGTCGTCGGGCAGCACGTCGCGCTTGACGCGGCCGTCGCTGATGGCCGGGAAAGTCGTAGCGCGTCGCCCAGATGCGCGAGGTGAACTCCTCGCGGAACAGATAGCTCTTGGCGGTGAAGCCTTCGAAGCGCGACGTCGCGGTCGCGATAGATACTCGTAGCGCACGATGTCGAAATTGTTCTGCCCGCGCGCGACCGGCAGGTCGGCGCCCCACCAGTCCTTCGACCCGGTCGTATTCGATGAAGCGGCCGGCCTCGAAGCGGCCGACCTTGTAGGGGCCGCAGCCGAGCGGCAGCTCGAGCGTCGATCTCGTCGAACTGGCTGCGTCGCATAATAGGCGCGCGAGAAGATCGGCAGCGCCGGCGACGAACAGCGGCACGTCGCGCGCGCGCGCCGGCGCGAACCGCACGACCACGGTCGCGTCGTCGGTCGCCTCGGCGCCGGCGACATCGCGCATGCAGCTGCGTGATGATCGGATGGCCCTTCTCCTTGAGCGATGGTCGAGCGAGAAGGCGACATCGTGCGCGGTGAGCGGGCTGCCGTCGTGGAACTTGCGCCTCCGGCCGCAGCAGGAAGCGATAGGTCAGCCCGTCGGCCGAGATGCGCACCGCGCGCGCGGCGAGCCCATACATGGCGTCCGGCTCGTCGCCGGCCGCGCGCCATCAGGGTCGCGAAGGTCAGCTCCATGCCCTGCGCGGCGTCGCCCTTGAGGATGTAGCTGTTGAGCGAATTGAAGGTGAGGAAGTTCTGATTGAACGCCGCGATCGGGCCGATCTGCGAGAACATGCCGCCCTTCGGCGCGTTCGGATTGACATAGTCGAAATGCTTGAAGTCGGCGGGATATTTGAGGTCGCCGAAGGCCGAGATGCCGTGCCGCTCGGCTCTCGCTCGGCTGCGCCGCTGCCGGCCGGCGCGACCACCGACGCCGCAGCGCGCCGGCGCCAGCGCCAGCGTGTCGCGGCGCGTGAGCAGCGCTCGCGGCGCGGATGACGCTCACTGAGCGCGGTCCCGCCTTGGCGGCCTTCTCGGCGTCCCACCACCAGATCGGTCGGGAAACGCCGCAGCGCCGTATTTCGGCAGCTGCCTCGGGCCGGCCGAAGCGGTCCCAGCGCGCGGTGCGCATCTTGCCGTAGGTCCATTGCGGCACGACGTAGTGGTTCCACAGCAGCACGCGGTCGAGCGCCTTGGTGGCGGCGACCAGCTCGGCGCGGTTCTTGGCGAAGATGACGCGCTCGATCAGCGCATCGACCGCCGGATTCTTGATGCCGACGATAGTTGCGCGAGCCCGGCCTGGTCGGCGGCCTGCGAGCCCCAGTAGTCGCGCTGCTCGTTGCCGGGCGACAGCGACTGCGCCCAGGACGCGATGATGATGTCGAAGTCCCAGCTGCGCAGCCGGTTCTCGTATTGCGCGTCGTCGACGGTGCGCACGCGTGACGTCGATGCCGAGCCGCTCGAGCGAGGGCTTGTAGAACAGGACGACGCGCTCGCAGCTCGGGTCGCTCGGTCAGGAATCTCGACGCGTCAGCGGCTCGCCGGTCTTGCGCGTTGACCAGCTTGCTGGTTGCGCACCTCGTAGCCGGCCTCGCTGCAGCAGCCGCATCGCCTCGCGCAGATTGGCGCGCACCGTCTCCGGCGTGCCGCCGACCGGATTGGTGTAGGGCGTGGTGAACACCTCGGGCGGCACCTTGTCGCGCACGGTCTCCAGGATCTCGAGCTCCTCGCCCTGCGGCAGGCCGGACGCAGGCGAGCTCGGTGCCCTCGAAATAGCTCGTCGATGCGCTTGTACTGGCCGAAGAAGATCTGCTTGTTCATCTCCTCGAAATCGAACGCGTAGTTGAACGCGCGGCGCACCCGCGGATCCTTGAACTTGTCGCGCCGCGGTGTTGAAGGCGAAGCGCCTGCATCACGCCGCGGTTGCGCGATCGGGAATTCCTCCAGCATGCACGCGCTTGTCCTTGACCGCCGGGAAATCGTAGGCCGTCGCCCAGTTCTTGGCGCTGTTCTCGATGCGCCAGTCGATCGTGATCGCCCTTGAAGGCTTCGAGCGCGACCGTGGGATCGCGGAAATATTCGTAGCGCAGCTCGTCGAAATTGTCGCGCCCGATATTGACGTTGAGATCCTTGCCCCAATAGTCCTTCGACGCGCTCGTAGACGACGCGTGCGGCCGGCGACGAATTCCTTGATGCGGTAGGCGCCGCTGCCGAGCGGCGGCTCGAGCGTGGTCGCGGCGATGTCGCGCTTCTTGCCCGATCGCGTCGGTGCCTTCCCACCAATGCTTGGGCAGCACGTTGAGCTGGCCGACGATGCTGCGGCAGCTCGCGGTTGCCGGGGCCGTCGAAGGTGAAGGTGACCTCGCGCTCGCCGGTCTTCTCCGCCTTGGTCGACGTGGCTGGTAGTAGGCGGTAGCATGCGGATTGTGCTTCTTGAAGGCGTCGAAGGAGAAGATCACGTCCTCGACCGTCACCGGCTTGCCGTCGTGCCAGCTTGCGCGTCGGCGCGCAGCCGATAGGTCACCGAGGAGAAATCCGGCGGGATGGCTGACCGCCTCGGCCAGCAGCCCGTACTCGGTCGACACTTCGTCGAGCGCGATCCGCCATCAGCGTGTCGTAGATGACGGTCGATGCCGGCCGGCGAGCGATGCCCTTCACGCCGGCGACCGCCAGGTTGAAATTGTCGAAGGTGCCGAACGCCGATCAGCCGCACGACGCCGCCCTTCGGCGCGTTCGGGTTGACGTAGTCGAAATGCTTGAAGCCCGGCGGATATTTGAGGTCGCCGAACAGCGAGAGGCCGTGCCGCCATTCCGCGCGTCTGGCGCGATGGCGCGGGCGGCGAGCGGCAGCGCCGAGCGCGGTCGAGCGCCGGGCGCGGCGAGCGGCGGCAGCGCCGGTGCGGATGACGGATCGGCGGCTCAGGCGCATGCAATGCCTCCGGACGGCGGCGCCAGGATCAGGCCACGATTTTCAGGTGAATTATGTCCGATTTTCGAGGATCGCCACCGGCGCCGGCGGCATCGCGGTCATCGCCATCACATTCGCGTGCGGTCACGCACGCGCCGCGGTCATGCCGATCGACAGGCAGCGGCGTCGGCGTCGCGGCGCGATCGGCGCCGGCATCGGCGCTGCCGGCGCCGCGGCGCGGCAGCGACTCGCCGCCTTCGGCAGCGGCGCGGGATTGTCGGACATGCGTGTTGAGATAGGCGATGAGGTCGGCCCGCTCGCTGCCGCGCGGCACGCCGGCGAAGGTCATGTTGGTGCCGGGCACCATGGCCTTGCGGGTTGGTCGAGGAAGTGATTGAGGTCCTCGACGCGTCCAGTTGCCGCCCTTGCTCTTCATCGCCGGCCGAATAGTTGAAGTCCGGCCTCGGCGGCCTTCTGGCCGGCCGACCACGCCCCACAGATTGGGGCCGACGCGGTTCGGCCCGCCCTTGCTCGAAGGTATGGCAGGCGGCGCATTTCTTGGCCGCAGTTCTCGCCGCGCGCCGACGTCGGCGCTGGCGAGCAGCGGCCCGATCGGCTCGCTCGCCGGCTCCGGCGGCGCCGCCTGCGCGCCTGGCCGGCTGTCTCCGGCACCGCGATCTCGTAGCCCGGCTTGGCCGGCTTGCCGCGGCGCGAACACCGCGCCGGCGGCGATGTTGAGCGCCAGCAGGCACCAGGCAGGTGCCGAGCACGGCGCCGAGGATTTTGTTCATTTCGAAGGAGTCCATCGCGGTCGAGCTCCGAACGCGGGAGACTGGACGGCGCGGACCGGCGCCGCAGGCTCGCGGCGGCGCACAGATAGCCGGTTTGCCTCGCCTCTGGCAACCCGTATAACGCGGCATGCTACGATCACCATTGCGCGGCGATTTGCCGCGCGGCCGACGATCCCGCGATGGCCGGCAGCGACGTCCTCATCCTCATCCCGGCCCGCATGGCCTCGACCGCGCCTGCCCGGCAAGCCGCTCGCCGACATCGCGCGGCGAGCCGATGATCGTGCACGTGCTGCGCGCGCGCGCGAGGCGGCCGACGTCGGGCCGGTGGTGGTGGCGACCGATTCGCGAAGCGATCGCCGCCGCGGTCGAGAAGGCCGGCGGCCGCGCGGTGATGACGCGCGCCGACCACGCCTCCGGCTCCGACCGCATCTTCGAGGCGCTCGGCGGCGCCGATCCGGACGGCCGCGCCGACGATCATCGTCAACGTGCAGGGCGACCTGCCGACGCTCGCGCCGGCCGACATCGCGCGCGGCGCTCGCGCCGCTCGCCGATCCCGCGGTCGATATCGCGACGCTCGCCGCCGAGATCACGCGAGCCGAGGAGCGCACCAATCCGAACGTGGTGAAGGTGGTCGGCTCGCCGCGTCGCGCCGCGGCCGGCTGCGCGCGCTCTATTTCACCCGCGCGACCGCGCCGGCCGGGCGACGGGCCGCTCTATCACCACATCGGGCTCTACGCCTATCGCCGCGCGGCGCTGGAGCGCTTCGTCGCGCTGCCGCCCTCGCCGCTCGAGCAGCGCGAGAAGCTCGAACAGCTGCGCGCGCTCGAAGCCGGCATGCGCATCGACGTCGCGATCGTCGACAGCGTGCCGCTCGGCGTCGACACGCCGGAGGACCTCGAACGCGCGCGCGCGCTGCTCGCGCGGCGCGTTGACTTGACCGCGCCGGTGCGCGTACCGGAACGGCCATGACGCAAAGCAGAAGATCGCGTTCCAGGGCGAGCCGGGCGCGAATTCGCACCTCGCCATGCCGCGAGGCCTATCCGGACTACGAGGCGCGTGCCCTGCGCCGACCTTCGAGGACGCGCTTCGCCGCGATCGACGCGCGGCGAGGCCGACCTCGGCATGATCCCGATCGAGAACTCGGTCGCCGGCCGCGTCGCCGACATCCACCATCTGATGCCGGCATCCGGCCTGCACATCGTCGCCGAGCATTTCATGCCGGTGCGCCACCAGCTGCTGGCGCCGAAGGGCGCGACGCTCGACGACATCAAGACGGTCGAGAGCCACGTCCACGCGCTCGGCCAGTGCCGCAAGATCATCCGCAAGCTCGGCATCAAGCCGGTCGTCGCCGCCGACACCGCCGGCGCCGCGCGCGAGATCGCCGAGGCGCGGCGACAAGACGCGCGCCGCGCATCGCCACGCGGCTCGCCGCCGAGATCTACGGCCTCGACATCCTGGCCGAGGACATCGAGGACGAGGCGCACAACACCACGCGCTTCATCGTGCTCTCGCGCGAGGCGCAATGGGCGACGCGCGGCGACGGGCCGGTCGATCACGACCTTCGTGTTCCGGGTGCGCAACGTGCCGGCCGCGCTCTACAAGGCGCTCGGCGGCTTCGCCACCAACGGCGTCAACATGACCAAGCTCGAAAGCTACATGATCGAGGGCAATTTCTTCGCCACGCAGTTCTACGCCGACGTCGAGGGCCATCCCGACGACCGCGGCTGGTCGCTCGCGCTCGAGGAGCTCGCGTTCTTCTCCAGCGAGATGAAGATCCTCGGCGTCTACCCGGCGCATCCGTTCCGCGCGGGCAAGGGGGAAAGCAATACGCAACTGAACGAAGTACA
>ERZ1370068.8152-contig-7029_pt1 | contig 18100 bp, 23 predicted proteins | sample MGYA00561227_ERZ1370068 | MGnify/ENA primary metagenome ERZ1370068 (study PRJEB38410, sample SAMEA6850437) | metagenome | study: Metagenomic assessment of the ecological functions of the soil: analysis of the soil microbiota associated with the...
CTGGAGTTCTACGCCGACCACGCCCAGACCTTCCGGGCCGACGAGATCTACGAGACGGCCGCGGACCGCAGCTGGGTGTCCTATGAACCGGTCGGGTGGTGCTGGCGGTGATGCCGTGGAACTTCCCACTGTGGCAGGTATTTCGATTCGCCGCCCGGCGTTGATGGCCGGCAAACGCCGCGCTGCTCAAACACTCCCCGATACCACCGGCGCCGCCTGGCCTGCCAGCACATCCTGACCGCCGCCGGGCTGCCCGGACGGGCTGTTCACCACGCTGCTGGTAGCCGACCCGCAGGTCCCGGCCATCACCGAGCGGCTGATCGCCGCGTGTGGTGATTATTTCTGCTTCCGGTGGGTTCGCCAGTCGCCGATCGCCGCGAGGCGCCGCCGTTGTTGGGCGGCGGCTGCGGTATCCAGTCCGGTGGTCGCGCCGCTCGAGATTGCCGATGACGCGTTGGCGGTGCTCGACGGGGTTGGCGTCGTCGTACTTGAACTTGGCGTCCACCCGCAGCACCGTCAGCCGGACACCGCGGATGCCGGGCAGCATCCGCCCGTACGGCGCCGTCGCCGACGGCGACGGCGGCGTGGCGGCCTTCGGGCTGGAAGTCGGCGAGCTGGGCGGTGAGGATCTCCGCCTTGCCCTGGGGGTCGTCGACCACCGGTGGGCGGCAGCACGAACTGCACGGCGGCGTAGTAGCTGGTCGGCACGCCGTCCTCGTCGGGCCCGCCTGCCCTGGCCCGCCAGTACGTCGGGATGTAGGCGTAGTCGCCGGTCACGGCCAGCCGGACCTCGGCGGCCGCCTCCAGGTGCGGCCAGACCGGGTTCGGCCGGGCCAGGTGCATGAGCAGCTCGTCGTCGCGGCGACGGTGAAGTGGAGGGGCAGCACGAGCGGGGCCTCGGGCCGGGTCGAGGTTGTTGACCGCGAGCATCCCGAACCGGTCGGTGGAGGCCAGCCAGTCCTGCCACTCGGTGGTGCCGAGTCGCGGCGTCCCACGGGTGGATCAGCATGTTCAGTCTCCTTCATCAAGCGTCTGGTCGGCGGCGATCAGGCGGCGGGCGACGCGGACGTCGGGTCCCAGCCGAGCCAGGTGGGCGATGAGGTCGTCGGCGGCGGCATGCAGCGCCTCGTCGGTCATCGGGTCGAGGGCGTCGAGGATGAACAGCGCCGTGGTGGTGTCGTCGCGCAGCTGGGTGCGGCGGGCCTGGCGCCAGTTCCAGCGTCGGCAGGTCACCCCGGCGTCGTCGCACCACACCACCTCGCCGGGCTCGGGGTGCTCGATCACCGCCGACGCCGTCGGCCAGTGGTGTCGAAGGGCTCGGCGCCGGTGGCGCGGATCAGCTGCGGCGCGACCGGTGTAGCGGGTCAGGTCCTCCCCGCCGAGCGGGATCTGGTGCAGCACCGAGACCGCGTTGTAGAGGTCGGTGAGCCGGTTCACCCGGGGCAGCCCGACGCCGCCCGGCGCAGCAGCGCCTCCAGGCTGTTGCGGGTGCGTTGCGGCTTGGCCCCGAACGCCCGGTAGGCCTCCCGCCACGCCGCCACGTGCGGCAGCTGATCGACCGGCTGCTCGCTGAGCGCTTGGCCGGCCGACGGTTTCGGCCGCCTGCAGCAGCGCGTCGCTGTCCTGGTCGCTCGGGCCCGGGCACGAGCCCGTCGACGGCCAGCAGCAGGGGCGCGGTAGTCGGGCCGCAGCGCGAACACGGCAGCGACCGAACGTGGGCTCTCGCCGAGGAACGCTTTCGAGCAGTGTCAACGTCAGTCATCGGACGTCTCTCCGATCGTCGTGCTCCCGCCCCGACCCCGGGCTCGAAGACGACCAGGGAGAACCGCGCCGGCTCGGTGCTCGGATTGGCGTAGGAATGGGCGACGTCGCCGGGGAACGCGACCGCATCACCGGCATCGAGGGTGACCGACTGGTCGGCGACCTCGACGGTGATCGAGCCGTCCTGGACGTGCACGCAGTTCCTCGGTGCCCAGCGCGTGGGCCTCGCTGCTGTGACGATCCCCGGGCCCAGGGTCCAGTCCCACAGTTCGACCACATCCGGCGGTCGCCGTGCAGCGACCAGCACGCCCCGCCCGCCGGCCCTCACCGCTCCACAACACCGCGCCTTCACCCCTGCGGGTGACCTTCACCGACTTGGTTTCAGGCGGCTCGACCAACGCGGGCAGACCGACGCCGAGTGCGTCGCTGAGCCGAAGCAGCGTCCCCACGCTGGGATTGACCGCCGCCTGCTCGACGCTGACCACCATCCGGCGGCTCACCCCGGCGGCCTCGGCCAGCTGATCCAGCGTCCAGCCCCGCGAGTTCCGCTCATGCTCGACCCGCACGCCGATCGCCGGCCTGAGTTGGCAGCGCGCTCTGATCCATGCAGTGCACGATATCGCACTATCGGTGCATTATCCGAATCGATGCTGAAAGTCACGCGCCACCTCTGCGGATAGTCCGGGTGCCCGTAAGAGCCTGCGATTGGGCAGGTCAACGACTTGCCACCAGTGTGAAGCACGTCGTATTCGGCAACAGGTGCGTACGTGCTGGTTGGTGCGTGGCCATCCTCCTTGACCGGAGTCAGGAGCCGCAGGTTGTCGACATGAAGGCGTTTTCCTCTGGACATTCGCCGCCGAAAGGGGCCCATCGCGATCGCGCATGCGGTCTGCGGGCTCGCCGGTTGCCCGCAAGTGCCCGACGCTGGTTGCACCCACTGGAGAAGCAGATCGCCGCGGGCCAACTGACCGTCGAGGGAGGCCGTGCTGATGGTCACTGACTTCAATAGCGACCTAGACGACGCACAGCCCCTGGCGTCAACAGCGAGCGCGCGTTGGGAGAACGTGAGAACGCCCGAAGTGATCCACTCGTTCTGGGCGCCCGGCAACGTAACATGTGGAACCAGAGCGGCTCCCCGCAGCCGAAAGTCTCAGCGGGACTGAGCCAGTGATCCCAAACTCATCCAGAGAGGGTGCTGTCGTGGTCCGGCTCGACGGCTGCGCGACTTTGCGCGGGGGCTCGGCTACCTGCCGATCCTGACCAACCAGATCGAGCCCGGACGCCGGTCCGGCGACGAACGCGCCGAGCAGGCTTCGACCCGCACGTACCGCACCACCTGCTGGCACCCATGAAAGGAACATGATGGCAACCGTTTTCGGCATCGACCCCCGAACCGGTGTTGCATTGGACCCAGTCGCCGGTCCCCACCGTCCGTCCCTCCCTGACTCGCTGACCGGCGCGCTGAATCGCGGCCCACCTGAACGGCGTGATCCGGTCCGGCTCGCGTTGGTGTCGGAGTCCGGCGAGATCGTGGTGCGCGGCGTCTGCCGGGCAGGCATCGGGCGGGAACCGCGCGGGGACGGCAGGGCCCGGTTACGACCCGGTGTTTCTGCCCGCGGGGTCGTCACGCACGGCTGCCGAACTCACTCCCGTGGAGAAGGACGCGATGTCTCACGGGAGCCCGGCGCTGGCGTTTTGCCCCGGCGCTGCGTGAGTTAACTTCCGGCTGAACCGATTTCCGCTCACGGGCTTTCTCGCGGCGCTCGCCCCGACCAGATCTGAGCGCGCCCTCGATCACTGCCCGCCGGATCCAGAGAGCGGAATATTCCCGCGAGTGTCAGGAGGCCGCAGCCTTTTTCTCCAGCCAGCGTCTCCGGTGGCTGCCAAACGTAATCCTCGTTATACGTTGCCTTTTCGATGAGATCTTTTTCTTTGGCTAGCCACGATTCGGCGTTCATCTTGACGAGAACGCAAGCCGGGGCGAAGTGTCACGCAGGTCTGGCCCGATATAGGAAGCCTGATACCGTCCCGATTTCGTTCCCTGTTTACGGACGTAACCCCATTCCCGGCGTCCGCGCTGACTACGCCGCCGTGTTCTCTGTCCATTCGAATCTCTTTCTGTTCCCGGTTCGATTCCTGCCGACCAACCGGCGTAACCAGCGGGTTTGCCCGTCCACAACGTCAGTTCAACCACACAAATCATTCACGCTGCGCGCATCTTCGAGCAGAACTGAGCAACCCGCCGCCTACCCGAGATGCCTCACTCCCCAACGTAATTGCAGGTCACGGCACATATCGGCGTCTTTCATCCCGGCACATTCGAATCCTGCCGGGCACTTCGTTTTCGCAGCTCATCTACGCTTTCCGTGATTCCCGGCTCCGCGTCGGTCCGACTCCTCGTCGGTGCCTGGTCGCGGTGAGCCAATGACACCAAGTGGCGCTCACTGGTCCCTCGACGGCACTCTCTCGCGGCGGCATCGAGGCGTACCGCTGACGTCGTCAAGGTCGGTAGGGAAGAGCCCTGCATAGTGATTGAGCGTCGTCGCAGCCGACTCATGGCCAAGTAAGCGCGCAACCGCAACGACCGAGGCCCCCGCATGTATGGCCAGTGCGACGCCGCGGCGTCACGGAGGTTGTGCGGAGTGATCGTCAGGCCCAGTGCAGCCGTAGCCGCATCGAAGCTGTCGCGGCGAAAATTGCGGTTACGCAGCGGCGTGGAGTTCGCGGAGGGGAAAACGAGATCAGAAGGCGCCGGCCTCAGCGGACCGTCATCGTCGCCCACGCCGACCGCCGCGCTCAAGATCACGCCCTGCGAGAAACCGTTCTGCATCTCGGACGAGAGATCGACGACTTCACCGCCCATGCGTGGTACGACATCCGTCGATGACGGCGACACCCGCTCGCGCCAGGGATTCATGGATTTGACCGACATCCCGCTCCCGCAAGACATTCAGGTCTTCACCTGCGGTCCGCTGTCGTTCATGAGACACGTCAGGTCGACATTGCTTTCACGCGGCGTGCCGCCGGCCCGAATCCGCTACGAAGTCTTCGGACCCGACCTGTGGGCCGCCCAAACCTCGTCCGATTCGGGAAGCTGAACCGTCTGTAAATGTATGTGGCGGCTGACCCGGTGCCCGCCTGACAGGGATCGGTGTTGTCGCCTGGCAAGCCCGCCGGTGCCGTGGGCCTGACTACACGTACAGCTGTCCGCAGTGACGCGCCCACAGGCTGTTGGGCGTGTGCGCTGCATAACCAGTGTGGGTGCGCTTTCTGCCGGCGCGCAATTCGGCCAGCACCCGTGTCACAGACCGGCGCCTATGCCTGCACGAAGCTGCAGATCGAACGGATCGGGCATATACAGGGTGCACAGCGCACCGGCTTGAGCAGGCATTGTGCCTGCTGAGTTATGCGGGTTCAGATTTAGCGCGCTAGTCTGCTGCGGTGCTCGGGGGCAGCGTCGCTTCCGCGAATCGATCAGACCGCCGAACCGAGAGGAAACCAATGCCGCCATCGTCGCCTGGGGCGAGCCTCGGGCCGGTGACCGCGTCAGAGGACCCGCGACGTCGGCCACACACACCGCGGCGGCGCCGCCCGGCGATACCGGTGCCCGCCTGCAGCCATGCCGGAGGCAGAACCCGCTGCTCGACCGGCGCGCGGCCGGTTGCGGCGCGGACTGCTGTCGCGGGTCAGCATCAAATCCAAGCTGATCGTCATGCTGCTGGTCTCCAGCATCGTGTCGGCGGCCGTGGTGGGGTTAATCGGTTACGAGTCGGGCCGCACTTCGCTGCGGGCATCTGTGTTCGACCGGCTGACCCAGGTGCGGGATTCGCAGAGCCGGCAACTGCAGGACAAGATCAACGACCTGAGGAATTCGCTGATCATCTATACCCGCGGGTCGACAACCATCGATGCGCTGGGAGCGTTCACCGCCGGCTTCGACCAGCTCGCCACGGCGACCATCAACCCGGCGCAACAGCAACAGGTCTCCGACCACTACAACCAATTCGCCAAGAACACCGAACAGAAGACCGGCAAAAGGCTCGATCCGCACGCGCTGCTACCGGACTCCGACGCCCAGAAATACCTGCAGGCCTACTACAGTGCGCCGGTCGGCTCCGCCAACAACGCGATCGACCTCGACGCCCGGGACGGCAGCGCATGGACCGCAGCCAACGCCCGCTACAACGACTTCTTCCGCGAGATCGTCAACCGGTTCGGCTTCATCGACGCGCTGCTGCTCGACGGTCGCGGCAACGTCGTGTATTCCGCCGACGAAGGGCGTCGACCTGGGCACCAACCTCCTGACCGGGCCGTATCGGGAGAACAACCTGCGTGACGCCTACGAACAGACCATGCGCGTCGAACGCGGTGGACTTCGTGGCCGTCACCGACTTCCAGCGCTACCAGCCGGCCGGGGATGCCCCAACGGCCTGGATGGTGGCGCCGGTCGGGGTGGACGGGCGCGTCGACGGCGCACTGGCCCTGCAGTTCCCAATCACCGGACTGAACCGGCTGATGACCGTCGACAAGCAGTGGCAGTCGACCGGCCTAGGTAAGACCGGCGAAACCTACTTGGCCGGGCCTGACGATCTGATGCGCTCCGATTCTCGGCTGTTCCTGCAGAACGCGGAGCAATACAAACGCGACGCCGTCGAGGCGGGCACCGCACCCGACGTGGTCGACCAGGCGGTCCGGTTGGGCGGCACCATGCTGGTGCAACCCGTCGCCACGGACGCCGTGCACTACGCTCAGCGCGGGCAGAGCGGCACGCTGATCACCTCGGACTATCTCGGACACCAGACGCTGCAGGCCTATGCCCCGGTCACGCTGCCCAACACCGACCTGCACTGGTCGATCATCGCCAAGATCGACACCTCCGAGGCGTTCGCGCCGGAGTCGTCGTTCACCCGCACCCTGGTGCTCACTTCGACCGCGATCGTGTTCGTGGTCTGCCTCGCGGCCATGCTGCTCGCCCAGCTGTTCGTGCGGCCGATCCGCAGGCTGGAGGCCGGTGCCCAGCGCATCAGCCGCGGTGACTACGCCGTCGCGGTCCCGGTCGAGTCGCGGGACGAGATCGGCGATCTGACGGCGGCCTTCAACGAGATGAGCCGCAATCTCGGCATCAAGGAGCAGTTGCTCGCCGAGCAGCGCAAAGAGAACGACCGGCTGCTGCTGTCTTTGATGCCCGAGCAGGTGGTGCAGCGCTACCGGGAGGGCGAGCAGACCATCGCGCAGGATCACCAGGACGTCACGGTGATCTTTGCCGACATCGTCGGCCTGGACGAACTGTCCGACGAGCTGCCGTCGGAGGAATCGCTGGCGATCCTCAACGAACTGCTGCGGCAGTTCGACGCCGCGGCAGAGGGCCTGGGCGTAGAGCGGGTGAGGACCCTGCGCAACGGCTACCTGGCCAGTTGCGGGCTGAATGTGCCGCGGCTGGACAACGTCCGGCGCGCGGTGGACTTCGCCCTGGGGATGCAGCGCATCATCGACCGGTTCAACGGGGAGACCGGCCGCCGCCTCGACATCAGGGCGGGCATCGACACCGGCACCGTGACCAGTGGGCTGGTCGGCCGGTCGACCATTGTCTATGACATGTGGGGTGCCGCGGTCAACCTGGCCTACCAGGTGCAGAGCGGTTCCCCGAAGCCGGGCATCTACGTGACGGCGGGTGTGTACGAGATCATGCGTGACTCGCGGCATTTCACCCGGGTCGGCGTGATCACCGTCGACGGGGCCGAGGAGCCGATCTGGCGACTGTCGGAGCGTCAGTCATGACGGCCCTGTTGGACTCATCGTGGTTCTACTGGGCGATCGGGGTCGCCGTTGGCCTGCCGGTCGGGCTGATTCTGCTCACCGAGTGGCAGCACGTGCTGGTCCGCAGGCAGAGCATCCTGGCCAGGCCGGTCAGCCTGCTGCGCAACTATCTCGCTTCCGCTGGCTGCGTTGCTGTTGTTGCTGGTCAAGGCCACCGAGGTGTCGGCCGAGGCGACGTCGGTGCGCGTGGTGGCCACCGTGTTCGGCTTCGTCGTGCTGGTGATGCTGCTGTCCGGGCTGAACGCGACGGTCTTCCAGGGCGCGCCCGAGGGCAGCTGGCGCAAACGGATGCCGACCATCTTCATCGACGTGGCCCGCTTCGTGCTGATCGCGCTCGGCCTGGCGGTGATCTTCTCCTATATCTGGGGCGCCAACGTCGGAGGTCTGTTCACCGCGCTGGGAATCAGCACCGTTGTTCTGGGCCTGGCGTTGCAGAACTCCGTCGGGCAGATCATCTCCGGCCTGCTGTTGCTGTTCGAGCAGCCGTTCCAGCTCGGCGACTGGCTCGACACCCCGACGGCGCGCGGGCCGGGTGGTCGAGGTGAACTGGCGGGCCACCCATATCGACACCGGCAGTGGCATGCAGATCATGCCCAACTCGGTGCTGGCCGGCGCGTCCTTCACCAACCTGAGCCAGCCTGCCGGCGCGCACAAGATCATGATCACCACGACGTTCTCACTGGTTGATCCGCCCGACGTGGTGTGCGCGATGCTCAACCGGGTAGCCAACATGCTGCCGTACCGCAAGTCCGACGTGGCGCCAGTCAGCGTCGCAGTCGGCGGCACCGAGTACCGCACCACCGTCGCGCTGCGGTCCCCCGCCGACGACGCCGCCGCCCGGGCCATGTTCCTGCGCTGGACGTGGTATGCGGCCCGGCGCGAGGGCCTGCACCTGGACGGGCCGCGGACGAGTTCTCCACCCGGGACCGCGTCGAGAAGGCGCTGCGCGCCGTCGCACCCAAGCTGCGGCTGATCCACACCGACCAACAGGAGCTGGCCGGCGTATGCCACGGTCGCCCGCTTCGGCGCCGACGAGATCCTTCTGCATTCGGGCGAAGTGCCCACGGCCATGGCCTTCCTCGTTGCAGGTCGGGTGCGGCTAACAGCGACGGTTGACGACGGATCACTGATCTCGGTCGGCACGCTGGAGGAAGGGGCGTTCCTCGGCCAGACCGCGCTGACCCGGCAGCCGGTGCTGGCCGGGGCATACGCCTCGACGAGGTCACCGTGCTGCAAATCGACCGCGCGCACATGGAAGAGCTGGTACTGCGCAAGCCCCTGCTGCTGCAGGAGATCGGCCGCGCCATCGAAGATCGGCGGGCCAACGTCCTGCGGGTATTGGCTATGGCCGGCGATTAGGCGGTGGGCGCCAGTTGGTGGTCGGCGTCATTCCACCTGTTACGCAGGTTCGGCGCCGGTGATCGCCGGGCCGCGGTTGCGCGCCGGGCGGGCCAACTCGGCCAAGGGTGCCGCACGCATGGTCGCGCAAGGCGATCAGCACCGCCCGCGCCATCAGCGCAGACACCACGATCCTGGTGCGTGGCGATCGGCCTTCGGCTCGCGCGCCGTGGTGGGCACGTGCATACGACACGGCGCACAGTTCTCGGTGGCGATGGCCGCAACTCAGCGATCGACAAGGCGATCGCGGCGATCGGCGGCATCGCCTGGACCCTGGTCTGAGCAGCGCCCCGAGGACGTTGGATTGCTGTGCCAGCGGTTGCACCACTGTCGGAGAAGTCGCCGCCGCGAGACGAACCGCTGGGACCGCTGGCCGCGGCGGGGTCTGAACCGTTGGCGCGATCCCGATCGCACCAACACTGACGAGCGATCGGCCGTCGCCAATTTATTTCGAAGGCCCGTCATGGTCAGGAGTTCCTTATCCCCTTGCCACCTGGCCGTCACGCACTATTGTGGCCCCACCCGGCATCCGCTTTCTGTACTCTGTCGTACGCCCAACAGTGCGAGCGGCGCTTCGCCCCACCGGCGTCCTCGACTTGTGTCCACGTGGCGCCGTCCCACTCCCAGGTGTCGCGGGCCCATTGATCCGTCGCGCCGTCGCCACGAAGCAGAGCGCCGAACAGCACCAGCCGTCCACGGTTCTGGTCGAACGCGGTGGCGTGTTCGGTTCGCAGTGACGGACCGGATGTCTTCGACCTGCGTCCACTCCGTGCCGTCGAACACCCAAGTGTCTCGAAGCGCCTGTCCCGCAACGGGTTCGCCACCGAACAGCACGGTGCAACTGCGGGCCGTGTCGAAAGTCATCGAGTGTCCAGTTCGCCTCGTCGGGCCGAATCACGAGACCTGCGTCCAGCACCTGCCGTCCCACGACCACGTGTCCGTGGAGTCCACGCTCCCCTCGAACAGGTAGGTCAGCTTTCGAAACCGAGTCGTAGCCGAGCCCGAAATTCGACCGCGAGGATGACCCCGATGTCTTGTTTCTGTGGTCCACAACAGACGCGCCACACCGGGAATGATCGCAAACAATTGCCGGGCGCTGAGGACAATCCGCTGACTATCGTGACCCTCGCGAATGCGATCACGTTGTCGGGCGGCACGCGGAAGACGCATGCACGCCGCCGTCGGCGTGACTGAAGGAAAGGCGAAATAGAAGCGGGGCCCCGACCGCAGGTCGTATCGCTCTCTCGACGGTCGGATCCACCTGCGAACGCCTCTGCGCTTATGGCACCCAACGACACCCACACCGGGAATACCTGTCGCGCACGGCAGATCGGCGCTCAGCCTGCGTGCAGTATCGATACTCGTTGCCCGTCAGGACGATTCGCTGTCGGTGTGCGGACGCAGCACACCGGACCGACACCACCGGAATGCAAAGCTGCACCTGATATTCTTTTGGGAACATGTCTGCGCTTCGCACTGCCAGCAAAGGCCGACCGATCGAAATCGTTCAGTCGATACGTCCACGCGGACGGGCGCACCGGTTACGCCATCCCGTCGCAGCAAACACCGTGTGCAGCAACAACTTTCGCATGCATCAACCCTCCGCATACTCGGAAATAAGGCCCCTGACCCGGCGGTTTGGATCGTCAGCAAACCGCCAAGCCAGACTCCTCCGGGAGTCAGAGATGATCGCGCTGACCTCGTCAGGTCCGTCGGAAGAGCGCCGATCCTCGATCAGCGTGGGCGCTTAGGGATCGTTGTCGCCGTCGCGCTGGTCGTGGTCCCCGTCATCGGCGCGAATGCTCGTCAAGAAGCCACGCACCACAGCGACAGCCGTTATCACAGCCACCACGAGCGTCGCAATGAACAGCGGAAGCCAGACCGGACGATGGTGGTCGGCATGCCAAGCAATCACGGCGAACAACAGGATCGTGACAAACAGCACGATGTCGCGCCAGTGGCCTTCCTCGGTGAAATATCTGGTCCTACTGCTGAAACTTCCGACTCTTCTCTTGCGCCACGAGGAGGGCGTCGACGTGCTGTTCGATCATTCGCTCGAGCGCGGCTCGACGGACTACCTCGGTCTTCCGGAAGCCGCTGCAGCAGATCCAGCTCCGATGTGATGACGGCTCGCAAGTCCGCAACGAACCCCGCGAATTCCCTTTGCCCGCCATGCCGCCGGCGAGGCCACCGGCTAGCCGGTTGCGCTGCCCCTACCGCGTGAGTGCCCCCAGCACCAGTCAGCGGATCATTTCCCTTCAGTCACCCGACGTAGCCCGCACCCGGTGTGTCCTAGCGGGCTCTGGCCGGAGAACAAACGGTGAGATCCCCGCCAGGCTTCGGCCCAATCGGCAACGCTGCTCGAATTCAGGAACCGTCAGTGGTGGCGGCAGATGAAAGTCGCACCAAGCTTCCAGCGGCATGGGGGCTGCCGGACTGGTGACCACACCTCGCGGACCGGCTTCGACCACCCCGAGCACCAGGCGTATAAGAGCCTCCGTCGAAGCCGCTGCGGTCGCGCCGCTGCGGCCTCGCCCGCTCGTTAGGCGGCGTCCGTGATGGAAACCAGCCACCTACCGGTCGGCCACACGCAACCGAGCTGACGCTGCTCACTGGGGCAGCTTGGCGGCGAGGACCTCGGCACGGGAGGATCTCTGGTGGCTCGTCCAGGAGCCGTTCTGCACTGGCGAGCAGGGACGAGGCGATCGCGCCCTCCAGGTGCGCCTGACGCGCTCAGCGTCGGACGGAAACGCATCGACGATCCAGAAGGTTGTCGTGTCGGTGCGCAGCGCGAACCACGGCGATGGTGCCCTGCTCCTGGCTGGCAAGTCTGACGGCGTCGGCGAGGAACGTCCTGACCTCATCCGCCTCGTCTGGCTTGGCCACCAGCTTTTTTTTGACGACGGCGGCCGCCGCGGTGAAGTGAAACGGTGTCGACGATGCTCGCTGGTCAGCTACTGGCAGGTTCGCGCATCGCTTGTTCACGGCGCTGTTCCCATGCGTACGCTGAAGCAGAACGCGATGCCCGGGAACTGCTGCGTCGGGATTCGGTCGCCGTTGTTACCTCCCCGGCCCGGCACTACACCCCGGGGACTCTGCTTTCGGCTCCACACCAGCGTGCTCACCGTGCAGGGCCGCTGCGCAAAGGCTATGTAATAGCGGCTATTTCGAGACGGCAGCGACGGCTCCTCGGCCTCCAGGGTCGCGGCGGATCGAACCTCCCTCTCCCCGCCAGCGACGTGGACCATCGAGGCATACTCCGGCTGGAGACTTGGTGCCGGTGCCGGCCATATCGAGGCTCGTTCGAACCGTGGAGTGGCCCTGCCCTGCTGAGTCTTGACTATTCCGTCGGGGACGAAAGACGCGGTAGATGTGTCCAGCTGACGATTTGAAGATCAGGCGAGTGCTTCCTGCACGCCGTGTTGCGGCAAGAGACTTTCACGGGATTCGGCGAAGGACCTGGGAGCACTCGTTGGCGCCGACGTCAGGAACTTTGCTAGCGCATGCGCACGATGTAAGAGACCGCCGTTAGACATGGCGGCTTGTCGCAAGATCACGTACGATCCGTCGCCCTGGAACCGCCACCGCCGCCCTCAGTCACCGAGAGCGATGCCGAGGCCCTGGTCGCACGTCCAGTCCACATCACAGTCAATAAGGGATATAAGGAGTGGCCGCCGGGAGGGGTGTCGTGTTGCTGACCCGGGACTCACCCTGCGAGCATAGGGTGACCGGGTCGGGCCCGCCGGATGAAACACAGTCGGCCGCAGCCGGTGGTGCGGCGGCAAGAGTGGACGCCAGAGCGGCGGACGCCGCCGCGAGCATCGCGGTGAGATAAGTGTGCCTGATCCGCATTTCTAGATCCTTCCCTCGGTCGACGTCAAACCGCAGATTACAGCTGTTTTGCAAGAAAAGTCGCGGTACATTCTGCTTAGCTTGTCTTTGCCGCCAACCGTCACCGGTTACGGCCACTTGATCACCCGATGAAGGAGCCAGCCATGTTGCCCTCAGCACGTCCCGCGCGCCGCGCGGTAATGGGAGCGATCGGCACCGGCGCACTGGCCGGTGCGATGCTTTCGGTGCCGCCGCGACCGCAGCGGCCGAGCCGCCACCGCCAGTTCCGCCGCCGTGCACGGCCGCCGAACTGGCGCGCGTCATGTCAGGCGTCTCGTTCGACATGTCGAACTACCTATCCACCCACCCCGACGTGAACGACGTACTTCACCAGCCTCAAAGGCCAACCCAGGGATCAGATCCGGGATCAGGTACAGAGTTATCTAGACGCCAATCCCCAAGTTCGGGACGAGCTTCAGGCCATCCGGCAACCCTCGGTCGACTTCCAGAACCGCTGTGGGGTTCCCAGACCCCCTGACCGCTTCGGCGGTGTGGTTTATGAGCGCAAGACCGTTCGGTCGCCAGTAACCTGCACACGCGGGTGGGTGCCCGACGACCCGCGCTGGCCGCACATCGGCAGCAACAACGCCGCGCCGCGAACGATTGGCGCGGCTGCATCATCCGCCATTGCCTGCCCGCTGGTGGGGTCTGAGGATCGGGTCACCAGGTAAAGGCATTTCATCGCGGCCTGCTCGGGAGGGAAATGCCCGCGGGCTGCTGGTCGCTCGCCGGTAGCGGAGCGTTAGGTGACTCGATCCGTTATCTCAAGTTGCTAGCGGCTGGGGAATCGCTGTGACCTGAGGGTTTGCTTCGTGGAGGATGTCTACGACGCGGCGGCGTGACTGGTTGGCTTGTCGGTCAGCACGGGGCTGATTGTTACCGAGTTGCGATGTGCGACTGATCGCCGTGCGGCAGGTCGGGTTCGTCCGTTGTCGGCGGAGTTGACCGAGCGCGTTGGCGAGTTGGCGGCGTAGCCGCTGGTTTTCGTCGGCGAGTTCGCGGTTGCGGCGGTTCGAGATTTCGAGGCGCCGCCGCAGGCGATTCGTCGCTGGCGCGCTGCGGGGAGGGTATCGGCGCGGTCGGGCCGCGATCTGCTGCGCGCAATCGGTGGATCTCGTCTTTGATGTCGGGCTGGGTGTAGATCCAGGAGCGGGAGACGCCGGCGTGGCGGGCGACGGATTCGAAGGTGAGCGACGGCGCCGGCCCGATCGAGCTCGTGCATCGCCGCGATCGCCTTGGCTCGGGTGTAGTTCGTGGCGTTGCCGGGCGGCGGTCGACAAGGTGAATGCTGTTGTCAGCGCGCATGTTCGGTGTCCTTCGGTTCGGCTGCGGGTTCGTCGAGGGCTGGTGATGATGCTGTCCAGGTTGGCGAGCACCTGCCGGTTTCATCTCGGCGAGTCGTTGCTGGCCACGGGCCTCGGCGGCGGTGATCGAGCTGCAGGGTCTGCTTGCCGCTGCGTTCGCGGTGCTGGGGCAGGAACTCGCCGGTGGTGAGGAACATCGGGCAGGTCAGGCAGGCTTCTCTGAACTTGACCGGGGCACTTAGCGATCCGTTCATCGTGGCCGCGCATTTGTTGGTAGGGAGGGGTTCCGAGGTCGACGGCGAGGCGATCGCTTGTGTCGATCTGGGTAAGTTTGTCTTTCACGCCGGCGAGGCTGACTTGGAGTCCCTCGACTTCGCCGAGCCAGCCGTGAAGTTTGGCCTCGATGATTCGGTCCTCGAGGTTGCTCGCGGATCTCCTCCAGGCGTGGTCGTTGCGCTGGGTCCGGCCGTAGAAGCGAACATCGGACACAAGCGTGCTCGTGAAAACACGGCGTTCCGAACGCGCGGCCGCACGTCCCGACCGACACCTTGCGCTTCTCGAAGTGGGCGAGGAAGTCGTCCCACTTCGTCCTCGGTCGGGGTCCGGTATTCTTCGCTGGGTCGGGTTGCGCGTCGGCGAGCGATGAACGCCCGATGGGCTTCGATCGCTTCCATGGGGTAGACGGCTTTGTAGCCCATGGTTGTGTCAATTGTTTTGTGCCCGCAGATGATTTGGGCGATGTGCGGTGGTAGGCCGCTCATGATTGCGTCGGTGACGAAGATCCTTCTGAAGTCGTGGGGCGAGAAAATCAGTGGTTCGCCGGTGGCGTCGGTGAGCCCGCTGGCGGCGAGTGCGTCGATGAGCAGTTTGCGGATCGCACTGGGTGTGAAGGGTCGGTGCTCGTTGCCGATGGCGCGTTGGAACAGCAGCGGCATCGGCGGGTTCCAGACCCGCTCCCGGATGTCGTAGGACGGCACCAGGGGTATCGCACCGCTCGGTGCGCGGAGGCGGGTGATGATGGCGCTGAGCACGTCGGCGAGTTCGGGGCTGACGAGCAGCAGCCGTTCAGTGTCGGTCTTGGACGGGGCGATCTGCAGCAGCGGCACCACTTCGCCGCTGGAGGGCAGGCGGTATTCGGTGATGCTGTGGTGGCTGAGTTCAAGCAGTTCCTCGCAGCGGATGCCGGTCAGTCGCAGAACTTCAATCGTCGCGAACGCCCAGAACGCCTCGTCGTCCTCGTAGGACAGGTTGCGCCGTTTGCCCGTGGCCGTGTCTTCGGCCCAGACGTGTCGGCCGATGGCTTTGGGTGACGAGCGCTTTCCGCAGCTTGGCGTCGGTGCCGGGGATCAGCGTGCCAGGCGAAGTCTGGTCAGCGGCCTGCAAGAACTGTTGTGCGGTGCGGCGGCGCTGGTTGGCGGTGCGCACCAGCACCGGCAGCACAGGCAGTCGTTCGCGGGTGCGCTGGTCCATCCGAGCCTTGCGGTGTTTGCGTTCCTTGGCTCGGCGGATCTCGGCGTCGCCGATCGGGCAGGGAGCCGCCCACTGGGCCCATCGGGCGGGATCGTCGACGGCCCACTGAGCGATGTCGAGGTAGAACGCTCGCACCCGTAGTAGTTCGTCTTTGGCGTTGAGTCGCGGGGTTGCGACCTCGATCTGCTCGTCCGGCGGCGTTGGTGATCGTCCGCTTCTTGGTGGCCAGGTCTTCCTTCCAGGTCCGGATGATGTCCTGCGGCAGCTGCAGGGTGTCGATGCCCGGTGCGATGGCTTCGATGCGCGCCCAGAACAGCCCGGCCAGGGCTGCGGGAGATGGCGTCGATGCTGGCGAAGTCCAGCGACGGCTGACGTTCCCGTAGGTAGTCGACGAGCAGGTCGCGAATGGGTCTGCAACGCAACGGGTATCGATCCACTAGTTCTTCGATCGTGAGCCGCCCGGTGGCTTGCCCGAAGGCGCGGATCGTGTGCGGCGCATCGTCGGGGAAGACGCCGATCGTGCGCAGGCGTAGGTAGAAGTCGACCTTCTTTTGTCCGCCTCGAGCGTGTACCTGGCGCAGGGTGTCGACCAGTTCGACACAGTCGCCAACGGTGATGTCGGCGACGCGTCCGCCCTTGCACGCGAGGATGGTCGCGATCCTGGTCGCCGCGACCCGCGCGTCGCCGGCGGAGCTGGCCGGTTGGGTCTCAGCGAGTCGCCGCAGCTGGGCGAACCCTTGCGGGTCTCTGGTGTGCGCCATCGCACCGGCAAGACGGGCGTGTGTGCGGGTCAGCATCCACGGCAGGCCCGGACGGATGACGTCGCCGCAGATCAACATGAGCAGGCCCGAGGCCAGATCGTCGACGTCGTAGGACGCGTTCTGTCCGCGCTCCTGCAGCCACGTCAGTGGGAGCCCGGTCCAGGTCTTGCCGGGATGCTGCTCGACGCCGCTGAGTTCCCAACGCTGTTGCCAGGTGTCGCCCGGAAACGTCGCCAGCCAGTCCAGCAGCTTGGTCACACCGCGTCGTCGACCCGCCTGGGTCGCCTTGACCTCCGAGGTAAACAATCCGGAGGTCAGCCTGACGATGGTGTCCTCGGCGGTTCCGGCGGTGTCTGCCCCGCAATGCTCGGGCTGACGGGCGGGGAACCGTTCGCGCAGCTGTTTGTTCCGCCCGCTGATCTGGGTCTTCGTTGCGTTGGCCACGGCAAGTGGTTTGCGCGCAACGTGTTTGGCGATCGTGGTCACATCGACCTCCCGAACAGCACGCTCAGCGATTGCGGGTCGTAGCCAGGCGCCGGCGGCGGTGGAACCGGGTCTTCGCGCTGCATCGCCTGTCGCGCGTGGTGAGCCAGCACGCCCGCCACGACCTCCTCTTTGGTGGGCGTCAAATACAACTCGGTGGTGGTCAAGTGGGCGTGGCCCATCACCCACTGCACGTCGCTCAGCGTCATCTGCGGATCCCGCGCCATCCGTGTCGCGGCGCTGTGCCGCAGGTCGTGCAACGTCCAATCCGAGCCCAGGCAGGCGTTGGCCCGCTCGAACATCCTGTGCGCGGCGTGATAGGTCAGCGGACGGTGCGGTCGGCGTAGTGTCCACCACAGCGGCTGGGCCCGGCCATCGCGACACCTTGCCGAGTACGTCTTGCTGATACAGGCGCAGCCAGACGAATGCGTCCGCCGCCGCGGGAAGTTGCTGTATCGCGCGGGAACCCTTACGCACCACCGTGATCAGTTGTTGGCCTGGGTCGACATCGCACTGGCGAACACCCAGCAGCTCTGACGCGCGGGCTCCGGTCGAGATCCAGAACGCAACCATGGCTCGGTCCCGGTTCGACGGCAGCGCAGTGAACAGCGTGTCGAACCGATCGTCGGGAATCGCCCGCGGAATCCGCTGCGGCACTTTGGGGCGATATCGCCCTACGCGGTCGTGCTTCCAGGCCTCCATCGGGTTGTGGTGGGCATTCGCCCGCTCCGACCGACGTGCGATATCCAGCGGAAACGGATTCAGGATCGGTCCGGCACCGACGTCACGCTGGAAGTCGTAGAAGCCACGTAGCACCGTCTCGCTGTGGAGCGATCGTCGCCGGCGCATACCCGGGGCCAAGGGCGGCCTTGCCGGTTACCGGGTTCGGCGGCCCAACCGACTCGACTGTTGCAACCACTCGGTCCGGGCAATGGCCTTCGCCGGTGTTTGACCGCCAGCTGAATCCACCAGCTGAAGTCACGCGCTTCGATCCGGGTCGCGCGGCGCCAATCGACATCGACCGCGCCGAGGAATCGCCACCACCGCAGCAAGTCCATGCCGTAGGAACGCAACGTCGCCGGCGACCGCCCAGCCGCGAGCAGCTCCCGCAAAAACGCGGCCACCGGTTCCACGACGGCGCCCCGGCGTCGATCAACCGGTAAGGCTCACCCAGATCGCCGGTCGAGACGAGTTGCCCACAGCGGGGCACAACAA
>ERZ1370068.5159-contig-4195_pt1 | contig 18099 bp, 31 predicted proteins | sample MGYA00561227_ERZ1370068 | MGnify/ENA primary metagenome ERZ1370068 (study PRJEB38410, sample SAMEA6850437) | metagenome | study: Metagenomic assessment of the ecological functions of the soil: analysis of the soil microbiota associated with the...
AAGGCCCCGCTTTCAGCAGCGCCTCTTTGCCAGCTTCCGCGCGGTCACGTCGCCGGCACCCTCGGAGACACCGATCCGCGTCCTCGTCACGTCCTTTCCCTTAGCCATGGTGTTGCCTCGGTAACTTGTACTGTCACACTTAATTTCTGGACAGCTTGTTTCTCGTTGTTGACCATCCATATTGATAGAATTTGCGGTGTTCGAGGCTCCCACGTCCACCTGCTGTTCCAAGAGCTTCAGGGCTTCCTGATTCAGGTCATTCTGGTTGGGTTTCTGGACTTGGTCATCCCGCTTGCGTAAGTCGAGCATTTCGCACCTCTACAAGGGGCGGCGATCGCATCCTTGACGTCGGCAGGAGAAGTCTACACTTGTTCGGGCTTGGGTGTCGCCTAGGTAGAAGGTGACGGGCCGGCCACGCGGGCGAAGCGTCCTGTCGAAACCGGCAGCCCCTATGAACTCCGCGAGCCAGTTGTTGGAGGGGATGGCCAGAGCGATGAGCCTCCGAAGGCGAGAGGGGGCCCTGTCTCCAAACCCTGTCAGATTGTGGGGAGCTAAGTAGGCGTTAGATCAGCGGGTGAGAGGAGGCGCAGACATGGTCATAAACCACATGATTACGGGACAGCATTCCAGGTGCCGGCGGTAGGCTGCAAACACGATTACAATTCTCAGCGAAAGCTTCCTGAACTTCCACAGTGGCGAGGTCCGAGCTCTGCTCCAGCGCAACGCTGAGTGTATTGTGCCAGGGAGGCACACACGAAGACATACTTGAATGGTCAGGGACAGAAAGAATCAGGAATATCCAGGAACACATCACGGGCATGGAACAGATAGAGGATGCAGTTAAAGAGGTGGAGGAGGAGCAGCGAATAAACAAACCGCCGGTCAATACCTGCGCTCGAACCTCCGCAATCAGTCTTTAAATGCCACGTGACAAGGAATGCTTTTGACACTCCGGGTATGAAATCAACCGGCTTTGCGTAGATGGACCGGGGGAGTAACGCGGCAAACGCCTCTTCCGGCATCGACCGACCGAGGAGATAGCCTTGAGCCTGATCACATCCCAGCTCGAGTAACAGCATCCGTTGGGCCTCTTGCTCGACCCCTTCGGCGAGCACCAAGAGTGAGGCTGTGAGCCATCGCGATAATCGCCCGGACAATCGGGGCTGGACTGGCCTGTGTCATAATTTCTTGGATAAACGATTGATCGATCTTCACCATGTTAATCGGCAACCGCTGCAGATAGCTGAGCGATGAATAGCCGGTCCCAAAATCGTCGATGGAGAGCTGCACCCCCATCGCCTTCAACGTGGTCAGCATGACGATCGACGCATCCACGTTGCGCATGGCGATCGACTCTGTCAGTTCCAACTTCAGGCAAGCCGGCATCAACCCCGTCTGACTGAGGGCTTCTTCCACGACAGACAACAACGTATTGCTGTGGAAGAATGAGTGGAAAGATTGACGGAAATATGCACCGGCATCTTGCCGCGCAGCTGCCACGCCTGATTGTGTCGACAGGCCGTGCGGAGGACCCATTCATCGATCGCTCGGATCAGACCCGTATCTATGGCGGCTGGCAGAAACTCCGCTGGAGGCAAGAGCCCTCGCTGGGGATGCTGCCACCGCACCAGGGCCTCCGCACCGACAATCCCGTTCGTCCGCAGATCGATCTGCGGTTGGTAATACACCACGAACTCCTCCGCGCTAGAGCATGGCGGAGTTCTCCTTCCAGATCAGCCGCTCATGGGCAGCGGCATTAAAGGTGTTGGAATAGAACTGAGCATTATTCCGGCCATGTTCCTTGGCGTGATACATGGCACTGTCCGCATTCTTCAGCAAGGCATCGACCGAGTCTCCATCATCTGGAAAGATCGCGATCCCCACACTGACCGTGACGAAGATTTCTCGCCCTTCGATCGAGAAGGATTGCGCGAGCGACTCCACAATTCGGCGTGCCACCTTTCCGGCATCCTGCACCTCGCGCAGATTCGCGAGCAGCACCGTAAACTCATCGCCGCCCAATCGCGCCAGTGAATGATTCTCCTCGTCTCCCACAGACCGGCAGACGGAATCACTGTGCCGCACGGATTCTTCCAGGCGCTCGGCCACGCTCTTCAGCAGCAAGTCGCCCATATCGTGGCCCAATGTATCATTAATGACCTTAAAGCGATCCAAGTCCAGAAAGAGGGTGGCCAGTGTAGTACGGTAGCGGTGCGCGTGCGAGAGGGCCTGCGCCAGACGATCTTTGAACAATACTCGGTTCGGCAGTCCCGTCAGGCTGTCGAAATAGGCCAGACGATGAATCTCTTGCTCAGACTGTTTCCGATCGGTGATGTCTTGAGCCGTCCCGAGGATTGCCAGCGATTTCATTTGGTCATCTAACACAGCCTCCGCCTGGAGGTTGACCGTCACATCCGCGCCGTTCGGCAGAACAAGACGATGGTCGATATCGCACGGGACTCGCCTAGTCAAAATGCCCTTCAGCGCCTCCTCCACACGGTCGCGATCTTCCGGATGCACGAGATGGAGAAACGCATCAAACGTTCCACCAAAGTCCTGGGGTCGAATGCCCATTAGACGACAGAGCTCAGTTGACGCCGTAAACTGATTCGTGTCCGGACGCCATTCCCAGTTGCCAATCTTGGCGATCCGTTGCGCGAAGCCTAGCCTCGCTTCGCTTCTGAGCAGCGCATCCAAGATGTGGCTCCCGCGCAGCATGTACCGCACACGATGACTCAAGATTACCGAGTTGAGCGGTTTCGTGATGAAATCCGTCGCGCCCTGTTCGTAGGCACGGGCGATCGACTCCGCATCGTCGAGTCCCGTCATGATCAGAATGGGCACGCGGCTGCCTCCGACAGACCCACGCAACTTCGCACAGAGTGGCAAACCCATCGAGACCCGGCATCATGACATCCAGCACCACGATATCTGGCCGAGAGGCTCGCGAACAGCTCCAACGCCTGTGCCCCACTCTCCGCCTCGCAGACCTCAAGCCCAGACTGTCTCGAGCGCCTCACGCACGACCATCCTGACCAAACCTGTCGTCATCGACGACAAGAGCCCGCGATGCCGCTCGTTCTCTTGAGGTTCCATATCAGTGTCGTTTTGCCCACTTCTCCTTCTAGAGCCGCGCATACGCTTCGGATAGGATGCTTCCAGCTTGACTCAGCACTTCAGGGACCCGATCGAGAGTCGCAGCCCGCCCTAACGCCTCCAGTTCATGACACAACTCCGCGAACATGGACGCCCCCATCATGCCACTGCTCGACTTCAATGCATGGGCCGCTTGCCAGAGCGCCGATGGCGTCTCCGGATGCCACCGCACGTCGGATCGACACGATGTACTCCGTTGACGATGCGACATACTTCTCAATCAATCGGGCGAGAAAATCCGGCCGGCCATTGCGATGGAGCGCCCGAATGGCATCGACAGCGCGACGCTCGAGGACGACCGACCCTTCCGCAATGCGGAGGAACGGACGGAGACAGACGTCCCTTGTCGAAGCTCTTCGGACAAGGAAGGGGCCGTAGAGAGAGACATCGCCAGCCACCGCTGTACTATGGCTTGAAGCTCTTGGTGTGTATAGGGTTTACTGAGGTAGTCGTCCATCCCAACGGCAAGGCACATCGCACGATCTCCCTTCGACGCATGAGCCGTGAGGGCGACAATCGGAATTCGTCTCGTGCCCTGTCGCTCATCGCGGCGGATCAAGCGAGTCGCCACATAGCCGTCCATCCCCGGCATCTGGCAATCCATGAGAATCAGGTCATAGGGGACACGCGAAGCGGCCTCCACAGCCGCCTGCCCGGTGGACACTCCATCCACTCGACACCCCAACGACTCCAGCATGGCGAGCGCAACCTCGTGGTTGACTGGATTTGTCCTCGGCCACCAAGATCCGACCACCAACACCCGGCACAGTCATCGCCATGTCTTGAAGAGACGCACCTTCCGGCTGTTGCGCTGGGGCTTGCTGTCCGACACGCACACGATTCGTCGGCTGCGTACTCAGAGGTATGGCTCCATGCTCTGGAGGCGCTGTTGCCTCATCCGGAGGCGCCGACGCGTGCGTCGGCAACTCTGCCAAACCGTGCCGTAAACCAAAACGTCGCCCCCTGACCTACGATACTATCCACCCCAACCGTGCCTCCCATGAGATCGACCAATCGTTTGACGATCGAAAGACCCAATCCCGTCCGCCATATTTTCTTGTCGTCGAGCTATCGCCTTGTGCAAATGCCTCGAAAATTGGCCCTCGGACCGACGGAGCGACTCCACACCGGTGTCGCCACGTCACAGCGAAGCACACAGGAATCCACGGTCTGCTCTGCCACGCCGACCCGCACGACGACTTTGCCGCGTTCTGTAAACTTAATGGCATTATTCACCAGGTTGGTCACGACTTGCCGCAGACGGAGCGGGTCTCCCTCAAGCTGGGCTGGAACGGCCGCGTCCACGGTACAGACCAACTCGAGGCTTTGCCCTTCGCTCGTTCCAAGAACAGGTCGATCACATCCTCGAACGGTCGCCGCGTCTCGAATCGAATGCGTTCCAGTTCCACCTTCCCGGCTTCGATCTTTGAGAAATCCAAGAGATCGTTGATAATCTGGAGCAAGCCGCTCCCTGATCGATAGGCAATATCGACATAGCGACGCTGCTGGTCGTTCAGCGGAGTCTGCAACATCATCTGGGTCATCCCCAGGGATCCCGTTCATCGGCGTGCGAATCTCGTGGCTCATATTGGCGAGAAATTCACTCTTGGCCCGATTCGCGGTTTCCGCAAGTTCCTTGGCCTGCCTCAACGCCTGATCGGCCTTGTCCCGCTCGATGACGCGCCCGAGCTGCGTACCAATCACCTGCATGATCTCCAACAGCCGAATGTCTGGTTCGGCGTCCTGCTCCGAGAAGAACTCCAACACCCCGGCGACCGTCCCTCCACGACAATGGGAAGAGGCAAACCCGCCCTTCACGCCAATGTCTTTCGCATGCTGAGCCCGTGGAAAATTCACGTCCTTCGTGACATCAGGAATCCAGGCCGCCGTGCCTGATTCCAGCACGCGACCGGGCAATCCCGCTCCCGCGAGGAAGCCTCGTGCCTTCTGTAATGCGGCGAAACGTCTCGAATCGCTCGGGCCGATCGAGATGCCAGAGCGTTGTTGGCTCAAGCAACTCTTCTCCCGCTCTGTCACGAAGATAGACGTGTCCCACCGGCCACCCGGTATGCCGACAGACCTGCTCCAGGGTGAACTGCAGCGCCTGCTCCACGGACTGTGCCTCGTTCGCTGCGATCGCCACGCGTTGCAACAACTCGACAAAAGCTGGTTTCGCGCTGCAAGACATACTCCGCTACTTTCCGTTTGGAGAGATCTCGCACAAACACGCTAAAGGAACGCACCCCTTCGTTCAGCAACGGGAAAATCGTCAACTCAACGGGAAATTCATGACCGTCCTGGTGAAGGGCTGTAGTTTCGACTCGTCGATTCAGGACCGCCCATTCCCCGTCCAACGCAAACCGTTGGAGACCACGGAGATACTCCTCGCGCAGTGGCGGCGGAACGATGATCTCCGGCATACAGCGGCCCACCACGTCGGATTTGGACCGCCCGAACAGCTGGGTGGCTTGCGAATTCCACTCGGTGATGAATCCCCGACCGTCCATGACCAGGATTGCGTCCAATGCAGGATCGATGATCATGCGCCGTTCACCCTGACTCGCACGCAGGGCGCGAAGAGCGTCTTCTCGAATCTGCAATTCAGTATTCATCATGGAAGGACGCGGTTGTACTTCACGGCCGTGTGACCCCTTCTGTATGCGGCTCGACGAACACGTGCTGCGAAAAGTCGACTTGACGGTGCTGGACTTCCTCACTAACAAGATCGATCAAGGTGGTGCACATCAACATTATCCCTCTATATAAAGCTGGGACATCCATGTGCCGCTAACGCACGGGCGTATCTCCCCGGTCCTGCCAACACAGAGCTCTCTAACTTGCCACACTATCAAGAATCGACCTGAAGGCAAGAAAAACGCGCATATCGAGCGAGGAATGATCGGCCTATCTTGGCGGCGGCTCGACTCCGAAAGACGCCGGGCCTTCGTCTTGAGAGACCACACTTGTCTTGGATCTAGCGGAGAATGTATAACGCACGCCTATGGGACGAGAGATCTACAACGGTGATGAAGACCTGCCTCTCCTGGATCGAATGTTGCCGTTGCACGGCGACTTTCGAAGACGCTTGGAGCCGATCCGTGTGACGCCGCTCTAGGCGGGGGTGCTATCTTTGGTGTCGTCATGCGGAAGCCAACTTGACGGACTCGGCGGTGACACTCCCCGGAAGCGTCCATAACCGCAACGGTGAGAAGAAGTTCGCCCGTTGTCACTTCAACAATAACGGATTGGGATTCCTCGCTCCCCTTCCGCCGCTACCATAGGGACGGGTAATTATTTCAAGCAAGTGTCCGTTAGGGTCGTCGAAATACAGGCCGCGGCCATCGTCATACGTGTTGATGTTGTTTGGCTCACGGCGGAACGGGTCCGCCCAATACCGGTAACTGTCGGTCGCGAATACGTTGGAGGATCTCGTCAAATTCGCCATCACTTACCAGGAAAGCGAAGTGCCGAGGCTCGATAGGGACGTCAGTCTCGACAAAGTCCAACGAGGTTTCGCTGACGCTCACTGCCGCGAAGTGACCTAACCGCTTGTGCGGAGGAAGACCGAGCATCTCGGTCAAGAACGTGGCGGTTTTCTCTTTGTCACGGGCCACGACGATTGTGTGATTCAGACTAATTCCCATCACCGCTGTCCTTACACATTTAGTTGGTGCATTGTAAAGCAGGACAGGTAATTGAGCCAAAAGGGATGCCTCTGACTACGCTGTGAGTGATTGAGAACCGAATGATGAGACTAGATTGGAACCTATAGTCTCTGGCGCTCTATAGGGGTTACAAATCTCGCTCGCCCTCGCTGCTACCAGATCAGCCTGACCTGCCCTATAAACTAGGTCGGATCTGGAGTTAGGATTTCGACCGGCGAAAGGAGGGAGCATGGCACGGAAGCGGTACACGGCTGAAGAAATTATTGGACAGCTGCGAACCATTGAGATCGATCTCGGGAAAGGGAGCGCAGTGCTTGAGGCCTGTCGGAAGCTCGGGATCACTGAGCAGACCTACTATCGGTGGAAAAGGAGTACGGCGGGCTACGCGTGGATCAGGCCAAACGGCTGAAAGGGCTGGAACAGGAGAATGCACGACTAAAGCGACTCGTGGCCGATCTCTCGCTGGACAATAGCATCCTCAAGGAGGTGGCCGCGGGAAACTTCTAAGCCCGGCCCGACGCCGAGAAGCGGTGTGCCATGCACAGGCGACGCTCTCGGTCTCCGAACGCCGGGCGTGTCGAGTGGTGGGGCAATGCCGGGCCACTCAGCAGTATATGCCCACCCGCACTGAGGGTGAGGACCGACTGCGGACACGGATCATCGCGTTGGCCCACGCGTATGGCCGCTACGGGTACCGGCGGATCACTGCCCTGTTACACCAAGAGGGGTGGCGGGTAAATCACAAACATGTGGAGCGGATCTGGCGGCAGGAAGGGCTGAAGGTGCCGCAGAAACAACCCAAACGAGCCCGGCTCTGGTTCGCCGATGGCTCCTGTATCCGCCGCCGGGCTGAGTATCCGAACCAGGTCTGGTCGTATGATTTTGTGATGGAGCGTACGCAGGATGGCCGACCGCTCAAGATGCTCACGGTGGTGGATGAATACACCCGCGAGTGCCTCGCGATTGCGGTTCGTCGGCGTCTCAGGTCACAGGACGTCCAAGAGGTCTCGGCTGAGCTGTTTCTGCTTCGAGGCTGTCCGACGCATATCCGGTCCGATAATGACCTGCCCGGGCAAATTTGGTCCAGGGTGAATGTTAGACTGGACCGCAACCAGGGAGGTCAGGGTCATGCCCAAGAAACGGTATACGCCCGAAGAGATTATTCAACATCTGCGAACGGTTGAGCTCGACACCGGCAAAGGCCTGGCCGTGCTCGACTCCTGCCGGAAGCTCGGCATCACCGAGCAAAGATGCGCGATCAGCTTCTCAACGGGGAACTGTTCTACACGCTGAAAGAAGCCCAGATCATCATCGAACGCTGGAGGATTCACTACAACACGGTCCGTCCACACAGCAGTCTCGGGGGCCAGCCACCCGCTCCCGAAACTATCCAGCTTGCGAGCTGAGGACTAACATGGTAGGTGGTACAAAAACTCCCGGCTGGTCAAACCCTGTCCCACCCATTGTTCGCCAAAATAACTTCATATCCTCTTTCCCCTAGGACGGCAGCTAGGAGGCCCCGGTCGCGGGCATCATCGTCTATGACTAGAATCTTCGTCATGTGAGCCTTCATCCGCTATTTGATTAATCTGCTGTCTCATCGTCTTTCTGGCGCGCCCCGACCGTCCCAGCTCATCCCTACAACCTGGATCAACTGGTCAGCGAAGACGGCACGGTCACGATCGAGCAGCCCATTTTCTCAGTGGAGGAAGCGACGATCCATCATTTTCTGTTTTTCATCATCTGCATTTGCAACCACGCTGCTACCAGGACAGGCCTGGTGTGCCCCGGTAAAATGTAGACAGGTACCTTAGTCAGCTGGATGTAGGAAACCCACTGAATTTATTCAGAACCCATCGGAGAGGAAGACAGCCGACCCCTCTCACTCGCTGCCTAGTGGAATATCTGCCTGAAGAAACTGGTGCCGAAGGAGGCGTTCGATCTACGGAGTAGAGGTGCTCGAGGTGATTCCGTGCATTCCCCTATTTCAGATCGAGAAATACGGGCCTATACTTCCGCTTCCACCGAACATAGGCCATCTGTACGACTTGGAAATGGTTTTCAAGGAAGAGTAATTCCATATCAGTGAGGGACTTGCCCTGATCCATCACGTCGCACAAGGCGATGGCGCCTTTCCCAAATTCCCTGAGAGTCATGGTCTAGTTCGTACTTCCCCTTCGCGTCCGCCTCCTCACCAGCGGACAGGTTCGTCCAGGCATACGTGACTCCTCCTCATTGTTCAATCACCAGAAACCGGTCGCGCCATGACGTGCCGCACCGAAGCCAGCGGGACTATGAGCCCCCTAGTTTTTCCGACACTAGGAAACTCCCTAGGTCCGACCTGGTGGCTGCACGAACGGCCTCTAGACAAACCTCATTCGCTTTGATATTCTTGCTTTAGAAGAGAGCCTGCCTGGCAGCACCTGCCGTTGAAGCCTCACCATGTGTATTCTGGGGGATCATGGCCAAAGTGCTCGTGATCGATGATGAGGAGGGGATCCGGAATCTCCTTGATACGCTCCTCACTCGGAAGGGGCATGCCGTGGTCCTCGCTGAGAGTGGTCGGAAGGCTGCCTGAACTCTTTCGCCGCGAACGCCCGGATGTCGTGGTGCTTGATTTGAAGATGCCGGAGATGGATGGAATGGCGGTCTTACAACACATCCGTAATCTCAATCCAGGCCAGCCGGTCATCATCTTGACGGGGAGCGGGACTTCCAGAGGCAGAAGAGCGGTTCCGGGCGTAGTGGCGTCAGCGAATATGTCGAAAAGGAATTTTCGCTACACCGCCTGGGAGATGCATTGAAACGTGCCCTCGCCGCATCCCAATCCACCACTCCCGCCAGCGCGTCCACCAAGACTGCGACCATCAAGCGGCATGTCATGACACGGGCTCAAGCTGCGGCATTACATAGCGATATGGAAACAGCTGCCTGACCCACCACCCTGTGAGCACCTGGATCAGCAAATGGAGACCAGTGAGAACAGCTATTTAACGGGGAACTATCACTGTCTTTTGTGCGGTGAATCTGTTGTCCATGCATCATCTTATTCGAGAGTGAGCCCTCCCGCGTTGACCGCTTGCCGCTACGCCTCTGCGGTACCTCATCTACGATCCTGTGGTCGATAGGCTTATCCCGCCTCACGCAGCGCCGCGAGCTGCACAGGAAGACGAGGCGTCGGGCAGGCGGTCTAGGGAACTTCCTGGTAGCATCCTTCCTGGGGACAGGCTAGGATGAAGTTAGCGCCATAAGAATCCGAGATGGAACCACGGCCTAATCCACGTTGGCCCCGTGGGACATGCTTCGCCTGGGGACCATCTACGGAATCGTCGCGAAGGCTCGATGCTTGGTGGGCATCGGGCCTCTTGTTTTGGCTGATGATTGAGCGAAGCGGGTGCGGACAGCTCTTCGAAACACTGACTAGGGCTCTTCCTAGTAGGCCCGTTCTCGTGGATATCGCACACTGCGTCATGTCAGGAAAACGCGATGGGAACACGGCCACAGCGGACGCGTTGTGAACGAGCCGTGGAACGCCATGGGAATTCTGACGGGTTAGATCGTGAAGGCCCGGCTCCGAGGAAGGACCGGGCCTTTGTTTTTGCCCTGATAAACAATTCACAAACGGAGGAGGTCGCATGATGCCATTATTTATGGTTAGTCTCGGGGTCGCCCTCGTGGTCATGATCGTCGGGATCGGGGTGTTTGTTACCAAAGATGTGATGGACCTGATTGATTTCGCATGCGACCCCAATAAACCCAACCAATAAAGGCCCCGCGTTGTGACGGTACCGCTTCAGCCGGTGCGGTGAGGGGGCTATCCCCCTTTCAACAAATGGTTTTTACCTATACAAAACTAGGGATTCTCCCGGTTGTGTGTTTCCCCCCGTCCCGGTAACCTTTACGCGAGGCGCAACAGCGTGACTCCTTTGCGCAGGAGGAAACCATGATACGTGAATCCACCAACATCAGCGCACGCATCGCATGGTGCCGGCTCCAGCAACAGCTCCCATCGGTTTCCCCGGAAGAACGCGCAGGCTGGCGGGCAGAGGAAGCCGGTCTCGTGGATGCCTTGTTCGGTAGAGATCGGACAGCCTTCATGCGAGAGGAACATCGGTCTCAGTTCCCGCGCTATCAATGTGGTCTCGAGGATGGGCACACCCTCCTCTGCTTCCAACAATTCAACTCCCAGTGGCATGACACCTATGGAAGGATTTGGGCCCGGCCCGCTCACGGCCCCGACCAGGTAGACCGCCGTCCTTCACAAGCCCCTCCACGAGTGCGCACAGAGTCTCGACGATGAACTGGCTACGGATGGATTGAGTGAGAGGAGGGAGGGATCGTAAGATGACATACCTGATCGACATATCAGAACGTCGGCGTAGCGAACGGATTCCGCGGTCAGTGCCCCTCTTCGTGAGGTGCCTGGATACTGCTTTTACATTCGCGGGAAATCTCAAGACCGTCGAAGTGAGTCGCCACGGCTGCGTGCTCCATGCGCTCCGTCCGTTCCTCCGCGGCAGCGAACTACGCCTGGATCTCCTCCACGGCCACCGCACGGTTACCGCACGCGTCATACACTCCAACCCCGATCGGAACGGGCATGTTCCATAGGACATGGACTGTCGCGCTGGAACTCGATACACCGGGAGACGTCTGGATGGTGAACCCGCCGCCACCAGGCGGGTCCAAGATCCCAGAACAGCAGCGGCACAGCGAGAAGTTTCCACCAGGTTCCAGCAGAGATACCCATCACGAGAACCGGTTGTGATGATGGAGGTCAACGGCGCGGCCACGGATTAGCTCACGCAGAGGAAACAGTCTGAATCCACTGTTGTCCGATAAGCCGGAGTCCTCGAAGAATACCTCGCTCTTTGTCCCCGAATGTGATGAGTTCTTTCAAGCGTATCTGCTACCGTTGTGCTACCAGGACAGGACAAACCAGCCCCATCTGGCCCCATGTCGAGAGCATCCTGGTGTTGTGGTTTCTTGTGGGGTTAGGTTGTCTGAGGTTGGGCTATCGGAAATTCGTAAACCGCAGGTCGTCCACTTTCCGCTTTGACGAAAGTGTTTCTTCCAGGGGATCCAAATATCGAACCTGAAAACCTATGTCATGCCAACCTTTGATTTGGCCGCGACTCCCCGCAGGAACGCGCCATACGGTTCTCGAACTCATCCCCATTCGTTTGCCAATAGCCGCCATTCCGAGGCCTTGTCGCCTGAGTTCCAGAATCTTGGTACAGCTAGCTGGATCCGTTTCCTCGATTGACCGCCTTCCCCAGCGTTGGCCCGCTGCCCTGACACGTTTGATACCAGACCGGACCCGTTCTTGGATCATCGATCGTTCAAACTCGGCGAAGACCCCCATCACTCCGAAGAGCGCCTTGCCGGCTGGCGTGGTGGTATCGATGCCTTGCTGGTGAATGAAGAGGTCAACTCTCTTCGCGTGAATCTCGGAAAGGAAATTGACCAGGTGGGAGAGGGACCTGCCCAACCGATCCACGGCCCACACCATCACCACATCAAACTCTCGACGGATAGCGCCATTCCACAATGCATCGAACGCCGGCCGTTGCTCCCGGCCTTTCGCGCCGCTGATCCCTTGGTCGACGAACTCTTGGACGATCTGCCAGCCATTCCGCTCGGCCACCACTCGAAGTTCACGGAGCTGATTGTCCACCGTCTGGCCATCTGTCGACACCCGACCATAGATAGCGGCTCGCGTGCCCCTTCCATTTTTCATGTGCATCCTCCATTTCCTGACACATGCTTTCTACACAGTCCAACTTGCCTGCATAACCTCCCCTTTACAGGGGTTTCGAGACATGATTTCTCCGGGGTTAAGTAAACAGGTGATTTGTCCTTCTTCTGCATCACTTCGTGGCGTGTGCAACAACCACACGGTTATTGCACATCACACGACGCTAGCCGCTTCAAATTATGCGTGAGCTGTTCACGCATAGTCAACCATTATTGACAGGGTTTTGTGGCTACAGCATCATGTGATCCATGAAGACGAGAAAAATCCTCATGCTGTGGCGTTAGGCCGGAAAGGTGGTAAAAAAGGTGGGCCTGCTCGAGCTGCCAAGATGACCAAGGAAGAAAGGTCTGCCTCGGCAAGAAAAGCCGCTAAGGCCAGATGGCAACAAGATAAAGTTTCTTGATCGTGCTGGTCTTATGGCCGATGGCGCTGAAGTAGTCGAGATAAGAACCGCCGGTTTTTACAGACCCTCAGATCCGAAGTTCCTCCTCCAGCGACGAAGGCTGATGATGATCAAAGAGTAGAATGACCGATATGCCGACTGTGGAATATCAATGGAAACCGTACTCCAGGAAGCTGCAGTGATAGCTCCATTGAGATCAAGTTATTTGCGTTGACAATGAATCCTAAATCGTTCATTAGAAAATGTTGTGCGTGGTCAATAGGCGTTCTATTTCTGACGAGGCTGCGGCACGCCTCTTTCGACATTTCCGATCGGACTCGATTAAGCCGCCTGGACCTGATTATGGCGCTCGTCATCGGATCAGTGCTCGTGGAAGCGGACAGAGAGCCGCCGAACTCCTGGTTGAACAGAGTATTCGGACGCGAGGCTGCCGGTTTTATCTATGATTTCCGAGATCGTGAGAACCGGGACGATCGATGGAACAATCATATCCGGTGATACGGAGCGATACGAGTTGGACGCTAAACCTAAAGAAGAACGGCTATTTGTTGCGCGGTTGCCGGTCGGGACCTACCGTATCAAGACATTTCGCCATGAAGGATTCTCAGCGATGGGAGGTGAGCTGGGAATTAGCTTTACGGTGGCTCCCAAGGTGACTCAGTACGATCGGGCGACTGGTTCTCGACGTGCCACGGCGAGTAACCCTCGGAAGTCCCTTTACCTACCGGATTGATGACGCCCACGATACCACGCTCGATAAGATCAGGGAGCAGCACCCGGATCTCTGAACGAACGTCGTGATTGCACCGATGCTGGCGAAGTAGAGGTCCGTGGATCGCCTCGGTCGAAGCCTGGAAGACCTTGCCCATATAGGGGTTCAGCAAGCTCAAGGTCGTACAACCCTCGTTCCTCTAATCGAATGAATCGCACAATCTTCGATCAACACGGCGAGCTAGTCGCGCAGCATCCCTGCAAGTGCGCTCCACCGTCAACGGCGCGTTCACCTCGGCCCGATTGTTCCACTAATACATGCCGCGCGACGGCCCGCGCACTGGCCAAAACGCGACAGCATGTCTCTCGAAGAAGCAACCGTCTCCAACATGTGGGAGATTGCGGCCATTGTGGAGGTGCTTGAACGGAAGGGGGCCTCTGCAAAGCAAGACCTCTACGACATCATCACCGAGTTCCGCCGCAAGAATCCGCTCGTTGAACTTGGCTGCGGGGTGGATGCAGATATGGTACTGTCACCTGGGTCGGAACGATCGTATAAGGAGGAGAGGCATGACACGGTACGGGAAGCGGTATGGGCGCGATTGCAATTGTGTTGGTCGGTCTCGTGGCGCTGCCGGGTGGCGGGCAGGCGTAGGAACAGGAGATCACGGGCAAAGACGAGGCGCCAATGGTGCTGGTGCGCGGCGGGGGAATTTACGATGGGGGGCAACGAGGCTGTGGAAGAAAAGCCCGTGCATCAGGTCTCCCTCGATGCCTACTTACATGAACAAATGACGAAGTGACGGTGGGACAGTACGCGACGTTTCTGGAATCGACGAGTCGAACAGCGCCGCCAGAATGGAAGATCATGAATCAGCCGTCCCATCAGCAGCATCCGGTCGTGATGATGGATTGGTCCGGATGCGACGATCACGGTATTGCCACTGGGCCGAGAAACGGCTGCCGACCGAAGCGGAATGGGAGAAAGCGGCACGGGGGACGGATGGGCGGATGTATCCGTGGGGCAGTGATTTGCCCACTCTGCAACGGGCGAACTATGGCGAAAAAGAAGTGGGACAAGAATGCTGGCGTTGGTGCCTGTGTGGGACAATGGAAGATGGCAAGAGTCCCTATGGCATCCATGATATGGCCGGGAATGCCTGCGGAATGGGTCAGTGACTGGTATGACAAAGTCTATTACAAGAAGAGTCCGTCCGCAGAACCCGAAGGGACCGGAACACGGTGACTACAAAGCATTGCGGGGCGGTTCACCGTGGCACGGCAAGCCCGCAGTCCCTCCATTCCGCTGAATCGGAACTACAGCCCGCGGAGCACCCACCAGAGCCACTACAACGGGTTTCGGTGCGCGAAAACTCCGTAGCCTTGTGAAGAGACGCGGAGAATCGAGTAACACCGCATCGGCTATTACATAGTTAAGGCCAATGGGAAGAGCAAAGGGCGCTGGGGGCGCGACCGAAGCCGGGAGTTGTTGTACCACCTTTACCATGCAAAGCATAGTCCTCAGCCTCGGCGCCAAGCTGGATAGTCTCGGGAGCGGGTGGCTGGCCCCCGAGACTGCTGTGTGGACGGACCGTGTTGTAGTGAATCCTCCAGCGTTCGATGATGATCTGGGCTTCTTTCAGCGTGTAGAACAGTTCCCCGTTGAGAAGCTGATCGCGCATCTTTGCTCGGTGATGCCGAGCTTCCGGCAGGAGTCGAGCACGGCCAGGCCTTTGCCGGTGTCGAGCTCAACCGTTCGCAGATGTTGAATGTCTCTTCGGGCGTATACCGTTTGCTGGGCGCATGACCCTGACCTCCCTGGTTGCGGTCCAGTCTCTAACATTCACCCTGGACCAGCCTTGCCCCGGGCGGGCCAAGGCGTTGCGGTCATCATCAGAAGCACGCTTGAACCACTCCGCCATCCACCCGGAGAGCGGCACCGTTGGTCGCGACGGACAGCGGGCTGCACACGTAAGTCACCAGATTGGCCACCTCTTCAGGCATCGCGAATCGCTTCAGGAGTGAAGACGGACGGACGGTCTTGAAAAACTCTTGTTCAAATTCTGCAAAGGTTTTGCCGCCGCTCAAGCTGTCCCGCAAATTCTTCCACCCCGGCGGAATGGGTTGGACCGGGCAACACCGCATTCACCGTGACTGCGGTGCCGGCACACGATTGGGCAAGGCCGCGCGAAACGGCGAGCTGCGCGGTCTTCGTCATGCCGTAATGGATCATCTCGGCGGGGGTATTGATCGCGCTCTCGCTGCTGATGAAAACGATGCGCCCCCAGTTCCGCTGCTTCATGCCGGGCAGATACGCACGGCTCAAGCGCACGCCGCTGAGCACGTTGACCTCGAAGAACCGCCGCCAATCCTCATCGGAAATATCCTCAAACGGCTTTGGCTCGAAAATGCCGAGGTTGTTCACGAGAATGTCCACGAGCGGGAACCGCTGGAGCAGCGTCTCTGTCGCCGCCGCCGTGGAGAGATCGCCCGCGAAGCTTTCAATCTTGGCATCCGGCACGGTCTGATCAATTTGCTCCTTCGCCTCAGCGACCGCTTTCTCCGAACGACCGTTCACGATGACTCGTGCGCCTTCGCGGGCCAGCCCGGTGGCAATGGCAAATCCAATGCCTTTGGTGGAGCCCGAGACGAGGGCTGTCTTGTCAGTTAGTTTTAGGTTCATAGACTTAAATGGCAGTGTGGCGAGCGATGCCTTCAACTGACAAGTCTGTTAATTAGTCTCGTGCGGAGCTTAGCACGACAGTATACCCGGAAACCCGAGCTTGGCTTATAGTTGAATAATGATGTGTGTGGAGTTGAGCACAAAATGAGCACAATTGTGGTGCTCTTCGCTTGATCGGAACTAACTCGGGAGGGCAAGGAGAGCTCTGGCCCTGATACAGCCTTAACGCCCAGATAACGGGCGCTGGCGCACGGATCGTCAAATCCTTTGTCGAGGACCTTCATGCGGTACTTCCAGCCCGCTGGCAGCCGATTCGATTCCTTATGGAACAGTTTCAACGCCTCGGCCACCATCGGAGCCCCGTAGGCGTTCTTCAGGTCAGCCAACCCGGAAGACGTGGGCGAATTTGTTGGTCCGTTTCGCCGAACCAGCAGGTCGCGATCGAGGACCGAGCGAACTCCAGCCCTGGCGGCATCTTTACAAGCGGCCCAGGTCCTTGATGGTTGACAGTCACCTCCTGAACGAAGCGGCGAAGACCTGTGGCTGACGGAAGACTCGCCGCCGTCAAGCGCGCCGAGAAGATGATCCTCGCCACCCCGGCTAACCTGGAACCGTTATTCTTGAGTTTGGATGCCAGCAGCCAGCAATGCCCCATGAGGACTTTCCAACTGCTCGACCCCGCCAACTTAACGTCTTCCATCCAGGGAGTATTTTGATGCCGCCGAAGGTGTGCCCGACGCCATCCTGGCGGATTTCTGGAGTTCGTCAAAACAGATCCAGTGCCGGCGACGGCTGAGAAGATTTTCCGAGCTGGTCCTTGGAGGATTTTCGTTTTGAGGATCGGCGAACCGCCGCAGTCGCGCTTCCGTTGAGGCTGGAAATCGGCGATGGCGTTGCCTTTGAGCGGTGCTGTTGATCAGGCAACCTCGTGGCACCAGCCGGGCATCTTCAGCCAGCAGGACTGGTTTTGCCAGAACCCGTGATGCCTGGCGGAGGCCGTGTTCGTCCGATGGCGCAGCCCACCAGAGCGAACTGGCAGCGACGACTAGTGGTTGGAGTCAGACGGCCAAGATTGACACGCCGCGAGATTTCATCACGAAGCCCCTGCAAGGATATGGAGCATGAACTGACGAACCCGGCCTTCATCTCCACCTGATCGGAAGAGGACTGCACCTCTTTGGTGCGTCTGATGTTGGTTTTCCGCCCTGCACAGATGCGAAGTCACTAGGGGCTTCTGCAGCATGAATGCCAGCAATGTCGAGGTAAGTCTATAGAGAGAACCACCAGATTGATAGATAGGTTAGATATGTGTCGAAGAGCCATGAGGAAGCAAAAAGCAGCCAAAGAAGTGGTGGCCTGGGGCAAAGAGTCTCCGCCTCTGTCATGAATTGCCCTAGTGATACGAGGAATCTCGCGCTTGCAGATCTGAGCTCGTCTCACAGCTGTAGCTAATAGGACCAAGATGTAAAGACGGACCAAAAACTCCTTTCAACAACCAAGTAATAATTGCCTGAAAAAACAAAATAATTTGTCACTGATGTCGATGGTCAAAAACAACCTTTAGAAGCAAAACTTTGAAAGAACGGTCATCTCATTCACTTCACTTGACCTTCATCTTTCGCTTGATGTTAATTGCTCGTCTGATTTAGGAAAGTTGCATGATCAGGTCATGAGGGTTCACTTGAGCGGGAAGTTCAGCAATACGCAATCGAACGAAGTACAA
>ERZ1370068.475-contig-10431_pt1 | contig 18097 bp, 29 predicted proteins | sample MGYA00561227_ERZ1370068 | MGnify/ENA primary metagenome ERZ1370068 (study PRJEB38410, sample SAMEA6850437) | metagenome | study: Metagenomic assessment of the ecological functions of the soil: analysis of the soil microbiota associated with the...
GCTTGTACGTATTGCTAGGAATGGCTGCAGGATCAGAACAATCCCGAAACGCAGGCCCTGTACCGGTGCTCAATGGATCAATTGCAGCGTGCACAGAACCAACGAAAAAGGGAGCTTGCGATTCGAAATCACTACCCTTTCACTGGGAGCTGATTGGTGCCTCTTGGCGATGTCCCATGAGTTGCTGGCGCACTATCAGTTCCAAATCGAAGGTCTCTCCCCATTCCATCGCACGATGATCCTGGCTATACCAACGGCCCGAGAGCTATATTCCCAGCGCCTACGATCTTCGCAGCCGCCAGCAGAGACCGACTACGAAGCGGCCTCCATTCACGGGGCGGCTCTCGCTTCCCGCAGCGCCGGGCCATTGCTCCTCTTCCGAGCAGTTGATCCTCGACGCGGCAGAGGCTGGTTTGCGTTTGTAACCACCAAGAAAAGTGTAGCTCGCTGTTTCCTTCGGCAGGCGGCTATTTTCCTCGACCTTAATCAGCGTGATTGTGGCGGGCGGCATTGATCCTGTTGGGAAATCCACCGGTTGCGAATGATGGTCGCCGACAAGCTCGGTCAAAGCTTCGACGATTTTCGCGAACTTGGCTCCAGGCTCGTCGCCGCGACCCATTCCAGTTGCGCCAGTCAGTGTGCTCAGGCGGGGTCCATCGCTTCAAGATCCGGGCAGCGGTGAAACTGCGGTCCTGCCTGGCTGAGAGAGCTGGAGTCCCTGATGAGAGCTGGGGCCGCATCGGCACTGAGCGAAGTCGCATACTTGGCGTCAAAGCTCCGGCTTCGGCAACCGTTCTCGCGAGGTTAGTGCGCGCAATGAAGTCGTCCGGATTGAGTGAACGTGCAGAACGGCGATCGCAAGGAAGCCGGTTACCAGCACCCCAAAGGCAAAACGCTCGCGCTTTCCTGAAGTACAGTCACCACGAACCATGCAAAGACAACAGCCAGCCATCCCATAAAGGCCGTCGTGTAAAGACGCAACTCGGTCAGTCCGAACTCGCTCTGGTAAAGACGCATGCGTTGCAGAGCGGAGCTCATGATGACGAAGAGCAGAATTACTTGCAGGCCCGCCAGCCAGCGGAACAAACTGCAGTTGTACCGGGTTGTCCTTGTTCAACAGCCATTCCATGACAAGCAGAAGCGGAAGGACCAATGCCGCCACGGTAACCAGTTCAAAGAAGCCGGCGTCGAGCGTATTCCGCGTAGGGTCAGTTTTGTATAGGTTCCAACTTGGGCAGCACCGCCAAAGAAATAGCGGAACTGAACAATGATGAAACCCAGAAAGAGCAAGTCAAGCAAGCCGAGCACGACCTCGGTTTCGACACCACCCAATCTCGAGGACTTTAGGCCGCGTGACCTTGCGAATGACTAACTCCTTGCCCACGACGATTCCTCGCAGCAGCCCGGCCACAATCCAGCAGCAGCAACCGATCACAAAGAGGTGGCTGAACAGGTTGTTGAAGTAGTCATAGAGAACTCTGATTGACGATGCCTTCGAAGACGGCGTCGGCCGCCATGAGCAATCCGCCGAAAAATAAAGAGCAGTGGAAGTGCCAGGAGAATACCGCGTCCCACGGCGATGGCGCGCCGCCAGCCGCCTCCGTGAGCGACCTCCTTCCACTCAATATCGCCGAAGAGCAACAGTGGAAATCCACAGAGAGCATAGAATCCTGCCGCGGCGGCTTCCACTCCATATTCGATGAGGTCTGGCGTAGTCTGAATGGTCTCTTCCTGGGTAGGAAGGGCCATGAGTCCGAAAGAGACCAGCATTCCCAGCGCATTCAGAAGACGGAGAGTCGGAGAGTCGTGCCAGCTGAAGGCCGCGGCGCACAGGACCGCAGTCGCAGCCAGCCAATTCCGTTGAGGTGACGCTTCCCGCGCGCGATCTCCCCAAGAGGACCAGGACGATCGCAAGGACAGCGATCCAGAGAAAAATGTTCAAGCCCCACGGCATTGGCCGGAGAAGGGAGTCTCCAAGAATACCGAGTGCCAGACCGGAAGCCAGAATTGTCAAACCTGTTCGTGTACGCTCGCTCACATTCATAATTGATGGTTTCCTCACGGTTGAAATGATGACGCAAAGTACTCATCTCTTGCAAAGTAGTAGGTCAAGCTCTATTTGTCGCGGACTCGGCCGAGGCCAAGCACGGTTGCCTTCCAGACGGATGACCTACGTACCGTCCAAATCGAAGATTTGGGTCACAAGAGAATTATGAGGATTGCTTCGCAGTGTTGTCAAAGTACTTTGTAGAATAAAGGTACAAACTACTGGTGACCAACCTGGAAAGAATACTCATCTGCAAAAAGAGATTACTGAAGGCTTGCCTCTCAAATCGCCCAACCCCAACGGGTTTGCGGTTCGTCTTCTCTCCTCCCCGGCCTCATGACTCAATCGGAAAATGAGTCATTGGCTCAATCATGAGAATTGAAGGCTAATCCGGAATCGGTCTGACCATGATGTTTCTTGTAGAACACTTTGCTCTTGGGGTCATGTCCCTGGAGCGCGAATGTCCCATTCGAAAGTATACGCCCGGGGTGGTTCTCGGGCGGCGTCACATTGGCTGGCTCGGTATAGTCGACAATCAGCTTGTCATTAACGTATGTCCGGATGCGCTTGCCCTGTACGATGATGCGCTCTGTGAACCACTCGTTGTCTGCCGCGGGCGCCTCGCTCACGTCCTTGTACGTCGTAGAGGCCTCCCGTACGCTTCCAGTCCGTATGGCTGTTGTTAACCTGGACCTCGAAACCCCTTATCGGGCAAGCCCTGCTCCTGATAGGCTGTGTGGAAGTAGATGCCGGAGTTCGAGCCCGGCGTCGTCATGACGTCTACCTTAAATTCGAAGTTCTTGAAGTCGTGATGCTCGACTGGCCCTACGTAGTAAAGGTGCGAACGGGGACCATGGACCACGATCATCCCGTCCTGTACGCTGAAGGTACCCTCCTTGTCGCTGGCCTTCCACCCATCCAGCGACTTGCCGTCGAACAAGGAAAGCCAACCCTCCGAACGGACGCTACTTTGGGAACTGGCGAAATCAATGCTGGAAAAGCGCCAGCCAAGAGCAGAAATCCAAAACGTCTGCATAAGTTATCTCCCAGCCATACGGCCAGCATGAAGTTGTCAGAATTTTGTTCCCGTTTTCAAAATCGCATGGGCAAGCACGCTGAGCGAAGAGAGGCATGGACTGAGAAAAGCCCACGGCTCGGGAAAAACGCTCATCGTGGCTACCAGTGCGGTTGTAGCCACGATGAATTTCCCTTCTCAATTCATCGTGGACTTACCCGGCTCAATGACACCATGACTCAACGTTAATGAATCAATTCTCGTCAGTGATTCAATTCTTCTTCAGCTCTCCCTGCCAATTGACCACCACCGTGGCGGTGCGCCGGCTCATGCACCAGCGTTTGAGCAGAAACCGTTGCCCATCGTCAATGCGCAAGAGCCTGATTGTTGAGTAAGTCGTACCGTAGCACCCTGCATATTGACCTGTTGTCAGCTAAGGAAGTCGTTGAAGTATGATCTTGCAGTTTAAGCGCTGTCAAGGTTATCCTTGCCGCGTTTGCCGCGTCGTGGTGCGTTAGTCCGGGCGGTTTGGAGGGGCTTCTGTCTGCGGTAGCCAAGGCGAGCGCTTTTTTCGCCGTGGGCTTTTCCGCTCGGCTATGGACAAAGCCACCACGAATTGGAAAACGAATTCGTCGTGGCTACCAAAAAACCGGACCCATGTCTTCGGATTCTTCGGCGGGGATCCAAAATTTTACACACTCTTCGTGAAACTTTTTTTACTGCGAGAGCGTCTAATAATTTTAAAGTACACTCAGGGTGTGTGTTTGCCCTGGAAGTATCTGTAGATCCTCAATAGTTGGAAAAAAGATTGCTAGTGGCCGTAAGGTGGATCCACAAACAGGTTCATCACGGAACCGGCGCCGGCCCCCATCGGAGAGGGAACTCCTTTGGAAGTACCTCCGAATCTCCTCTACGCTATCCGGCCCCTGGTCGAAAGCGCGGAGCGATTGTCATTGGCGCAATCGTCTTGGCACTGGCCGTTGGGGCTGTATGGATCAGCTTTGGCAAGAAGACCGGGGTTGCCGGCAGCAATTCGACGTCCCTGGCTACCGTGGAGCGACGCGATTTTGTTCATAGTCTGCGTCTTCACGGGATCGTCGAAGCGACTCAGTCCCTATTCCGTATTAGTGCCGAGCCTGTCAGGAGCAACGATGGACACATTAATCGTCACGAAGCTGGTGGTCTCGGGAACAACGGTCAAGCAGGGCGATCTGCTGGTTGAATTTGACCGTCAGGCCCAGATGAAGAACTTTCTGGATAAGCAAGCCGAATATCGTGACTTTTGAGGAGCAGATTAAGAAAAAGCAGGCGGAACAGGCCGCAGCGTTGGCCAAAGATGAGTCAGAGTTGCATCAGGCCGAGAATGCGGTGGGAACAGCGGAACTTGAAATGCGCAAGAATGAGATCGTTTCCCGGATTGACGCAGAAAAGAACCAAGAAAGCTTGGAGGAAGCCAAAGGCCACTCTCAAGCAGCTGCGCGAAACCTTTGAACTGAAACGTCAAGCGGCTGGAGGCGGAGTTGCGAGTTTTGGAGATCCAGCGTGAAAGCGCCCATAGCGCGATGCTGTATGCTCAACTGAACGCCGACAAGATGGTGATCCGCTCGCCCGTAGACGGCCTGTCAGTCCTGAACTTGATTTGGAAGGAAAGGTCAGATGGCCGAGGTGCGGGAGGGCGAGCAAGCACGGTCTGGGGCCCCCATCCCGGCAAGTCGTGAATCCTGCAGCCATGCGGGTCTATGCCCGTGTCAATCAAGTGGACATCCCTTGGCTGCGACTGGGCCAGCCGGTTCGGGTGGAGCCTGGACGCGTATCCAGACCTGGTCCTTTCTGGAAAGCTCGAGCAGATTTCGCCGGTTAGTGCTGCCAGTGGATTTTCCCAGAGAGTGCGAAACTGCGCGGTGACATTTTCACTTCAGGGAAGTGATCCGAAACTGATGCCGGATCTTTCAGCGGCTGTCGATGTGCTTTTGGATAGCGTGCCGAATGCCCTGGTTTTGCCCTCGCGAGGCGGTGAGGACGGAGAATGGGCAATCTTACGTATTCGTTAACTCCACTATTGGAGTTGAGAGGCGCGCCGGTCAAGACGGGGCCGGTCAACGATACCGAAGTGCTGATCGAATCGGGGCTTGAAGTCGGCACGGTGGTGCGACGCAGCGGGGGATAGAAGGAGTCAGCCGTCATTCAGCGCCAGAGAAAAAAGGCTTAGGATCGAGACGGAAAGCTAAGGAATTTATGAGACCGAGTATCCAGGATGCGCAGGACGCAGGTGGCGATGGTGGGGCATTAGCCTGACATTTGTTCTGGCTGGCATAGGATCTTATGAGGCTAGATGGTGGCGCACCATCCCGGCGGTACCCACCGCGGAGGTAAAGGTGGGCGAGTTTGTGAGCTATTTTGAAATTCGCGGTGATCTCAAGACGCTCCGGTCGGTCACGCTGATGGCACCTGCAGTTTTCTGGAGACCTGCAGATTATCAGGCTTGCCAAGAACGGATCGCAGATCAAGAGCGGCGAACTCGTTGCCCAATCTCGACACGACCACCCTACAGAGAACTTCTGATCAAAAACGTTCGGAGTTCAAGGAGAACGATGCCGAGATCGAGCGCAGTCGAGCCCAGGGGCATCTTCTTGAGGAGCAGAACCTCACGGCCGTCATGAAAGCGCGCCACGACGTCGAACGGGCCCGGCTGGAAGTCAGCAAACAAGAGATCGTCTCCAAGATCGAGAGTGAAAAGAGCAAACTCAGTCTGTCTAATCGCCGAACACAAGTTGCAAGTGAAGCTGAAGAAAAGCTCAAGTCAGACCGGGCGGCCAACAGCGCCGAAATCGAGAGCAAGAAGCAAAAACGTGACAAAGCCCTTTTGAGCTGAAGGAGGCCGAGCGCAACATCGCCCGCGATGACCCTGCGGGCCCCGCTGGACGGCATCCTCACTGTAATGCCCAATAACGGCATGCGGTGGTGGGGAAATGCAGCCGAGTTCAAGGAAGGCGACCGGGCCTGGCCAGGCGCGCCCATCGCCGAATTGCCTGACAGCTCGAGTTTCCGTCTGGCCGCCCGGGTCGACGAGACGGACCGGAGCAGGCTGGGGGTCGGCCAGACAGCCACAGTAAGAGTAGAGGCCCTACCCGACAAGGAACTCGCTGGCCGAGTCATTGAGATTAGCGCGATTGCCAAGCCTGACTTCTCGGGCTGGCCGTGACCAAGAACTTTGACTTTGTTGTGCAGCTTCAGGAGACAGATCCTCGCCTCCGGTCCGGGCATGAGCGCAAACGCCCGGGTTGCGGTGGAACGTCTGCCGAACTCGCTTTTAGCCCCCGTGACTGCCTCGCTTCAGAAGGCAGGACGGCGGAGGTGACTTATGTGCTCCGAGGCGGCCAGTTTGAGGAACGTGTCATCGAAGTCTCGCGTCGTAATCGAGAACAGCTCGTGATAACCAGGGGACTGATGGCAGGGGATCAGGTTGCGCTGAAGGACCCAACCTTGGAAACGCAAGCAAACTGAAACGTCGATGAGCTACGCCAAGAAGATCTGCCTGGGTATGATCCTGTTACTTTTGTTGACCGTCGGCGCAGGGTTGCGCGTTGCCTGGCAAAAGTTGCGAAGGCCAGTTCGTGAAACAATGACCGTTCGAGTGCAACGAGGCACGGTGGATTCCAGAATTTATGTTCGCGGCGAGCTCCGCGCCATGCGTAGCACGGTTCTCCTCGCACCGCCGGTGGGTGGCCGGTTGCAAATCGTCCATCTGGCCAAGACCGGTGCTCGTGCCAAACCCGGGGACGTCGTGGTTGAATTCAGCCCTGCCGAACAGGAGCACGCTCTGGAACAAAGCCGTGCCGAGCTCCAGCGGGCCGAGCGGGAAATCACGAAAACAAAGGCAGACGCGGCCGTTCAAGTGGCTCAGGACCAGGTTGCCTTGCTGAAGGCGCGCTTTGACGTGCGTGGCGCGCCGAGTGGATGTGAGCAGAACGAGTTGAAGTGAGCGCCATTGACGCCAAGAAAAACCTGTTGGCACTGGAGGAAGCCAAGCGCCTGGCTGACCCAGATTGGAGCAGGATACCCAGTCGCGTGTTGCCTCCAATCAGGGCGAGTCTGGCCGTTTCCGAGGAGAAACGCAACAAGGCGCAACTGGCCATGCAGCAGGCCCAGAAGAATATTGAGCAAATGCGTCTCCAGCACACCTATTGGCGGGTTGGTCGCCGTCAAGGAAAATTTCGACATTATGGGCGGGTTCTTTTTCGGCGGCATGGTGGTTCCGGACTATCGTGAGGGGGACCAGGTTCAGCCTGGCCGGACAGTGGCCGAAGTGCATGCAGTCGAAGAGATGGAGATTCAAGCCAAAGTGAATGAAACAGACCGTGCCAACTTGGTCTTTGGCCAACCGGCAGAGGTTCGAGTGGATGGCCTGTCCGGCCGACCTTCAGCGGCAAACTCAAGACGATGGCTGGGCTCTCAACCCGCCGATTCTTCGATATCGACGCGGTTAGACAATTTGACGCGATTTTCGAGCTTAACAAACTCGATGCCCGGATCCGACCGGGGGCCAGCGCCGAAGTGACCATTATCGTAGACCCAGTGAAAACGCGCTCTCTTCCTGCCACGCCAGGCACTCTTCGAAAAGAAGGCAAGCCTGTGGTCTACGTCAAAATGGGCCACAAGTTTGAGCCACGCGAAGTGAAGATTGCCCGACGTACCGAGGCCCACATCGTGGTTGACGGTCTCTCCGAGGGCACCGAGGTCGCACTCGTGAACCCGGAGGAAGAAGCCACAAAGCCCGCCCGAACCAATGACACGATCGCCATGCCAAGATAATGCCGTCAAGTGTGCAACTTCAATATCGACATACTCAGGCTCAATTCCTGCCTGACTTTCGGCTCGGTTTCCAAAAACCTGCTCCTGCACAAGCTGCGTTCAATGCTGACGATGCTTGGAATGATCTTGGTGTTGCCGCGGTGGTTTCAATGCTCTCCATCGGCGCCGGGGCCCAGCAGCAAGTGATGGCGTTCATCGAACAGCTCGAGTGCACAACTTGATTATCGAAGCCAAAGAACCCACTATGAGATAGGGATGCAAAAAGTGCGCAAGCTCTCGGCGGGACTCAGTTTTCAAGACTTCCGCGTGATCCGGGCAAATGTCGCAGGTATTCTTGCATCCACGCCCCGAAAACGAGTAACCCCTGCAAAACTAAATCCAAAGCCTCAGCGGGACATGCCCGTGGTGTTTGGTGTGAGCCCGAGCTACCAGCGCATTGCCAACTTGCGACTGCTCTCAGGGCGGTTCTTTGATGAAGACGAAAATGGCCGCGCCGCTCCGATCTGTGTGCTCGGTGACGGCACGAGAACCAACCTGTTGGGAGCCGCGATGCGATTGGTCAGTACATCAAGGTCAACGAGCAATGGCTTCATGTTATCGGTGTCGTTGGACCTCAACTGAGCTCACAGAGCGATATCGCGGGTCTTCCGTCTCTGGATCAGAACAATCTCATCTATGTGCCGCTGCACACGGCTTTCTTCCGCCTGGAAGAGACGATGAGTTGGCTCAAGGATGAAATCAGATGCCATTTACCTGCAACTGGCGCCGTCCGCCGACAGCGCTTCTTCGGCCGAAGTGGTGCGGGAATTCTGAATGCCTCCCATCGCAATGCGGGAGACTTTACGGTCGTTGTTCCAGCGGAATTGCTGGCTCAGCAAAAACGCACTCAACGCATCTTTGACATGGTGATGGTGGCCATTGCGTCGATTGCACTTTTGGTCGGAGGGATTGGGATCATGAACATCATGCTGGCCAGCATTCTTGAGCGCACGCGTGAAATCGGGGTCCGGCGTGCGGTCGGCGCCCGCCAGCGCGACATTGTTCGCCAATTCTTGATCGAAGCAGTACTGATTTCCTTTATTGGAGGAGTGATCGGAGTTCTTTCCGGCGTCGGGATGTCACGTCTGATTGCCTGGCTGGCCGGATGGTCCGCGATTGTGACCGCCACGTCCATCCTGCTGGCATTTCTGGTTTCGGTTTCGTAGGGCTGATCTTCGGCATCTATCCCGCCATGCAGGCGGCCCAGCTCGATCCGGTAGATGCGATACGGTATGAGTGACAGTGGGATCTCAAATTCGAAATCTGCGATTCCTCAGATTTTCGAAAGTCCTTCACGTTGCGCGTGATCGCGATCTCGGATTTGAAATATTTTGAGATTTGAAATGGAGGCCGCATGAAATATCAGCGGTTTGAGGACTTGCTGGTTTGGAAGGCGGCGATTGATCTGGCAGCAAGGGTTTTCACCGCTCACGGCTAAAACCGGACCTCAGAGGTTGTGGCGACCTGAAAAACCAGATGGAACGATCGTCGCTTTCCGTATCCAACAACATCGCTGAAGGTTTCGAGCGAGGGACGACGCAGGAGCTTCTGACGTTTATCTGACATTGCCCGCGGTTCCGCTGGAGAGCTCAGATCGATGCTGCTGTTCCTCGAACGGTTACCTAATTTCAACGATTTCAAATCATGAACTCGAAGACTTGAAATCCAAAGCTGAGAGTGTCTCCAGACAACTAAGGTCATGGGCGGACTCGTTGCAGAACTCCGGAGATCAAGGGCCAGCGCTACTTAACCGACAAAAGTCGTCGCGCTGCGGCAGCCTCCAGCCTGAGAGACAGAAGTTCCTCGAAGAACTTCGCAGAAGCCAGGAAGAGAACATAGCTCGGACTCAAAGAGCTGGCCAGCGAGACTGAAGTCTCGGATCTCAGATTTCAAATGGCCGATTTGAGATTAAGTGGCGAACTGAAATCGCGAGATCACTGATGTCTTGTCCAAGGCGATCAGTGCCACTGATCTGCTCGAACCCGCTGTTTTGAACATGACGAGCTCCTCAATCAAATGTCGAGGGCGTTCTATTGTTGTCGCTGAGACCAAAGGGAACCGTCACATTTCACACAAATTCACAAATCTTCCAGTCACTCATACCGCAGCTTTGACTTGAGGTGATTTTCGATCAGGTGAGGATCGTCAAAAATCAATCTGGGGGTGATGAATGAAACGTTTCCTTCCACTCTTCTGTCCTCGGCCTTGGTCGCTTTGTTGGTCGCGCCAGCACCGTGACAAACCTTTCCCACTCCGGACTACTTTCACCAGTTTACGACGGCGCTGGGCATCCCGACCCAGTTACCCGGGCCGGAGGGTCTTCGCGACTACCTGGTCGGTGGCAAGCTACGACTCAATCTGAGTGATGCGATCCGCTTGACACTTCTGAATAACACCGAGGTTCGCGTCAACCAGCTCCAGTACGAAGACCACCAGATTTGCGATTCAGCGAGCCTATCAGCCATTTGATCCCATCCTCAATCCGGGCTTCTACTGCTCTGCGCCAAACGGGTGCCGACCTTTTCACAGCTAACATCAGGCGAGCCCATCCTCGGAGTGCCCTCAATCAACAGTTCCAGTTTGGCTACGCCCAAACTTTCAAACAGGAACCGCAGTACAATGTTGAACTTCAACGCTGGCAAGAACTCCACGAATAGCATTTTTACCACATTCAATCCCTCGATCTCCTTCCAGCCTCAATCTCGCCTTTGCCCAACCACTACCTGCGCAAGCCGTGGTGCTGTTTCCCAACCGTGCACCTATTGTCATCGCCCAGCGCAGCCTGAAGCGGTCGCGATCTGAATTTGAGGCTCAGGTCAACGTCTCGATTGCACAGGCGGCAGCTCAATATTGGGCTGTGGTCCAAGGCGCGAGAGAACTTCAACGTCGTACCGCCAGTCGCTTGAGTTAGCCGAGGCCACTTATCGACAAACAAACGGGCGCTCGAGCTGGGAGCCTACCTGCCGCTTGACATCTATCGGTCCGAGTCGCAGGTGGCCTCGCGCCGAGTATACATGATCCAGGCAGAATACGACCTAAAGCAGGCCGAAGACGAGCTGCGTCGCACCATTGGAGCAGACCTCGATCCCTATTTCCGGGCTCTCGACATGGAGCTGACCGAGCCTGTCGCCACGGGTGGAGAACTGCTGAGCATAGATATCCAGCAAGCGCTCCAACGAGCGTTGGAACATCGGCCCGGAACTTGAAGGCCTACGCCAACAACTTGCCAACGATGATACCGGCATCCAGCTTGCTCACCATCGGTTGCAGCCGGAATTGAATCTGACCGGTTTTACAGTTCTAACGGGTTTAGGCGGCAACCAAATCGACCCGAACACAGTACCTCCGACAGTGATTTCGCGGGGTGGATTCGGCGATGCGCTCGCTCAGATCGGAAGCTTCGATTTTCCGACCTACGGGTTCAGCGCTACAGTTGAACTTGCCTGTAAAGAATCGTGGCGTCCAAGCTTGAGATTTGGGGGAACGCCCTCGTGTCCAAGCGGCGCAGCCTTTTATCTTCTTCGCCAGGTTGAGCAGGGCATTAGCCTGGAGGGTACGCCAAGCCGTTCATCAGCTGGAACAGGCCAAACTCGCAGGCCGCTGCTAGAGTTGCGCGCGATCTTTCGCAGAAGAATCTCGAAGCAGAACAGCGCAAATATGAGTTGGGGAGTCAGCCCATCTTCTTCACGCTGGAAGCGCAGACTCAACTTATCCAAGATGAATTGATCCTGGTGCAGGCCGAGATCGGCTACCAGCGCTCCATTACGGCGCTCGACCGCGCAACTGCCAGCCTGTTGGATCGCCATCGGGTTCAAATTGCGGATCCCGTGAGGTAATGCGCTATGAGCAATCAGCGGTCAGCTATCAGCCATCAGCTAACGGCCCTTCCTTGTGCTCCTAATTAATGCCTGCGAACCATGATGACAAGTTTGAAGATCCCTGGCCTCTCGGATGCCGACGGCTGAATGCTGATCGCTGATGGCTGAGTACTACAGCTAAGAGTGCGCCAAAAGCAGGCAGCCTGTGTCGGTTTGAAGAGATTCCGGAGAGAGGTTCGGATTCGGTGTAGAGGTAGTCGCCGGCGTTCACCGAGGAGGTCGTTGAGGCGAGCCTGATCCTTGGATGACATACATCTCCTGTGCATGGAGCGCCGCGAGGTCTGGATTGGTAGAAGGATCTCGCTGCGAATTAGCGCCGTCATGAACGGACGGTCGCCGGTACTGAACAAAGTCTCAATCGTGGACTCCGCGTTGTCCGGTGAGAGCTCCAAACTCGATCTAAGAATCGTCATTTCCCGCAGGTCACGCGGTACGAGCTCGTCTGCCACAACTTCGCATAAAGGAGCCGAAAAGCAGATGAAGGTACAACCCTCCTTGGAGCTGGAGGGCCCGTGGATTGAACCAGCAGGCGCCCGATGATAGTCTCCGGGACCAAACACCTGCCCCATTGACTTCTCCATATCCCTCTAGGATCAAGAACTCTTCAGTCGCCAAATGGCGATGAGGGGGATCTTCGCGCCAGGTTGCATGCAGCACCAGACGAGTCGATCGTTTCTTGTCTTGATCGACCCACAGATACTTCGCAGAAATGCGCTGGTGCGAGGTTGGTTCCCATTCCATGGCCGCGGCTCTCTTTGAGCCGAACCGCCGAGAGGCACTCACCCGGAGCCAGAGATGTCAACTGGTTGGAAACCTGATCCAGCAATCGTTGGCGTAGACGAGAAGGTGGAGGAAAGGGGCAAGCACAGTAAGATAGCTCTTCGACGACCGCCTCAAAGCTTTTGACCTCTGATTCGCACGTTCCACACCCATCGTGCATATGGTCTTCAAGCGCCTGACGCTCTTCCGCCTCAAGGAGTCCGAGAGCATAGAGAAGCGCTTGGTCTCGATGTTCATGGGTGACAAAATGATGAGGCATGGACTCTACATTCCTTAGTTTGCGATCAATGAGGATTCTTCCGGGAGCGGTTCGTCGTGCTGCGAGGATCGGACCAAAAGAGTGCAGCCCCCTCAGTAAACAGGCGACGATGTAAGGTTCCAGGTTCGGCCCGGCAATAATCCCCTGGCTGCAAGACCTGATCGCCCACATGAAAATCGCCCTCCAGGACGTAAACCTCCTCGACTTGGACATGTCGATGATCCGGGAAGTGCGTGCCGACCTGGCGCGCGCATCACCCCTCGTCACACTCCGCCGTGCTTCATCGACGAAGAGATCTTTGGTCTGAATTTCCGCTTCGTCGGCTCCTTCCCAATCCATCTGGCTTGAGATGAAGCACCAACAGGCCTGACCGATTGACTTGCTGGTCGCTGCTGTTGTCAGGTTCCTCTTGAATGCGAGCAATCAGTTGTTCCCGACTCCTGGAGTAGGCCATGCGGTCGGAGCGCTGTAGCTGAGCTGATCGGTCACCTTCTGAAAGGCCTGCAGCTCGGAAAGGCAAAGATCACAGCCTGCCTTCAAGTGAGCCTCGAATTCTGGCGGCCTCCCGCCGGATCTAGTGCGTTCAGAGAATAAAGAATGATCTGGTCGCGTACTTCGTCATTGACTGCGGTATGGACCTTCATGATCGCAGCGCCTCGAGCGGTTGTAACCCCCTCTCGCAGTTTCATCATGCCGGCTCGGACGCGAGTCTTCACCGTACCCAGAGGCTGGCTCAGTTTTTGAGCGATCTCAGTCTGGCTCATTCCCGCGAAGTACGCCAACCCTCGACGACTTCGCGCTGCTCTTCCGTAAGCGTTTTTAGCAACGGCTCGAATACGCCTACGCTCTTCCGAGTATCGCGGCTTCCTCTGAGTAGCCAGCGAGCTTTGCTGCTGCTCTACAGCATCGAGTGGTTCTGAACGAAGCTGCATTTGAGAATTGGCACGCAACCGATCGATGGCGCGACTCCGCGTCAAGGTCAAGAGCCACGTCGATGGCTTCCCGCGAGTTTGGTCAAAATGATGTGGGCTTGCCGCCAGACCTGCATATAAACGTCAAGACGACTGACTTCGGCCAGACTGGGATCGCCCAGGATTCGCAGTGACAGGCCGTAGACGGAGCCCGCAAGTGGCGTCGTAGAAAGCGGCCAGCGCTGACCGATTTCCCGCCCAATCAATTGTAACCAATCGGCCCAAAGGTCTTCATGTGGCGCGGCGTGCGAACTGATCCTGATGCCGTTTGACTCATGTAACTCCGTTGGCTAAGCAGATAAAGGGCACAACCAGACTGCTTGATGCTAGTACGCAGCAGGAGGAGTTTGCAACAAAAATTCTGAGCCGTGCAATTCTCCTTCTGGGAGCTGAAGGGTGAACCTTGTTGCTGAACTGGATTCAAGGGTCGTCGAGGTGGTCGACCGTGGCGATGCACCTGTCCATCTTGGGCTTGCAGGCGACCTTTGCGTTACCCTCGAAGCTCTTTGACGACGCTTCAGCGCCTCTAAAGTAGGAAGGATTTCCCACGGCGCGCGGAAAGCGATGAGTGTGGCTAGCCATGTTACATCGCTATTCATAACGAACGCATTGCGGCCCTCCTTCTCAGAAAATTTGTGAGCGTGAAATCCAAAACGATAGGTGACTTCGTAGATGAGGGTGTCAGGGACAAGAGAACCTGCACCCATATATGAGAACTTACTGAGACGAGGAGGTAATGCCATGAACGACAAGAAGGGCAGGGAGGTGGGTGGCTGTATCAGTTGCTTTCCTGTTGGCGCTCGGAGCCACGGTACCCACCTGGAGGGTTAGCCGGGCAGCGAGACCATCGGGAAGCGCCACTCATCGCACAAGATCCGCTGGCGGACAACACGGACGTATACGGCGTTTGTCAGCCCGGACAATCCCAGCACCGTGACTGTTCTTGGCCAACTATATTCCATTCGAAGAACCAAGCGGCGGACCGAAGTTGTGCAACTTCCTAGGCTCGACCCTGCCGTGCTTACGAGATTAACATTTGACACTACAGGTGACTTCGGAGAGGAGGTCATCATGCTTACCAATTCCAGATTCGAAGAACACGATTGCCAATCTTGACACCTTCCTAATCCATCGGGGACCCGGAGTTTTGGGTGCAGACTCAGATGCTTCCATCAGCCTCTAAAATGACTCTGATTACAACCCTGAAACAGACCTATGCTGTTGTTCGCAAAGTTCGAAAATCTGGAGTAGCGTTTGAATCCACCGTATTGGGTGACCGATCCGCCATCTCTCCTCCACCGAACATTGGATCGGGCGCCACCTCGAACTATGGCGATCTGGCCTTGGCCGCGATCAACTCCATTGGTGACGGCATTAAGGTCTCTTTGCCGGACAGCGCGACGAGGCCTTTACATCGACCTGGGCGCCATATTTGACCGCTTTGAGTTGCCAAGGCACATTGGGCGTTCCTGCCGGCCTTGGTGCCCTCGTGATGCTACCCAAGGTTACAACGTTCACACGATCGCCATACAGATCCTGATCACACAACTCACGAAAGACGGCAAGTCAGTGACGTGGCCCAACGGCTTCCAACGCCGTGATCGGTATCTACGCCAGTGCCAGCCGCCGCAGAGTGACGGTGCTGAAGTCCGTGGAAGGCGGATCGCAGCAGCAAGGGCCGTTTGTTCAGGTCTCGCGAATGGGCAATCCTCTTGGTCAACGAATTATTTGTTCCTTTGAGGAATCGTGACCGCTGGAAATGCGGGCAGATCCGGCAGACGAAATCTCGGTTCCGGCCAAACGGGAGATCGTGGCTCCCGAAGTGCCCGGACCACAGGTTTGGATGTGCTTTACGGAACCAATACCCAAAGCAGTGGAATTTTGCGAAGGCGTTGAAACCTCCTTCCCAACAGCCAAACCGCGTTGACCTCGAACTGGTGCTCTTTATGGGAATTCCGGTCAACCCAACTACCGGTCCCTAACTACACCACAGTGATTGGCGGAGATATCAACAAGGCTGCCTATGCAGATCTGCTCCCGCGTCAACATGGGAATCAGTCCAGATGCGGCCTGGCCCCGGGTCGTCGTTGCTCCTCAATAATGACTCCGGACCACGCCGCTTGGGAATTCCTGGGCGGTGACATCGCGGGATCTCCCTGAAATGTGGAGAAGACGACTGACAGATGACGCGGTGGATATTTTTCCCCCGCGCGCCGCCGCCAGGCCGGGACTCCATTCACAGCGCTGTTATTTAAGGACTTCGTGGCTGCCAATGGTGATCCAAACGCAGCGCCTAATAACGCGTTGCCCGGACGGTATCGACAAAAACGCAGAGGGTTACTTGGTTGTGAACGGGCAAAATTGCGTTTCCCTGACCTCAATCATCCGGTCGGAGGCGTGCAAAAAGCATGCCGCATGAGTTTGTTCAGCCTTAGCGCTGATTTGAGCTCAGGTCACCTTGACCATGCACCTCTTCACAGCCGGAGTGGCTCGGTGTCCAGCCGCACAGACCTTTGGTGCCAAGCGAATGGACGCGGAGGAGAGCTTCCCTTCCTGCAATGCAGGTGACGGTGATGGTCAAAGGAGAATCTATGAGTTCCGTTTTGAGAAAGCCGAAATCGCTGATTCTAATAGTCAGCTCGTCGTTACTCCTCGCGACCGGTTCTTGGGCGTCCCTTCATCGCGGGCGGTCGAGGAGCGCGGAGAAGGGGCTTCGACCAGGCAAGACAGTGCCCTCCCAGCAGGCTGCGCCTGCCCCCTGGTCCCGAACCGAACGAAACGTGGTCTCCCTTCAGCAATATGCTTTCGCGACAACCCTAAAAGCGCCAGGAATCGCACTCTCCTGGGTGCTGCCTACCTTCAAGAAGCGTCAGCCGTGAGACCGGAGACCCCAGTTACCTCAGCAAGGCCGAGGAGCTGTTCAAAAAGGCATTGGAGCTGGATGGCAGAGACTTCCCAGAAGCCATGGCCGGAATGGGCTCCCTGAGCCTCCTCACGCCATCAGTTTTGGGACGCCTTGCGTTGGGGAGAGAAAGGCTTCGGAACGTCAACCCCTGGTCGCCAGAACTTGCTATGGCGTCGTCGGGGATGCCTGCTTGAGCTTGGCGAGTATGACAGGGCCGTCAAGACCTTCCAGAGAATGGTTGATCTTAAACCTCAACTCAGCGCCTATAGCCGCGTTTCCTATGTTCGAGAACCGTATGGCGACACGAAGGGCGCCACTGAGGCGATGAGCATGGCGGTCTCCTCAGGTGCGCCCAACCGGGAGAACACGGCGTGGTGTCAAGTGCAGCTGGGCCACCTGTATTTCAACGAGGGAATTTTCGCATGGCGGGGCTGAGTATCAGACGGCTCTGAAGCATCTTCCCAAGTACGTTCACGCTGGCTGGGCTTGCCAGGCTGAGAGTGGCTCAGAACAAGCTCGATGAAGGCGTTCGTTTGTAATGAAGAGGTGGTTGCCGCGATGCCTTTACCCGAATATGTGATTGCCCTGAGAGACCTCTATGAGGGACTGGGGTGCTATTTATTTTGCCAAGCGCCAGTATGACCCGGTCCCTGCCATGCAGCAAACATGTCGACAACGCGGGGTAGACACCGAGTCGGAGATGGCGCTGTTCCAGGCAGATCACGACCTGAACGTTCCCGCAGCGTTGGAACAGGCCAAAAGCAGATTCAAAAACAGTCCAATATCGCGGCGGGATGTTCTGGCGCGTGGACCCTTCTACAAATCCGGCCAATACGAGGATGCCCAATCAGCCATCCAGAGGGCCCTTTGTATCCTCAACTCAAGAGCCGTTGTTTCTATACCATGCCGGCGGCGATCCATTAAGGCAGGCGAAAAGCAAAGGCAAAAAGAGTATTTGAGCCGCGCCCTTGCACTGAACTACGCTTTCCGTTCAAGCCATGCACCCGTTGCCAAGCGGGTCTGTGGAAGAGCTGAGACAATCAACCTAAGAATTCTCATTGAGGAGAATTCTAATGAAGAAACTTCGCGCCCTCTTGCTCATGCTTCTGATACATTCAATCTCTTCGCTGCGTGGGCCGAAACAACCTCGGCAGTCTCTCTCAGTTTTGCCTCCAACCTGCAGTTGTTCCGTCCATGGCCGTGTCCGCCCGGTCCGCTTGGAGCCGTTTGGAAGACGAAGGTGAACTATTCAATCCCACAGCGTCTTCGACTATTCCATTCGGGCTAAATTCGGTGGTGCGCGACAAGACAGTGGACAGCTTCAGCAAAGAACATACTTTTCAGCAGGGTGTCAGGGAGCTACCAGAAGTAATACGTAACTGAACGAAGTA
>ERZ1370068.10312-contig-9021_pt1 | contig 18095 bp, 28 predicted proteins | sample MGYA00561227_ERZ1370068 | MGnify/ENA primary metagenome ERZ1370068 (study PRJEB38410, sample SAMEA6850437) | metagenome | study: Metagenomic assessment of the ecological functions of the soil: analysis of the soil microbiota associated with the...
GTTGTACTTCGTTCAATTTACGGCATGCTGCACGCCGGTCGATGTCTCACGGTTCGCTTTTCTGCGGCTTCGGAAAGATACTGCGGTGCGCCCGTGTTTCTCGCTTGGTGTTTTGCCTATGGGAAATGGATCGCTCTGGCCGCCCAGCGGCGATCCGCTGTCCTGACGCTTGGAGCGGCGCTCCTGATCGGCAGTCAAGTCCACTCAACCATCGGCTAGCGTGTTCCATCGCGCTCTGTCGGCGAGATCGGGGTATTTAACATGGCGATAAGTTCGGCTGCCCAACGCGCTGGGTGGGCGCTGAGGATTTCCGCCCCACGTGTTTGGGACATCCCCAGGCGTAGCCGGCGCTTTGTCGTACGATCACGGGGTTTTTCTTGGTGATGCGTTTCTCCCCGCAGGACGATTGAGCCTGCTATCCTGCCGCCGCTCCGAACACGCTGGCCGTTCTCGGCGCGTATTGGGACCAATTATTGGAAACCTGCGCGACCCTGTTCAATGGGCACCGTTGCCGCGCTTGCTTTCGGCTTCGATCTGCCAGGCCTGCAAGCCGTCTACGAATCCCAGGCGCGCTCAAGCCGAGCACGGCGCATGACTGGACTCGAAGGAATACAGATCATCGCGATCGTTTTGAAAAACCACGCACGATCGGCTTTGAACAATTTATTCGGGTTATGCAAATTTTGCGAAAGTTCAGCAAGGCATCCCTTCAATACGGCCAGCATGAGATCGCGCTCCGGAAGCCGCATGTTCATTGCTTCTAACTGTACGCCAAAAAATAGCGCCCTCCATGTCGTCGCTTTCAGGCATTGAATCGTTGAGGTAAAATCCATGGCGCTGCTCGCTCTCCGAGTCGAATCTTGGCTCGCGCATCTCCGGCTACCCGTCCCAATGGCCGTCGAGATCCGCGACACTCGTCAAATCAGGTCAGTATTGTGGATACCAACGGTTACGGTGGAGATTAACTTGCGCCGCTAAATGCGCCTGACGTTTGCTCCACGCCGCGCCGGGCCGCCGAGCGCACATCGGTAGCTTTATCTCGGATTCGGTTTGCAACGTTCCTGACGGCTCACGATTTGGACGCGAACGGGCGCCATAGACACTCCGCTGTCGCATCAAAGTCACAATCCGGACTTAACTTTGTCCGGCACCACTGTCGCGTTCATTCGATTCCAAGTCGAAAACTCTCGCGCGATACTCTCAAGCACGGGCACTCGCCACACGGTGTGGAGACGCGTGGACACGATGAGGAGGTTCGATCTGAAGAGAACCCAGGGCCGAGAGCGCGTTCCTGCTGACGGCAGTTTCAGCGATGCGGCGCGTGAAAAACCGGGTGAAGCGCGCTTTTTTGCCGCCGGGACAAAGCGCAGTCAGATCGACATCCTCCTGGATTGCTGCGACAACAATTTCCTCCGCCGCTCTACCCCAGCCCCTGCACTGGGTTTCCACGCGACGCCGCTACTTTCCAGCGCCGAGGCGTGGCACAGACAAACTGCCTCCACGCGGTATTCGGCTTCCGTGCGGAAGCTGATCCGTTTTGAACTTGGACGGCAGTTGCGACCATGGACGAGTAAGAGCTCCACTTCACAGCAAGCGTATTGGCTCAGACGGGAAACAACGTCGCATGGAAGATAATCAGTTGAGCACGATTTTTTAGCCAGCGAGAGCCCGTAAGCAATCCCGTCTTTGAATTGACCGTGAGATCCGTCGGGCAGAGAATTCTTTGACTCATTTTTAAAACCTCCTGCGAAAAATCAGATCCATTAATTCACGCTTTTCGTCGCGGGTACAGCTTGAAAGTCTTTATCGTCGGATGAATTACCTTAACTGATTTCTTGGTTAAAGAAGGCAGGGTTGCGGGTGCGCGCAGAAATCCGATGAAGTCTTTGTGAACGGCATGGAGAACAATCCAAACCGGGCCACGGAACCGGAGTCGAGAGATTCGAACGCCCGGCGTGAACGATCACGGCCACTAAAGAATTGCGAGGCGAAAGTCCGGACACGGATGCCGAAGCAGAAGCCGCGCGCTATGACGCCAGCAACCAAGACGCGACGTACCCGCCGATCAGGCCGCCGGCAATCGCATCGGTAGGATAGTAGACCGAGGACAACACGAGACAGCGCGATCAAACTGCTGGCGGGATGAGCACAAGAGACAACTCCTGCGTGGTGCGCGCCAGCGATCATAGAGAAAGCAACCGCGTGCATCACGTATGTCCCGAAGGAAAACTGTATTGGTCGAGCGGTGCGGTGCCGAGACAGATCTCTTTGCTAACGACATCGGGTCGAGGTCGGCCGGTGAGATTTTTGACAGCCTTGTAGAGCTGCCAGTTGACGATGCCGACAATCACCATATTCCAGGAAGTCGCCAGCCCCTTCTCGCCGTAGATCAGGGCAGTGCGACGATGAGCAAGTACCAAGCTTTGCCATCGCCGATCCAACTGACCAGGACAAAGAACTTTTTGATTTTTGGCGCGCGGGACATACGGTTCAGCAGCCCGCAAACAACGATCTCACGGTCCGCGACCCATCTGACCAGCACAATCGATTGAACCCTTACCCATAGGAGTTTCCCGACTCGGAAGAAATTTTCGCCGTTGGAAATTGCATTCTCTTAAACGGGCGGTTAAATGTTCTTGACGCCTTTCCCCGCTGCAACCACCTTCTCTCGAGCTCTCTGCTCAAACAAACCGTCGCAAAGGTCTCATCAACGCTAGTAGTCAAAATCGCCATTGACGCCAGCGTTATCCGGCGCGCGTATGCTTCCGGCCAAATCGTCTTTGAGGTGCTCCATGTTTGAGATCGGCGGTAAACAGATTCCAGCGACTTTGGCGGAGCTCGTAGAACCCAAGCGCGCGGCGTTGTTGCTTTGGGACATGGAAAACGCCATCGCCCCTAACGCGTTCAACTACCAAAACATCCTGGCCAACTTGAAAATGTTGTCCGCCCTGCCCGCGAGAGCGGCGTGCCGGTTTTCTATTCCGTACAAACCGGCTTTGATTTATTGAAAGAAGAAGCCGGCGTCTGGGTGCGCGTGCGCATGAAACGGGCCAAGGCCACGGAGCCAAGTCAACTGTTGAAAGAGAAAGAAGATCCGCATGACCGGGAAATCGTCGAGCCGCTCAAGCCTCAGGCGAAAGATATCGTCTTTCAAAAGCGCCGGCCCGATGGCTTCGTCGGCACCGACTTCGATCTCATGTTGCGCAGCAACGGCGTGCGTACGATCTTGATCGGCGGCGTCGCCACCGAAGGCGGCGTTGAAGGGACGGCGCGCAGCGCGCGAAATCTCGGCTACGACGTCGTCGTGTTGAAAGACTGCGTCGGCTCGCGCAACCGCGAGCTCCACGAGCTCGCCTTGAAGCTCATGGAGCAGACTCACTTCGACGTCGCCACGTCAGGTGAGATCGCCAATATCTGGCGGCGTTAGGGAACGATCGCACTATGCGGATCGCTTAGCTTGCCGCCTTCTCCATCGGCTTGTTTTCGTCACTTGTTCGCGCCGCCGATGAAAGGATCATCGAAGCCGCGCGCAAAGAAGGCGCGGTGAGTTTCTACACCACCATGGCGGCCACGGAGAGCAAGCTTTTCGCCGACGCCTTTCAAAGTAAATATCCATCTCTCAAAGTCGAAATCACCCGCCTCGGCAGCGACAAATTACTGCAACGGATACTCACCGAAAACCGCGCCGGCCGCGGACTGTTTGACGCAACCAGCAACAGCGGCTTCGAAATGCACTTGTTGAACAAAGCGCGCTTGCTCGCCCGTTATCAGTCGCCGGAATTCAACGCCTTCCTCGCCGACTCCAAGGACCGCGCGGGATATTGGGTCGATATGTATTCCAACGTCCGAGTTCTCACCTTACAACAGTCGGTTGGTGCCCAAGGAAAAGGTGCCGCGCAATTATGAAGACCTCCTCGATCCGGGATGGAAGGGCGCCATCGGTTTTCCCGAAGCGCCAGTACGCCTGGTACGGCACAATGCTGCGTGTGATGGGCGAAGAGAAAGGCAAAACATTTATGCAGGCGCTCGGACGCCAGGAGCTTCCAGTACCGCGCCTCGCAGGTTTTGATCACCCAATTCGTCGCCGCCGGAGAATTCAATTTGGGCTTTGTCTATGACAACCAGGTACTCCGATTCAAGAAAGAAGGGGCACCGCTCGGCGTGGCGCCGCTGCCGTTCGTGACCAAGAATATGCACCCGCTGGGCCTCGCCGCCGCCGCACCGCATCCGAACGCCGGCAAACTGTTCATCGACTACATGCTATCGCGGGAGGCGCAGACACTGATGAAAGCTCTTGGCCGCGTCGTCTCTCGATCGGATATTTCTCAGGACGAGCTCGGCCGCTTCAAGCTGATCGCCGACGATGTCACCCTGGCTGACCGCATCAATCCGCTGATGGAAGAATATAAAAAATATTTCCAATGAGCACGAGGCGCGCGCTTTGTCGGTCGTTTGATCGGCGACGGAATGCGCCTCAGACAGCCGCTACGATGCGAGGCGGCGCTTGCTAGAGACCGCCTCGCAAATTATGCCGTAGCGACCGTCAGCCGATTCGGCAATCGGGGTCAAAAGAGGCTGATAGGCGAGGCGTTTCATCTTTTGTGTGTTCTTTCCCTCGATGCGTAACAACCCCGTTGTGGCGACCCGCTTCGGCGAGTGCACGTCGCCTTCGTTGTAAATGTGCGCCATCCCAGGTTTGAGCGCGTAGACTCGGGCGCGCCGGACTTTTCCCGGTTTGCCGTCGGCGGCGGGCTCGATAATTTCCCAATCGCTCATTTCCGTCTCGCCGAATGCTTGGCCATAGATCGCCCAGGAGCTGCCGTGATCGTGCGGATTGGCTTCTCTCGCGTCACGGTTTACATGGGCACAGACACAAAAACCCAGTTGGGGATCTTCGTAGATGATCTGCCGATCGGGTGTGTTGTCGTTGACGTAAGTCGCAATGAACTTTTCGTCTTTCAGCGCCGCTTCGACCAGAGCGCGAACTTTTTGACGCCCGGTCGGGCTGGGATCTTCTTTCAAGACACGCTGAACATCGGCTGCGAATGATTCGAGTGTAAGCCCCATAGCAAGTCTCCTTTTCCGTGGCTCAAAAACGTATTCGGTCAATAAGACAAAATTTAAGCTACTGCAACACCCGGTAGCGCGGTCTCGGCTCCGGACCCGGTTCGGGACAAATCACAACCTCAGAGAAGATCGCTTCAACGGCGCACCCTGAGTCCGACAGCAGAATGACTTAGCGCTTGAGAAAGTCCCTCCAAGCCGCGCCGAATCTTATCTTCCGTCGAGCTTTTCTTCTTTTTCGTATCACTGTCGTTCGGCGTCTCGTTTTGCTGCGTCGCGGCATCTTTGCCGCCGCCGAGAAACCGCTTTTGCAGATCCTCGGCTCCTTTGCGCATAAAACCGCGCTGAACCAACTGTCCCAGATAGCGCGTGTCGGGCTTGGGCTTCACGTTAGGCATCCGGCCGCTTAAGACGAACGGCACCTCAGAGCTGTCCCTGATCATTTAGAAGATATTTAATCTCACGGGCAGATTGGCTGAGATCGGCGGACAAACGTTGAGAAAAACTGAGCGTAGAGCGAAAGTCGACCTTGCGCGTAAAATCCACCCAACCTTCGCCTTGCACCAGGAAATCGGCGGCCGACATGCGCAGATTCTTGACGTTGATGCGGCCGTCAGCGACGTCAAAATTCGCTTTTAACTCTTTGAATTCTGTGTCCTTCGCCGTAAACGTTTCCGGATATTTCTGGCGCAGCGACGGATTGATGATATTCGTGAGGCCGGGCATTCCGGTGATCCCGGTGAGCGCGCCGTCGGCGATATTGAAATTGAGCAATGCGCCTTGCAGCACCTCCGCGTCCCCTTGGCCGCGCAACGCCGGCTTGATCTCCTCCCAATTCTTGCCGCTGCCGGAAAGTTTCATGTTCGCGTTCATTTGCCCACGGATATCTCGTTCCGCTTTCGGATCGAGCGCGGCATAGAGATCCTTGACGTCGATTCCCTGGACTTTCGAGGCGATGGAAAAGCGCGGCACCGCTTCCTTGAAAGAGTACTCGCCTTCGGCCTGCACTGCGCCGCTGAGCGTGTTGACCCGCAGGCTGCGAATATTGGCGACTTTATCGGCCAAAGAAACGGTCGCGTCGAGGCCTTTGTACGGGACGTTATAAAGCGTGCCGTCCGCCGAGTTCAATTTTCCTTGGTAAGTCATGTTGCCGTTCGCCATGGCGAATTGGCCTTCGCTCCTCAGGTTGCGGATCACATCGGCCTTGCGTTCCTCGCCCAGCGACGCGCTATAATCGGCGGGCCAAAGTTCCGCTGTCGACATCTTGTACGTAAGAGTCAGCGGCGCAAACTTTTGGATGGCCGCGGCCAACCGGATGCGCGACTTTCCGAGACTCAAGGTCATATCGCTGATATCCGCTTTTTGGCCGGTGAAATTGATTCTCGTGTCGAGATTCTCGATCGGCTTGGAAAACTCCGGCGGTTTGGCGCTGGCTTTCTTCAAACTCAACACACCCTGAACCTCCGGCACGGCTCCTTTGCCCATCTTGCCGCGCACTTTGGCCTGAAGCTCCAATGTGCCTGCGAGTTGATAGCTCGCGATCGCCGGAACGATTTTATCCCAACCTTCGAGAGAAGCTGGTTTGGAATCAACGGAGAGATTAAGGAACGCGCCGTTGCCGAATTGAATATCTCCCGCGGTAGCCAAGTCCAGCGTGTGAAGCCTAAGTTGGCCTTTGCGAATAGTAAGCTTGTCACCAGCGTAGCGGGCATCGGCGGTGAGCGTTAGCGGCATGCCGGCGGGCTTTGAAATGTTTTGCCATAACGCACCGCCCCTTCCGTGCCTTCAATCTTGCCGTTCACCGCCAGATCCTTCAGCGTGCCGTTGAACTTTAAATCCTTAACGCGAAACACGCCGGTCAAATCGATGTCCTTGCCCAGAGCGCCTTTCAACTTCGGCGCCGCGGCGTTGAGGCGGGTCGCATCGAATGGATCAATGTCGAGCTCGCCGTTCAAAGGCACCTGCGTAAAATCGCCGTCCGGACGGAGCGGGCCAACTTTGCTGGTTAATTTTAAATTCTGCTTACCGGCATAGACGGCGGCGGCAAGCTTGACCGAGAAGGCCCGATTAAAATCGAAATCTTCCACCTTGAAGTCGATTTGCTGCAGGCGCAAGTCGGTACCCTCTTTGCGGTCAAGGTAATGAATATCACCGCCGGAAAGATCGACCAGGGAAACCAACCATGCCGGCTGGCCCGGTTCTTTGGCTGGGGCTTCTTTTTTCTCTTTTGCCGAAGTCTCTTTCTTTTCCTTGGCACCTTTTCCGATGGTGGAAAAATTGAATTTGCCATCGGCGTTACGAACGATCTGAATCACCGGATCGTGAAGAATGACTCTCTTGACCTGGACTTCCTTTCTCAGCAACGGCCAAAACCGGAGATTGACCTGGAGATCTTTGGCGCGGACAAAATCGCCCGACGAATAGGCCGGATCGTCGCTCATGGTAAAATCCGCAATCCTCGCGCCGATGCCGCTCCACAGCGTTGCCTGCACCTCGCCCACCGAGACCTTTCTTCCAAGCGCGTCCTCGGCTTGCGCGATCAAGTAGCCTTTATTGCGCGCGATCAACGAATTGATATTGAGCAATAGCAGGAACCCGACGACCACCGTGATCACTACAATGGCGCTGGCGACGATGATCCATTTACGCATCAACCCTCCTGACAATACAAAATGCGTTCTTTTCGACGCCCACGGTGGAAAATTGGATACCAAAGCGGAGGTTTGAAATACCGTCGGGATCGAAAATGACAGTATAATATCTTCCGAGAAAAAGAGTAGCGGGATCGCCGTCGGCCCGCAACAGTGACGTAGCGGCGTTCCGCTCAGCCGCGGGCGCTCGGTCGCAACGGCGTCTCAAAATATCAACCGATAAAAGCCCGCAAGAAAAATAATCGAGCCCACTGCCTTGGCGAGTGGCCGGATCTTAGCCGCCTTCTGCGGATTGTGCCGGCCTAGCCGTGAGAATCGGCCGACGCCTCACCTCGATGAGAGCCGGGGAAGGGCGTCCGATATGAATATGCGGCCCGGTGGCCATGCTGCGTACTTCGCGGCGAAAGGCAATAAAAGGTATGCCGCTCCGACGCAGATACGCCATTAGGCTGCGGCCTTCCTCACTGTCCGGCGCTATCGGGACGTCAACAGCATCGCGATGATCGAGGCTCATGCGCTCATGAGTCGAAGTTCTGCCCCAAGGCGCTGATCGGCAGCGAGCGACCGAAACGCGCTAGAAAGAATTGGGCAATTTTCTTCGTGTCGGCAAGCGACCAGGGGCCAGCGCCGTTGTAGCGCATGTAAGAAGCCGTCTCGTCGTAACCTCCCAGAGGCAACTCCGCAAGTCGCTCGGATTCTTCTTCAGCCGCTTCCGGCGTAAGTGCCAAAGCGATGTCGTCTTCGCTGATCCGCTGCTGTATCTGCGCCATCGCCTGCCGTGTCTCAGCTAATCGCTGCTCGCTTTTGTCTACGTCCAGCCGGGAAATCGCATTTTCCTCGTATAGTTCCTTTTTCATTTCGTAATCCGCGACTTGGTTTTGCAATTCGCTCTCGTAGTGCGGCAAAGAGTCGCGGAGGTTTTGTCGCGAAAGGTTCGTGCGCTCAATGAGCAGCGCCCGCGTCGCCGCCAATTTATTCTGCGACGATGTGACTTGCGCTGAGCGGGTGCTGCGGACGGGTTTTTTTGTGTTGGCGTCTGCGCCTAGGCTGGCGGTCGAATAAAAGACAACGACTCCGGTTAGAATCCAAAGATGTCTCAGCTTCATGACTGTCCGGTCGGAGCGATAGGCGCTATCGCGTTATGTTCTCCGGCATTTAAGTTTAGTCAACAAAGAGAAGAGAACGATGCCGCGTTATCCTGGAGGTTTGAGCATGAACACAACAAAATATATGCCAAACATTCACTTGTTTTCTTTTACGACTGTTTATCGTAGTGGATGCGTACGAGACCGATCAGTATATCCTTCACCAGACTCAGCTTCAGTCTGTTTTTCAGACAACGGCTGAGGAGCACAGTAAACGTCATCGATCTGCTGGAGCAGGAAGCGACAGAGGAAACGCTCGGCGTCGTCAGCGTATTTTCGCGTCCATCGAACTCTCTTAGCAGAGGTTAGGAGAGAGAGTGGATGAAGGACTTGTGCAAGAGTGTTCGCAGCGTTCACGATGACTGAAGATTCTGGCTAATCTCTCACTCGCCGCTCGGCGCGACCGTGCGACCGCGACTCTTGCACTTTATAATAAGATGATATGCGCGGCGCTTATGAGGGATTCTTTGTCCAAGCCATCGTTGGGATACACGGCGACGCCGATGCTCGCGGTTATTATCGGTTCGTCGCGGTTCATCGGCGAGTCGGTGCGAAATCCGCCCGGCGACTCGATGACTAGATTAGCCAAAAAGCGTCAATTTTAGCCTTTGTAGCTAGGCCAAAATGTTAGCAGCTCAAGGGGCGGCAAGTAGGCCTAACATGGCTGTTTAGGCGCGGTGGTTTGAATCGTCCTAAAACGGCTGGAACAGTTCGATCGGATTGCCCGAAGGATCTTCGACTAAGATTTGCTTGCCGCCGTTGCCGGTGACGATTTCGTTACGGAAGCGCGCTCCCGTCTTTTTAGTTTCTCGACCGTCGCCGCCAAATCCTCGACTTCAATCTGATGCGATTCCAACCGCCCGGAACGGGACTTTTGCCGTCGGGCATGGTTTGTCCGGCGCCACCGGCGCCGGGCCGGTTGAGCAATAACTGCAAGTCGCCGCGCGACATGCTCGCGAAGCCCGGCGCTGGATGCATGTCGAGCTTGAAGCCGAGGATATCGGCATAGAAGGGAATCGCCCGATCGACGTCATCAACAATGTATCGAACATTGACCTTGCCCATGATTGTTTCACCTCCAAAAATAAATTTCCGGCACGACAAAATGAAGAATCCGGCAACCATTTCGCGTGCCTCGAATTCGAGGCAAGAAGCGCACTGCGACGCTCGACTTTTACTGCAATGGCCGTAGCCCTTGCAGCAACGTCGGCAGCAGCTCGGACACGCGTCGGGTGGATGTGCATCGCCCGGCTCACGGTCGTATAAGGTGCTTTGGCGTACATGACATCGAGCAGGACGTGAACCACTTCATCGCCGGTGACGCCCAGGATCGCTGCGCCGAGGATCGCTTTCGTTTGCGCGTCGACGAAGACCTTCATGAAGCCCTGAGTCTCACCCTTCTCGACTGCTCGGCTGACGTTGGCCATGGCGCGAGTGGCGACCAGCGCCTGGCGCCCGGAAGCTCGTACCTCCGCTTCGGTCATGCCGGCGCGGCCGAGCGGCGGATCGATGAAAAGCGCGTAGGTCGATGATCCGGTCGGTGACTTTGCGTGGATCGTTGTCGAGAAGATTCGCCGCGACGATCTCATAATCGTTGTACGCCGTGTGCGTGAACGCGCCTTTGCGGTTGCAGTCGCCGAGCGCCCAGATGCCGGAAACATTCGTGCGCAGCTGATCGTCGACCTTGATGTAGCCGGCGCTGTCGGTTTCACACCGGCCTTGTCCAAGCCCAAATCCACGGTATTCGGCACTCGTCCGACAGCGAGCAACAAGTGCGAACCTATCACTTGCCGGCTCTCCTCGGCACAATCGAGACCGACAACGATCCGCTCGTTTTGGCGGCCCGTGGTGATGCATTCGGCGTTCAAGCGAATCGTGATGCCTTTCTGCTTCCAGGATTTTTGCACCGCCGCGGAAACATCTTCGTCTTCGCGCGGAATCAGGCGCGGCGCTTTTTCGACGATCGTGACCTGAGCGCCGAAACGCCGGTACATCTGCGCGAATTCCAGGCCGATGTAGCTGCCGCCGACGATGATCAAATGCTCCGGCAAAAATCCACGTCCATCATGCTCGAATTGGTGAGATATCGCACCTCACTCAAACCCGGCAACGGCGGGATAAACGCGCGACCGCCGACGTTGATGAAAATTTTTCCCGCTTCCAGGACCTCGTCGTTTACGCGCACGGTGCGGGGGCCTTCGAAGCGTGCATGGCCGTGATACACGGTGCCGTTTTTAAGACCGCGCATCCAACCCTCCACGCCTTTGTTCGAACGGCCGGAGATTTCATCCTTGCGCGCTTTGACTCTTTCATGTCGACGCCGATATTTCCGTCGATCGCCACGCCATACTCGGCGGCGCGCCGCGCCAGATACGCGGCATAGGCGCTCGCCACCAAGGTCTTGGTCGGGATGCATCCGGTGTTGACGCACGTGCCGCCGAAATGTTTTCGCTCGACGACCGCCACTTTCATGCCCGCCGTCGACAAGCGCGCGGCCAGCGCCGGCCCGGCTTGGCCGGTGCCGATCACAATCGCATCGAACCGTACGGTCATAGTTTCCCCCATGCGCCCTCGGCCTAGTCTAATACGACCGTTTAGTCGAAAGTTCGACGCTTTAGACGACCTTTCTCTTTCGTGTGAGATTCCCGATCGTCGTGCGCCAGTTAGTTTTGATTCTAGCTTATCTGGGCGCAAGTTGAAGAGCCGGGCGCAAAGAAGGCTAAAAAGAGATGAAATCTTCCATTCCATGCAGGGTAATCCCTGCACTGAGCAAACTTTCTTCCGTGTCATTGTGAAACAAATTGTGGAAAATCAATCAAATAATCTTTTGCCTTGCGTGGCATCAATGTTGCGCTCTCCTTGGCATTTCGGCCATAAACATCGATTTCTCGATTACCTGTCCTAAATCTGCAGAGTGGAAGGGAGCCTATTCATTGTGAATTTGCCTACGCCGTCATACATCGAGCTATATCGTGCGCGGTTTGGTGAGTTGGATCTGGATGAGTCGGATAAGGTTCCTAAACAGAAGCGCGTTATAAACGACGGCGAAATATTTTTAAGAAGCAATGGAACTTCACCTTTAGCTAAGAAAATTCCGACGCCTCTCAACTCATCCCCGGTAAAATTCAACGGCCGCATGTCGGCGGTAAATTCTTATTCATCGGCAACGAAAATTTTGGGTGCGAGGAGTCACCTACGGAGCGTTCAGACCGGGTCCGAACGGCCAGGAATATCATGATCCAGCGGTTTTGGAGAGAGACTTTTCTCTGATGGCCGCGAACGGACTCAATGCAGTCCGTATTCCACATACGATGCCGCCGCGGGAGCTTCTCGACATCGCTCAAAAACATGGCCTTCGTGTCATGGTCGGATTATCTGCAGAACAGTATGCGGGCTTTTTGATTGACCGAAAAGGTGCTCCTGACGTTGAAGAATTGGTGCGCGCAAAAGTGCGTTCCTGTGCAGGACATCCTGCGCTTCTTTGTTATGCGCTTGGGAATGAGATCGCCGCACCTGTCGTTCGGTGGCTCGGCCGCGGACGAGTAGAGAGTTATCTCGAGAGCCTCTACTGGGCAGTGAAAGCAGAGGACCCGAACGCCCTCGTCACTTACGTAAATTATCCTACAACCGAATACCTTCATCTTCCCTTTCTTAGATCTCGTGACTTTCAACGTTTACCTTGAATCGGAGAACCAGCTTGACGGCTACTTGGCCCGACTCCATAATATTGCCGGAGATCGACCCCTGCTGATGAGCGAGATCGGTCTCGACAGTCTCTTAGAAATGGCGAGACAACGCAGGCACAGGCACTCGAGTGGCAACTCCGCAGCACCTTCGCGCCGGGCTGTGCCGGGGCCTTCATATTTTCGTGGACTGATGAGTGGCACAGGGCGGGTGCCGAAGTCGAAGACTGGGCATTTGGCATCACCGCTCGTGATCGTCGTCCCAAACCCGCTCTCAAAGCGGTCCGGGAGGCATTCACCAAGGTCCCGTTCGCAAAGGAACTCCACTGGCCGAAGGTTTCTGTCATCGTATGTACCTTTAACGGCAGCCGCACTCTCTCTGAATGTTTGGAAAGTTTGTTAAGACTTGAGTATCCTAACTACGAGGTGATCGTGGTGAACGATGGCTCCACGGATTCTACTGCAAAGATTGCCCATAGCTATGGCTTCCGAGTGATAACAACCGAAAATCGCGGACTCTCTTCCGCACGCAATACGGGACTGAACAAAGCTACGGGAGAAATCGTCGCGTACATTGACGATGATGCCCACCCCGACCCTCACTGGTTGAGATATCTTGCCAGTGCGTTCATGAATTCCAAACATGTTGGAGTCGGCGGTCCGAACATCGCGCCTCCCAATGATGGACCTATTGCCGAGTGCGTCGCCCATTCCCGGGAAACCCGGTTCACATTCTGCTGTCCGACACTGAAGCCGAACATATTCCCGGATGCAATATGGCCTTCGCAAAGCCGCTCTGGAAGCCATCGGCGGATCTCGATCCGCAATTTCGCATCGCGGAGATGATGTGGATGTTTGCTGGCGCCTGCAGCAAAAGGGATGGACTTTAGGATTTAGCCCAGGGGCAATGGTGTGGCACCACCGGCGTAATTCGATTCGAGCCTATTGGAAGCAGCAGCGCAATTACGGCAAGGCGGAATCGTTTTTGGAGAAAAAATGGCCGGAAAATACAATCTCGCAGGCCATGTCACGTGGGCGGGCCGAGTCTACGGGAATGGCCACCAATATAAGGCATGGAGCCAAGGACGGATTTATCATGGCGTGTGGGGCAGCGCGCCCTTCCAGTCTATTTATCAATCACCCGCCAGGGCTTTAGAATCTTGGTTTGTCCATGCCGGAATGGTACTTCGCCGTCGCCGCGCTTCATTCCGATTGTTGCGCTCGGCTTCCTTTGGTTTCCTTATTCTATGCTCTCCCGTTCCTAGCATTAGTACTTTACGCACCGATTTTCAAGCCATGATTAGTTCGTCACGAGTCGGCTTTTCAGCCGCGCGAAGATCCCCCTTGGACTGGGTTAAGCTGCGCAGCGTCACAGCACTGCTTCATTTGCTCCAACCTCCTGGCGCGCCTAAGCGGACGGCTGCATTCCGGACTCACTTTCTGGAGATACAAGGCATCCGGCTTTGTGATGCCCTGGCCGCGGAAATTTGCCGTTTGGACCGAGGATTGGCGCGATCCCAATGAAAGATTGAAATCTTTCGAAGCGGATTTGCGCAAGGCGGGGATTTACGTGCGGCGAGGCGGAGATTACGATCGATGGGACTTGGAAGTGCGTGCCGGGTTGCTCGGCTTCGCACGCTTGCTCATGGCGGTGGAGGATCACGGTGCCGGTAACCAATTTGTCCGGAGTTCGGCTCTGGCCTAAGTGTTCGCTGCTGGAGCTTCTTCTTCCCTTTTATCCGCTCCCTTTCCGCTGCGGCAGCGCTGTGATAGCGCATGGGTGGCTTCCGCTATCCTAGGTCTGTTGAGCGTTTTTCTAACGATATACAGTCTGCGTGGTTGCGGGAGCTGCCATTGCCGCAATCCTTCGCACCTTTCAGCATTCGGATGCCATTCATGACAGACAAAAGAAATACAATAGTTTTGAGCTTTACCGGCGACTGCTTACTCGAAGTACGAGGCCTTATTACGGGCACATAGGGGTGATTCTAGTGGTAACCCTGTTGATCGCCTCCCCTCGCTTTGCTGATCCCATTGCCTTTGAAAATTGCGGTCGATAGCGTCATTGGCTCCCGTCCATTACCAGCGTTTCTACAGCAAGTAATACCTGAGGCTGTCACCGGGTCTCCCTAATGGCATGGTGACGTTCGTCGTGGCTCTAATGATGCTCGTTGCCCTTCTCGGCGGACTCCAACGGGTCGCTAGTACGTTGTTGCGCACCTATACTGGGGAAAAGTTAACATTGGCATTCCGCAACAAACTGTTTCGCCACGTCCAGCGGCTTTCGGTTTCATATCACGATACGAGAGGAACAACTGATTCCACCTATCGGATCCAGCATGATGCTCCTGCAATTCAATGGATAGCCGTCGATGGTTTCATACCTTTGTCGCTTCAGCATTGACTGTCGCGGGGATGATTTACATTATCGCCCTACTCGACTCCCAATTAGCGCTGGTTGCGATCGCGGTTACACCTGTTTTGTACCTTGGCGCGCGAACGTTTAATCTGCGGCTGCGCAATCAGTGGGGCGATATTATGCACCCTGAAAGTTCCGCTTTTTTCCGTAGTGCAAGAAGCTCTAAGTGCTTTGCGCGTCGTTAAAGCCTTCGGGCAAGAAGATCGAGAACAAGAGCGTTTTGTTCGTCACTCCAACAAGAGCTTTTCAGCACGAGTGCGGGCGGCATGGTCAGAAGGGGCTTTCGATCTTCTGATAGGAGTTACTACGGCAGCCGGAACAGCTGCAGTCTTATTTTTGGGTCTGCGACATGTCCAGTCAGGGAGCTTAACACTCGGCGAGTTGATGATGGTCATGTCCTACCTGGCACAGCTATTCGGGCCATTGGCGTCACTTAAGCGACATGACGGCGCGTGCGCAGCGCTCGCTTGCCAGCGCGGAGCGCGCCTTCGCGCTTTTGGATGAAGCGCATGACGTTGTTGAAAAATAAAAATGGAGTGCCGATCTCTCTCATGCTCGCGGAGCGATAACCTTCCAGGACGTTTGCTTTGCCTATAACGGCGAGTGTCCGGTGTTGAGTGACATCTCGTTCGCAATCAAGCCTGGCACTGGAGTCCGGTATCATGGGTATGACCGGCGGAGGAAAGTCAACGCTGGTTAGTTTGTTGACCCGATTCCACGACCCGGACTCAAGGCGAAATCCTGCTCGATGGTGTCAATCTTCGGGATTACAAGCTAGGGAGCTTCGCAATCAGTTCGGCATCGTCCCTTCAAGAGTCAATACTTTTTCGACCAGCATCGGGGAGAACATTGCCTATGCCCGTCCCGGTGCCTCCGAATATGAAATCGTTGAGGCTGCAAAAGCCGCTAAAGCGCATGAGTTTATAACTCGTCTTCCGCACGGGTACGACGCGCTCGTGGGTGATCGTGGAATGCAATTATCCGGCGGACAGCGCCAGCGGATTGCGCTCGCACGGGCTTTTCACGAAGAATGCTCCCATTCTCATCCTCGATGAGCCGACAAGCTCCATCGATATAAAAACGGAAAGAGAAATTATCGAGGTAATGGAGCGTCTTAGCATTGGGCGCACCGTCTTTATCATCGCCCATCGCTTGTCTACCTTGAAGCACTGGCGATCTACTCCTCTGGCATTGAAACATGGCCAAGTCGCCTTTATCAGGTCCGATGTCTCAAAGGCCTATAGGGGATCCCTCCGTTTCGTTGCACCTCACACGTACCCTTTACGTCTCGAGAAGAGAAATTTGAGGGTAACCTCATCTTCGGGTTAAGCCGCTCACATGGGTATCACGGTCTGTATCGCTCCGGTAAGAACGCTGGAGCACCCCGGAGGGCGGTGGTCATCTATGGGAATATTTGAATTGGGCACCTCGGGCTACGTGCAGTCGGCTGCAAAGTAATCTGGCTCGAATGCTGTTGACCCCAATTCTCCACCTGCCGAACTACGAGCCAACGTTTCCGCCCTGAAGCTTCCGCTTGGAGCGCTACGGTCCTGTGAATTCTCTTGGCTCTCTATTCCTCGACCGCCGATCCTCTGCCTGCAGATTTACCCGATATGGGGTGTCTGGACCTGGATACCGCCGCAGCACAGGCGGATCTCTTGTTAGAGTTTCCTATGACACCCGCTTCGTATCGTTATAAAGCGTTTCCGGAGATCGGCCTTGTTAGACATTGACCCGGGTTTATCGCAAGTCTGGATCAGCAAAGGACGAAAAAGAGCTAACTCCGCATGATGTGCACTTACGACCGGGGAAACCGTTGGTCAGGCAGAAACACGGATCCCTGATCTGCGGATTGAGATTGGATTTATACGGCTCCATGCGTGGCTCTCGACTGGTGGCCGCGGCACGAAGCAAAACTAACGCGCCGTTTACCACCGTGGCTCACTGGTATGCTGGCGGATGGTTAGAGGACGATGCAAACGCACACTTGGACGACAAACGGAGCGGCTTTCTACCCTTCGTGGAGATGCCGAGTCTCACCGAATCATCCGCTGGAGTTGGCTCTACTCGACTTGACCAACAGACGAGCAGTGGCGTCTGCTCGAAAACCGAGGCTGGCGTGTAGTTGACTCCCATCGAGTTGCGGCAACTCCATGGGAGTATCAGCACTACTATTCAAGACTCTTTGGTGAGTTTAGCTGCGCCGAAACCCGCTTGTTTTGAAACTGGAAAATGCCTGGCTCAGCAATCGAACACTTTGCTACTTGGCGAGCGGCAAGCCCGCCGTTGTCCAACATACAGGGCCGAGTCGATTTCGCCGGATTCCTCCAGGATTATTTCGGTTCCGCGACCTAAAGCAAGCGACGCAGTTCGTTGAGAAAGTAGTGATCGATTACGAGAACCAGTGCAAGCTCGCTCGGGCTCTGGCGGAGGAGTACTGCGATGCAAGGAAGGTCGTTGGAGGTCTCCTCGAACGGGCGTTGTCTTAAATTGGATTATGGTTCGTCCCTGGGCGCAATTGATAGCGCTGCGCTCCGGCTCGGACGGCCAGATCCAGAGGTCGAGCAATGAGCGGCAATTTGCGGCTCGTTGTTATGGGCATACTGGGACGAACGCCGTTAGCAGCGAGTTTGTCGTGGCAAGGTCTTGCATTTTCTTGAAGGCTTCCGCCGGCTGGGGTGCGACGTTTACTATATCGAGGATACTGGGGGCTGGGCGTATAATCCTCTGTTGGAGGAAGCGCCGACCGGTGGGTCCGCCTGTACCCACGCGAGCAACTGCCAATACGTCGGTCAATCATGTGGCCCAACTCATGGCCTGGGTCGGCCTTGCAGGACCGTTGGGCTGCTGACCGGTCCCAGGAGAGCAGACGGCCGGGTCTTCGGGCTCTCCGAGACGCAGAGCGCCAGCGCGGGTGTCGAAAGCGCTGACGTTAGTTAATCCCGGCCGGCTCGACGCAGCTCTTCGAAGAGCACGCTCGCGTCCCGGTACGTATTTACCTTTGAGACTGATCCCGTCCGCGCGCCAGATTGAGTTGGTTCGATGGTGATCGCAAGGCAACCGACACTTACTCGGAGGCTCACACGCATTATTTCACCTATGGCGAAACTTCGGGGCGCCGGAGCAATACGTA
>ERZ1370068.3464-contig-2576_pt1 | contig 18093 bp, 19 predicted proteins | sample MGYA00561227_ERZ1370068 | MGnify/ENA primary metagenome ERZ1370068 (study PRJEB38410, sample SAMEA6850437) | metagenome | study: Metagenomic assessment of the ecological functions of the soil: analysis of the soil microbiota associated with the...
TTGAACGCCACCCGCCGCGCCCCCACCCGGCGTCGAGCACCACACCCCCGAAGCGCTTGAAGACGAGGCCGCCCTGGGTCATCGCCGTGATGACCGGCGCCTCCTCGATGACGGCGCCCGTCATTTCGCTGATGTACCCGACACGGCCGATCGCCACCGGCGCTGGCACTGGGGTCCGTGGCGGACCGCGTGACCACGCCGCCGCGCGCCTGAGGGTCGGAGCTTCAGCCAGGCGCGGTCGTTGGGAAGAGGAAGAACGCGCGGCGATCCCCGGAGACGGCGGAGTCGCGGTCCGACGACCGGCTGAACCGCTCGTTGACCAGGAACTGGCCGGCGGCCATGAACGAGTACGAGCGCTCGCGCGCACGCTCGTACGAGGCATCGACCTGAGCCGGAGCACGAGCCGCCGCGCTTTGGGACGCGCCGCCCGCGGGGAATTTCACGATCAGCATGTCGAGGCGGTTCGGCCCCGCCAGATGCCCTTCGGACTCCAGGCGTCGAGGTGGGGGCACATGGGGTCTCGGCGTGGCGGGCCCGGCCGGCGCGCCAGCGGGCGCGGCGAGCAGCGCCAGCCCGGAGAATCGAGAGCCCGGACCGCCTGCCGCCTCACTACGCTCCGAGCATAAGCCCGAGTCCCGCGGACTGCCAAGGTTGCGCGCGCCCGCGTGGGACGAAGCGTCCACGCTACGACACCCCCGACTGCCCGGATCTAGGAACGGGGCCCGCGCGTACGTGGTGAGTGTAGGTTCAGGCGTTTCGTGTTATGCCTGCGAACGGTGGCGTCCCAAGAACAACTTCCGGCGGTGCGCGTGACAGGCCGTCTTTCACCCCGACATTCGTGTCTCTCGCGGCACTCATCAGGCGGGCCGCCGGCCAGACGTGTGACGAAGTGACCCTCGCACCAGAAGAGATCCGGCCCTCGTGGAACTGGACGGCGCGGTGCCCCTCGTCCCTCGGGCTCCCTCGTGGGGGCCACGGCATGAAGGGCATCCCATCGGGATAGCAGTACCGCGCGAACCACCCCGGCGGGCAACGGACACCGGCACGGTGGGCTCTCGACGGCGCGCCTTGCCTGACGACGTCAGCTACTCGCGAGATATCGGCGCGCCTTTTCCATCTGGGGGGCGGAGGTCGCCGGAGCCCGCCGATTCGACCAGCCTGGTGAAGTAGTGCCGCGCCTTGTCACGGTTGCCGGATTGCGCTTGATCGCCCTGCCTCGCGCGCCATACAGGCCGCTGATACCGGTTCGGCTCGCGCTGCTGCGAGGCCTCGGAGCGCCCGCCGGATCTGCGCGTCCATCTATCCAGAGGATGCCGGGGCCGCCGCCGATCGTGGACCGCGGGGCCTTGCAGGGCGATGGCGGTCGTGGAATCCTCTTCGACGCGGGCGCGACCGATCGCACGGATCGCGCCGAACGCCCGGAGGAGAGTCGGCATGACGTCGACAGCGCGTCGCCCGTGAGATCGAGCGCTACGTCGCGAAGACCCCGAAGTCCCGGGCGCTCCAGGCCGAGGCCGAGCAGGTCCTGCCCGGCGGGAGCTCGCGCGGCACCGCGTACTTCGCGCCCTATCCCTTCTTCGCGGACCACGGCGATGGCCACTACGTCTACGACGTCGACGGCAACCGCTACCTCGACTTCATGCTGAACGCGACGACCTGATCGTCGGGCCACGCGAACCCGATGGTGGTCGAGGCGCTCGGCGAGCAGACCTGCAAGGGCACGGCCTTCAGCACCCCGACCGAGGTGCAGGTCCGGGTCGCGCGGCTCCTCGTGCGACCGCGTCCCCTCGCTCGACACGATCCGCTTCACGAACTCGGGCACCGAGGGCACGCTGATGGCCATCCGGGCCGCGTGGGCGTTCACGCGGCAAGTCACAAGCTGGCCAAGTTCGAGGGCGGCTACCACGGCGCCCACGAGCACGTCGGCGGTCAGCGTGAGGCCGCCGGCCGACCGGCTCGATCCTGCGGGCTCGACCCGATCCCGGAGTACCCGGGCCAGCCTGACGGCGTGCTGCGCGGACGTCATCGTGCCTGCCGTACAACGACCTCGCCGCGTGCGACCGCATCCTCCGCGCTCACATGGATCGACGATCGGCGCCTCATCATGGAGCCGATCGTCGTCGTAGCTTCGGTTACGTGCCCGGCGATCCCGGAGTTCCTGCGCGGGATCCGCAAGCTCACCGAGGAGCTCAACATCGTCCTGATCTACGACGAGGTGCAGAGCCTCCGCGTCGGCGCCGGGCGGCGCCCAGGAGCTCTTCGGCGTGACGCCCGACCTCTCCGTGCTTCGGGAAGATCATCGGCGGCGGGCTGCCGATCGGGCCTTCGGCGGCCGGCGCGACATCATGGCGCAGTGTCTGATCCCGGCGGCGGCGGGCGGCGCGCGCATCGCCCACGCCGGCACGCTTCAACGCGAACCCGATGACGCTTGTCGCGGGCGAGGCGGTCATGCGCGCGCTGACGCCTGCCGATCTACCGGCGGCTCGGCGAGCTGGGCGAGTCGCTGCGCGGCAGACGCCTCGCCGACGCTCGCACGGCGACGGGGGTGCCGGCTCAGGTGACGGGGGTGCAGCCTCGCTCTTCGGCGATCCACTTCAACCGCGCGGGCCGATCCGGAACTACCGCGACGTGGTCACCGGCGACGCCGAGATGACGCGCGGGCTCTACACGGGCCTCCTGAACGAGGGGATCCTGCTCCAGACCACGCTGCGCCGGCGCCCTCGGCGTCATGACCACCGACGCCGGAGGTCGACACGCTTGTCGACGCCGTCGGGCGGGTGGTCCGTCGCCTCCGCGACTAGTCGCGCGGGTTGCGGGCTCGTGACGCCGCGCGGCCGACGTCGTCGATCAGGCGGCCGGCATCGTCGGCGTCGCGGCCGCCTACCACCTGGCCGCGCGCCACGGCGTGCGGCGGTCGTCCTGGCAGACGAGCGGCCGCCGCTGTCGCTCACCAGCGACAAGTCGACCGAGGCCTACCGGAACTTCTGGCCGGGCCCCGACGACGCGATGGTCGCGGTTCATGAACCCAGCATCGACCTCCCGAGCATCTCGCCGACGCCAGCGACAACGTGTACCGGATGAACCGGCGCGGCTACGCCTGGGACGGCGGAGCCGGCGCGCGCCGCCGAGCTCCGGGCGATGGCCGAGACTGGTCGCAGGCCGGGTGCGGGCCCGCTCCGGGTCCACGACGGCGGCGCCGCGGGGCCGCTATCCACCGCCTTCGGCGGGCACTGGCACGCCCAGCCCGCGGGGATCGACCTGCCTCCTGGATCGCGCCTTGATCCGTCGCCACTTCCCGTACGTCGCCGCCGACAGGTTCCGTGGCGTTCCTCCACGCGCGCCGCTGCGGTGGCTGTCCGGGCAGCAGCTGGGAGATGCACCGGCTCGAGCTCGCCGCCGGGCCGGCGCGGAGCTCGTCACCGGGCGCCTCGCGGCATCGGACGTCGCCGGAGGGCGGGTCACCGGGGTCCAGATCGACGGGCTGGCGGGCGCGGTCGCTCGCGCACCGAGCGCCTGGTCCTCGCGCGGGGCCGCCTTCCCGACGCCGCGCGCCTCGGGCTCACGCCGCCCGTGCTCTCGAGCAGCACCACAAGATCGCGATCGAGGACACGCTCGGCGCGGTCCCGCGCGGACGCGCCGTTCCTCATCTGGGACGACGGCCAGACTCTCCCGTGGAGTTCCGGAGGAGCGCGCCGCGCCTCGCGGCGGATCCCGAGCTCCGCTGTGATGCTCGAGCCCTTCCCGCCTGGCGTCCACACCGCGCCCGGAGGGCGCGAGCCCGGAGAGCCGGACGCTGCTCGTGCTCTGGGTCCACGACTCGGCGGCGGCCGAGGTCGTCGTTCCCGACGGCCGCCCTACGTACACCAGCTGTGTGATCCGCGGATGGCGCGCATGGTGCCGGGCTTCGCGGGCTACTCTCGACCTGATGCCGCGCGCCTACGTCGACGGCGGCTACTACGCGAAGACCCGCGAGAACCGGCCGCTGATCGGGCCCTCGCCGGTCGAGGGCGGCGCGCGCTGCCGAGCTGCTGGCACTCGGGCTTCGGGATCATGGCGGGCTGCGCCGGCGGCGAGCTGGTCGCCGCGCACGTGACGGGATCCACATTGCCCGGCTACGCGCCCGCGTTCACCCTCGCGCGCGCTACGACGACCCGGCGTACGTCGCTTCCATCGAGGCCTGCAGCGACCGGGCAGATCTAAGGCGACCGGGATGGAGGTTCCAGCGCGAGCGGACAGAGCTAGGGCTGGCGGGACTCCACCGCGACCGCACGACCGCGCCCGTCCACGCGGCACCCGCCTGCGCCACGCGGCGCCCAGAGGGAGGGAATCCGATGAGACGCGCCGCTCTTCGCCCTGCCGCCGGCCCTCGCGCTTGGCCCGGGATGCGCGATCGATGTCGCGGAGCTCGGGATCCCGAACGCGCAGTTCGACGGCATCACGTTCAACAACAGCTCGAGGTCGACGTCGCGAACCAGGAGGCGACGCTGAACGTGGTGGTGCGATTCCTCGTGGACAATCCGACCGGCACCCGCCTCCTCATCCCGCGGCACGGCTACGCAGTACTCGATGGGGCGCCCGGACCGCCTGGATTCGAGATGACGCGGATCCACACCGGCGACACGGGAACGCCTGGATCGTGCCGGCTGGGGCCACGCCGTGCCTCGAGTACCGCGATGACCCTGTCCCTCAGTCCCACCACGGTCAATCAGGCCCTCGCGTACCTCGGATGGGAAGCCGTATACGAGCTCCAGGCCATCGTGGATCTGGGCGCGCTCAATCCGCCGTCGGGGCCGCCGACCCTCCGGCACCGCGGTAGCCTGAAGTTGCCCCTGCCGCCGCAGATCGCGGTCGACGGCCCCCGACGTTCCAGTTCGTGGGCGGCCTCGAGCATCTTGACCTCTCGGCGATCAAGAACCTGATGCAGCCGGCGGTCAACGTCATCAACGGACATCGGCGTGTCGAACATTCCGGGCCCCGGGGCCGCCTGGGACAAGTTCGTCGACGGCTTCAACTCGGCTGCACGGGGCGCATCGACTATCCCGGGCCCGACACGGAGGGTCTCAAGATCACGGCGCCTGTTCGCGTAGTCAATCCGAATCACTTCGAGATCGAGCTGCCGTCGTTTGCCACCACGGCACGGGATCTCGGGCACGACCAATCCAGTGCTGGACCTCCGGCTCACGCCGGGGACCGGGACGGCGTTGGATCACGCGCAGCGGAAGATCGATGCCACCAGCTCGAAGCGCTCTCAACGCGGAGTCGACGGTGCGCTGGAAGGACCTGGGGACGGCCTCCGCAGCTCCTCGCGCCCGAACGGCCTCGCCAGCGTCCAGCTGAGCGGGTCCATGTCGGTCGACCTGGGCTACGGGCCGATCAGGATCACGTACCCCTGACCCCGGGGGCGCTCGCCGTCGGCGCCGTCGTAGCCGGAGGCGGGCGCCGGAGTCGGACCCGACGCACCCGGAGCCGGACGGGGGCGGCCGATGGCCCTCACTCGCCCGTTTTGGGAGCTCCGGGCGCTGAACTCCAGCGCGATGCCATCCGGGTCACGGAACGTCACCTGGTAGGCGTACCCTCGTCCTTGCATATGGCTGTGCGCGATGCCAAGCTCATCGAGTCGCGCCACCCACGCCTCCAGCTCCGCCCGGTCGGCCACCGCGAACGAACGATGGCGGTCCGAGCCTCCGCCCGCCGCGGGTCGAACTCCGGCGGGTCCTCTTCACGGTGCTGGGTGAACGCCAGCACCGTCCGGGACTGCGGCTCGAAGACCGCGCACGCGGTGATCCCGTAGGTGTCGTTCGTGGCGCGGGAACACGTCCTGGCCTCCGAGCAGCTTCGCAGTACCACGCGACGCTCCGGTCCAGGTCGCGCACGCTCAGCTCCACGTGCGCGATGCCCTTTGATCGCCGGCATACGCACTCCTCCTTCCGCGGATGAATCGCGCCGAGCCGAAGCGCAGACCGCACGGCCCGGTCGGCCGGCGGCTCGCGCCCAGGCGGTTCCGGTGGAAGCGCCCGCCTTGCATCACTCACCGGGAGATGCGCGCCCTGGTATCCTGGAAGAGGCCCAGGGTCCTTCAAACGTGGTTGCCGTCGACCACCAGGAGGTCGGCGAGGGCACCCGGGGCGATCACGCCAAGCTCGCCCACGCGGCCGAGCAGCTCCGCCCCGACGATCGTCGCCGAGTGGATGATCTCGCGCGGGCTGAGCGCCTCGCCCCGCAGGAGGAACTCCTTCGACTGGTCGGGCTGGAGCTGACCGAGGAGATCCGACCCGAAGGCCATGCGGACGCCCGCGCGCTTGGCCAGCTCTGAGCGAGCGGAGGCCGGCCTCCAGGACGACCTTGTTCTTCTCGAGGCTCTCCGGGCCCATGCCGAATTCGGCGGCGGTGGCTGGCTGATCGCGTCGTAGGCGACCAGGGTCGGGACGAGGAACGCCTCTTCTTGGCCATGAGCTTGGCCGTGGACGCGTCGATGCAGGTTCCCGTGCTCGATGACCCGCACGCCGCACTCGACGGCGCGCGCGATCGCGTTCGCCGGGTAGGCGTGGGCGCAGACGTACCGCTTGAAGGCGGCGGCCTCCTCGACCGCGGCGCCGGATCTCGTCCGGTCGAGTACTGGAAGGCTGTCGAGCGGATCGTAGGGCGAGGCGACGCCGCCCGACACCATGATCTTGATGTGGTCGGCGCCCTGCCGGAGCTGCTCGCTGGACCGCCCGCCGCACCTCGGTCACGCCGTCGGCGATCGCCATCGTGAAGACCATGGCGTTCTCGGTGGGACAGGCGCCGCCGAGATCCGTCCGCCGGCGGGGGTCGCTGTGGCCGCTCGTTTGCGCCGATGGCGCGGCCGGCGATGAACAGGCGCGGCCCGGGAGATAGCCGCGCTCGACGGCCTCCCGGACGCCCCAGTCCGCGCCGCCGGTGTCGCGGCACCGTCGTGAAGCCCCGGTCGAGCATGGCGCGCATGAGGGCGCCGCCCGCGCGGTCAGGAGCGTGAGCGGCACGGACTCGAGCGCCCGGATGTTCACCTCCGGGAGGAAGACGTGGACGTGGCAGTCGATCAGCCCCGGCATGAGGGTCCGGCCGCCCACGTCGACGACCGTCGCGCCGGCGGTGCGGATCGGCCGGGGCGAGACCTCACGGATGCGGGCGCCCTCGACCAGGACCGCCACGCCGTCCTGGAGCTCGGCCTTCGCCGGGTCGAGGAGCTTTGCGTTCTTGAAGAGGATGAGGCTCATCGGACGCATCCTCAGTCGGTGACCGGCCCGCGCGGGCCGGGCGCGCCGGCATTGTGCGACAGCGGTCACCCGCGGCGCAACGGCCGACGATCGACCGGGCGCGTCCCCTGACAGTGTCCGGCGCGCACACCGACACTCGGCGAAACCGCTGGCCGGCCCGGTCAGCGCGGTCGAGACCGACGCGTCCCGTGCCCTGCGGCACGACCGGAGCGCGGGCGCCGAGACCCGCGAAAGGAGCGGCAGGGCACCCATGCCCCGGATCGCGGGTCCCCTCACGATCTCGATGTTCCTCGGGAGCTTCGCGTGGTCGTTCGCCTTCATCAGCCTGCCGTTCTACATCGAGGCGATCAGCCCGTACGATCTCCGCGACGACGCTCCGCTGGACGGGCTGGATCCTCGGCATCTCGTCGCTCGTCACCGTGGTGACCGAGCCCCGCGTGGGGCCGGGTCGGTGAGCGCGGCGATGCCCGCACGCAGTACGTCGTGGTCCAGGTGTTCCAGGGCGTGGCGTTCATGGGGATGGCGATCGCCCACACGCTCCCGCAGCTGCTCGTGGCCCGGCTGGTCCTGGGCGCGATGGGCGCGGCGTCGACGCTGGCGTTCCTCATCGCGGGCCGGCGGGGCAACTCGCTCGAGGTGCGCAACGAGGTGGCGGCCGTGCAGCTCGCGATGACCACCGGGCAGGTCCTGGGGCCGCTGGGCGGCGCGATGGCTGCCGCGCGGCTCGGATTCCGCACCGTCGTTCGTCCTGGGCGGTCTCATCCTGCTCGGCTCGGCGGCGTTCGTGCACTGGGGCGTGCCGGATCGCGCCGGGCTGACGCGCCCGCCGCTGCGGGCGACGCCGGTGAAGTGGCTCGACCTGGTGACGCCGGTGGCGCTGGTCCTGGCCGTCTCCAACCAGCTCTTCTTCCTGACGGCGGTGCTGCCCGGAGGTCCTGCCCGGGCCTCGGCGTGGCGCCCGAGGGCGTGGTGGAGGTGGGCGGCCTCGTCGTGTTCGTGTCCGCGGTGGCCGCCGGGGTGGGCGCGCTCATGACGCCGCGGCTCGCCGCGCTCTTGCCCGAGCGGCGGCTGATGGCCGGGCTCCTGCATCGCCTCCGGCGCGCTTGATGGCGATGATGGCGCTGCCGTCCACCGCCTGGGGCTACTCGGCGGTCCGCTTCCTCCAGGTCCTGTGCGCGGCGCCGATCTTCCCGCTGGTCGTCGCCCGGACCGCCCAGCAGGGGAGCGGCGGCGCGATCGGCGTCATCAACTCGGCGCGCATCGGCGGCTCGTTCATCAGGCCCCGTGCTCGCGACGTCGATCCTGTCGGTGTCGTCGCCCGCCGCGCTCTACGTGACGCTGGGGCTCGCGAGCGTGGCGTGCGTGCCCCTGGCGTTCCAGCGTGAGCGCGCCGCCGGACGCTGAGGCCGGCCGGGCTTTTCCGATTGACCGGGACCCGGCTCGAACCGCGGAGTCCCCGGCGTGATGGACCGTCGACTCGCGAGTCGTAGCCGCGTCGCGCGGCGTGTCGCCCTCGCCCTCTGGGCGGCGAGCCTCGCGGCCGGGTGTACGGCCGCCGATTCGACGATGACCGGCCCGAGCGCGTCGGCCCCGACGATCGCCGACGACCCCGACGGTGACATCGTGGGCGGGACCTGCATCATCCACGCGGCCGGCTTCGACGTCGGCGCGGCGAACGGGGGCGCCTGGCGCCGCAACGACGGCCGTCGTCACCTGCACGGTGGACGTGGCGCCCGGCGCCAGCGGCACGACTGATCAGCGGCACGCTCAGCATCACCGACGTCGGGGGAATCCATCCGAACCACCTCGCGTTCACGACGACGCTGCCGGAGCGGATCGCCGGCGCGATCTGAGGCAACGGCCGGCGGCGGCGGCTACGGCGTGGCGGCCTCGCGATAGACCGGCGATGCCTGGAAGCCCCGCAGCAAGTCCGGCGCGCCGGTCAGCCCGGCGGCTACCTTCTCGACGAGCCGCGCGCGCGTCGGCGCGGGCGGCACGCGCCTCGGCGCGCCCGGCCGGTCGGCGTCGAAGAGTCGAGCCAGCGCGAGAGCTCGCGCGCCAGCCGGCCGGAGCGGCCCCGAGCGCGCGCCGCGGCGGCCTGCACTTGCGGAGCCGCGCCTCGCCGTCGTCGCCGACGGCCGAGCGCGATCAGCGCCTCGCCCGTCCACCGCCGCGCGTCGAGCGCGTAGACGCCGAACTGCGCGCACGCAGGGCTCGAGCGCGCGTAGAGGTCGAGCGAGCGCTCCGTCGGCCGCTCGGCCCGGAGCGCGAAGCTCCATCTGCGCGATGCGCGGCCGCACCGTGAACTGCAGCGCCTCGTGGGCAGCCTCGATCGCCTCGGCGAGATGGCGCCCCCTTCGGCCAGCTGGCCCAACGGCGAGGAGATCTTGGCCGAGCTCGCTCAGCCCGTCGGCGATCCAGAGCGTGGTGCGGAGCTCGCGCGCGATGCCGAGCATCTCCTCGTGGCACGCGCGAGCCCCGACGACGTCCCCGCAGCTCCGGCGCACGCGCCCGAGCGCCGATAGAGCGGTGGCGGTCCACTCGCGGTGGTCCAGCTCCCGGGCGATCACCAGTCCCGTCTCGCTCTCCGCAAAGGCGCGGCCCCACTCCCCGTACGGCTCGAGCAGGTTGCCCGCCGACGCGTGGACGTACGCCTCCTGCGCCCGGGCGCCGATCGCGCGGGCGACCTCGAGCGCGCGCGTGATGTTCGACTCGCCATCCGAGCGACGACCCCGGTAGAGTTGGGCCCAGGCTAGATTCGCGAGGCACGGAGGCTTCCGTCTGGCGATCGCCCGATTCGACCAGGCGCGGGAGCGCCTCCTGCCCGTGCTGGATCGCCGCGTCGAGATCCCCCGAGACCATCATCGCCATCGCGAGGGCGTCGAGCGCGCGACCCTGGCCGCCCACGTCGCGCGCCTCGCCGAAGAGCGTGAGGGCGCGGCTGAGCTCAGCCGCGGCTCGCCGTCATGCGGCGCGAGGTTCAGCTCCATGAGCCCGAGCCGGAGCCGCGCCTCGGCCGCCGCGCGGCGGCGCCGCGGGCGCCTCGCCCGCCTGCTCGGCCACCACGACGGCTTCGCGGCTCAGGGACAGGCCCCGCTCGTAGTCCTTGTGGCCGCCCCAGAGCGCGGCGAGGGTGCCGAGGACCCGAGCCCGGGCGAGCGGCTCGTGCGCCTCGTCGGCAGCGCCGAGAGCCGCCTCGTAGTCCGCGCGGGCGCGCTCGAAGTCGCCGAGCACGGCGTGGACGTCCGCGCGCCCTCGTGGAGCGAGCAGTCCGGTCGCCGCCGGGAGCGCGGCGCGCTGGCCGGCGTCGATGGCCTGGTCGTAGCGCGACCAGCGCCTCGCGGTTGGCGAACACACGCGCGCGCGGCCTCGGCGGCGCGATGCGCGTGCCTCGCGCGCCGGCCTCCCACGCTTCGGCTTCCCGTAGTGATGCGGCGAGCCGGGGGCCAGCTCGACGAGCCGCTCGGGATGGAGGCGCTCGAGCGCCTCGCCGGCGCGCCGGTGGAGCTCGCGACGGCGCGACGGGAGCAGCGTCGCCTCGGCGACGTCCTGCGTGAGCGCGTGCTTGAAGGCGTACACGACCTCGTCAGTGGTGGGGCGCTCGACGAGGAACTCGAGGCCGGCGTGAGCTGGCGGAGATGGGGCTCGAGCGGGTCTCGGCCGTCCCAGATCGCCGCGAGGAGCGTCGGCGTGAACTCGCGCCCCAGGACCGAGGCGGTCTGGAGGATGCGCTTGTCCTCCTCCGTCGAGCCGGTCGATGCGCGCGCGTGAGGACGCCGTGCACGGTGTCGGGGACCGGAAGGCCGGCGCTGAGACCCTGGTCGCCGACCGCCCGTGCCAGCTCCTCGAGGAAGAACGGGTTGCCCTCGGCCTTGTCGAGGATCAGCCGGGCGAGCGGGTCGCCGGCGTCCGTCGCGGGCAGAACCGACCGGACGATGGCGAGGCTCTCGTCCGCCGCCAGACGGCGCGAGCGAGATCTGAGTCGCGAAGGAGCGATCGCTCCAGGGCGGTCGGTAGCCGGGGCGATAGGTCGCCGACGAGGAGGATTGACGCGCCGGCCAGGCTCTCGGCGAGGAACGCGAAGTATTCCTCGGACGTCCGATCTACCCAGTGGAGGTCCTCGACTTCGAGCACGAGCGGCCGCCGGCGGCTGCCGCGCAGGCACATCTGCCGGAGCGACCTCGAAGGTCCGGGCCTTGATGACCTCGGGCCCAGGGCCTCGAGCTGATCCGTCCGGGTCCTTCCCGCCGAGCAGGCGGAGCGAGATAGGGCATGCTCGCGCGCCGGGTCCAGGCCCAGCTCCTGGAGTCCGAAGCGCACCTTCTCGGCGATCGCCTCGGGGTGTCGGCCTCAGCCGATGCCGCAGTTGGCGCGCACGGTGTCCACGACCGGGACGTACGGAATGGCCGCGCCGTAGGACAGGCACCGGCCCTGCGAGGTAGGTGACCCGGCGACTCGCCAGGCGATGGCGGAACTCGAGCAGGAGGCGCGACTTCCCGACACCGGGCTCGCCGACGATCCCGACGGCCTGGCCCCGACCCTCCTCGACGGCGCGGCGAACAGGGCCAGCAGCGTCTCGAGCTCCCGATCGCGGCCGACGAAGTGGCTCAGCCCCTGCGGAGTCCAGGCCCTCGAGCGGCGACCGGCGCGGCCCGGCCCCAGGAGGCGGACGACGACGACGGGCTCGCTCCGGCCCTTGACCTGGACGGGCCCGACGCGCTCGCCGCGGACGTAGCCCTCGACGAGCCGCCACGTCGCCTCGCTCGCGAGGATCGCGCCCGGCTCGGCCAGCTGCTGGAGGCGGGCGGCAAGGTTCGTGGTGTCGCCGATCGCCGTGTAGTCCATCCGCAGGTTGTCGCCGATCGCGCCCGACGACCACGAAGCCGGTGTGGAGGCCCATGCGGACGGTCAGCGGAACCGCGGCGCCCGCTCGACGACGACCGGCTGGTCGCGGAGCGCGCGCGCGACGCCGAGCGCGGCGAGCGCCGCGCGCCGCGCGTGATCCTCGTGGGCGAGCGGCGCCCCGAACAGCGCCATGAAGCCGTCGCCGAGGAACTGGTTGACCGTGCCCTCGTAGCGGTGTACCTCGGCGAGCGCGGTCTCGAAGAAGGCATTCACCAGGACGTGCATGCTCTCCGGCGCCGAGCCGCTCCGCGCGAGGCCTGTCGAGCCGACGAGGTCGCAGAAGAGCACGGTCACGGACTTGCGCTCGCCCTCCAGCGCGCCGCGCGAGGTGAGGATCCGCTCGGCGAGGTGTCGCGGCGTAGCAGGCGGCGGGCGTCAGAGACTCCGGCTCGGCGGGGCCCGGCCCGCGGCGGGCGTGGCGCCCAGCGCGCCCACGGCGCGCCGCACTCCAGGCAGAACTTCGCGGTTTCGGGAGCGCCGCGCCGCAGGCGAGGCAGGCCGGCGTGAGCCGCTGCCCGCATTCGAGGCAGAACTTCGCCTGCGCGGGGTTGTCCTGCCGGCAGCGCGGGCAGCGCATCGCGGAAGATCCGAGGGCCTCGGTCCGGCTGGGCGGCTACCACGGCGGTGACCAGCTGGCAGAACTGCCCGACCAGGTACGGATCGTGGAACGTGCCGGCTCGCGACCGCAGCACGTCCAGCGCCGCGGCCTGGGAGAGCGCGCGGCGGTAGGGTCGCACCGTGCAGATCGCGTCGTAGACGTCCGCGATCGCGGTCAGCTGGCTCGCGAGCGTCGGCGCGCGCGTGGTCCGGACCGCCGGATAGTTGGGCGCGCCGTCGTAGCGTAGGTGGTGCTCGAAGGCGACGAGGATCGAGAGCGGCGCGCTGTTGGCGAGGGCGCCGAGCTCCCAGGCCCCGAGCTCGGCGTGGCTCGCCATCGTGGTCCACTCGTCGCCGGAGAGCTTGCCGGCCTTGTTCGAGGACGTCGAGCGGGATGCGCAGCTTTGCCGACGTCGTGGAGCAGGGCCGCCACGCCGATGCCGTGGAGCAAAGGGCCGTCGAAGCCGAAGCCGCGCGCCTGGGCCAGGACCAGCGAGCGACACGTTCACCGAGTGGACGAACGTGTACTCGTCGTGCGACTTCAGCGGGACGGTGGGCAGCACCGCCTGGGTCGAGCGGGCCACGGCGTCGGCGAGGCCCCAGACCAGCTCCTCCACCGGGTCCATCGCGCGCACGCCCTCGTGACGGATGCGCGTGAACACGTCTTGTGCCAGCTCGACCTGCGCCTCCGTGATGCCCGCCTGTCCGTCGCCGCCGCCCGCCTCCTCCGCCGCGCTGGCCGGCGCGCCGCCGGCGTGACGATCTCGACCTGGCCGACCGCGACGTGTGGCGTCGATGCGGGCCGGCGCCCGGCGGCGAGTGCGTCGACAGGGCACGACACTCGTCCTGGTCGAGCTCGCGCGCGAGCGTGAGCCGCGCGATGTCGCTCCGGTGCGAGCGCGCGGATGAACGGCTGGAGGTAGAGGGCCCCGCTACGCGGAGGGCCGGCCGTCGACCACGATCTCGTCGTCCAGCCGGAGGAACGTGAGCGAGCCCCTGCGCGCCGCTCGTCGCAGGCCGCGACCACGCCCTCCTGGAGCTGGGCCAGGGCGCGTGGTGACCGCCGGGTGGGTCGGCGGATAGAGGGCGCTGGTGGTGAGGGCGCCGGCGACGTGGGCAATGAGCCGCTCGACGACGGCCTGTCCGAAGTCGCGGAGGCGCTGCCGGCCGGGATCCCGCGCCGCCGCTCGTTGATGGGGTCATCCCGCGCTCCGGAGGCGCTCGCACACCGCGCGGATCTCCTGATCCCGCGAGGCGAAGCCCGCGCATGACCAGCCACGCCCGTGCGTCCGGCGGGTAGCCCTGGAGCGACTCGTAGGCCGTGCGCGCGCTCGGTCATCGAGGGGAGGGGCCCTCATCGCTCGCGGAAGAAGCGCGCGAGACGCGGCAGCGCCTCCGGACGCCCTACGCGGCCGAGGGCTCGGAGCGCGGCGAGGCGCACCGCGCGGCGCCGACCGCGGAGATCCCAGGCTCGAGCACCCCGGGCAGGCGGCTCGACCATCGTCGGCCCGCCGCGATGGGCCGCCAGCTCGACCGCTGCCGTGGCCGCGCGCGGGTCGGGATCGGCGATCGCGCTGAGCAGGTATCCGTGCCCCACGGCGCTATCGAGCTCGAGCAGGCTCCGGAGCGCCTCGAGGCCGGACCCGCAGATCCGCGTGGCTGGTGAGCCGGCGCACCATCGGCAGCGAGAGCGATCGCCCACCGCGCCGGAGCAGCGCGATGATGTTCCGGACGACGTACCAGTTCGGGTCCATGAGCCAGCGCGTCGCCTCCGGGACGACTTCGGGCCCGATGGCCGACAGGAGGTCGAAGATCACGCCGGCGGCGCGTCCGGACCTTTTCCTCCACGAGCACCTGGAGCAGGCTGCGGATCGCGCCGGGCCCCAGGAGCCGGACCAGCCGGATCGCTCCGGGACCGGCGCGTGGCCCCGAGGGAGGCGGCGAGCGCGGACAGCGTCTCGGGCCCCGCGAGGTGATCGAGCTGGGCGCGCATCGCGGCCCGCGTGGACTCGGGCACGGTCGCTGTCGCCAGCCAGCCGCGCCATGCCCTCGATGGCGAAGGTGGCCTCGTCGAGCGAGGCCCCGGGTCACGCGCAGCCTGAACCAGCTGCTCGAGCCGCGCGAGAACGGGCCCGGTCTTCTGGTTCCCGTAGCGGCTCAGGAGGTCGAGCAGCGTCTCGGCGAGCTGCCGGCTGACCGCGTCCTCCGTGAGTGACGCGACGCGGTCCCCGAGGGTCTCGAGGGTGCCGAGGACGACCGGCGTCGCGCGTCGGCCACGCCAGCATGGCCCGCGCCAGCAGCGCCAGGTGATCCTCCGGGTTGTAGCGGTCGATGTCCTCCTCGCGGAACAGCGTGAGGAGCTCGTCCGCAGGACCTCGAGATCCCGTTCCGGCGGCGGCGCTCCTCCGCCGATTCCGTCGCGTCGAGGCCAAGAGCTCCACGAGGCGCTGTGCGTGGCGCGAGAGCGGCACGCCCTCGGCGGCCAGCTGGCGCATGACGCGGAGCACGGGATGGGCGCTCATGGAGCTCGGTGAACGCGTGGAGCGCGTCCTCGCCCGCGGGGTCGGCGGCGATCACGCGCAGGGCGGCGCGCATGAGGCTCTCGCGAAGGGGCTCCGGGAGCCGCATGATCAGCTGCGCCGTCTGCCGGGCGGCCAGGGCGCGGCCGGCGCCGGACAGTCCCTGCGAGGTGAGCGGTTGTCGCGTCCGTCAGCCGGACGAGGAGCTGGCGCGGGCGTCACGCCCGGGGCGACCACGGCGCCGGAGCCGACGCTCACCGCCGCGGGGCTCAGTCCTCGGTCGCTCCCGCGCTCACGGCCTCCCGCGGCGTGGGGCTCGGCCACTGGAGCGCCGGCCGCGGCGGGTGCGCCACTGGCCTCGCGGGCCTCACCCGCGTCCCAGGCGCGCCGGCGTCTCGCGTCGGCGGCGGACCCGCGCCCTCCACCTGGGCGCGCTGCCCTCGCCGACGGGCGAGGCCTCGGTCACGCGCGGGCCGTTCCCAATGCCGACACCCGATCCTGAGCCGTCGCCGGTCCCTCCGGTTCCGTGGCCCGCAGCAGGTCCACCCTCGCCTGATCCGCCGCCCGTCACCGGTCCCCGTTCCTCCAGGGCCACCGCCCGCGCGTGATCCGGATCCCGCTCCGCCGGCGCTCCGGGGCCGTGGCGGCCGCGTCGGACGCCTGACCGGAACCGTGCTTCGCGGGCGGCCTGCCCCTGAAGGAAGTCCTTCAACCACGTGATCATCGCGAGCTCGGCCGACAGCATCGAGCCGTCGGCCGAACCCTCGCCGGTCCAGTCCACCTCGTCCGGTGCGCCCCACTCGAGGAGGACGTTGAGGAGGCAGTCGCTGATCGAGACGTCAGGCTGGGCCGAGGTCTGCGCGGCGGCCTCGGCGGCGGCCTCGGAGGTGGGGCCGTGGTGTCGCCGCCTGCTCCGTCAGCCGCACCGCCGAGTAGTCGAGCGGCTGGAGGTGGAGGTGACGGGCCGACAGGAGTGATCGGAGGGCCGACGGCACTCGAGCCGGGCTCGAAGCGGGATGGCCGGGGCCGCCAGCCAATGCACGAGCGCCCGGAGCTCTCTCGGGCTGAAGACCCCGGTCGATCCGCACCACGGCCACCTGGCGCTGGTAGAGCGCCTGAGCGAGGGCCCGGGCCTGGGCCGACTCGAGCGTCCAGACACCGACGCCGGAGATGGGTGCGCGTGACACCGAGGGCTACCGAGCCGTGAGCCGCCAGCATCTCGTCGACGCGCGCCCGTGCGGCGCCCACCGCCTGGGTCACGTTCGGATGATCGGATGGATAGGCCGCCCAGGCCCGGCAAGCGATCGCCAGCGCGCGGATCGCCTCCACCGCCAGGGGCGGCCCTCGACCACCGGGTCCGCCACAGTCCGGATTCTAGTGCCGTCGGGCTGCGGAAATCAGAGAAATGCAGCTGTTGCCGGCTGTGACGCGGATGGCCGGAGCGAGACTGAGCGGGACCCGACGGGACGGCGCAGGCCCCGGTCCGCTGCGTCGGACCACTCCATGGCGGAGCCGAACCCCTCGGCGCCCGCAGTGCGTTGACGCCCGCGTAGCCCGGCCGGCCGTATGGTCCCCCGGGACCGAGTCCGTGTCAGGCGCGGCCGGGCAGGGGAAGGCAGAAGGGCACGGGCCGATGAGCCATCGGGCGTTGGTGACCTCGCTGGCCGTGCTGCTGGCGTGGACGCCGGTACGAAGCGGCTGGTCGCCCGGCGTCTCGGCGAGGGGAGGCGCGCCGGCTGGCGGGCATCCTCGAGGTGCGCCGCGGCACCCGCCGTCGACTCGCCTTCGGGGACCGCGCGGGGCCGTGGCTCCGCTCTGCGCGTGGAGGTTGCGATCGTCCTGCTCATCGCGTTCGAGGGCGCCTCCACCGCGCGCTGGCGGCATCCGCTCGCGCAGGTCGGACAGCGCCGCGCTCGGCGGGGCGCTCGGGAACCTGTGGGATCGCCTCTCGCCCCGGGGATCGTGGACTTCGTCGCGATCGGGCGCTGGCCGTCTTCAACGTGGCCGACGCCGCGATCACGCTGGGCGCTCGTGCCTGGCGCTGTGGTTCAGGGCGGAGCTAGCTACTTTCCGGTGCAGAAATGATCGCTCACAGGAGCATCGCCTCCGAGACCGGGCTCTGGCTGTGTGGGCGATTCGCTCGATCCGCGTCTTCTTCCATCTGGACTTGCGGAGCGGTCACGGGTCTCGTGTCACGCGTGTTCCAGGACTCGCCCGACCGAGCACCAGGAGGTTGTTGGCGAGGATGCCGAGGCCCACCCACCGCTCCATCCCGAGGAGGCCGCGATAGCCGGCAGCGACGCAGGCCGTGGCGCCGCTTCAGGGCGCTGATGCGTCCTTCCGAGCCGGTGCGCCATCGGAGCGCGGCTCGATCGCGACGGAGCGCGGCCTTCTCGGCGTTGTCGCGGCAGGACCACGTGACCGCACGCCGCGATCGCGCGCCAGTCTGCTCATTGGCTCGCGAGGCGAATGCCGCCATCGGCGACCGCGAACGCGGCAGGCCGGCCGAAGAGCTGCGCGTGGCGGACCAGCGACGGCGTCCCACAGGGTCCGATCGGGCACCCGGAGTCGCACAGACCGCGTAGTCGGTGATGAACTGGGCCTCGGCTTCCTGGATCTTCACGAGGTTGCCGAACTCGGTCGGCTTGGTCGCCTTGCCCTTGCGGATGGCGTTCGGTGTGAGGTTCGAACAGGCTGAGCACTTTGTCGGGGTAGTGAGTGTCGCCGCCGCAGCACCCGAGCCCGGGTCTGCGCCACGACCCGGCGGACGAGGCCGACCGTCGCGTGAGGCGCGCACGAAGCCGATCGGACCGTGGGCGCGGAAAGCAATACGTAAC
>ERZ1370068.674-contig-10617_pt1 | contig 18091 bp, 25 predicted proteins | sample MGYA00561227_ERZ1370068 | MGnify/ENA primary metagenome ERZ1370068 (study PRJEB38410, sample SAMEA6850437) | metagenome | study: Metagenomic assessment of the ecological functions of the soil: analysis of the soil microbiota associated with the...
CTGACGCCGAGGTCGCGCACCGGGGGCCTGACGTCGCTCGAGGTCACCGAGTCGATGCACTGCTGGGCGCCTGATGGCAGAACTCCTCCTCGACGGTGGTGATCGTGTTGCCAGGCGGCTTCGCACGCTCGACGAGTCGTTCGAACTGTTGACGTGAATCAACTCGGCCTGATCGCAAATTTGCCGGTCGTGTTCCTCGACGTCGATGGATTCTTCTGGAGTCGCTGTTCGAGTTCGTCGGTCGCGCGGTTGCTACGTGGTTTCGTCCGGGATCGCCACGCCGCGCTGGGCCTCCAGCGCAGCCTGCTCGAGCAGGCGGTTCAGATGGCGACGGCCGCTCCGCTCGACTACATCCCGAAGCGGGATCGACGCTCGACGACGGTGACAGGAAGTGACCGAGGGGCTGCGGCAACTGGCTGATCGCCTGTCCGTGGTGATCTCGTACCAGGAGCCGGCTCGACGATCAAAGCGTCGGGACCAGATCGTCGAGAGTCGTGAACGACCTGCTCATCACGAGATACGCCTCACTGGCCGTCTCGAGCGTCGTGCGGATGGTCGCACGCCGCGCTTCTGCGAATCGTCGATTCCTTCGGCCGCGGCGGTCAGGGCTCCGCTGGATTCCGCCCCTCCGGTCGGAGCGGCGGCGGTGGTCGCATCGTCGTGGCGGGCACGTCGGTGTTGACCGCGGCGGAGTCGTCGCCGGACGACCCGCACGGGCGGCGAGAAGAGGAGCGGCCAACAGTGCAGCGATGGCGAGTGACGCGATGAGTCGACATGCCACCCCATCGGCACGCTTCCGAGCGGGCTGAAGAATTTCCCGAATGTCGTACCTGAACCGCGTTTCGCCCGAACCCTTGTCGAACCCTCTGTAACCTGAACCTTCTCGGTGTGGGTGCGGAAAGGCATCAACATGCCGGCATGCACCGAATTCTGATCGGTTCGTTCTGCGTTGGCCCTCGTCGCGGCGTCGTGTTCTTCCGCTGATTCCGACTCGACTCGACTCGGCTGACGCGGACGACTCGACATCGGTCACGCTACCGTCGACAGACAGGAGGCACCGGTCGATACGGGAACCGGCGGCGACGGAGCCGGCCACCACACCGTCGCGGACTCGGTCCGGTCGACAGCGGACCCGCCGACACCGGGCCGTCCCAGACCGCTGGCGAGGCGTCTGACGCCCGCGCGATCGTGGAGGCGCTCGCCTCCGACGAACTGGCCGGCCGCGATAATCTCACCGACGGGTCGTTCGCCGTTCAGGACTACCTCTTACTCGCAGCAGGATCTCCCAGTTCACCGAGCCGGTCCACGAGGGGTCGACGGCCTCGACGTATCTCCAGGAGTTCCCTGACGGCTCCAACGTGCCTGAAGTCATTCCGGGCACCGATCTCGGCTGACGAATATGTCGTCATCGGCGCCTACAACGACCATGTCGGTTCCCACTGCCCGTCGAGCGACCCTTCCGACCACATCTGCAACGGCACCACCGACGACGCCGCTGGTGTTGCAGTCGCGATCGTTGGCCGCGCGGGCGGTCGCCGAGGCTGGTGTCCGCGACGGACGGTCGTCCTCGTGCCAGGATGCGGAGGAAGATGGGTTGCTCGGATCGGCCTACTACGCCACCGACCCGATCGTTCCGCTCGAACAGACCGTGGCCTACATCAACTTCGACATCCAGGGTGCTGATCTGCTCCGTCCATCGCCAACAGCACGATCGCGGTCGGTGGAGACGGGCGGTCCGGCGTTCGTCGACGCCGTGACCGCAGCGGCCGGACGACTGACACGCATTTGCTCAGCGTGATCTTCGGACAGCCGTACAGCGACCACGTGAGCTTCATCAGCAAGAACGTTCCGTCGGTGTTCACCGATGCGACGAACGCCTGCTACCACACGGCGCAGGACGATGTGACGGGTCGATTTCGTCAAGCTCGATCAGCAGGTCGTCACGGCCACCGCGCTGTTCGCCGACATCGCGCCGACTGACTTGGTTCCGGTGTTCGATGCCGCAGCAATAGTGGCGACGTACGACGATGCGCTCGCTCTGCTCGCCATCGCCGAGCCGGCGCAAGCCGACTTCCCGATGCTGGAGCGGGAAGGGGCGGCGGTCGCGACCAACTGTTGGCCGACCTCCAGGTGCTGGTCGATGCCGGTCTCGACGCGCCTGACGACGCGCCGATCGGCACGCTGCTCGGTGCAGCCGCTGCTTTCGTCGAAGCGCTGACGGGTGGCGTGTGCGACGACCTCGATCCGTTCCTGGCGGAGCGTCGCTCGCGAAGGCACACCGCCGGGCGGACGATCGGGTTTCAGAAGTAGTCGCTCATCGTTCCGATGATGCGCGACGCCGGCTTCAGCTGGTGCGCCGGACTCCGAGGCCCGCGATCTTCAGCCGGATCCGAGCCAGAAGGTCGATTCGTGCGGCGAGTTTCGAGCGTGACGGTGGTCCCTATGGTGGCGCTGGTCATTTGGTCACGGGCGCTGGCGCGGCGGGTGTTCGACATCGTCGGATGTGTCCTCGGTCGAGGCCAATCAGACCGGCACTGATGTCGTCGACAGCGGACCTGTCGACACCGGCACAGATCCGGTCAATGACACGGACCCGTCGACACAGAACCCGTCGACACGGAGTCCGGTGACACCATCCAGCGTGAATCCCGACGATTTTGAACGCTCTGACTGGTCGTCCTGCGACGATCAGTCGGCTACAGCGGCGGTGAACCTCGGAGTGTTCGACGCTGGCGGTCCCCGCTCGACTACGACGATCCGGACGGGGCGACGATCGACATCGCCCCGGCGCGTTCCGGCGACGAGTCCGGACGCAGACCGCATCGGGTCGCTCGTGTTCAACCCGGGTGGCCCCGGTGGGTCGGGGACTTCCCGTCGTCGGCGGCCGCGGTCGTTCCGACGAAGCTCTCCGAACGGTTCGACTCGTCGGATTCGACCCCGCGGAGTCGGGCGAGCACGGCGGTCGATCATGACGTGAAGATCGACGACAACATCGTGCTGCTCGAAGCCGGCGACGACACGGCCTGGCGCCGGCGAGGTCGAGGCGGTCGGCGGCGAGGTCAAGGACTTCAAGCCGGGCGACCGCGTGATGAGCTCGGCGGCCGGCGGCTTCGCCGAGTACGCCGTCACCGACTGCGGGCCGCGCCCACAAGATCCCGGCCAACAACATGACCTACGAGCAGGCGGCCTGCATGCCGGTGGCGCGTGCAGACCATGCACAACGCGCTGGTCAGCGCCGGCCGGCTCAAGAAGGGCGAGATCGGTGCTGATCCAGGGCGCCAGCTCCGGCGTCGGCCTGCTGGGCATGCAGATCGCCAAGCACATGGGCGCGTCGATCGTCATGGGCACCTCGACCAACGACGGCCGCCGCGCGCGGCTGAAGGAGTTCGGCTGCGACCTCGCGCTCGACACGCGCGACCCGAAGTGGCCGGACAAGGTCAAGGAAGGCGACCGGCGGCAAGGGCGTCGACCTGATCGTCGACCAGGTGTCGGCCAGCGTCGCCAACCAGAACATGGAGGCCGCCGCCATCCTGCGGCCGCATCGTCAATGTCGGCCGGCTGGGCGGCATGAAGGGCGAGTTCAACTTCGACCTGCATGCGCTGAAGCGCATCGACTATATCGGCGTCACCTTCCGCACCCGCATCGCCTGGATGAGGTGCGCGCGATCGTCAAGGCGGCCCGCGCCGACCTGTGGCCGGCCGTCGAGGCGGGCAAGCTCAGCGCTGCCGATCGACCAGCACCTTCCCGCTCGACAGGCCGCCGAAGCGCTTGCGCACATGAAGGCCAATGCCCATTTTGGCAAGATCGTCCTCGTCGTCTGACGGAGACAGGCATCTCATGGCCAAGTCGATCAACCATCTCGCCACCGCCGACGACCTGTTCTTCGGCAAGGGCGGCCTCGACCAGCGCAAGACGGCGAAGATGGTCGACGACGCGCTGGCGGGCTGCGACGACGGCGAGCTGTTCCTCGAATACGAGCAGAGCGAGAGCCTGCCGTTCGACGACGGCAAGCTGAAGAGCGCCTCGTTACGACACCACCCAGGGCTTCGGCCTGCGCGCCGTGTCGGGCGAGGCGACGGGCTTCGCCCACGCCTCGGCGCTCGACGAGGCGGCGCTGAAGCGCGCCGCCGCCACGGTCAAGGCGGTGCGCGCCGGCAGAGCGGCAAGATCGGACGAATCGCCGCGCGGCACCAACCAGCTGCTCTATGCCGACGACAATCCGATCGACGGCGAGGCCTTCGCCAGAAGAAGGTGGCAGCTGCTGCAGGAGATCGACGCCTATGTGCGCGGCAAGGAGCCCAAGGCGCAGCCAGGTCTCGATCTCGCTCGCGGGCTCCTGGCAGGTCGTCGAGATCATCCGCGCCGGCGGCTGGCGCGCCGCCGACGTGCGGCCGCTGGTGCGGCTGAACGTCAGCGTGGTCTGCGCCGACGGCAGCCGCATGGAAGCCGGCAGCACCGGCGCGCGGCCGGCGCGCGCGCCTACGGCGACATCTTCAAGCCGGAATACTGGCAGCGCGAGGCCGACGAGGCGATCCGCCAGGCGCTGGTCAACCTCGCAGTCGGTCGCCGGCGCCGGCCGGCGAGATGCCGGTGGTGCTGGGTCCGGGCTGGTCGGGCGTGCTGTGGCACGAGGCGGTCGGCCACGGGCTCGAAGGCGACTTCCACCGCAAGAAGACCTCGGTGTTCACCGGCCTGATGGGCGAGCATGATCGCCTCGCCCAGGCGTCACCGTGGTCGACGACGGCACGCATGCCGACCGCCGCGGCTCGCTCACCATCGACGACGAGGGCACGCCGACCCAGCGCACCGTGCTGATCGAGGACGGCACGCTGGTCGGCCTGATGCAGGACCGCCAGAACGCCCGGCCTGATGGGCGTGAAGCCGACCGGCAACGGCCGGCGCCAGAGCCACGCCCACGCGCCGATGCCGCGCATGACCAACACCTATCATGCTGGGCGGCGACACGCGATCCCGCAGGAGATCATCGCCTCGGTGAAGAAGGGCCTCTACTGCGCCAACTTCGGCGGCGGCCAGGTCGACATCGTCTCGGGCAAGTTCGTGTTCACCGTCACCGAGGGCTACCTGATCGAGAACGGCAAGCTCGGCGCGCCGGTCAAGGGCGCCACCCTGATCGGCGCCGGCTCCGAGGCGCTGACTCAAGCGTCGGCATGGTCGGCAACGACATGGCGCTCGATCCCGGCATCGGCACCTGCGGCAAGGACGGCCAGGGCGTGCCGGTCGGCGTCGGCCAGCCGACGCTTGCGCATCGATGCGCCTGACGGTCGGCGGCACGGCGACCCGAGAGAAAGACCGATGCGCCCTGAGGATATCCTGCCGCGACGACGTCAGCCGCGGCGAGATCGACGGCGTCTCGATCCGAGGATCGGTCGGCGCCTTTCGCCAATGCCCGCATTCTCGACGACCCCGCCGCCCGCCGCAGGATCGCGACACCGCCGAACGCGATCTCATCGCTCTCCTGCCGGCCATGCGCGCGCTCGGCCTGTTCGACGTGTTCGCCATCCGGGACGAAAAGCTGCGCGCGCTCGTCGAGCAGCACCTGTCGGGCAGCTAGGCCTTCGGCGGCGCGCCTTGGCGTAGTCGGCGCTCGCTCACCGGCTCGAACCAGCTCGTCGCCTGGCCCTTGTCGTCGGTCTCCGACATGGCGAGATGGACCATCATCGTGTCGGGCGCCGAGCCGTGCCAATGGCGCGAATTCGGCGGGATGACGACGGTGTCGCCCGGCTTGATCTCCTGCACCGGCTCGCCCTCGAGCTGGTAGCGGCCGACGCCCGACAGCACGTAGAGGATCTGGCCGACCGCGTGCTTGTGCCAGTTGGTGCGCCCGCCCGGCATGAACGACACGCGCGATGCGCGCAGCCGCGACGGGCTGCTCGGGCGCGCACACCGGGTCCGACAGCACGGTGCCGACGAAATTGGCCGGCTCTGCCTTCGCCGTCGGGCGGGAGGCAGCGCGCATGATCCTGGGCTTCATGGCGTTTCCTCGATCGGTTGTGGTTCGCCGATCCTAGCGCCACGTCGGCGGCCTAGGGCGAGTAGAGTCCTTTGGCCGCCGCCGGGCTGAGCGTACAGATCGATTCGATGGCATCCAGCGTCGGCGTGTCGACGCCGGCGCTGCGCGCGAAGGCGACCGGCGCGCGCACGATCGATTCGATCTCCATCGGCCGGCCGAGGTCGTAGTCCTGCAGGATCGACGGGCGATGGCTGGAGTAGACGCGCTTGGGTCCGTAGCGCTGGTCCGGATGGTCGTCGAGCACGACGCCGTGCGCGGCGGCGACGGCCAGCGCCTCGGCATGGGCGCGCCGCGACAGTCGGTTGACCAGCGGCGTCTTCTGGATCGTAGGCGGGCTGCCCGGTGACCAGGCAGACCGTCGAGCCGGTGAGGTTGGCCATCAGCTTGTGCCAGATCTCGTAGCGGATGTCGCGTGGTCGCCGGCGAGCCGATGCCGGCGGCCTTCAGCGCGGCCCGCAGCGCCTCGATGCGCGGGCTGGTGCGGTCGTCGAGCTCGCCGACCCAGAGGGTGTTGCGGTCCGGCACTTCGTTCTGCACCACGCCCGGCTCGATCGACGTGGTTGGGCGAGCTCACGACGGCGCCGCACCACGCGGTGCAGGCCGACCGCCTTGGCGAGCGCGCCGCCGGGATCGAGGCGCGACAGATCGGGCGCCGGCGGGCGCGACTTGGCAAGCCCATGGCCGTACCACCAGGGAATGCCGTTCTGCACGAAGGCGACGGCGGTGTCGGGGCCGAGCAAGGGCCCGATCGCTGCCGGCCAGCGCGTGCTGGCCCGATGCCTTCAGCGTCGACCAGCACGGCGTCCTGCGGTCCGAGATCGGCCGGCCGGTCGGACGCCTTCACCTTGGCCACGATCTTCCTGGTCGCCGGCGAGCAGCGTCAGCCCGCGCGCCCGGATCGCCTCGAGATGCGCGCCGCGCGCCACGATCGAGACCTCGTTGCCGGCCGTCGGCCAGTCGCGCCGCGAAATTGCCGCCGATGGCGCCTGCCCCGTATACGCAAATCCGCATGCTCCGCTCTCCGCTCCTGCCGTAGGCTTGCTCAAAGCAGGAGGAAGCAAGACATGGCCGACGCGTGAATATCGCGGACTGATCCATCGCAACAATGCCGATCTCGCGGCCTGGCTGGCCAAGCGGCCGGCCGAGAAGGCGCTCGAGCCCGACCTGCCGATCATCGATCCGCACCATCATCTCGTGGGACACCGCACGCAGCGCGGCCGCTACTTCCTGCCCGAGCTGCTGGCCGACACCGGCGGCGGCCACAACATCGTCTCGACGGTGTTCCTCGAATGCCAGGCGATGTTCCGCGCCAGCGGGCCCGAGGAGATGAAGCCGGTGGGCGAGGTCGAGTTCGTGAACGGCACCGCCGCGCATGAGCGCCTCGGGCCAGTACGGCAAGACGCGCGTCTGCGAGGCGATCATCGGCTGGGTCGACCTGATGCTGGGCGCCCGCGTGCGCGCGGTGCTGGAGGCCGAGATCGCCGTCGGCCGGCGGCCGCTTCCGCGGCGTGCGCTACGGCACGTCGTGGGACGAAGGCGCGGCGCGGCAAGTATCGTCTCGCGGCGATGCCGCCGCACCGCCTGCTCGATCCGAAGTTCCGCGAAGGCTTCGCCGAGCTCGGCAAGCTCGGCCTGACCTTCGACTCCTGGCACTTCCATCCGCAGCTGCCCGACCTGGTCGATCTCGCGCGCGCGTTCCCCGGCCAGACCATCATCGTCGACCATGTCGGCGGCCATCTCGGCGTCGGCCAGTATGCCGGCAAGCAGGCGGAGATCGATGCCGGTCTGGAAGAAGAGCATCGCAGGAGCTCGCCGAGTGCCCCAACGTCAACGTCGAAGCTGGGCGGGCTCGGCATGACCTCGTTCGGCTTCGACTTTCACTTCCGCGACGCGCCGCCCTCCTCGCAGGAGCTGGCCGCAGGCGTGGCGGCCCTACATCGAGACCTGCATCGAGGCTGTTCGGCGCCGACCGCTGCATGTTCGAGAGCAACTTCCCGCCCGACAAGCAGTCGTGCGGCTACACCGAGCTGTGGAACGCCTTCAAGCATCATCACCAAGGGCGCCTCGGCCGCCGAGAAGACCGCGCTCTACAGCGGCACCGCGGCGCGCGTCTACAGCGATGATCAAGCCTTAGCGATCATGCTCCTCCCGCTTCGCGGAGCCCGCGAAGGGGAGGAACGCGATCTACTTGTCCAGCCAGACATCCTCGAAGCGCGTGCCGTTGTAGATGCTGTTGCTGTGCAGCATCAGCGCCCTTGACGTAGGGCTGCCAGCAGCCGGCGGCGCGGCCGTGGTAGATGATCGGACGGGCGATGTCCTCCTGCAGCTTGCGGTCGATGTCCCACACCATCTTGCAGGCGCTTCTTCTGGTCGAGTCTCGCGCGACTGCGCCTCGAACAGCTTGGTCATCTCGGGGTTGCAGTAGTTGTTGTAGTTGCGCAGCGAGCCGCAGGCGTAGCCCTCGAAGAAGCGTGACGTCGGGATCGTCGACCGCCGATGCCGGTGAGGTTCAGCGCCACCACGTAGTCCTTCTTGAACACGCGGTTGTAGTAGATCGAGGTGTCGATCACCTCGAGCTCGCCGTCGACATAGATGTGCTTCGAGATGGTCGATCAGGATGGTCGCCGGATCGCGGAAGGTGGCGATGTTGCGCGTGCTGACCTTGACCTTGAGCCGCTTGTCGGGGCCGTAGCCCGCCTCCTTCATCAGCTCGCGCGCCTTCTCGCGGTTGGCTGGCGACGTCGTCGTAGCCGATGATGGTCTTCAGCATCTCCGGCGGCATGCCCCACACGCCGTCTGGGCGGCGGCAGCATGGCGCCGCCCATGCTGCGCCTCGCCCTCGCTCAGGATGTCGATGAAGGCCTGGCGATCGAGCGTCAGCGCCAAGCGCGCGGCGGATCTTCGGATCGTCGAACGGCGGCGCCTCGCGGTTGACGATGAGGTTGGTGCTGACGCCGGTGTCGCGCATGGTGCACTTCACGTGCGGCGCGTCGCTTGCATCATGTTCTTGCACAGCGGCACCGTGAGGTCGGTCGGGAAGGTCATGTCGAACTTGCCGCTGGCGAAGGACAGCATGCGCGTCGAGCGGTCGGCGATGATGGTGTACTCGATGCCGTCGAGATAGGGCCGTCCCGGCTTCCAGTAGTCGGTGTTCTTGGTGAGCTTGATGCCCTCGTTCATCTTGAACTCGACGAACTTGAACGGGCCGGTGCCGATCGGCTTGCGGCGCATGTCCGCCGACGGGACATGGCAGGGATAGATCGGCGTGTAGCCCGACGCCAGCAGCGCCAGCAGCGCGGGCTGCCGCTCCTTGAGATGGAAGGTGGCGTCGAAGTCGCCGTCGGCCGTCACCTTCTCGACGTTGCTCGTACCAGGCCGACGCGCGGATTGCGCCTGATCTTGTCGCCGCTCAGCAGCATCTCGAAGGTGCATTGCACGTCCTTGGCCGTGAACGGCTTGCCGTCGTGCCACTTCACGCCCTGGCGCAGCGTGAAGACGAGCTGCTTGCCGTCGGCGCTCCACGTCCACTTGGTGGCGAGATCGGGCACGATCGATTCGAGGCTGTTCTTGGCGACGTGCTGGTCGAAGATGACGAGGTTGTTGTAGAGCCGCCATGAACGGGACCGCGGTCGAGACGGTCGCCTCCTCGTGGATCGAGGCGCTGGGCGGCGTGTCCATGTGCTGGATCTTGAGGACGCCGCCGGATTTCTGCGCCCAGTCCGGGGCTCGCCGTCACATCATGCGCGGCCGCCACGGCGGCCGGGGTGAACCATCCCGTTCGGATTTTCATGTTGTTTCCTCCCCATGCGCGCGCGACACGGCACGGCGTCGACTGCTCTACGCGTTACCTCCTGAACTCATACCGACTGAATCGGCGGATACTGTGTGCGGAGCGAGTGGCATCTCTTGGCAATACTGGCCGATCACGTCGCCGGTGGCCGCTCCTAGGCTGGCGCGTCTCGGCCAGCCTGAGCGAAGTCGAGGAAGCGCGTGGCCGCGCGCCTTGGACGCCTGCGTCGTTCTTGGCGGTGACCAGCAGGCGATAGAGCCGGTCCCTGACGATGTAGGTGCGCATCATGACGACGGCGCCGCCGGGATCCTCGATGTCGAGCGCATAGCCGTCCCAGCCCTGCAGCGTGACGGGCTCGTCGCGCACGTACTTGAACTTGGCGCGCGGGAACGCCTTCTCGGCCTCGCCGCGGCCGAGGTCGCGCGCCATCTCCTTGGTGTCGCGCTCGGAGAACCAGCCGGGCTGGTAGTCGACGTAGTCGAAGTCGAACATCTCGCCGTCGCGCTTGGACGGCCCAGGCCATGCGCTCGCCGGCGTGGCCCTTCTCCTTCTCGGCCGCCTTGGTCTCGGTGGCCGGCGCCGGCATCTCGAGCCGGAACCGCAGGTCGCGCCCGACCACCGTCTGCCAGTCGGCGGGCTGGGCTGCACGCGCCAGCGACGGGCGCGGCGAGCAGGAGCGAGAACGAGCAGACGACGCTTCATGGCGGACGGCACCAGCTCCTTGCGGCCCGACCAGTCCCAGGCAAGGCCGGTGCGCGAGATGCCGAGCAGCAGGCCGTGCAGTTCCTTGGGATGCACCCAGCCGCCGTCGGGATCGGTCGCGGATCCCGACCGCGCGGCGTGTAGCGCGCATTGGCCTCGAGCAGGCGGCCGCGCACGGCCGGCCAGTCGTGGACCTCGACGTAGCACATGTAGAGCGAGATCGCCGTGCTTCTTGGCGAAGCGGCCCATGGCGTGGACGTCGTCGGTCACCTGGCTGAGCTCGATGCGATCGAGCCGGTTGGGCGGATCGAACAGGGTGAGCGTGCCGATATAGCCGAAGCGCTCGCTGCCGATCTCGCTGAAGCGCGCCGGATCGAGCCCGAACAGGCCGGCATAGACGGCGGCCGACCCGGCGCCAGTCGCTCACCAGGGTGTTGGTCGTCTCGTAGAGGACTCGACACCGGCCCGACCCGCGGCCGGTAGGTGGTCTCCGAGATCACCATGGGCAGGCCGAAGCGTCGTCTCGGGCGCGAGATAGAGCTGCTCGGCGTCGCGGTCGTACGGCACGCCGAGCCCTTCCCAGCGCTTGACCATGCCGTCGAGGTCGGCGGTGCAGTAGCCCGCCGTCATCAGCCCCTCGCCGCGCTTGGCCAGGAAATCCTGCGTCAGGCCGGCGCCGTCGGCTTCGCAGAGCTCGAACTCGCTTTCGCCGACGGCGAGGATCGTGCGCCTGGCGCGCGAGATGGCGGCTGTGGTCGCGGCGCGCGACTGCGCCGCCCAGGAGCTGGCCGAAGCGCTGCGCCGCCTTGGCGGCGTCGTGCACGGCGATCTGGACGCGGTCGCAGCGGTCGAGCATGGCTCGACGATACCTCAGTAGGCGTGGTCGCGGAACAGCGGCGACGAACGAGCCCTTCCACTCGCCCTGCCACTTGGCCAGCAGCTCGTCGGCCGGCGCCAGGCCGCTCGCCACCGCGCGATCGAGCGGCGCCAGATAGATCGTCTCGTCGTTGCCGTGCGCGTCCAGCCGCTTGCGGGCGCGCAAGCCCGGCATGGGCGATCTCGACCACCTCGCGCGCCCACTCCGTCAGGCTGCGGCCGCGGAAGATCGTGGCAAGCCCGGTCTTCGGCGTCTCGGCGCGCAGGAAGTCGTGGTCGGCGACGGTCCAGTCCTTCACCAGGTCCCAGGCCGCGTCGAGCGCGGTCTGGTCGTAGAGCAGGCCGACCCACAGGGCCGGCAAGCGCATTCAGCGCCGGCAGCGGCCCGGAATCGGCGCCGCGCATCTCGAGGAAGCGCTTCAGCCGCACCTCGGGGAACGCCGTCGTGATGTGGTCGGCCCAGTCGTTGACGGTCGGCAGCTCGCCCGGCCGCGCCGGCAGCTTGCCCTTGAGGAAATCCCTGAAGCTCTGGCCCGAGGCATCGATGTACTTGCCGTCGCGATAGACGAAGTACATCGGCACGTCGAGCATGTAGTCGGCGTAGCGCTCGAAGCCGAAGCCGTCCTCGAACACGAAGGGCAGCATGCCGCAGCGGTCGGGGTCGGTGTCGGTCCAGATGTGGCTGCGATAGCTCTTGAAGCCGGCCGGCCTTGCCTTCCTTGAAGGGCGAGTTGGCGAACAGGGCGGTGGCCAGCGGCTGCAAGGCCAGCGACACGCGGAACTTCTTCACCATGTCGGCTTCGGAGTCGAAGTCGAGGTTGGTCTGCACGGTACAGGTGCGCAGCATCATGTCGAGGCCGAGCTTGCCCTTCTTGGGCATGTACTCGCGCATGATCTTGTAGCGGCCCTTGGGCATCCAGTGCATGTCCTCGCGCTTCCATTCCGGCGCGAAGCCCAGCCCGATGAAGCCCGCGCCGATCTCGCCCGCGACCTCCTTGACCTCGTCGAGGTGCTGTGCGTTCTCGGCGGCCGTCTCGTGCAGCGTCTCGAGCGGCGCGCCCGACAGCTCGAACTGCCCGCCGGGCTCGAGCGTGACGCTGGCGCTGTCGCGCTGCAGCGCGATCGGGTTGTTGCCCTCGACGACCGGCTCCCAGCCGAAGCGCGTCATGCCTTCGAGCATGGCGCGGATGCCGTCCGGCCCGTCATAGGCCAAGCGGCTTCAGCGCTCGACTTGTGGAAGCCGAACTTCTCGTGCTCGGTGCCCATGCGCCAGTGCCGCGCGGGGCTTGTTGCCGGCAGCGAAGTACTCGATCAGCTGCCGCCGATTCTCGATCGGCGCGCCGCCGCCCGACGGTGGTGCGGACATACGACCTCGTACTCCCTGGTCGCCCGCGGCCTGCTCGAGGCCGGGAGCGGCGCGGCCGCATGAGCAATTCTCACGCGAGCACGCGGCTGGTTCATGGTGTTCAGCTTCCCCTGTCCCACACCGACGGGGGCGAGCGCGCAAGCGCTCAGACGGTGGCCTCGGATGTGCGATAATCGGCAGCCAGACGCGGCGTCGGCCGCCGCCAGTCGCCGACCAGCGCCTGCCAGCAGGCCAGCGCCGCCAGGGCCGCGGTATCGGCGCGCAGGATGCGCGGGCCGAGCCCGACAGCCGTGACATCCTTCATGCGACGGAGCGCCGCGAGCTCGGCCGCGGCGAAGCCGCCCTCGGGCCCGATCACGATCGCCCACGGCGCCGCGCGCGCCGCTGCGTCGAGGCCGGCCAAGCGCCTCGGCGATCGGCGGACCGCCGCCGGTCTCGTCGCACATCAGCAGCCGCCGTCCCGCCGGCCAGTCGCCGAGCAGGCGCGCCAGCTCCACCGGCGCGCGCACCTCGGGCACGCTGAGCCGCTCGGTCTGCTCGGCCGCCTCGACCGCATTGGCGCGCAGCCGCTCGACATTCACCCGCTCGACGATGGTGTGATGCGTCACGCACCGGCTGCAGCACCGGCGACGCCGAGCTCGGTCGCCTTCTCGGCGATATAGTCGATGCGCGCGCGCTTGACCGGCGCGAAGCAGAGCCAGACATCGGGCTCCGCCGACCTGCTCGCGCGTGCGCTCGCGCCAGCCGCGCCACCGCCGCCTTCTTGCCGCGGCCGCTCGAGCGTGCCGCGCCATTCGCCGTCGCGGCCGTTGAACAGCAGCAGCGGCGCGCCGTCGGGCGCGGCGCATGACGTGGCGCAGGTAATGGACCTGCGCCTCGCCGAGCGGCGCCTCGACGCCCGCCGACGAGGTCGGCCTCGACGAAGAGACGCGAGACGCTCATGGAGTTCGCCTGGATCATGCGGCTGCATGATGCCGCCATGACTGCCGAGCGGACAACCGGCTTCACCGACATCGACCAGCAGCACTGGTCGCTGCGCTACCTGCCGCCCTGGGCGCGGCCCTACGGCCGGCTGGCGCGCTGGGACCGGCCGATCGGCATCTGGCTGCTGATGCTGCCCTGCTGGTGGTCGGCGGCGCTGGGCAGCGGCGCCGGACTGGGGCCGCGCTGGTCGGCTGGATGGCGCTGTTCGCCCTGGGCGCGCTCGCCATGCGCGGCGCGGGCTGCACCTGGAACGACATCGTCGACCGCAAGGTCGATGCCCGGGTCGAGCGCACGCGCGGCCGGCCGCTGCCGTCGGGCGAGGTCAAGCTGCGCAACGCGCTGATCTGGATGGTGCTGCAGTCGCTGGTCGGCGCCGCCATCCTGTTCAAGCTCAACAAGTTCGCCGGCGGCGTGGCGCTCGCTCTCGCTGGTCCTGGTCGCCGATCTATCCGACGATGAAGCGCCTCACCTCCTGGCCGCAGGTCGTGCTGGGGCTGGCCTTCAACTGGGGCGCGCTGGTCGGCTACGCCGCGGTGACCGGCACGCTGTCCTGGGCGACGATCGCGCTCTACGTCGGCGGCGTCGCCTGGACGATGGTCTACGACACGATCTACGCCATGCAGGACCAGCGCGACGATGCCGTCATCGGCGTGCGCTCGACGGCCCGGCGCTTTGCCGCGGCGCCGCGGCGCTGGCTCACGCTGTTCGCCGTGCTGGCGCTGCTGGCCTGGGCGCTGGCCGGCCATCTCGCGGCGCTCGGCCCGCTACTACTTCGCCGTCCTGGCTCGTCATCGCGCTGCACTTCGCCTGGCAGATCGCGCTTCCTCAAGCCGCACGATCCGGCCGACTGCCTCGCCAAGTTCAAGGCCAATGCCTGGCTCGGCTGTGCTGCTGACCGCCGCCGTCATCGCCGGCCATCTGCAGCTGACCATGGCCGCGCCTGCCCGCCGATCCCGAAGGCTTCATCCGCGCCAACACCGCGCTCGAGGCGCCGGCCATGGTGCCGGAATTCAAGCTGTGGCTGGCCAGCGAGTACGTGCCGATCTGGCAGGCCACCGAGGCGTGGCTGGAGGAGCAGAACGTCGATCCGCCCTACTGGGCCTTCTGCTGGCCGGGCGGCCAGGCGATCGCCGCGCTATCTGCTCGACAATCCCGAGCACGGTGCGCGGCAAGCGCGTGATCGACTTCGCCGCGGGCTCCGGCGTCTCGGCGCTGGCGGCGGCGCGGGCGGGCGCGGCGTCGGTGGTGGCCAACGACATCGACGCCTGTCGCTGGTCGCCGCCCGCCTCAACGCCGAGGCCAACGGCCTCGCCGTTCGAGGTCAGCGCCGAGGACTGGCTGGCCGGGCCCGATGGCGCGCCCGGATGCCGACGTCGTGATCGCCGGCGACGTCTGTTACGAGCGCGACATGTCGGCGCGCGCGCTCGCCTGGCTGCGCGGCCACGCGCGCGCTCGGCCGGCTGGTGCTGCTCGGCGATCCCGGGCGCAACTATTTCAGCGCCCAGGGCCTCGAGGAGCGCGCGCCGCTACGAGATCCCGACCTCGCTGCAACTCGAGAACCGCGGCATGCGCGAGACCGTGGTCTGGCGGGTGCTGCCTCATCCCTAGGCAGGGCGCTACAATTCCTTCACTGTTCTTTCATATGCGTTTCGGGTAAACGACCGCGCGGCATGCCCAAGGCAACCATCAAGCCCGCCGACTTCGCGAGCCTCTACGAGGGCTTCACCGCCCCGGTGTCGCGCTTCGACTGCGGCCGCAAGTGCGCGCCGCTGAACGGCGGCGAGCCGGTCTGCTGCTCGACCCAGAACGCCGTGCCGGTGGTGCACAAGGTCGAGTTCGACCTGCTCAAGACCCGCACCGACCTGTGGTCGAAGTTCAAGCCCTACGACTACGCCACCACGCCAGATCGTGGCCGAGCTCACCAGCGACTGCATGGCCATCCACTGCAAGGGCGCGCGGCATTGCGAGCGCGACAACCGCACCATCGCCTGCCGCGGCTTCCCCTTCTATCCCTACCTGACGCGCGCAGCGGCAGTTCGTCGGCGTCGGCACCTACTGGGTGTTCGAGGACCGCTGCTGGATGATGTCGAACCTCGAGATCGTCGACCGCGCCTTCGTCGAGCAGTTCATCGCCACCTACGAGGCGCTGTTCGTCAAGGACAACAGCGAGTTCACGACCTACGTCGATTTCTCGCGCCTCGGCGCGGCGCGTCTATTCGCGCTGGAAGCGCGAGATCCCGCTGCTCGGCCGCCGGGGCGAGCTTCTGATCGTCGAGCCCTCGACCGGCGCCATCCGGCCCCGGCCGCAAGAAGGACTTCCCAAGGTCGCGCCCTTCAGCTCCGAAAAGGAGTATCGTGCAGGCGGTGAAGGAAGCCGGCGGCGAGGTGCCCAAGGAAGGTCTGCGCGCCGCCTGAGCTCCTCAGCAAGGGTAGCGCATCATGCGCCGATCGATCCTGATCATGCTGCTGATCGCTGCTGGCGCTGCCGGCTTGCGGCCGAGGAAATCGGCTCGGTCGGCTACCGCTTCAAGTGGCTGGGCCCCAACGACAAGATCGTCGTCGAGGCGCTTCGACGATCCCGAGCGTGCCGGGCGTCACCTGCTACATGTCGCACTGCCGCGCACCGGCGGCATCAAAGGCGCCATCGGGCTGGCCGAGGATCCCGGCGAGGCCTCGATCGCCTGCCGCCAGGTCGGCGCCGATCGACGAGGCCAAGCTCGCGCAGCTCAGAAGCCCGCACGAGGTGTTCAGCGAACGCGCCTCGCTGATCTTCAAGTCGACCCAGGTGACGCGCTTCTGGGACGCCAAGCGCCGCGCCCTGGTCTATCTCGTCTACACCGACCGCATCATCGAAGGCAGCCCGCGCAACTCGATCAGCGTCGTGCCGCTCGGCGGTCTCGCTCAGCGGTAGAGGAACGGTCCCAGCAGCACCCAGCGCGCAGGCGTCGGTGCGGCCACTGCTTGGGCGCCGAGCGGCGTGGTGTAGTGCCAGAACGGCAGGCGGTAGGCCGTCACCGCGGCAGGCCTGGCGACCGACACGATCTCGCTGAAATGGCCGGCGCGGCTGTAGACTCAGCCATTGATGCGCGACGCCGGGCGAGCACGAGGCTGAGATGCAGGTCGATATAGCCGCCGCCGCGCGTCCCTTGTTCTCGGGATGATGGTCGTTGTGCGGGCCGGCATAGTCGCCCGGCCCGTAGCGCAGCACCTGCAGGCCCCAGCCCGACGGCGAGCTTGCGGCCGGCCAGCGCCTCGGCGAAGGCGCGGAACGAGGCCGAGCGCATCAGTGCGCACCAGCCCGATCCGCTCGGCCGCCTTCACGCCGGGCTCGCGCCGGCTCTCGAAGATAGATCGTGTGCGCGCGGCTGGTGCTTGGGCAGGCTGCTCGCCGTAGTCGCGCGCGCATGCCGCAGATGCTCTCGGGCGGGATCGGCCGCTCCATCAGCTCGAGCTTGTCGACCAGCGAGCGCTTCAGCAGCGCGCGCCGCACGCGCTCGGCCTTGGCGCGATCCAGGAGATCGTCGCGCCGCCAGGAAACGCGTCCGCGGGATTGGCCGAGCGCGCCGCACAGGGCATGCGTGCCGGCCAGCACCCGCTTTCCTGAGCGCGCTCAGCAGATCCTCGAACTCCGCCGGCGAGCGTCGCGTTTGATCTCATGCGCTCGCCCACTCTAAAAGGACAACCCCAGGATGCCCTACGCCTCGCTTGCGCGATTTCATCGCCCGGCTGGAACAAAGCAGGCCGGCTGGTGCGCGTGACGGCGCCGGTGTCGCCGCATCTCGGAGATGACCGAGATCCAGACCCGGCCTGCTGGCCGAGAAGGGGCCCGGCGGTGCTGTTCGAGAACGTCGTGCGATGCCGACGGCACGCGCTCCGGACGATGCCGGTGCTGGTCAATCTCTTCGGCACGGTCGAGCGCGTCGCCTGGGGCATGGACCGCGGAGCCCCACGAGTTGCGCGAGCGTCGGCGAGACGCTGGCCTTCCTGCGCCAGCCCGAGCCGCCCGGCGGCTGGCGCGAGGCGCTCGACATGCTGCCCATGCTGCGCACCGTGATGGCGATGAAGCCGCAGGACGGTCGGCATCGCGCGCGCCTGCCGGGAGATCGTGCTGACGGGCGACGACATCGATCTCGGCACGCTGCCGGTCCAGACCTGCTGGCCGGGCGAGCCCGCGCCGCTCATCACCTGGCCGCTGATCGTCACGCAGGGGCCCTCAACTCCAAGGGGCGACAAGCAGGACAGCTTCAATCTCGGCATCTATCGCCTGCAGGTGACGGGCCGGAACACGCACCCTGATGCGCTGGCTACCGAAGCATGGCGGCGCGCAGCAATACGTAACTT
>ERZ1370068.5807-contig-4814_pt1 | contig 18090 bp, 30 predicted proteins | sample MGYA00561227_ERZ1370068 | MGnify/ENA primary metagenome ERZ1370068 (study PRJEB38410, sample SAMEA6850437) | metagenome | study: Metagenomic assessment of the ecological functions of the soil: analysis of the soil microbiota associated with the...
GGTAGTACTTCGTTCAGTTGTATTGCTGGTCTCATTCACTGAGTGAAAAGGGCCAACCGAACATCGTTGACCGCGCGTTACGATCTATCCGCCGCAAAGCCAACTGCCGCCGCTCACGCCGACGGAGCGCGGGAGCATCATCAAACAGTCGAGCATCTTTCGGCCACTACGAAAAAGCTGTCGATCGGGAATCAGCCTACGAAATGCTGAAGGCGCGTGCTGCCTCGAGCAGCAGAAAACGACGGCAGCGAGCCGGAAGGCCTGGCAGTCGGAAGTGGCGGGCACTCTCTCGGTGCTTTAGGCAAAAGCGCTGCGCGGCGCCATGGGCACGCAGGTGGGCCGGGGAGATCATGCGCGGAGTTTTAGGATCGATATTTGGATCTCCGGCGCGGAGAACGAGGCGGTGGAGTGCCGCCTTCTCAATTTAAGGTTCATATTGCTTCAGCCAATAGGGGGATCTTGCTTCTTTCCAACTTAATTTCTCCCAGCGGGCTCCAGTCCGCCACTTGGCTCAGTGGGGATCCTTGGCCAGTTGGATCTCCTCTTTGGCTCGCCGCACATCCAGTGAGACTGCTCTCTCCGGAAACAAAGCCATCGTCGGTAAAGAGACGAATTGCAGAGTCACTAGAAGTTTTGGTCGCCTGAGAGGGCGTGATCCGGAAGATGACTCTGGATGATGCGGATGGTCTCGGACTGTTTCTGCTTGATGAAGCGCGTGCCTCTGAGCGTTGCTTGGATAACCTTCTTGATCTGCTCCCGGTGCGTTGCAAGCTTGGCGGTGGTTACGGCGATGCCGGATATCGGGAGGTCAATGATATCTCCCAAGTGGAGGGAGGCGCTTCATACCCTCCTCTTCTGCTTTGACGGCAAGCGCAACGTCGACCGCGGTAGCGTCGATGGAACCGTCCTTCAAGGCTGCGAGCCGAAGCAAGCTTTCGCCCGTGTCGATGATTTTGACATTCCTGTCCGGATCGAGCCCCAAGTATCTCACGGCCACGCGGGACAGATAGTCGACCCTGCTGGCGACAGGGTCGACAGCCAGGGTTTTCCCTTGAGAGTCTCTACCGAAGCGGATCTCGGGTCGTGAGATGAGAACGTGAAGGGGTTCTAGAAACCGTCGCGGCCACCACTTTGATTGGAGCTCCCGTCATCGTCGCTTGCACGGAGGCCCCCAGGCTAAAACGTAGTCAACCTCTCCAGCAACGAGCGACTTCACGGCGATCTCCGGCTGGATCTGTTATCTTTCGAACCTCCAACCCTTCTGTTCTGAAATATCCGTTGCGCATGGCCACGACGACGGGCAACTCAGAACAAACCCTGGCTCGGCGGTCGCGAATCGCATGACCCGCTCTGCTGCGGCGCAAAAGCCGAAGAAAAAACAGGTAGAGAGGTATCACCTTCAGCAGAACGTTGCACATGGCCCTCTGGACGGTACCTGAATCCGCACCCGATCTTCCATTATCGCTCATTTCAATCACTGCGGGTTTTGATTCCCCGCAGTTTGCTGCGCAAAGAAGCGACTCCCAGACCTCTTAGAGTCCGTCATGCCCGAATGCTCTACTATCGGGAGATCCAGGCGGAGACCGGAACTGGACCCCCGATTAAAACATTCCGGGGTGACGCCCTCGGGATAAATTCTCATCGCTATGTTCCGATCCCCCATCAGCTTGCTGCGGGGTAGTTCATTTTAGCTGCTTCTCAGGTCCGTCCTGTTAGGTGAGAAAAAGAACAGTGGTTTTTCCTCCCGATTTAAGGCCGGTCGATGGGTAGGGATTCGTAGATGGTTTCGTTTCGAATCGCGTACACCGGTACTAGAGCCTGCCACGCGCCTGTATAGTTCCTTTCTGAGAATCAACGGCTTTCCACTTACGCTCTTCCAGTCGCAAAACAGAAATATCAGCCGGAGCTGCCAACGCGGATGAAACCGAGTTCGGCAGTGCGGCCGAGGAGCTTGGCGGCGTTCACCGTTGCCATCTCTACCACTTGGTTGAGAGAGAATCCTAGCGCCATGAGTTTTGCCATCGTTGTCGGGAGATCGTAAACCGGCCCCGCTCGATTACCTCGATGGCCGTCGGTGGAGACGCCGTCCGGGAAAAGTTCTTGATCGAGGACTTTGCGCGCGACGTCGAAATTCAGGTTGTGCAGCCCGTGGCCCACGTCCATGAGCACGCCGGACTCTTTGGCGTCGCGCACCTGCGGCCAGAGCTTGCCGTTCGGATCCAGGAGTCCGCCGGGATGAACGGTGAACATGTGCGTGACGATATCGCCGGCGCGGAGATATTTGAGAACGTCTACCAACACTGAATCTGGCGTCGCGTCTTTGGTCCAGCTCGCCAATGTGGACCAAGAGCGGGATCTTTAGGTTGTCGGCCAGCTTTCGAGCGCGCGCCAACGGTTTAGCCCTTCCGCTCCCAGCGCCCCGCCCGGTGGCCATGATCTTTATGCCGACGATGATGTCGCGATTCGCCTCTACGGCTGTTTTCGATTCTATCCTCGTCGATGAGGCGCGGATCGGCGAGGATGCAGCAGCCAGGCCCGGTTACACCGCCAACGTGGAAAGATTGACGTAGTTCAGCACCCGCGTCTTGGCGTTTCGCGTAACGTAATTGCGAAATACGGTGAGGAGACTATGGCCTGCGCTTCCCGCGTCCACGACCGTCGTAACGCCCGGAACCGACTGCCAAAACATCCGGGTTCACACCGGAAGGCGCCGGGAACCGTTCATTAAGTGGAGATGAACGTCGATCAGTCCGCGGCGTCACAATGCAATCTTTGACGTCAATAACTGTCGCGCCTTCTGGCCTTGAGATCCGCTCAACGGCCTCCACAACGCCGTCGCGGACATGGCAATGTCCCTGCTGTCCGTCGTCGTCCGCTCGCGGAGTCGATCGAGCGCCCGCTTCTTTAGTATGAAGTTTTTTAGTTGCCTATCCATGGTCGTATTCGCTTAATCAGCCCAACTCAGTCAAAGTCTGCAGCACATTCCTTAGCCGACTTCGGTTCTGGATGCCGATGCGCCATGAAATTTCATCCTAAAGCGATGCCTGGTTTCGTCAATGACCTAAATCCAAGCCGTTCGTATAACCGCCGTGCGGATTGACCTTCCAGCAACAACTCAGGTCTAAGCGCCATCCGTCGTTCTTTAGCCTCTGCAATGACTGACCGAATGACTTCGGTTCCGGATACCCTCGGTTTGATGAGCATCTATCCCAGAATCTGCTTGCCTACCGACTTTTTGCAGGGACCTGCGGCACCGCGACAGCGTCCTCATCCGCGCGCTGATTCTGTTCTAAGATACGCAGGAAGAGGCCGTGCTCGTTTGCACCAGACCGGAGGCATTCAGGGTGTGCAAACATTCAGGTCGTCCAGGGTGCCGCCGCGGCGAAAGCGAATACTACCTCTGCGTGCCTGATAATCTCTGGCATTGGAAGCTGAGCTCACCTCCTTGAACTCGCGCATGCTCGGGAGCCAGACCTCGGACATCGCAGGTCTTGGCCCATTGCAGCACTCGTGTCTCCCCGCTGCCAGCTTACTCACTCGATGATGCAGCACCTGGTCCCTGAACTAGTTTTTTCCGCCTTGCCGACCAGCTCCTCAAAAGCTGCGTCAGAATTCCTCTGGTCTGGTAAAGGCAAACATCTCGACTTTTATTGAACTGGTGTCCACGGACGGTGCCTCTCTCTTCGGTACGATAGCTGCCGGCCTCCCGTCGATAACAAGGGAGTGTAAGCAAAATACCGTTTTGGCAGCTCCTGCTCCGCCAAAATTTCGTCGCGATGTAAATTTATAATGGCGGTTTCAGCCGTTGGTAAAGCGGAAGCTCTCCTCCGACTTTGAGATGGAATACATCGTCGGCGAATCTGGGGAAATTGTCCAGCGATGCGGCCGCATTGGTAGGTCAAGAATGTGTGCGTGTGGTTGCCACAAACTCGCAGCCATCCGACAGGTGAGACTCGACGAAGTGGTTGAGCAACGCCCACTCGATGCGCGCGCCGTCGCCGCGATATAGTCTCAGTATCCGTGTCCGCAAGCTTGGCGCCGCGCTCGTAGTCTATGAGCCCCAGCTTCGTGGCTAGCTCGACGTGATCCCTGGGCTTGAAGTCAAACTTGGGTTCGGCGCCCCAGACCGCCAGCGCCTGGTTGCACTTCTTGCCCCCGGCAGAAACGTCCGGATCGGATAGTCCGGCATGCGCCTCGAGAGCAGACCGAATCCTCTCCTCTCTGTCTCTCCGGCGACGCCTCCAGCTCTTTGATCGCGCGGGAACAGGTCTTTCGTCTGCGCCTGGAGATCAGCTGGTGTCTTCGCCTCTGCTTCATCGTCGCCGATGCGGGACGCAGCGCTGTTCCGCTTCTCTCGCAAGGCTATCAATCTCCGCGATCATTGATCTCCGCTCACGGTCCCATCCGAGAGGAGTTCCTGAAAGTCGACCTGGTCCATCCGCTTGAGCAAGGCCTGACGGACTTCTTCGGGCTTTCTCGCGGATCAATCGGATGTCCAGCATTACGGGTCTTCTCCTTTATTGTTTCAGTCGCGGGAAAAAGCGGGGGCGCCGCGTGTCAGCGGCTTCGTCGCCGAAACAATGACTCACGAAGCTCTTGCCGCCGTTAGCCGGCATAAACGGCTCAGCCAACAGGCGATGGACCGAAGTCCACTGACCGGCTTCGTCGAGGAACCCTCGACAGTTGTTGATCCTCTCCCTGTCTTCGCATTTCCCAGGGCTTTGCTCTGTCAATGCGCTGGTTAAGAACGTCGCCACAGACCAAAGCGCGCTCGAGGGGCGTCGTGAAACCGGAAATCTTTCATTGCGGCATGAAATCCGGAAGGAGCTTCAGGGACCTCGCCAGCTTGGATGACGTAGCCAGCGGTCTCGGCGACGGTTTCTACTCGACGGACAAAGGTTACCCGGAAGTTATTGGCGAGATCTGTATTGTAAAGAGTGATCAAGCCGGCCTTCGCCGTAGTCGCTATCTTCAAACGGCGACGTACTCCCGCAGCAAGTAGTACCGGAATGGATCGACACCATACTTTTCCGCTTGAGCCAGGGGGTCAACCACATTACTGGGCGTTTTTTGAAATCTTCTGGCCGTTGACCGTAAGATAACTCGTGCACAAACACCCGTGAGGAATCGGCAGCCTTGGCGGAGAGAAGCATTGCCGGGCCAGTAGAGCGTATGAAAACGATTGACTTTACCGACGCCATTATGAAATGCGTTTGTTGCATTCGATCCAGACATTTCGTTAATCGCTCACCCGCCAGCATAGTCGAGAGCGGTAATATAAGGGCGAGAGCGTCATACCAGACGTACATCACTTGAGCGAATCGCCTGGAACCGAATTTCAGTTGCCAGCTCGGCTGCGCGAAATACTGAAGTCGTGCAAACCTCGCCCTGCGAAAGCGAGCATTTCGTTTTTCGAGTCGCCGGGACGATTCGCAGCTGGTCTGTCTCAATCAATCTGATGAGCTGATCTTGATAGGTTGACAGCCGGGAAGAAATGGTTTTCTCCTCGACCTTCTCCAGCGGCGTTTCATGATCTGGACACACGCCAGCTGGGGGACCCTCCTTTTCAGTATAAAAATCCTCGCATCCCACACAGTACAGCCCCCGTGTAGGTGCTTCTTGTAAATATCCCCTACACCACTCTGGGTCCAAAGTTTTTGCGCTCCCCTGGAGCCGTGCCGTGTCTCCTGACTTGCTCGGATAAAATCGTTATTTGCAATGTTGAGTCCCGGGATCAGCGCCTGAAAAGCGGCTGAGTTTTGATCACACAGTTCTTGCGTACTTATTTCCGAGCTCCGCCGCGGCACGAGCGTTCTTCACGGGAGTTCTCATCGGTTCCGGTCAGGAGAAGAATGCGGTCGTAATCCGATTAAACGAAAATACCCGGGCGATGGCGTCACTGCCCCTGGACGATTTCCAGAGCAAAACCGACGTGTGGCTTAGCATTCACATAGGGAATCGGCGGTTGATACGAATGCTGTTTCAGGCATGGCTTGTTTGCGACTTTATATATTGCCCGGGAATACGGACTCTAAACACGGAAACATTATCTCTTGCACACGAAATATAGCCGGTCCGATTTAGTTGACGGTGTCGCGCACCAGCTGGCATCAATAACCTTGATGCTCTTGAATTGCTTTCGGAGCGCCGGCTCTAATCTTGCTCACAGGAAAGGAGATTTCCTTTGATATCCTCCTCGGAAGAGCCCGTACCTGTTGCCGCGACGATGCTCAAAAGGAAACTCTAATATTCCAATTAGCAGCGATTCCTCTCCGGCCGTCGGTGACGTTAATAAACTCTAGGATTCCGACCAAATTTGTAGGCACCCAGGTCGGCGCGTTGATGAGACGCTCCAGCTTCGCCCTCGGTATTGATGTCGAAAAAGAAGCAATCCATCCTTTCAAGATGCCGAGCTGCGTTGCGGAATATTCTCTGCCAATCGGCAAACTTCAACACATGGTTGATGGAATCGAACACACAGATGAGATCACATCGAACTTTGTCGCAAAGATCGAACCTTTACCATGTCCTTGCGGTAGAAGCGCAACGCCAGAGCAGCTCTTTGCGGGCGAACGAAAGCATCTGGGGCGATAGGTCGAGCCCGACCACTTGATAGAGTTCCCAAGAATCTTCAGGAGAAATGGTCCGGTGCCGCAGGCAAGCTCCAACAGAGTTCGCGCCTTCGGTTTGTGCAGACGGATGAGGCGGGTGAATGTAAGATGCTGCATCTCCCGTCCTGTCTCCCATGGCGGCGTCATAGGGTCGGTCCAACTTAGCGTAGGCGACCATAGCTCTCACGACCTAGAGATGGGATGCCGCCATAGCTGCATGTTGCGCTACACCTACAGCCATCGCATCCCTCATTGAGAATCATCTGGGGGAGTGAACATCAGCACGACGGGATCTTGCCCGTCAGGCCGCGCTCCGAGAAAGGCCATGGCGCCGGGGACGCGCTGTAGGATGTAAGAAATCTTCGCTGGGCATGATGGGCGTCGGCAACAGCCGGAAGTGACTATTTGCTCGGCAATTCCCGGCTTACCACGCTATCGTGTCGACAACATCGGGGTCGTTCACGACAGGAGGATAACCAGGGATCTACTCTGACTTCCGCTTCGGCTCCGTGTGCCGAGGCGATGTTCACTGCGAGGTTCTGGAACTGCCTTGCATAGGCGATCCAGGGTCTCCTCTGAAACAGCTCCCTAATTGGCTGCCAGTCAGAGCCGCCGTTTCGGGGATCTGCGCCCCGACCTCTCAGGTGATCCGGCCTGGATGGCCGTGACCGTCTCCGCTGCCATGGCATCGAAGGCTTTTGACTTGCGGCGAGGCGACGGCCAGGTCTGCGGCGCAGATGGACGCCTCTCGAAGCAGGTCGGAATCGGATCGAGACGTCGTGATGCGGCTCGGCCGGATGTCGGCGCGCCCTTTGATAATTATTCACGAACGTCCCCGCCCCGTGCCATCAGGTGTTCCCGGCCGGGTGAAGACCTCACCGCTCGAGGTGCCTTAGCTTGGTGTGACGTGAATACTGCGAACGCAGCCGTCCGGCGTGCCGCAGCGGTCGAGCAAACGCTGAAGTAACCTATCGAGTCATCAGTCAAGTGCTCCGGCGTACCCCTCTTCTCCGGGCTGGAAGGCGAAGATGATGCGGCCTGCCACAGTGTGGTCTCTATGCATCGCGAAGGCGGCGCGCCGCGCCGACCTTGGCGAGCATCGCTCGCGTGGCCATCGTGCCCGGCAGGCGTGCATCGCTCCGTCGATCTCCTGAAGCGTAATCGAGGCCGGTCGCTTCCCGGATTTTCCAGCGCGTCCCCATGTCGGCGCGGACGCTGCCTGTCGCCCGGGTGATCGTCCTGCCAGGACGGCGACAACCGATCGAGAGTTGCTTTCCCGTGGTGATTTGGAGATTGAGAATCACTAGAGCGCGTCGATGATTGCGCCTTTGCTGTGCGGGAGGTGAGTCCTATCTCCGGACGCTGGTGGATCCGGCGTCGCAGCCGGACCACCCCGGAAGAAGTTTTCGTGCTTCATCGAGAAGCGCTGGAGGATCATATGACATCTCGCTCACCTCACATCGGCTTCGAAGAAGCTCCCTCTTATTTCGAAGGAGGGGGTTCTGGTCAATTGAATCAACAGTTCCTGTAGTGGCATTGAAGCGAACGAATCCAGTCGGTAGTCCGCGTGATCCAATTGCAGGAGCTGAGTCATTGGATTTGGAACCGCAACACACAGTATGCCGGCGGCCTTGGCGGAGGCTATGCCGTTGGGTGAATCCTCAAAAGCTACGGCTTCGCCGGGGAGGACATTTAGAGCGTCGAGAGCTGCGAGATAGGGCCCGGGTCTGGTTTATGGGTGCCGGTATCCTCGACGCACTTGGTTACGGTGAAATAACTCATAGAGTGACAGACGCTCCAAGTGACCATGCACCCACACACGACTGCTACTGGAAGCTAGCCCAATTTTAAGTCCTAGTTCCCTGGCGTCTTGAAGGTACTTGACTACTCCGGGCTGAATCGGCTGAAGGAAATTCGAGGTCTCTAACCTCGTGTGTCGTTGAGTGCGGATCTGTTCGCGGTCGATGGCCGTGCCCCTCATCTCCTCGAGAGTGCGTGTAAAAGTCAGAAGTAGCCCCGCGGACGCCCGATGCAATCAACCCATAGATCGAGGCTCAACTGACAGCCATGATCGGTGAAAAGTTCCTGCCATGATTGATACTCGGTGCTTTCTGTATCCAAGATCAAACCATCGAAGTCGAAAATGAGCGCGCGGATGGACATACCGATTGGGCAACCGCCGAGCAGTGCTATTGCCGGTGAAAAATGAGCGATCTTCGCCGTGTGTTAAATGTTTGACAGGAATGCAACCGAGGCGCACCCGAGGCTGCAAAGGTAGCAGCTTGAGGAGAGGTAGACCACGGATAGCCTCCCTTCGCTCGGGAGTTAATTTCGACGACCCCCGAGCACCCTGAGGAGCATCAGAAACAGGTTGATGAAGTTTAGATAGAGGGAGAGGCGCACCGACGACGGCGTACGAACCCACGCGCTCTTCCGGCACCGTCACCGCCATCTGTTTGAGGCGCTGCGCGTCCCACGCCGTCAATCCCGTGAACACGATCACGCCGATAACGGTGATCAGGAACTGTAGAGCATCGTTGTGCCAGAACATGCCGACAATCGAGGCGAGTATGAGACCAATCAATCCCATGAAGAAGAATTGCCCGGCGCCTGCCAGGCTGCGCTCGCGTCGTCGAGCCATAGAGGGCCATCGCACCGAACATGCCGGCGGTTACCAGGAAGGTGGTCGCAATGGACTCTCCCGTATAGACTAAGAGGATGAAAGAGAAGATCACGCCATTCAAAGCGGAGTAGACCAGGAACAGCGTCATCGCCATGTTCGGCGCGAGCGTCTGAACCCTGGCCGAAAGATGAAGACCAGGCCAAGTTGCGCCAGGATCAGACCGAAGTAGAGTAGTTGATTGGAGAAGATGTGTTGGACAAGCGCCGGCGAGCCGGCCACCGTAGACGCGACGACTGCGGTGACGGCGAGACCGGCAAACATCCAGCCGTAGACTTTCCGAAGAAAGGTGGTAACACGCTCGGCCGAGGCCTCGGCCGTTGTCGGAAATGCCGAAGATGATCGCGCATATCAAACTGTGCCATCTCAAGTCCTCCTTGTTTGAAGGTGAAATGTACCCTACGTTGCAGCTCAACCAAGGAATGAATACACCGGTATGATAGATGCCTAGCACAGGATCACTGCTGGAACAAGCATGGCGTCCGCTCACACTTGCATGATGTCCACGGACGAAGCCGTGTCACGTCGTATAGTACGCGTTTTCCTTTATATAGCCCTCCGGTCAGGTCGCAGCCCCATACACGCGCGGAAGCTTTGCCGATGCCGAGGTCAACGCTGATCATGACTTCGGGCTGGCCGAGATATTTTCGCAAGGCTTCGAGATCGCAATCGACGGGCGAGCCTTTTTGAAAACATTGGTGTCACCGAAGCGAATCGTTACTTTGGCGGGCTCAATGCTCGGGTCAAAAGTCTTTCCCACGGCCATGATCACGCGGCCCCAATTGGGATCGCAGCCGTAGATGGCAGTCTTTACTAGCGGCGAATTGACCACCGATTTCGCGACGCGTTTCGCTTGGGCATTACTCTGGGCGCCAGTCACATCCACTGTAATCAGTTTCAGTGGCGCCTTCGCCGCTCCGTGCGAGTTCGCACGTCAGATACTCGCTCACTTTAAGGAGTCCCGCTTCGAATTCACGCGGGTTTACGGAGCCAGCCAGGCCATTCGCCATCAAGACAACCGTGTCACTCGTACTCGTATCGGTGTCGATGCTCATGGCGTTGAAGGTTCGGTCAACGACTCGTTTGAGCATCGGACGCAGCGACGCTGCGGGCAACTCTGCGTCCGTCATAAGGTACGCTAACATCGTTGCCATATTGGGCTCGATCATGCCGGCACCTTTGGCGATGCCGGCGATGATTGCCGACCCAACCTGACAAGAAAAGTATTTCGGATACTTGTCTGTGGTCATGATCGCTTCGGCGGCGAGCTTCAAATTGTTTGGCTTGAGCTCGCTTCGAATTCCCTTCAGGCCGGCGCGAATCTTATCCATCGGCAGCGGTCGGCCGATCACGCCGGTGGAAAATGGCAAGGACGTCGTAGGAACTAATGCCCAGCTCCTCGCCAACGAGTCGGCAGGTCTCAATTGCGTTATCGAGACCCTGCTTTCCCATGGCCACGTTGGCGTTCTTGCTATTGATCACCAGCGCCTGCACGTAGCCGTTGGCGACATGCTTTCGTCCGATGATGACCGGCGCGCCAGGGAAAGCGATTTCTGGTGAACATCGCCGCCGCACGTGGCGCGCACGGTCGAATAGATGAACGGCGAGATCGAGGGTGTTGTCTTTGATGCCGACGTTTTTGGCTAGAGATAGAAAGCCTTGAGGGTGATGAAATTCAGCTGGTGGCGTGTGCTGCATTCTCCTTGTTGCTCCCAAACGAATGATTTGTTCCTCGGATATTAGCACACGGGATCGCTCGTTCCGAATACTGTGTAGAGTCAGAAGATCTTGTCGAAAGGTGAATCAAAAAGGGCGAATTATTGACGGATGCGCTTGCCGGATGAGGTGAGCCGTACATATTACTCGAAACCGCTGCACGGTGATGACCAGCATCATGGTCGTTGCTTAATGTCACCGTTATGTCTGCACAGTCGTCCGAGTCCCAAGAAATTGCCGAGCTTCAGATGGATTTCGCAAGCTCTACGTATACCAGCTGAGGAGACGTTCTCGTATCAAACAGCTGGCGATACTGCTTTGCGACGCCGATGAAAGGTGGTAAGAACCCACCACAGGATCGACTCGCGGCTGAAGAAAGCCATGCGCAGCGATTCACGGTTGCCCGAGAAAAGTTCTTCTTGCGTCAGCACGCGCCGCACTGTGCGCGTGAGCGCGCGCCACAGTACCAGCGGAAAGCCATAGTTGAGCCAGATCACAGTTGTGGCTCGTGACCAAACGAGATCACGAACAACGCCGTAGTTGCCGTCGGTAACCCAGCATGATCTTGTCGCGAGGGCCTGAGCTATGAGCGCGCGAAATTCGTCGGACGCCCTCGGGAGTCCAGTTCGGCTGCCAATAGAGTGCGTCCAGTCTCAACATGAGGAAAACTCAACACGCGGGCGAGAGATCGGGCGAAGGTGGTCTTGCCAACGCAACTGGTACCAATCACGATCGACACGCGTCATCTCGCTCTTCATACTACCCACCAGTTTGCATGCGTAAGACGCTAGTCGGTTTAGTCACGCAGGCGATTGCTTGCGTAGCTGAGTTAAACTCCCCAGGCTTTCCATCCTGGAGGAAGACTTTTTCCCATCAGTCTCGCGTAGAGGATCCACTGTCCGTGATGAAGGGTCTCGTGAGCAAGCATACGCATCAAGTGCTGAAAGATAGACGGTCATTCCACTTTCCCACTCGATGGTCGCATTCCAATCGACTCGCTCCACAGCCTGCACCAATTCGCGGTCTAGAGCTCGTAGATAGGCTCTCAAAGCATTTTTGGAACAACCGCCTCGATAACGTTTATTTTGGTAGTCGAACCTGATCTTTCGACTATTTAAAGCCTCCTGGAAACACTCCTGAAGACGGCCCACGTGGCGAAATTGCTTCCAGAATGGGCCGACATCTGGGTTGGGAGTCTCGGCTAACTCAGCGTCAGTGAGCGAGTCCAACAACTCTAGGGTCAGCCCGCGCGTGAACTTCCATTCGCTTTTGAATAGATCCAGATCGGTCATTGCCGAAGTGCCCCGATCACCTTGTCACGCATCAGGGTCCTACCAACTGGAGTACTTCCTTTAGTGAATCGATACTGGGACCCTGCCATTCTCTAGCTTCTTGATGCAATTCACCACGATTTTTTGCGAGGACGTTCGAATCAATACTGGATGCAGACCGACACTGGCAGCCGCCTTTAGTTCATGATCTTCGCCATCAGCAATGTAAAGGCAAGATGCAGGCATGGCGTCGAGGCGCTCGCAGGCGAGATCATAAATGCGAGCGTCCGGTTTCTTGAGGCGTTCTCGGCTGGAGAAAATTGTTGTATCAAATAAATCAGCAAAAGCTGTTTCCTGCCAGAGAATAGGAATTTCGATCGAACAATTGCTGAGGAGGCCGATTTTATAACCCTTATTCTTTAGTTCACTGACTGTACTGATGGCATCCGGTCTGGGCCGCAGCGCCTGTCGTATGTATTTCATTCGGATCTCAACTGCTTTCTCAAGCTGTTCGGCTGTGGGGCTTACTTTGCATGGTATCACAAACGTATTTTATATTAGCTTCCACAGTTTCAAAGGCACCGATAATTCGCATTTTCGCCGTCTGACCCCACAAAGCAATAAATTGTTCATAAGGCACGGCAAGAGCCGCGGCCATTTCGTGATGCATTTGGCCTACCGAGGAGCCAAAGTCATCAACCAATGTCCCAAATAAATCGAAGATGACCGCGTTAAATTTCATGCCTGCCGGCCCTGTTGAAATGGCTTGCTCGTCAAGAATCTCTATTTCGCACCGACTTTGATCTTTGGCCCCTTCGGCGTGTCCTCTCGATTTCGTACCCAGCCTGTCTCACTCCTGCTGCGCAGGCACATCTGCATCCTTCCACCGTTTTGCGATGCGCGCTGCTTTTGACGCTCGTCGACGAGCGCCATGATTTCCGTCGGTACGACTTCCTCTGCTGGTTGCCACTCTGCTAATCGCAATCCCAACACTCGGTCAAACTGTAATAGTGTGGCCTTCTTGGTTGCAGGAGACAAATCGTCTTTGACCAACTCCCATACCACTGCCAGTGCGCGCGGCATGTTCAAGTCTTCGTTGATTTGCTCTTTGAACCTATTGATATACGTCAGGTCAGCTCTCACCGGGCTGTCCCCAATCATGCGCGGTGCGCGTAAGCGCTGCAATGCAGTGGCGGCTGCACCGAGCGCCTCCCAGGTGAAGCTCAGCTTTGCCCGATAATGAGCGCCCATGCAGAAATAGCGGTATGCCAACGGATCGTATCCCTGATCGATCAAGGTCTGCGTGCGCAAAAAATCGCCGGCCGATTTCGCCATCTTCGCCTGCTCGAAAAGCAAAAAATGACCATGCATCCAAAAGTTGGCGAGACGCGTTCCGTGGCAGGCCTCAGTCTGCGCGATTTCATTCGTGTGATGAACCGGAACGTGATCCTCGCCGCCGCAATGAATGTCAAAAAAGTACCCAGGTACTTGGCCGACATGGCGGAACATTCGATGTGCCATCCGGGAAAACCGACACCCCATGGGCTATCCCACTCCATCTGGCGCTTTTGATCGGGCGGGCTGAACTTCCACAGAGCAAAGTCTGTCGGGTTGCGCTTTTCGCCCTTGTCAACGCGCGCTCCGGCCTGCAAGCCGCTGGTATCCAGCCGAGCGAGGTGCCCATAGTCGGCCAGGTGGGAAGTGTCAAAATAGATCCCGTCGGATGTGCGGTAGGTGAAGCCCTTTGCCTCGATGCAGCGGATCATTTCGATCTGCTCTGGAATGTTATCGGTAGCCTTGCACCAAATCGTCGGTTCAAGAATGTTCAGACGGTTCAGATCTTGCTTGAACTCCTGGGTGTAATAGTCAGCAATTTCCCAGGCCGATTTTCCCGCGCGACGAGCGCCCAACTCCATTTTATCTTCGCCGGTATCCGCGTCCGATACCAAGTGGCCCACATCGGTAATGTTCATTACGTGCCTGACTTTGTAGCCGTTGAATTCGAGCACCCGACGGAGGATATCTTCAAAAATATACGTGCGCAGATTGCCGATATGTGCGTAATCGTACACGGTCGGACCGCAGGCATACATGGCGGACACCAGCAGGATCCAGCGGTTCAAAATCACGCAGGCTGCGTGTGTAAGTGTCAAATAATCGCAGGGTCATAGCGCTAATAGGTCGTATCGTGCCGAGTGGCGGAGCTTCTTTTATTGAGTTGCGACGATGGAAACCGCGAATATGCGGTCGCTCCAGTGAGTTTGGAAGAGCACGTATCGGTTGGCTTGTGCTCGTCCCTGCAGAGCGATTGAACGCCCTCGCTGTCTCGCTCCGCGTAATATAGCGCACTACGCGGCTTTTCTCGCGGCTTGCTCCAGTAGTTCATGGATGAATGTTTGGTACGGTTTTTTGCTTGGCTGCGAGCGCTCGAAGACGCTGCAATAGAAACGGATCGATTCTGATTGCAATTAACTGGCGCGCTGGCCGTCCTGTTTTTGGTCGTCCCACCCTGACGGGCTCGTCGAAGCTCCTCGTCCGTGGATTGTGGAATATCGGAAAAATCAATCTGGTTGTCGGGAATAGGTCTTGCGTTCTTTCCGGCTCGCGTGCCTTGCGCTGATAATCCGGATTGTCTCTTTGCCATCTTTCAACCTCCTTACTGCATAAACCACAATTAAAATTCTTCGACCAATGGACCGTCCAAGCCTCTTGTATCTTGGTTCTCGTGTGGAGTGCTTTAGGTCTTCCCAATCCAACCCCTCTGCGTCTGAAAATACCGTGGCCGCTTCCTCGAAGGATACTCCGTGTTTCTCTAAATTGGCTGCGGCCTTTTACAATGTCCCACGAGAACATGCTCTAATTAATGTATATACCCCAATTGTTAGATAAGGCCAAGTGGCCGATGGCCGAAGGGACACAATAGGGTGTGCCTCCGCAATGCCTTTACTCAAAGATTCTTTTCAGGGTGATGCTCAAGCGCGGAGATTTCGAAGCTTATTCTTGAAGGTTCTCGATTTTCACCGGCTCTACGGCATCGGCCAATTCGAAGCCAAAGACTTTGGAGTAGAAGTAAAGCTCCGCCTCAAGCACCCGCTTGATATTCTCGGCCTTTCGGAAACCGTGCTGTTCGCCTTCGAAAGTGAGATAAGCGACCGGTAGCTTCTTGGCGCGCACCGCCTCAAACATCTTCTCCGCTTGATTGGGCGGAACAACTTTGTCCTCCAACCCTTGGAAGAGAATCATCGGACAAGACAGGCGGTCGGTGAAGTGAATCGGCGATCGCTCCATGTAAAGATCCCGCCGTTCCGGATAAGGACCGATCAAGCCGTCGAGATAGCGCGACTCGAATTCTGTGGGTGTCTCGTGCTGGCGCTTCCAAATCGCTGATCCCATAGTGGCTGGCGCCGGCTTTGAAGAGCGTCACGGAAGGTGAGCGCGCAGAGCGTGGTATAGCCCCCGGCGCTGCCGCCTCTGATGGCAAGGCGGTTGCCGTCAACTTCTCCGGTCGCCACAAGATACCGCGCGCCATTGACGCAGTCATCGACATCGACAATCCCCCACTGGCCCTTGAGCCGTTCTCTGTATGCACGGCCGTAGCCCGAGCTGCCGCCGTAATTTACGTCGAGCACGGCGATCCCGCGGCTAGTCCAGTATTGGATTGAATACTTCAGCGATGCGGAACTCGACGAGGTCGGCCCGCCGTGGCTCATAACCACCAGAGGCGGTTTTCGTTCGCCGTCGCCGTGTAATCCTGATTCCTCGGCGGATAAAAATAGCCATGCGAGGTAAGCCCGCCCTCGGTGGGAAATTCAATGGCTCGGGGACTGGTTAGGTATCCGGCGTCGACAACTGTTTCTCTTGATCTGCGTAACACCTCCAGTTCTCTCGTAGCCAGATTCAATGAGGCGATTGACGTAGGCTCAGTCGAAGACGCGCCGATGAAAACGACGCGGTCACCAGCGGCATGGACTTGAGAGATCGCGGTGAAGGGAAGTTCGATGTCATCGAGCGCTCTGGTCAAGGTATCCAGTGTAGCCAGGGAATCACGACCCTTCTTGGTGTAGCTGCAGACGATCCGTCTTTCGGATGCGAATCCATAAAGGGCGGAGGCGAAAACCCACTGAGGCTGGCCGAACTCGGCATCCATTGGACATAGGGGTTCGACTTTTCCATCTCGCCACCGGTAAATGTTCCACCAACCCGAGCGGTCAGAAACAAAGTAGAGGGTGCCGTCCGGTGACCACTCAGGCTGGAAGATGGACTCATTGATACTTCCGGCGACCCGTACCGCTTCGTCTATCGACCCGTCTTCGTTTAATTTGCCCACCCAGAGCTCCGCCCCATCCCACGGCATGTTGGGATGGTTCCATGTCAGCCAAGTCAGCTGCAAGCCGTCCGGACTGAGGCGTGGCGACGCGTAAAAATTATTTCCTGAGACCAGTATCTTTCCTGCGCTTTCTGTCTTGACGTCGATGCTCACCACGGTATTGATCGCTTCGCCGTAACCGGTATGGTCCTCGCGCACGCAGAAAAAAGATTTCTCCGGCGGTCGATCACCCCATCGGCGTAGCGTATGTCTGCAGCCGGGGTCAAAGGCTTGGGTTCCGAGCCTGGTCGTTGGACATAGAGACGCTGGTCGGTAAAATTCGAGGAAGATAATCAGTGCCGTTCGAAACCGCATAGTCGCCGCCGCCGTATTCGTGCACCCGGGTGCGAGCGTTGAAGCCGGCCGGCGTTATGTCCGTCCCCCGTCCATCCGGCGAACGGCACACAATGACCTTTCTGCCGCCCTCTTGAGATCGCCGCTCCACCCAATAGACATCGACGCCGTCGACTCTCACCTGTTCAAGTCCAACTTCGCCCGCTGCGACAACGTCGGCCGTAATCGGCGACTTCCAGGATCCGTACGGGGCTACAATTAAAGGTGCCATGAGCCGTTTCAGAGTTCCTTTCTAAACACCGGTCGTTTCTTGCTTAGCCAAGGTCGCCTGCACCTTGAATTGTCCTTCCGGGATGGGCTCTTCCGTCATTACGGCGGAGGGGGCATTGGTCACCGATAGCAGATCGCCCAAGACGGAGCGGATCGCGCTCAGCGTTTTTGCCGAGCCGGTGATCTCTAGGTCACGCAACGGAGTTTTCACGCTCACTTTGGCTTCGCTTTTTATTCTACGCACTTCGAAGAGCACTTTCACTGCTGCCCCATATGGATTTTCTTCTTCTGGCAAGGCCACCTCAGCAAGTTCCTCTAGTGTCGGCCATGAGGCAGTGTGAATCGACCGTTCCCCGCCATGCGAGGAGTGGCAAACAGCCAACTCCACACTTCTTCCGTAATGAAGGGTATGTAGGGCGCAAACAAACGCAATTGCACCGACAAAGCAATCTTCAGGGTCGCCAAGGCCGAACGTTTGCCCGGTGTCGATTCAGCGCTATAGGCGCGAACCTTGACGAGTTCAAGGTAGTTGTCACATAGGTCGGACCAGAAAAATCCTCAATGACTTGAAGCGCGCCGGCGAATTCGAAAGTATCGAATTCCTTCCCGGCTTTGCGCACGGTCTCTCGCAGGCGCGCGACAAAGCTCTGATCGAGGGGCTCGGTGATATGTCTGTCGGACCCAGCGCAGCAAGATCTTGGCCCAAGAGATGCCCAGCAACGAACTTGGCAGCATTGAAGAGTTTGATCCCCAAGCGTTTCCCATTGCCGAAGACGGCTTCGTCATACGCAGTGTCCACTCCAAGCCGGGCGCGAGCGGCCCAGTAGCGCACTGCATCGCTGGAATATTGCTCCAATAGATGGTTGGGCGTGATGACGTTGC
>ERZ1370068.223-contig-1020_pt1 | contig 18087 bp, 31 predicted proteins | sample MGYA00561227_ERZ1370068 | MGnify/ENA primary metagenome ERZ1370068 (study PRJEB38410, sample SAMEA6850437) | metagenome | study: Metagenomic assessment of the ecological functions of the soil: analysis of the soil microbiota associated with the...
GTCCAGCGGCTTTGGACAACCAAGTGAGTGCCGGCTCGCTCATCGGCTGTGCGGCACCGCTCCTCTGCTCTGAGCGTCTTCATCGTTCGTATCTGGTAACTGCCTGGCCGTGCTACACTGCACGCCCCATGTTCGACGTCATTCTGTATCAACCGGAAATTCCGCCGAACACCGGCAACATCATCCGGCTCTGCGCCAATGCTCGGCGCCATGCTGCATCTCGTAAAGCCGCTGGGATTTTCTCGCTGGAGGACAAGCAATTGGTGCGCGCCGGATTGGACTATCACGAATTCGCCACGATCACCGGTCTCACGACAAGTTGGGCCGATTGCGCTGATACGCGTGAAGGATCGCCGCCTGTTTGCCGTATCCACCAAAGGCACCCAACGATACGACTTGGTCGACTACGCCGCCGGCGATGCCTTTGTGTTTGGTCCGGAAAGCCGTGGGCTGCCGGCTGAGAGTTCTGGGGGCGGTTGCCGAGCAACAGCGTATCCGCAGTCCCCATGGTGCCCTGGAAACCGGAGCCTCAATCTTTCTAACATCCGTGGCGGTGGTGATCTACGAAGCGTGGCCGGCAGAATGGTTTTGGACGGAACCGGAGGGTTCAGCTGAATGTCTGAATCAGCCTACGTTTCACGAAATGCGGCCTTCCATCCGGCCGGCAGCTGCTCTACGACATCGTCCTCTGTGATGGCAGCGGCCGAGTCCCTGTTGCTCGGCAAAGTGGTAGGCATAGTGCAGGGCTGCGAGATTGGCGACTCGTTCTTCTGCTTCTTCCCGACTATCCGAATAAATGATCTTGATCCCAATATCGCGCCGTCAGGTGCATCCAAGAAATCCATCATGCCGTTCTTGTGATATTGGCCGAGCCGCCCGCCGCCTTTGCTGGACTGAAGCGTTCCTTCGATGACGAGAAACCGGTGCGGGTAGTCCATGAGCAGCTCGAGCTCTTGGAGAAAGGGCGAGGCGGTTGTCTGGAGGGATTCGAGAAGATCGTATTGAATTCTTCCACGCGCCGGCGTTCGACACAGAAAATCTCAGGCGCTTCTGCAATGGCATAGTCGCCCGCCGGCAACGTCTGCCGAATAGTTCCGGCGATGCGGACGAGACGCTCAAACTCGTAGGGGAGATGCTCATGACTGTCGACGAGCATCGTAATGGCCGGCACCATGGTCTTGGGCCGGCCTTGCCGGGAGAGCATGATGAGCGACTGGGGCCCACGAGGGCCTTGGCGGGATGGTGTGGTCTGTTGAGCGCGTGGCGGAGTGGAGGCGTACGACTCAGACGATGGGCCTGATGCAGGGGAGGGGCGTGGAGGCGGCCTGTGGGAGGTCGATGGCTGTGTCGTGGCATCGTAGCGTGCGCGTGCGACGGGGTCGCTGAGGGTTTGATAGGCCTGGTTGATCAGTTGTGTCCGGGCTTCCGCTTTCCGGTGCAATGTCGGTGAATGATGGAAGCGATCCGGATGCCAGACCTGGATTTGTTCATGCCAGGCTTGTTTGATGTCATCTTCCGTTGCGGTGGGTAAGAGTTCGAGCAGCGTATAGTAGTTGATCGTTCTTTCGTCTCGCATCGGGCTCTCCCTGTATACGCGACGGAGTGTAGCGGAGTCTCAGGGGGAGATCTGGCAGGCTGCGGGAAGAAATGCAGTCGGCGCAAGGTATGTTCAACCGGCCTGTCCGCAACGCCGCCATGACGCGTGTGGTCGTTCTGCATGGAGGCCTTACCGCGGACCGGTCGCAGTCAGCGGTCTGCGCTCGTCTTGCTCTGTTCAAGAATAGTCTGGTAGGGTCAACGGTCGGTATTGCCACGAGGCTCAACCCCTGAAGGGAGGAAGACTACTATGGGAGAGGTCGATACAGCCCCGGAAGTTGCCGCCAAAGTCATCGAAGATCTCACGGCATTGGAGGTGGATCCGGACAAATGCGAGCGTCTCTATAAGGCTGCGCTGGTTCAGTCCAATTCAGGCGTCACGTATCGCATGTTGGCCAAGGTGCTCACGCACTGGCAAGGTGGATCTCGTCCACTACGGTTGTGACTTGGATGCGGATGGCAAACCGACGACGAAGTGGAAGATCAGGCGCATCCTTGAGCAAGCTCCCGAACGGTTTGACAAAGAGCTTGAAGCCATCAAGAAGGGTGTGACGGACGATGGTGAGGTCGTGCAGGGCGCATGGGTGCACGATATGACCGGCCTTCCGGACGTGGCGGCACAGGGTAAGAGTCTGGACGAGTGGTCGCGGAACATGACCGCAGAGGTTCGGAAGAAGCCGAGCTAACAAACGCCAGGCTCCTCGTTGCGTATCACTCAAAAGCTCATGGCTCGGGATCGTGATGCTGATGGCGACGAGTTGGGTGATGTCGGCGTCGCGGCGCTGATGACAACCGTCAATCGGCGGTGCGCGTCCCGAAGCGACCGCTCCACCTCCTCCGGTGTCGTTCCCCGTGCCAGGAGAAACCCCAGGTAGCGCGTCCCCTCAGGAAGCGGGACTAGTTCATCGCCTAGGCTCCGCCGTGATCGTCAGTTCTTCAATCCCAGGCTACCGCCTTGGCTTCAGCCTGCCCTCGCACTTCACGACAGCCTGCCGCCGTATGGAATAGGAAGCATCATCACTCCCGCCGCCTGCTCTTGCCTGGTGAGGGGAGGAATCGGCATCCGCAGTGCGTGACGGAGGATCAGTTCTTCGAGCGACATGCCGGAGGCGAAGTCCAGAGTTCTGGAACAGTGGCCACCGATCGATCGTGCCGCCAACTCAATGACCCACACTCCGTGCTCATTCACGCGGAATTCCCATGCACCGGTCCTTCCCGTAGTCCGAGCGCCTGGGCCGTTCGATCTGCACAGGCGATGATGTCCTGCTGCACATCGGAAGGGAGGCGGGACGGGGTCACGTAGATCGTCTCTTCAAAGAAGGGGCCGTTGAGCGGATCAGGCTTATCGAACATCGCCAGAGGCTGAAGCGCTCCCTGTGTGAGCAAACCCTCCAATGCGACTTCGATCCCCGGCACAAAATCCTCGACGAGGATCCAACGGGCCTGCTCGTCTCGTGCCACCAGACCCAAATTGGTGAGGAGTGCGCCCACCCGACGGAATGCACCCATAAACTCTTCTTCGTCATTGGCGCGAATCACCCCACAGCTGGCGGAGAGGATCAGCGGCTTCACGACGCAGGGATAGACGACTTGTTTCGCGAACTCTCTTGGATCACCGTCGAGGGGAACACCCTATGGCGAGGTACGGGAATGCCCTGTCCGGACAGTAACTCGCGCATCTGGCGTTTGTTTCTGGCGGCGGTGACGGACGCGACAGAGTTGTGGGGCAACCCCACTGCCTCCGCCACGGCGGCGGCAGCGACGGCGGTCACATCGTCGACTCCAATTACCGCATCGATCGGGTGATCTCGGGCGAATTCGACTGCAGTCTCGCGCGGCAGCCTGTGGATGTCGAACATCGAGCAACAAGACATCGCCCGACGGGACAGGAAGGCCTTCGGGAGCCCACTCCATCCCAATTGTCACAGATACATGCACCAGGCGGGCCGCCTCGATGAACGCTTCCGCTCGATAGGTCGTGGTCGGTAAGAGCAGGAGGAGGCGCGGCATGTCGGTCTCTTGGAGTGTTAAGAAGGAGTCCCCGCGCGTGCTCGATGAAACTTTTCCAACTGACGATTGGCTTCGGTGATGATTGCCAGCTTCCGGACCACGTCGGCCACCTTTGCACCGGGAATGGCGTAATAGCCTTCATCATCCCCGAGCCCGGTATAGACGCGGTTTCCAATACAGCCAAAACTGGTGGCCGTGTGTCCCGATTGCAGTGATTCCGGCAGCACGGCGCAGGTCGGTCGTCCCATCGTCGCGCCACCGCCGGCAATACCCGCTGCCTGTGCCGCCTCCGCCAGCAACATCAGCTGCTTGACGGTGCCGCGGACCAGCACCACGTCCGGGGTGAAGGTGGCCTGCGTGAGTGGCGCATAGACGGCTACGTGAAAGGTCTCCTGTCGACGCGGGATCATCGGAATTTCTGCCATCGTGAGGTACTGCATCCCAACCATGGTCTGCACCAGACCGTTTAGTTCCGTCGCGACCTGTGGTGGCAGATCCACACCGTGGGTATGGGCCCCGACCGGACAGGTATAGTGATCCGATGCCTCCGTATAGAAGACCTGACCCTCAGCTGCCAGCTTCCAATAGCCGCATCCTGCCGGTGCTAGGGGCGGTGACTCGCAGAATGCCCGCAGGGGCCGTGTCCTCGAAACGCGATCGCCACTGCCGGTACCTTCAACCCCAACAGTTCCTGGATCTGCGTGCCTTGTGTCATGAGTTCAGCTTCCATTTCTGGTCCCCCTTCAACTGTATGTAACTCCACCCATGCTGGATTTCCCATGCTCCTTCGTTTGTAGCGGTCTGAACTGCTGGGTCGTCGGCTCAGCGCAGCAGAACCATGATTCTGTCAAACGAGGCGGCTTCGGACGATCAGGCCTGCTCACCCTTGTCCGAGTCGAGGACTCGGCGTGACGGCCGGCTATCTCATCGGTAATCGCTCGAATGCGATCGAAGGTCACCATCGCATCTTCCTCTTCCTTGGCACTCGCTTCCACGATCGCACTCACTGCCTGATGCAGTCGATCCATCCGCTCATCCGGGTGCGTCCACTGATACTGAAAGCCGGCCTGATCCAGTGGACCGAGAAACCGCTGAATGTCAGACTTGGCGAGCAGAGCCGACCCGGGTGGAACTAAGAGACGAATGCTCAATTGTACTGGATCGGTCGCGTCGATGAGATCGTGCGCCTCCACCATGTCTAACATCCGTTCGTATTCGTCCAGGCTGGTCCAGGGCGTGAAGGCGACGAGCGATGGGCGAAGCGCGATGCCGGCCTCGCGCAGAATGCCGAGCGCCGCAATGATATCAGCTTCTGTATGCCCCTTGTGTAACCGTTCCAGGACATGGTCGCTGAACGATTCCACTGCGGAGATGACGAACAGGCACCCCTGTGCAGCATCAGGTCTGGCATCAGAGAGCGGCGCTTCAAGAGGTGCTCGATCTTCGCCGTGAAATCAAAAGTCAAATCCGGAAACTCCTTGTGCATCGCGCGAACGATGCTCATGGAGTGCCCCGGCCCATTCAAAAATCCGGATCTCCAAACGTGATGTGCGTCGCGCCTGCATGCACCTGACGCCGAATGTCCTCGAGGACGACGGCTTCCGGGACGAGGAAGAGGCGCCCGTCATAGACCGGCACGATCGGGCAATGGAGACAGTGATGCAGGCAACCACGACTGGCCTCGACGTACCCGACCAACCGTTCCGTGCCGTTCTGTTCGAGCCGAGCATATTGGTCCAACATCGGTAATCCGGCGCGACTTGGGACTGGATGGGGGATCGTCGAGGCGGTGGATGCATAGACACGCTGCAACGAAGGACCGACCACCCGGTTTCGAGAACTGACTCCTTCGAGGAGGCTGATCGCCTGACCCCGATCGAGCGCTTCGATGAGTGACCGCAGCGGGATCTCATACTCTCCGCCCACCACAGAATCGGCCAGCCGCTGGAGCAAATATTCAGCATTGATCGAGGCGTACAGTCCATAGAAACAGATGTGGCAGGCTGGGTTCAGCGCCCGGATCAGCTCGGCGACTCGCACCCCAAGCCGGAGCGCGGTGTGCATGGGTACCGAGATGCCGACAAATCGCGCAAGCCGGAGGGCCGATTCATCGATGTTCTCCACCGCGATATCGAGACCGACCGGCGCAAACCCGGCTTGCTCGAGAAATCCCATCGGCTGAGCGATGCCAAGAGGCTGGTGACCCAGCTCATAACATGAGACGAGCATGATCGCGCCTGGGTGTCTCAGCAACGACCGTTCTTCTATGGATTCGGCAACTTGTTCCATGCACACGGTGTCTCCAACTCAGTGAGGTCTCACTGTAACCCACCCCTGAGACTGGGCGCAATGTGCCTACGTGGGCGCGTGGGGCAAGGTCCCATGGCAGCCGTGCGTCGTAGCTCAGGACTGCCTCAAGGCCGCTTCCCGATCCGAAGATAAGAGCATGTAGCGTATAGCAGCGAGAAAAGATCTTATGGCCGGTAGCCGATAGTATGTGCAGAAAACAGGACTTTCTTTGTTCCTGCTATGTCACCATTCGTTATCAGTTCCTGCTTCCTGCAATCGGCCAAAGCCATCAGCTATATGCTCTTATTCTGTACCGCGTGCGCTCCTCGTCTCGGTTGTGTTCATTTCACATGCTGCAGCTCGGAGATCGTCGAAGTAGGTGACGGCATCGGATTTAGTCCATAGTCCGATCATCCCTGCGTGGAAGGTCTTGTCACAGAGATCGAAAACCTGCTTGTCGTCATAGAAGATGTTCACGCGACAGCCTTGATGGGTGACCCGCAGTGTGTGCCACGTGCCTCACGTCAATCGTCTGGTCGAAGTTTTCTAACATGTGTCGAACTCCGTTCACGACCCGATACACTCGAATATTTTGTTCCAACGGGTTAGCCCTTGCCAGGTAGTAGTTTCGATCATCCGTTGCCCTCCAAATCAGGCCACCACCCATGTCTGCCTGTCCCTGGATCGGCAGGAACGACACTTCAAGATTGAGATCAGAGGCGATGACTTCCTGAGCTCAGCAACACTTTGTAGGCATGTTCGGCTCCCTTGGCCATGAGCTGGGCGAGCACATATGCGGGGACTCTTGGCTCGATCAGTCGCGAGGATCTTGCCAATCGCCAGCAGGCCGTCCATCAAACAATGTTCCAATTGAGAATTCGCTGGGAAGGGTGCCCGGCTGCTCACGATCAAAGTCCCATAATGCGCAGAAGAGGCGGTCTCTGCCTGAGTCGACCATGGTTCCGAATGCCAGAGAAGCCGCGATTATGACACTGACGACAGATTATCGACCAGCGGATTCATTAGGAGCTACCGCCAGGTCACTTCGTCCCAACAGAGATGGACAAAAGTTTCAAATGGGCGGAAAGTTGTTCGTGCATTTTGCTCTTTAGACCGGACCCAGAGATCGATTTCCATTCCGGCCGGATCGGTTTCTCCCCAGGCAGCGTTCGCTTCGACGGGATAGCGGACCTCATGGGTCTTGGGATCGCGGGATCGTTCCATTACCATGAAATGGGCATCATAGTCCTTGTACAGAACCTGATCGTTCTTCAACATCGTCGGCCGTTCCCCATCCGGCCAAGGTAGAGCCAGGTTTTCGGATACAGCGGATCGCCGTTTCCGGAGTCACCATGTTCATAGATCCTGGTCGCAATGCCTCCATCCTGGAACGGTGCCTTCGCGGCAAACCGATCAAAGACGATCCGATACCGGTCGGCGCCCTCGACAAACTCAGCGATGACCTGGCCACTGTTCGTGAGTTCATTCACCTCGATGTCGATGGAGCCCTGCACTGATATCAGGTGTTTGCCGGCATAGTCGAGGTGGTCCCACGGTGCGCGATCGTTCACGCTTCCGATCAGAGTCGCGTTCTCTGACCTGAAAGGTGGAACTGTCCACTATAGTATGGATGCTCAGTGGCCTTGAAAATGCTGTGTTCCTTCGTCTCCTTTTGGGAGCGCCGAACTGTCCCGTAGCAGCAGCGGGCACACAGGATAAACAGAGTCACGAGCATAGGTTCGAAGCATCGCAGGCATGCAATGTCCATCCTGTAGGCTATCGTGACCTCCTTTAATAAAGTCTCTGAACCTCACTGTCTGCATCTGCTCCATACGGCGATGGAGAAATCGTTCAATGGAGCGAAGAGCGTTTTATCCAAACCTGCCAAGGCCGGCCACTGTGATCTGTACCATCGGGGGTTTGAAGATGCGAACGCTCTAGGATCGAGGACGTGTCAACTCGTCCTGTTCCGGCGTGACGGGGCATGAACTGTTGCTCCAGCAACAGTTCACTTGCTAGCAAGTAAACAATCGAGGCGTATCGTATGTGGATCACGGCTTGCCAGACAAGGGGCCGGGCATTTTTGAATACCTGCAGTTGTTTCGGGTGCACAAATGCTACATCGCCTTGTTGAAGATTCAGCTCTCGATAACGCTCCTTGGTGAGTTCGACCGCAATGGGCTGCGGCGAGTCTTTCAACACGAGCTCAGAGCCGGACTCGCGCTCCTGCGGTGATGACAAATCGTACAGTTGCTTCCAGCTGTGTCGTCGTGGTCCGGCTCCGGCTGAGTTCCAGGTCGTGGGGACGGACAAAGGTGACTTCGTGTTCGTCCGAAGAGTCTCCCCTCGAGTTGCCCGACCGCTCTCTTCGTGCACGGTCTCGGTCTTGAGAGATGCGGCCATGAAACATGTTGACATCGCCGAGGAACTGGTAGCACGAACGGTGTTGCCGGGTGTCTCGTAGACTTCGTCCGGCGTGCCGATCTGTTCAATACATCCTTGGTTCAACACTACGATACGGTCTGCCGCTTCCAAAGCTTCTTCCTGGTCATGCGTCACGAGGATACTCGTAATGTGCAATTCGTCATGGAGTCGCCGAAGCCAGCGTCTCAGTTCCTTTCGGACTTTGGTGTCCAGTGCGCCAAAGGGTTCATCGAGCAGGAGCATCTTCGGTTCCACGGCCAGCGCTCGGGCCAGGGCCACGCGTTGACGTTGCCCCCTCCGGAAGCTGGTTCGGATAACGGTCGGCCATCGCCTCGTAACTGTACCAATGAGAGCAAGTCATGGACCTTCTTCAGGATCTGGTCAGGAGAGGCCGCTGCGCATGGGGAAGCACGCTCAGCCCGAATGCGACATTCTCTGCGACGGTCATATGCCGGAACAACGCGTAATGCTGGAACACGAATCCCACGTGACGGTCGGTGATCCGCCGATCCGTTACCTCGTTGCCATGCAGGAGAATTCTTCCATGGTCGGGCCTCTCCAGTCCCGCCAAAATTCTGAGCAGGGTGGTCTTGCCGCAACCGGAGGGGCCGAGGAGCGCGACGAGTTCTCCGGTCTGTGCATGAAGGCTCACGTCATTCAGGACGGTGAACGTGCCGAATCGTTTGGTGACACGATCCGACCTGGATGCTCAAGATGGACTCCCTGGCTGCATGCTCCATGCAGGATCATGCGTCGATTGTGATGGAGCAGATTTCCGTTCAATCGACCGTTTTCTACAATGAGCGTCACAATGGCCAACAAGGTGAGGAGCGAGGCCACCGCGAACGCCCCGACGGCGTTATATTCGTTATACAGGATTTCGACATGCAGTCGGCATCGTATTGGTGAGCCCTCGAATATGGCCTGACACGACGGAGACCGCTCCGAATTCTCCCATCGCCCGCGCATTGCAGAGGATGACGCCATAGAGCAGGCTCCACTTGATATTCGGGAGGGTGACGCGGGTAAACGTCTGCCACCCCGACGCGCCCAACGTGAGCGCTGCCTCTTCTTCCTCTCGTCCCTGCGATTGCATCAGCGGGATGAGTTCGCGCGCGATAAACGGAGCGGTGACAAAGATGGTGGCGAGCACGATGCCCGGCAATGCAAAGATGATCTTGATGTCGTGCTCGACCAGCCAGGGGCCCGAGCCAGCCCTGAGGCCCCGAAGAGCAGCACGTAAATCAATCCCGAGATCACAGGGGACACGGCCAACGGGATGTCGATGATTGTGATGAGAAGCTGTTTGCCGACGAATTCGAATTTGGCGATGGCCCAGGCTGCGGCAATCCCGAACAGCCATGTTCAGATGGAACGGCCAGGGATGCAGCCAGGAAGGTCAGGCGAATCGGCACGCCAGGCATCCGGATCCAGAAACGAGGCGAAGTAGCGCCGCAAGTCCGTTCTTCAGCGCCTCGGTAAAGACGGCTGCGAGCGGATGACGAACAGGAAGAGCGTCAAATATCCGAGAGCCAGAGCAATGAGCGCCCAGCGAACCAAAGCGCGTTCGCTCGTCAATGAGGCTTTCCACTCTTCGTTTCTGATTCTGGCAGCGACGGCTGTCGACATCCTCTTCCCTTTCTAACGAGCGGTGTGGCGAGCGCTGCTCCACCATTGGACGAAATTGACTGATCAGGGCGAGCAGAAACGAGGCCACCAGCATGACGACTCCCAGCGCGGTGGCTCCGGCATAATCGTACTGTTCCAGCTTGGTCATGATCAACAGCGGAGTGATCTCCGATTTGAGCGGCATATTGCCTGGCGATGAAGATGACCGAACCGTATTCCCAACGGAGCGCGCGAATGCCATCGCCACGCCGGTCAGCAGGGCGGGCCACAGTTCAGGCATGATCACCGCCCTGAATGTTTGCCATCGATTGGCTCCCAGCGTGGTAGCGGCTTCCTCCACCTCCATGTCCAAATCTTGTAGTACCGGTTGCACGGTTCGTACTACGAACGGCAATCCAATGAAGGTGAGTGCAACCAGGACACCCAGGGGCGTAAAGGCAACTTTGAGACCCAGCGGTTCGAGATAGCGCCCGATCCATCCATTCGACGAATAGATGGCGGTCAAGGCAATTCCGGCGACGGCCGTCGGCAGGGCAAAGGGTAGATCCACGAGCGCGTCCACGATCGAACGCCCGGGAAAGCGGTATCGCACCAGGACCCAAGCCACCACCGATCCGAAGAAGCCGTTGATCAAGGCCCCAGGAATGAGGCGCCAAATGTCAGTTGGTAGGAGGCAAGTGCGCGCGGTTCCGTCACCGTGTGCGAGAATTGTTCCCCAGGTCAGACTGCTCGTCTTGATGAAGAGGCCGCTGAGGGGATCAATACGATGAGGCTGAAATAGAACAGCGCAAATCCAAGCGTCAGGCCGAATCCGGGTACGACGCTGGGCTGTTTCCATACCACAGGCATGAAGGATTCCTTTATCGGACCCGATCGCAGAGGGATTGAGGTGCTGACGGCCTACGGATTGTGCCTCATCGATTTACTTGGCGCCCTGCAAATAGATTTGATCGAAGCTGCCGCCATCGGCAAAGATGCGTCTTATGCGCTTTCTGCCAATTGCCAAAGAATTCCTGCAGAGTGAACAGTTCCACCGTCGGGAACGTCGCAGTGTACTTAGGCGGCGACTGATTGAAGCTGCGGGCGGTAGTAGTTTTTGCCGGCAATTTCCTGGCCTTCTTCAGAATAGAGATATTCAAGATAGGCTTGAGCGACTTGCCTGGTGCCTCGCTTGTCCACGACCTTGTCTACGAGGCTGACCGTCGGCTCCGCCAGGATGCTGAGCGGCGGCACGACGATATCAGAATTTGTCTTTGCCCGAGGCCTTTGGTGCTCAACAAGATCTCGTTTTCCCAGTTAATCAGGACGTCGCCGATGCCCCGTTCCACGAAAGTGGTCGTCGCGCCGCGGGCGCCTGAGTCGAGCACCGGCACGTTCTTAAAGAGGCGCCAGACAAAATCCTGTGCTTTGGCTTCATCGCCGCCTGACTGCTTCAGAGCATAGCCCCACGCGGCCAAGTAGTTCCAGCGGGCGACGCCCGGATGTCTTGGGGTTCGGGGTAATGACGGAGATCCCGGGCTTGACCAGATCGCTCCAATCCTTGATGCCCTTGGGATTGCCCTTGCGGACCAGAAACACGATCGTCGAGCTGTAGGGCGCGCTGTTGTTGGAAGACGACTCTGCCAGTTTGCGGGAAGCAGTCCGGCTTTCTCGGAGATGGCATCGATATCGTACGCCAGCGCCAATGTCACCACGTCAGCCTCCAGGCCGTCGATGACGGCGCGTGCCTGCTTGCTTGAGCCTCCGTGCGACTGCTCTGATGGTGACCGTCTGGCCGGTTTTGGCCAGCCAGTGTTTGGCGAATGCCGCATTGAATTCCTGGTAGAGCTCGCGTGGTCCGGATCGTAGGACACGTTCAGGAGTGAGACGGATTCTGCCGCCCTGGATAGACGAATTGAATCCCGAGATTCCTATCAGGAGTGCGGAGTGTGAGAACGAACTGCTTCAAAATCATGGGATGGTCCTTTCTATTCATTATGAAATTCTAGGATATCTGGCGTTTTATCTGGGCCACGGACTCCGATGTCCGATAGTCGCGAGTTGTACTATTGACGAACGCAATGCATGGCACTGGAACGCGTCCTCCGTCGCTACGGTCTCCTCAGCCTTTGGATAAAATCCTTCGGAAAAGCATCGGTCGAGTGTATGTGACGCCCGCGTTTCTGAAAAAAGACAGGAAGGTCGCGGCGGGCGGCTTCCGGTTCGAACTTTTCTTGCCAGGGAATGAGCTGATTCGATCCAGCGCCACGACCACGGCCTTCCCGTATGCTTTGGGAATGGACTTCGCCAGATCCCGGGTCTTACGTCCGCTCCAAGTGCTCGACGTATCCATACCCGTCGGCGGCGACCCGCTGTGTGATCGCATCAGCTGAATCGCCGCCGCAGACCGGGATAGTCACTTAGCGCTCCTCCTTTAGGGTGTGTGCGGTCATGGTTGCGGAGGGAGATTCTTCCCGTCGCGCTGCAGGTCCGGGCTGAACGGTCAACGCGGCAAGCGCACTCCTGATACCGAATCTGCAACTCTTCCCGCTGATCCGGGGCCCAGAAACGGGCCGATGAACTCGCCTTGGCCAGAAACTCCTCCGGCTCGAAAATCACGTCGTACGATGCCGAGGTCTCAGGAATGTTCGGCAGTTGCCGGTCGTACTTGCTGATGTCTGGACCTGGGCCGTGCCGGTCGTGCACGGCGCTGATTGTCAGGTACAGAATCGCGCCTCGGATGGAGATCCAGCCCGTGGTGGTTTCCTGATCCCCTGATCCGTGGCATGACTCAAGTGGAAGTACACACGTTCTGTCGGCTCAGCCAGCGCCAGCGCCATTGAAAGAGGCGACGCCAACAAGGCGATCTCTTCTTTCCGGAATGCCCTGGTTTGATCGGCTTGACCGAAAAGCAGGCGGTGAACGATGTTCCGCCGTTCCGAGGCGCGGACCCCTGAGCAAGGTGCCGACCTCCGTTGTCGTCAGGGTGGCGGGATGCGCATTGGATGTCGAGTCAGGATCCTGCTCCAACCGGACCATATTGAGCCCTGCCTCGTAGATCGTCCTCGCCGACGAGACAGGTTGGCTCGCGCAACCGGCAGCGATGGACATGCCGACGATGAGCAAGAGTGCGCACAGCGGCCATGCTGACCACTGCGTCAAATTGTTCTGGTAGCGGCTCATTATTATTGTCCCTCCTGTCGTTGGGCGATGCCGACTTGCTGGGTTATGCGATCGAACCCGTGCTCTTGCAAGAGGGCTTGTACCTGGGGTGTCGCCAAAAAATTGATGAAAGTCCCCCTGCGCCCGAGATGTTCTTGGCGGTCCAGACGGCGGCGACCCCATAGCGGATCGGGGTGTGCGAGGCCCTCTGGTGCCGTATCGAGAATACGGATCTTCCGATTCGCTATGGCGTCTGTCCGGTAGACGATGCCGATGTCGGCTCTCGCCCTTGGCGACCAGGTCCAGGAACGGCTCGCGAATGCTCGCCATATACAAATTGCAGCCTTCAGTTGGGAATCGAGCTTGCTGTACTTGAGAAACTGAGCCGCCACTTTTCCCACCGATGAGGTTTTCGGGTCGCCGATGGCGATATACCGGATCAGGGTTGTGCGAAGATCCTGAACCGAAGCGACCGGCGCCGGGAGCTCAGTGCCGGCGGATAAGGACCAACGAGGTGCCGGCATAGACACGTTTTGTGCCTTGAATGACGAGCCCTTTTCTTCTCGAGCTGGTCGATTTCTTCAACCAGCGAAGGCAGAAACACATCGACCGGTGCGCCTTCTTCGATTTGCTTAGCTGAGGGTTTGAGATGGCCCGTAGATGACTTCACGTTGATGTCCTTATTGTGTGCTTCAAAGAGAGGAAGTATTTGTCGAAATGCATCCCTCAGGCTGTTGGCGGCCGCGATGGTGAGGATCTCAGGTGCCGCCTGCACGGGCGGCGCTGATCCAGAAGGTCATTGCCAATACACCGAGGAACAGCAGACTTCTCAACAGTGCACTTCGGCGTGTCATAGAGTACCTCCTGGTCATCGTCATGAAGATCATCATATCGCCTAGAAATAGAACTGGTACTGCACATTGATCCGATTTTCAATGAGGTCTCGTCCGAATCCCGGCTGACTCTCGAACGGAAACCGGTCCGGCGCGCGCCCGCCGCTTCCCACTGTGAGGTTGGAGTAGTCGATGACGAGCCGATTGTTGTAGGTGCCGTCGAAACTATAGTTGATGGCGGCGCCGAACTCTTTGGTCAGGTCATGTTTCTGTTTTGTCGATGGATCCAAGACCCCATACCGGACTGCGAGCTCGAGCTTCCGGGGGATGATGTATTTGCCGACCTGGACGTACCAGCCCCAGGCCTGGCCGAGATCCACCGGGGGCCCTGGATAAAGGCTTTCGGGATCGTTGTGGAGGTCGAACGGAAGGGTTCCGTCATCTCTGTTCCGCACCCGTTGGTGCCGGTAGTACCCTTCTGCCTGGAGAGACCAGCCTTGGTACTTTGTGATGAAGTCCGTTTCATAGGTCTGGAAATCGTAGATGCCTCCCGCCAAGGAGTCGGCCGTTCTTAGCTTGGGCCACTGCCTGTCGGTACGAGCGATCGACGATGTCGGAGCGTGATTGAGCTCAGATAGTTTTGAGCCGGGTCGTACGCATACCCGAAGCCGATGGCCGATTGCAGTGTGCGGGAGTTCAGGATGTCGCCCTGCCCATACCCTGGATTTCCGGCTATTTTGTACAGCAACCGGGCCGTATACATCAGCTCGCCGCTCATGAAGCGGGTGTCAGTAGTTGTAGGTTCGAGTGGTTCCTGACGGCTGGTTGCCCGGTACTCCGGTCGGAGGCAGCACCCGTTGGCTAACGGATGTGCCGTCCCGAGCGAGATTCGGCCCGACCCACCCCAGATACCAAAGGCATAGTTGAATTTGTATTGATCCTCATCGCTCAGGATGTTGATCCCGATATCTCGACTGCTCTGAAGGTTGGAGGCGAACATATTCGCTGCACGATCATATTGTCCGCGAAAGTTGACGTGGCGACCGAACTGATCAAGGCACGATTGAACCAGACTTGTTGCTGTGGCCGACCTGGACCGTCGCCCATGGAATATGCCAGGAAGCGACACGTAGGCATCTTGAGTGCGGCTCTTCCGTTGCCGCCTTCTTGGTTAAATGGCGCCTGATCCATTTGCCAAGGACATGTTGTAGCGTAAGTCGGGATCGAAGGCGTATCCCAGAAATTGCAGGCGGGTGCGGGGAACCGTAATCTGACTCGAATCACTCTGGCGTCTAAAGGCTCGAAATTCGACCTGGCCACCTAGAATTTCTTCATTCCTCGAGTCTCCGACAGTCCCCCAGGCGTTATTAAAGGTACTGTAGCTGTAGCGCACCTGGGGTGAGCAGCCGCATCTTGAGCAGGAATTTCGAGCCGACGCGGATATTCAAGCCGTTGTTGACGTCGATATTGAAGTTCGGTTTCACGATCCGTTCCTTGGTCTCCAAGACCTTAAGCCCTTTGTCGTACTCATCTTGGGTAATGATTCCCTTGAGGAGTAGATACTGAGTCCGGGATCTTCACTTGGCACATACTCCCATCGGCGTCCTTCTTCTGAAGCTGCGGCCTCTTCGACGGCCTGTGCTTGTGGTGTCAGGCCTGCGAACAGCATGACGACTGCGAATGTGACAAAAACCAAACCGGAAATTCTCATGTCGCATCCTCCGTGACATGGGAACCTCCGGTGGTCCGGTCGAGTTCTCTATTTGATAATTAAAATTGTCGGTCTCAGGCCTCCAGTCATCTGACGGGCTGGTCGTTCTCCTTTAGCAATGACAACAGTTGTGACGCAGCTATCATCGTAACCTCAGCGCGTGGGCGTTGAACCTTCGCCGTTAAAGGCGTACCTTCTCCTTGCGCTCAATCTGCACGACCTTGGAATCGTGAACGATGATTTCAATCGATCCAAAGCGGATGCCTCTAAGTGCGAGTCGAGTCGCCTGCTCTGCGATTGTTTGTGAAGGTCTTGCCGATCTGATGGTTCTGTACTTCCCATGATGACGGTCCTGCTCTGCTCTCTTGCACGATCGGTCTGAATATCGCATGGTAATCTTCCTGCTCTTGTCCCACATCCAAAAGACGGACAAGATTCGGATAGGTGGAATTGGCGGCATTCTGGCCTGCAACGGTAAACAGACAGCCGACGGCGACCAGCCAGTTTTTGAGAAAAGTTCCATTGAAGCGCCGGCTCCACACCGATAATCGTAAAAGCCGTTTCTCTGTCCTGCGTTGATGTCGTGTCCGTCCGCCCGCCAGGTGAGCCCGTGCAAGGTGCTGACTTCGATGTTGTACCCGAACCCGGCCTTGTCATTGAGTATGTGCTCGAAAATCAAACGTCAATGGTGACTATCGCCGGTGGCAAATGTTCTTTCCGCCGGGTTTCTGCTCCGAGGCGCGGCGTGGGTATAAATTCACGGCTGCGCGCTGATGCATATGGGTTGGAGGATCTTTCGTCAGCGGTCGCGCGTCAACCCATATTCGCCAAATCTGGTAGTGAAGTCGTGAGGGCGAAAACCCGCCGGGTGGCTTCTCTGCATCGGCCCAGCGGCTGGTGGGTAGAACAACTTCCGCGTATAATGGGTAATGGAAGGCCGCCAGCTTTCAGGGTCTTGGATGATTGGCCAGTATTATTTCATGATGAGCGAGGTGTCGCCGGTCGAACTCGTGCTCTGCCCGTTTTGGGTGGCCCAGAACAGATTCATCGAAAATGCGGCACCTAATTCGATGTGATTGGTCAGTCCGTAGGAGGCATTGATGGAGGGCGACACCTGGTAAAGGAAATGGACCGGTCCGTTTTGCTGTCGGTCGCAAAGCTGAGGTGATTGCCGAAGCTGCTCTCTCCGATTGTGAAAGGAATTCTCGTATTGAGAGTTGCCCCTTCAGTTGCGTATCAACAGACTGGAGGAGAACAGGACCATAGGACAGAGATTCAGCTCTGGCGATACTTCTTGATCTCCTCATCTGTCCCGGGACAGTCAAAGCTGAGCAGGAATGGGAGGGGCCAGTTGGAGCACCACTTGAAGCAGGATAAGAATGAATAGCTGGTGACAGAAAAGAATCTCATTGTATTCATGTTATGTCTGCCGAGCAGTTATATATCTATATTCCGATCATGATTGTGAGTTATTAATATATTAAGTTAGTTCACTTTGTCAACAATTAATTCATAAATTCTAACCTCTACAATACTTGACTAATGTCATGAAAACTTGATATCTGACAAATCCACTATGGGTGAAAAAAACAAGGCCGAACCGTCCAGTAACATTGAGAACCACCTTCGTACGCTCCGCACCGCACAAGGTCTTTCCCAAAGCGATCTCGCGACCATCTCAGAATTACGGCAGGCTGTGAGTGCCATCGAGGCCCATCAATATCTTCCACAACTGCTGTTGCACTTCGTCTGGCGGGCTCTGGTGCCCGGGTGAAGATCTCTTCCGCCTTATCACGACCGGTGAGGGTGGTAGGTGAGTTGATCGCAGAGTCGGCCGCTGAGTCTCTGGCTCATCATGCGCGGTAAAGTTGTCACGTCGGAAATCGGCTCATCGTGGGGCCAGTGGCGCACCTCGGTGAAGTGCTGAATTATGTCCCAGCCGACAGCTTGATTACTGAGAGCAACAAGCGCTTCCTCACGAGGGCGACAAGACTTCCAGCCCATACGGGTGCAGCATTGAGAAGATCGTCGGTTGATCGAGCGAAATCGCGGTGGCCGGGTGCGATCCGCCATCTTCTCGCGGGCGAATATTTACGGCGCTACACGAACACTGCCACGGTGGTCGGATGGACGGCGATGGGAAGCGGCGCCGCGGTTGACGCGTTGAAGCGCGAGGGGAGAAGTGCATATTGCAGGCCTCCACATTGTCGATACTTAAGTCCGGCGAATCAGATCACCCTGCGTAAAAGGCGGCACCTTAAAGAGGATATGAGGTGAACCTCGTCACGTTCGCTCGCTGGGAAGAAGGCCTGCTTGTGCGCCTGGCAATCCAGAGCATTCGTGCGATTACCGATCTAGCACGTACCGACGTGCACCTCATCAATCGGGAAGCAGGTGCGGGCGCGCGGATCCTGCTCGACCAGAGGTTGTTCGCTGCAGGTGAGCAATACGTAA
>ERZ1370068.6941-contig-5890_pt1 | contig 18086 bp, 22 predicted proteins | sample MGYA00561227_ERZ1370068 | MGnify/ENA primary metagenome ERZ1370068 (study PRJEB38410, sample SAMEA6850437) | metagenome | study: Metagenomic assessment of the ecological functions of the soil: analysis of the soil microbiota associated with the...
GCGACTTTGGTTCGAAAGTGCCACGCGGGAGTTACCCTGAAATTCAATCGCAAAAAACTTCGTCTCGCTAATCACTTATCCACATAGCGAGTTCAAGCAGTTCGAAAAACGGTCCGGCGCATGCGCGATTGTAACGGTTTCATAAAATTTTTGCGAGTGCAGCGAAATTTGTCACGATGTTCGCTGGCGCGCGATTCTGCACGCTGTATCAAAAACTTGGTGCGAGGTTTCGCGGATTGCAGCGCTGCAACACATGCGAAGACTCATTCGGCGCAGGTCGAATCACGGATTGTCAGAAATTTCGCTTGGTGTACATCTAACGGTCGTTCGCGACGCCCACGGCTCTCCAGACCAGCGCGGTTTGAGACCCAAGGGCGGACGTGCAAATCGGCGGCGGTGTGCGCGTTAGCGACGCTTTCCAAGCGATGCTAGGTTGGTGACTCATAGCAATATGAGGACGGTTGTTCTGTGTCCAAATTTCTCAGGCGTGGCGCGCGTGTTTCGCGCGCTCCGAACAAGGGAGATACGGCACCTGCCGGCAACCGATAACGACTGGGAACGCGTGGCTCGCGAACGTGTTGATGACGAACAGACTGAGGTACGCGGCGGCGCAGCGCCGGGCATGTTTGATGTTCGGTAGCGGCAGACTGAATTTGAAAACACTTGCGACGTGATAACTCGCCGCGCGTAATCGCGGTGGGAGGGGAGGTAGTATGCTTTACGGAATCATCGCGGCATTCGACATGCTATTTCACAACGAGACCGTATCGGATACCCTCGAATAGCATGTTCCAGCCAGCCCTCTGCGCGAACTCCGGAAAGACCGTCGAGTACGCGCTGACCTCGCGGAGATCTTCTTCTCCAGCCGATGATCTGACCGACGGCGATTTCGCCGAACGGCTGATCCATGTCCGGAGCGGAGAGCCTCGCTTCGAGGTCGCGCCTTGGCAGGAACCCTGCACGGCGACTTTCGCATTGAACAGCACATTACTCTTTCAGAAAAGTTCTCAGGCAATGACAAATACGGAACAGGATCGCTGGTCGCGCGTGAAGGGACGGTTGCGGACGAGCGTCGGCGAGGACGTCTACACGAGCTGGTTTGCGCGCATGGACCTGGAAGGCGTGCAGGACGAAAGCGTCCATCTGTCGGTTCCGACCCGGTTCCTCAAGAGCTGGATCCAGGCGCATTACGCCGATCGCGTGCTCACCTGCTGGCAGGCCGAGATGCCGGAAGTGCACCGGATCGACCTCACCGTGCGCACGGCGATGCGATGCGCCGCGCCCGCCAGGGAAGTCGCCGCGCCGGCCGATCAGCGCCGCGTCGAGCGCGCCGATGGCCGTCCCGCGCCGGAATTGCGCGCGACCGCAACCGCGCCGGTGTCCGGCCAACCACGATGCGCTCGGCGGCTCGCCGCTCGATCCGCGCCTGACCTTTGCAAGCTTCGTGATCGGCCGCTCCAATACGCTGGCGCATGCGGCGGCGCGCCAGGTCGCCGAAGGACGGCGCGGCGATGCCGTGATGTTCAATCCGCTCTACATCCATGCCGGCGTCGGCCTCGGCAAAACCCATCTGCTGCAGGCGGTGACCTGGGCCGGCAATTCCGGCAGCGAGCGCAAGGTGCTCTATCTCACCGCCGAGAAGTTCATGTACGGCTTCGTCGCGGCGCTGAAGACGCAGACGGCGCTCGCGTTCAAGGAAGCGCTGCGCGGCATCGACGTGCTCGTCATCGACGACCTGCAGTTCCTGCAGGGCAAATCGACGCAGGCCGAGTTCTGCCACACGCTGAACGCGCTGATCGATGCCGGCCGCCAGGTGGTGATCGCGGCCGACCGTCCGCCGTCCGATCTCGAAAGCCTCGATGATCGCGTGCGCTCGCGGCTGGCCGGCGGCCTCGTCGTCGAGATGGGATCGCTCGGCGAAGAACTGCGGCTCGGCATCCTGAAATCGCGCGTTGCGGCGGCCCGCGCCCATCATGCGAGTTTCGACGTGCCGGAACCGGTGCTGGATTATCTGGCGCGCACCATCACCCATAATGGCCGCGACCTCGAAGGCGCCATCAACCGCCTGCTCGCCCACTCCAAGCTCAACGCCCAGCCGGTGACGCTGGAAATGGCCGAGCGCGAGGTGCGCGACCTGATCCGTCCGCAGGAACCGAAGCGGATCAAGATCGAGGACATCCAGCGGGTGGTGGCCCGGCAATACAATGTCAGCCGCTCCGGACCTGCTGTCCTCCCGGCGCACCGCCAATGTGGTTCGGCCGCGCCAGGTCGCGATGTATCTGGCCAAGACGCTGACGCTGCGCTCGCTGCCCGAAATCGGCCGCCGGTTCGGCGGACGCGACCACACCACGGTGCTGCACGCCGTGCGCAAGATCGAGGCACTGGTCGCCCGGGATACGGCGCTGTCCGGAAGAGGTCGAATCGCTGAAGCGGCAGTTGCAGGAATGAGATTCTGGTCGTCCCGGCGCCCTCGCGTTCACGCAGGCCGGGAGACGGCTGATTCTCGCCGCAAAACGTGGGGGAACGGCGCCTGCGCTCCCTTGCGCTGGCGGGCCTATCCGCGCCACCTTGCGGTCCCCCGAGGGTTTGATCAAATCCGATCCTGATCCGGCTTTTCGGGTTTCCAATGCCGCGGCGCGCCTTTCGGGCCGCCCGGCTTTTCCATCTCGGGGATCAGGCGGGTATTGCAATGAAGGTCACCGTCGAACGCGCGCAACTGCTGAAATCGCTGGGCCACGTCCATCGCGTGGTCGAGCGCCGCAACACCATCCCGATCCTCGGCAACGTGCTGATCCGCGCCGAAAACGCCAAGCTGTCGCTGAAGGCGACCGACCTCGACCTCGAGGTGACGGAGACGCTGGCGGCGGAAACCGGAACCGGCGGCTCGACCACCGTGCCGGCGCACATGTTCTACGACATCGTCCGCAAACTGCCCGACGGCGCGCAGATCGTGCTGGAGGCCGACGGCGACCGTTCGGTGCTGGCGATCCGCGCCGGCCGCTCGCGCTTCACGCTGCAGACGCTGCCCGAGAGCGACTTTCCCGATCTCGCCGCCGGCGACATGACGCATTCGTTCTCGCTCGCCGCCGCCGACGTCAAGCGCCTGATCGACCGCACGCAGTTTGCGATCTCGACCGAGGAGACCCGCTACTACCTCAACGGCATCTATCTGCACATCGGCCGGCAGCGCCAAGGCGGCGACGCTGCGCGGGGTGGCCACCGACGGCCATCGCCTGGCGCAGATCGATCTGGCGCTGCCCAAGGGCGCCACCGGCATGCCCGGCGTGATCGTGCCGCGCAAGACGGTCGGCGAGGTGCAGCGCCTGATCGAGGACAATGAAGCCGAAGTCTCGATCGAATTGTCGCAGGGCAAGATCCGCTTCACGCATCGGCAATGTGGTGCTGACCTCGAAAGCTGATCGACGGCACCTTCCCGGATTACGGCCGCGTCATTCCGCAGAACAACGACAAGGAACTGATCGTCGACAAGAAGGATTTCGAGGCCGCGGTCGACCGCGTCTCGACCATTTCCGAGCGAACGCGGCCGCGCGGTGAAGCTGGCGCTGTCCGCCGGCAAGCTGGTGCTGTCGGTGACCAATCCGGATTCCGGCAGCGCCACCGAAGAACTCGAAGTCGAATACGCCTCCGACGCGCTCGATATCGGCTTCAACTCGCGCTATCTGCTCGACATCGCCGCCCAGATCGAGGGCGAAGTCGCCGTGCTCAAGCTCGCCGACCCCGGCTCGCCGACGCTGGTGCAGGACAAGGACAACAAGGGCGCGCTCTACGTGCTGATGCCGATGCGGGTGTGACGACTCACGAACAACGCTCGATCTTCCTCTCCCTTGTGGGAGAGGGTGGCGCCTACGAAGTGCAGCGCGTCATCGCGATGGCGCGGTATCAGTCCGCAGCGTCAATGTAGTCAGCAGCGCGGACGATGGATCACCGGCTGCGCGGACGATGACGACGAAGTTGCGCAGGCGACACTGACGACCCGGCAATGACAGCTCATATGACCCCTTCCCGCATCCACCGCCTGGCGCTGACGCACTTCCGCAATTATCGCGCGGCGAGCCGTGCAGGCGCGCGGCGATGTCGTGGTGCTGGTGGGGCCGAACGGCGCCGGCAAGACCAATTGCCTCGAGGCGATCTCGTTTCTGTCGCCGGGACGCGGGCTTGCGGCGCGCGACGCTGGAGGATGTCGCCGACAATCAGGGCGACGGCTCCTGGGCGGTGTCCGCCGAGGTCGAGGGCGCGCTGGGGCTTGCCACGCTCGGCACCGGCATCGATGCGCCCGGCAGCGGAAGCGGCCGCAACCAGCCGGCGCTGCCGGATCGACCGCGAGCCGGTGAGTTCGGCGACCGCGTTCGGCGATCATCTGCGCATGGTGTGGCTGACGCCGGCGATGGACGGGCTGTTCCTCGGCGCTGCCTCCGAGCGGCGGCGCTTCTTCGACCGGCTGGTGCTGGCGATCGACAGCGAGCATTCCAGCCGCGTGTCGGCGCTGGAGCGCTCGCTGCGCTCGCGCAACCGGCTGCTCGAGGTGCGCAATTACGACGACCATTGGTGCGACGCGATCGAGCGCGAGACCGCCGAGCTCGCGGTCGCGGTCGCGGCCACCCGCGGCCAGACCGTGACGAAGCTCGCGGCGATGCTGCGCGAGCGCGGCGCGGCTTCCGCCTTTCCGTCGGCGCAGATCATGCTCGACGGCTGGATGGAGAACGCGCTGGTCAACGAACCCGCGACCGCGGTGGAGGATCGTTACCGCGAGATCCTGCGCGCCAGCCGCGCGCGCGACGCCGCGGCCGGCCGCACGCTGGACGGCCCGCATCTCACCGACCTGCAGGTGGTCTACGCGCCGAAGAACATGCCGGCGCGCGACGCCTCCACCGGCGAGCAGAAGGCGCTGCTGATCGGGCTGGTGCTGGCCCATGCCACGCTGGTCGCCGAGATGACCGGCATCGTGCCGCTGTTGCTGCTCGACGAGGTGGTGGCGCATCTCGATCCCAACCGGCGCAAGGCGCTGTTCGACGAGCTGGCAAAGCTCGGCGCGCAGGTCTGGATGACCGGCGCGGATCCTGCGGCGTTCGCCGATATCGGCGCCAGCGGCGAGATTTTCGACGTGGAATCGGGCCAGGTGAACGCGGCGCGCCTGAGACGCCGTGGATCGCCCCGATTGAACCTATCCCGGACCGGCGCGACTAGTTTTGGAAAAGGCGTCACCGACGTCGCGGCCGCTTTCGGCCGCGACTGGCCTGGCCTCACAATCACCGGAGGTGAAAATGCTGGGAACGAAGCGCGGAATGATCCCGGCAAAGACGCCTGCTGCCTGTGCTATTCCTGATCGCCGCCAGCGCGCCGCTTTGCGGCACGGGGGCCGATGGACGGCATTGTCGATGTCCGCGCGCTACCGCGCCTCGGAAGGCGCCGTGGAGGATACTTCCCGCACGCAATTATCCAGCCTGAACTACGGCGTTCCGACCGTGGTCTCGGTCACGGCCGTGGCGGCCAAAACTGCTGCTCGTCAGGGACGGCTGGGTGCAATTCCTGCGGCCGCTCGATGAGAAGAGCACCTCCTGACATTCAAGAAAGCCCAGCAAGGGCTGAGCGTGCATTTTACGCAAGGCCTCGGCCGGCCCGACCAATCGGTAGTTTACTATTCCGCCGACCGGATCACTGCGAACGTGCCGTTCCCGCCGGATGCGGCCGACATCATCTTTGACCAGCACCGGCCCTATCTCGGCTGCATTGCGCCTGCCGCGTTCGACGCCACCGTCAACTTCTTCCGCAAGGAGATGCAGGCGATCGGCTGGAAGCCGCTCGTCCGCTGCCGACGCCGCAGCACGCTGGTCGAACGCCAAGTTCAGCGAGACGATCGAGAACGGCGCGCGTACCTATTACACACATGAAGACGGCGACAGCTTCTACCGGCAGCAGCCGGTCATGCGTGACGCTGCAGCGCCGCGAAGATGGCAAAACCGAGCGTGGACATCCGCATTGCGCCGTTTGCGCTGCCGCAAACACTCGAAGCCGAATTCCGACACGGCCGGCCTGCCGAAACCCAGATCCACCAAGAGCGCGCAGGGATCCGGCGATTCCAACTCGGTCCGCCGCAAGCTCGATGTTGCCGTCATCGCCGAGATTCCGGCAACCGCTTGCATTCTATCGCCGCGAACTTGCCGCGCGGAACTGGACCGGAGGAGACCAGCGGTGCGGTCGTTACCGCGGACAACGTCTCGCTGAATTTTACCTCCGCCGAGCAGACCGCCTCGCTGAAACTCAGCCGAAAATACGATTTCACGATCGTCGATCTCGTGACGCAATTGAAAGATACCGCCCTGGCCGCGCGCGCCAAGGCCAAGGAGGAGCCGACGACAAGTTCTTCAGCGATGCGGCGGCGGCGACAAAGGAGATCATCGCTGCCGATGAGGCGCGGCGAGTTGCCCAGGCCGCCAATCTGTCGGACGCGCCGCTGCGCGCGCTGGCCGACAGCTCAAAGCCTCGTGCCGCTGCCGGAGAACGCCGAAAATGTGAAATTCGACGGCGCCGACGGCAGGCTCGAATTCGATCCTGCGTCGAGCGTGAAGGCGATCGCCGCGTTCTATCGCGCCTCGCTCGAAGGCGCAGGGCTGGAAGGAGCGGCCTCGGTGCATCAACAAATCCAACATGGTCGTGATGGAGTTTTCCAGGGCGGCAAGGCAATTTCGTTCACGGCCATGCAGATGGGCCCCGAAGGTGAACGTCAGCGCCGATGGATCGGGTCTTGTGATGGCAAATGCCAAAATGGCGGCCAAGCCCGGCGCGGCAACTGCAGGCGTCCAACGAACCGGCGGCCGAAAGCGGCCATCAAGGTTCTCGAAGCCGATCCGGACTCGGCGTTGCCGGTGCCGAAGCAGCGTACGCATGACGTCGCTTGGAACCGGCAAGATGCCCGGCAGCGACGCCCCGTTCCGCAGGGAGCTCGAAGCCAGCATTCCGGCAGAACTCAACACGGTGCTCGCGTTTTACCGCAGCGAACTCGGCAATCGCGGCTGGAAGGAATCCGCAGACCGCGCCGTCGTCAAGCCGGACCAGGTGCAGCTGGCATTTACCTCGTCGGACGGGCCGGCCATGCTGAAACTCGGCCGCAGCAATGGCGAAACCTCGGTCAGCCTGGCGCAGAAATATCCGGCAGCAGCCACCAAGGCCGAAATCATGCCGAAGCCGGGACAGGCCAAGCTGGTGTTCGGCAATATGGGAAATAGCGAAGCCGCTCTCACCATCAACAAGCAGACGATCAAGATCGCTCGCTGGCGCCGGCGGACCGCAATCGCCTGATCGCCCGATGCTCGAATTGCCGCCGGGCAAATACGCAGTATTCGCTGAAGCTCGCGGGCCGCCCGGCGCGGAGCAATTCCGTCGAGGTCACCGCGGACGATGCCTGGGGTTTGATGATTCGCCCCAGGCGGCGAAGTATTGTCGCTGCAGATCTACTGGATCCGGCATCTCGCGGAGCGCCGCTGCCGACTGCGCTGTAACAAGCGAACAGAACCGGGCGCGACCACGCGTTCCCCCGGTCTGGTCTCGCGGGCTCAAAAAGCAGGTCTTCGGGCGGCAGAACCAATGCTCGAATCATGCTTTTCAAAGCCCGCAGAATCGGCCTTTGAGCGCCTTGAAAAAGTGCTAAAAACCACCATTTATTCAATAACTTGTGGATGGAGACTTTGCGCTAGGCGCATGGCCTCTTTCATGGCACAAATAGATCAATCAGCGCCTCATTTTGCGCAGCTGATTCGGGACATCCTCGAAGGCCTCACATGACAGAACCTGCCCGGCAGACCATCTGCCGACACTGAGCATTCCATTCCGGTCGAATATGGCGCGGAATCGATCCGGGTGTTGAAGGGCCTCGACGCCGTGCGCAAGCGGCCGGGCATGTATATCGGCGACACCGATGACGGTTCCGGCCTGCATCACATGGTCTACGAGGTCGTCGACAACGCCATCGACGAGGCGCTGGCCGGCCACGCCACCGCGGTCGAGGTCGTGCTCAACGCCGACGGCTCGGTCACCGTGCGCGACGACGGCCGCGGCATTCCGGTCGACATTCACAAGGGCGAAGGCATTTCGGCGGCCGAGGTCATCATGACCCAGCTGCACGCGGGCGGAAAATTCGACCAGAACTCCTACAAGGTCTCCGGCGGCCTGCACGGCGTCGGCGTCTCCGTGGTCAACGCGCTGTCGAGCAAGCTGCAGCTGCGGGTCTGGCGCGACGGCAAGGAGCATTACATCGAATTCGCCCATGGCGACGCGGTGGCGCCGCTCAAGGTGCGTCGGCGACGCCAATGGCAAGCGCGGCACCGAGGTGACGTTCTTTGCCTCGCACCGAAACCTTCACCAATGTCGAATATGATTTCGCGACGCTGGAGCACCGCCTGCGCGAGCTCGCGTTCCTGAATTCCGGCGTCAATATCGTGCTGTCCGACATGCGCCACGCGGTCGAGAAGCGCGAGGAGATGACACTACGACGGCGGCGTCGAGGAGTTCGTCAAATATCTCGACCGCAACAAGAAGGCGATGGTGCCCGCCGCCGATCATGGTGCAGCGCGGAGCATGAACGGCATCGGCGTCGAGGCCGCGCTGTGGTGGAACGACAGCTACCATGAGAACGTGCTGTGCTTCACCAACAACATCCCGCAGCGCGACGGCGGCACCCATCTGGCCGGCTTCCGCGGCGCGCTGACGCGCCAGGTCAACGGCTATGCCGAGGCCAATCGCCAAGAAGCGAAAAGATCGCGCTGACCGGCGACGATTGCCGCGAGGGCCTGACCGCGGTGCTCTCGGTGAAGGTGCCCGATCCGAAATTCTCCTCGCAGACCAAGGACAAGCTGGTGTCCTCGGAAGTGCGCCCGGTGGTCGAGAACGTGCTCAACGAGGCGCTGGCGGCGTGGTTCGAGGAGCATCCGACCGAGGCCAAGGTCATCGTCGGCAAGGTGATCCAGGCGGCCGCCGCCGCGCGAGGCCGCGCGCAAGGCGCGCGAGCTGACCCGGCAAGAGTCGCGCTTGACTGCGCTTCGCTGCCCGGCAAGCTCGCCGACTGCCAGGAGAAGGATCCCGCCAAGTCCGAACTGTTCATCGTCGAGGGCGACTCCGCCGGCGGCAGCGCCAAGATGGGCCGCAACCGCGAATTCCAGGCGGTGCTGCCGCTGCGCGGCAAGATCCTCAATGTCGAGCGCGTCGCGCATCGACAAGATGCTGTCCTCCGAGCAGATCGGCACGCTGATCACCGCGCTCGGCACCGGCATCAGCGACGATTTCGGCCTGACAAGCTGCGCTATCACAAGATCATCGCTGATGACCGACGCCGACGTCGACGGCGCCCATATCCGCACGCTGCTGCTGACCTTCTTCTACCGGCAGATGCGCGACGCTGATCGACCGCGGCCACCTCTATATCGCGCAGCCGCCGCTCTACAAGGTGACGCGCGGCAAGTCCGAGCAATATCTGAAGGACGAGCGCGCGCTGGAAGATTATCTGATCGCGACCGGCCTCGACGAATGCGTCGTTCACGCCGGCGTCGGGCGAGGAACGCAGCCGGCCGCGACCTGCTGTCGCTGGTGGAGGACGCCCGCATCATCCGCGGCATCCTGCACAATCTGCACAGCCGCTATAATCGCAAGGTGATCGAGCAGGCGGCGATCGCCGGCGTGCTTGAGCCAGAAGATCACAGCGACGTCGGACACCGCCAATGCGGCAGCCGACTACATCGCGAGACGCCTCGACGCGCTGGCCGACGAGGTCGAGCGCGGCTGGACGCGGGCGCTTCACCGAAGGCGAAGGCTTCTTCTTTCGAGCGCACCGTGCGCGGCGTCAAGGATGTTGCCATCATCGACGACGCCCTGCTCGGCTCGGCCGACGCGCGCAAGCTCGACGAATACGCGCGAGAGCTGCAGGAGGCCTATCCGAAGCTCCGGGCATGTTGCGCCGGAAGGATACCGAAACCGCCATTCACGGCCCGGTCAGCCTGTTCGAGGCGGTGACCGACGCCGGCCGCAAGGGCGTGACGCTGCAGCGCTACAAAGGCCTCGGCGAGATGAACGCGGAGCCAGCTCTGGGAAACCACGCTCGACACCAACGAGCGCTCGCTGCTGCAGGTGAAGATCAAGGAGGTCGACGAGGCCGACGACATCTTCACCAAGCTGATGGGCGACGTGGTCGAGCCGCGCCGCGAATTCATCCAGGATAATTCGCTCAGCGCCAACGTCGACGTGTGAGGAAAGAACTCCGGTTGGGGGACGCATAACCCTGACTTTGCGGGCCGTATCCTGATTCAAATTACGTAGAACCATCGCTCAAATCTTGCAGCCGCGGGGTGCACAAGCCCGATTGGCGCTGAAGATACACCCGGCATTTGTCGCGATGATATCAATGCCGTTGGTTGCAGGCGACTACCACTCCCGCGTCACCGACTTCATCCGCGACGCACGTGCCGGCGGCCTGTCGCCGAGCGATCGCAGGTTCCGGCTGGGCACGGCTGAAGTCCGGGCCCGCGCAAAGGGGCGAGACGGACTGCGCCATACGGTCGCGCGGCCGCAGTTACCTCGGCGCTCGCCGGCCGTGAGTTGATCCAGATCAAAGCATCCATCGACCCGCTCCCTATCCTGACTGCGGGCGGCGGCCCCGATGCCGTCAATCGCAAAATTCGAATGAGAAGGAACATGTCCGTCGCCGGCGACGACACGGAGTGGACGGGCCGCGCCGCAGGCGCATGGAAATCTTTGCGTTTCTGTTTCTGACCGCAGTGCTGATGCCCGCTTTGGCAGTCGCGGCCGTCGGCAGCTACGGGCTTGCGGTGTGGATCTATCAGATGGCGGCCGGTCCGCCCGGCCCTCCCAAGCACTAGTCGCAACCTTTCAGAGGATCACCGCCGTGGCCAAAGCTCACTCCGCAATCGACCGCCGCGCCCTCATCACGGGCCGCCTGCTCAAGGCGGATCGTGTGGTCACACCGCCCGGTGGCGAAATCGCGAGCATTCTGGTGCAGGCCCGACCCGAGCGGCTCGTCGACGTGGAAGCCGCCATCGTCGGCACTGGATGGATGCGAGGTTTACGGCCGCGATCCCCTCGGCAAGCTCGTGGTCGTGGTCGACGCGCCCGGACGCAGGCGCGCTGGGCACGACGCTCAACACCATCGCGCTGCTGCCCGACGTCTATTCCGCCTCGCTCGTCTTTCACGCCATCGACGCGCTAAGCTGACAGGAACTGGACATGACCGCACCCAAGCTCGACCGCCGCCAGGTTCTGAAGCTGGAGGCTGCCGCAATGGCAGCGCTCGCCGGCGGAATGCCGTCGACGGCGCGTCGCAGCCAACCTCGTCACCGAGCGGGCCGCCAGCGAACTGAACTGGGACAAGGCGCCGTGCCGGTTCTGCGGCACCGGCTGCAGCGTGATGGTCGCGACCAAGGACAACCGCGTGGTCGCGACCCATGGCGACATCAAGTCGGAAGTCAATCGCGGCCTCAATTGCGTAAAAGGCTATTTCCTCTCCAAGATCATGTACGGCCACGACCGCCTGACCCGGCCGATGCTGCGCAAGACGAACGGCAAATACGACAAGAACGGCGAGTTCACGCCGGTCAGCTGGGACGAAGCCTTCGACATCATGGCGGAGAAATTCAAGGCGCGCGCTGAAAAAGCGCGGTCCGAGCGGCGTCGGCATGTTCGGCTCCGGGCAGTGGACGATCTGGGAAGGCTACGCCGCGCTGAAGCTGATGAAGGCGGGCTTCCGCTCCAACAATCTCGATCCCAATGCGCGCCATTGCATGGCGTCGGCCGCGGTCGGCTTCATGCGCACCTTCGGCATCGACGAGCCGATGGGCTGCTACGACGACATCGAGGCGGCGGACGCGTTCGTGCTGTGGGGCTCGAACATGGCCGAGATGCACCCGATCCTGTGGACCCGGGTCGCCGATCGCCGGCTCTCCGCGCCGCATGTCCGTGTCGCCGTGCTGTCGACCTTCGAGCACCGCTCGTTCGACCTCGCCGATATCGGCATGGTGTTCAAGCCGCAGACCGATCTCTACATCCTCAACGCCATCGCCAACCACATCGTCAAGACCGGCCGGGTCAACAAGGATTTCGTCGACAAGCATACCGCTGTTCAAGCGCGGCCAGACCGACATCGGCTATGGGCTGCGCCCTGAACATCCGCTGGAGCAGAAGGCGACCGGGCGCGCCAAGGCCGGCGACGCCACCGACATGAGCTACGACGAATACGTCAAGTTCCTGTCCGACTACACGCTGCGAGAAAGCCGTCGGAGATGTCGGGCGTGCCGATGAACCGGCTCGAGGCGCTGGCCGAGCTCTATGCCGACCCGAAGATCAAGGTCACCAGCTTCTGGACCATGGGATTCAACCAGCATACCCGCGGCGTCTGGTGCAACAATCTCGTCTACAACATCCATCTGCTGACCGGAAAGATCTCCGAACCCGGCAACAGCCCGTTCTCGCTCACCGGTCAGCCCTCGGCCTGCGGCACCGCGCGCGAAGTCGGCACCTTCTCGCACCGGCTGCCCGCCGACATGGTGGTGACCAACAAGGCCCATCGCGACAAGGCCGAGCAAATCTGGAAGCTGCCCGAAGGCACCATTCCCGACAAGCCGGGCTATCACGCCGTGCTGCAGAACCGGATGCTGAAGGACGGCCTGCTCAACGCCTATTGGGTGCAGGTCAACAACAATCTGCAGGCCGGCGCCAACGCCAACGAGGAGACCTGTCTCGGCTATCGCAATCCCGAGAACTTCATCGTCGTGTCCGACGCCTATCCGTCGGTGACTGCGCTCGCCGCCGACCTGATCCTGCCGACCGCGATGTGGGTGGAGAAGGAAGGCGCCTACGGCAACGCCGAACGCCGCACCCATGTCTGGCACCAGTTGGTGTCGGCGCCGGGCGAGTCGCGATCCGATCTCTGGCAGCTGATGGAATTCTCCAAGCGCTTCAAGATCGAGGAAGTGTGGCCGGAAGAACTGCTCGCCAAGAAGCCGGAATACCGCGGCAAGACGCTGTTCGACGTGCTCTTCAAGAACGGCCAGGTCGACAAGTTTCCGATGTCCGATATCGAGGCCGGCTACGCCAACGACGAGTCCAAGGCGTTCGGCTTCTACGTCCAAAAGGGCCTGTTCGAGGAATATGCCGCGTTCGGCCGCGGCCATGGCCATGACCTCGCGCCGTTCGACACCTATCATCAGGTGCGCGGGCTGCGCTGGCCGGTCGTCAACGGCCAGGAGACGCAGCTGGCGTTTCCGCGAGGGCCTCGATCCCTATGTGAAGCAGGGCGCCGGCGTCCAGTTCTACGGCTTTCCCGACGGCAAGGCGCGCATCTTCGCGCTGCCCTATGAGCCACCGGCCGAATCGCCTGACAGCGAATATCCGTTCTGGCTCACGACCGGCCGCGTGCTGGAGCACTGGCATTCCGGCACCATGACGCGCCGCGTGCCCGAACTCTACAAGGCTTTCCCGGAAGCCGTCTGCTTCATGCATCCCGACGACGCGGCCGAGCTCAAGCTGCGGCGCGGCGACGAGATCAAGGTGCAGTCCCGCCGCGGCTACATCCGCACCCGGGTCGAGACCCGCGGCCGCAACAAGACGCCGCGCGGGCTGGTGTTCGTGCCGTGGTTCGACGAGGCGCAGCTCATCAACAAGGTGACGCTGGACGCCACCGATCCGATCTCGCTGCAGACCGACTACAAGAAATGCGCCGTGCGCATCGAGCGGGTGCAAAGCACATGATCGGAAAACCCTGGCTTCTGGCGCTGGTCAGTTGCGCTCGCGGCCGCATCGACGTCGCTGCTGGCGCAAACCGTGAGTTCCGGCCTGCGCGGCTCGACGCCGCTCAACGAGGAGGGGCCGGCGCGCGCCGATGACGCCGATGCGCAACACGCGCCGAGAAGGAGGCGCGCAACTATCCGGAGCAGCCGCCGGTGATCCCGCACACGCATCGAGGGCTATCAGATCGACATCAACGGCAACAAATGCCTGTCCTGTCACGCCCGCGCCCGCACCGGCGAATCGCAGGCGCCGATGGTCAGCATCACCCACTTCATGGATCGCGACGGCCAGTTCCTCGCCTCGGTGTCGCCGCGCCGCTTCTTCTGCACCGAATGCCACGTTCCGCAGAACGTGGTGAAGCCGCCGGTCAGCAATGACTTCGTCGACATCGACACCATGCTCAGCCGCGCCGCACCGGGAGGACGCCGATGAGCGCGGCCGACCCGGCCGCACCGCGCCGGTCGTGGCTGGCGCGGATCTGGAGCTTTCGTCGTCGAATTGTGGGACGTGCTGCGCCGGCCGAGTTCGGTGTTCGGGCTCGGCGTGCTGGTGCTCGCGGGCTTCGTCGCCGGCGTGGTGTTCTGGGGCGGCTTCAACACCGCGCTGGAACTGACCAACACCGAGAAATTCTGCACCGGCTGCCACGAGATGCGCGACAACGTGTTCGCGGAACTGAAGACCGACCATCCATTTCTCCAACCGCTCCGGCGTGCGCGCGAGCTGCCCTGATTGCCACGTCCCGCACAACTGGACCGACAAGATCGCGCGCAAGATGCAGGCCTCCAAGGAAGTCTGGGGCCATCTGTTCGGCACCATCGACACCCGCGAGAAATTCGTCGATCACCGGCTCGAACTGGCGCTGCACGAATGGGCGCGGTTCAAGGCCAACGATCTCGCTGGAATGCCGCAACTGCCACAGCGCCGAGTCGATGGACATCACCAAGCAGTCGCCGCGCGCCTCGGTCGCGCACCAGCGCTTCCTGTTCACGGGCGAGAAGACCTGCATCGACTGCCACAAGGGCATCGCCCACCATCTGCCCGATATGCGCGGCGTTCCGGGCTGGCAATAGCGGCCCGCCGGACGGCTTGCGCCGACGGCCTGAATGGTTAGCTTGGGAGCGCGTGAGTCGCGGCCGCATCGGCGGCGCGCCCAGCCCTCCGCCGAGACCCCATGACCATCTTTCACGCCGCATCAGGATCCCGCGCTGAAGGCCGTTGCCGACTGGCTGAAGGCCAAAGCCCGGCAAGAACGGCACGCCGCCGATGTTCCGGCTGTTCGGCTATGCCGGCACCGGCAAGACCACGCTGGCGCGGCATCATCGCCGACGGCGTCGACGGCGAGGTGAAGTTCGCCGCCTTCACCGGCAAGGCCGCGCTGGTGATGCGCAACAAGGGCTGCGACAACGCCTCCACCATCCACTCGCTGATCTATCGCGCCCGCAGAATCCGGCGTCGAGCAGCCGAGTTTTGAGCTGTGGGACGACGCGCCGGCCTCGAAGGCAAAGCTGATCGTGATCGACGAATGCTCGATGGTCGACGCCGAACTCGGCCGCGACCTGATGTCGTTCGAATGCCCGCTGCTGGTGCTCGGCGATCCCGCGCAACTGCCGCCGATCCAGGGCGGCGGCTTCTTCACCGACTGCGAGCCCGACGCGATGCTGACCGAGGTGCATCGCCAGGCGCAGGACGATCCGATCGTCCGGATGTCGATGGACATGCGCGAGGGCCGCGAGCTCGAGATCGGCCGCTACGGCGAAAGCGAGGTGGTGTCGCGCGCCGAGCTCGATCCGGACCGGGTGATGCAGCGCCGACCAGGTGCTGGTCGGGCGCAACAACACGCCGGCGCGCCTACAACATGCGGGTGCGGCAGAAGCAGAACATCGAGGATCCGTTGCCGGTGGCCGGCGACAAGCTGGTGTGCCTGCGCAACAACCGCAAGAAGGGCCTGTTCAACGGCGGGCTGTGGCGGGTGAAGTCGCGCGCGCGCGTCGAAATCGAAGATCATCACCATGCGCGCTGTCGCCGGACGAGGATTTCGGCCACAAGGTGACGAAAGTCTCGGTGCGCGGCGACTGCTTTGGCGGCGCCATCGAGACCATCCCGTGGGAGCAGCGCAAGCCCTATGACGAGTTCGACTACGGCTATGTGCTCACCGTGCACAAGTCGCAGGGCTCGCAATGGGACGACGTCGTGCTGTTCGACGAGAGCTTTGCATTCCAGGACAGCCGCGCGCGCTGGCTCTACACCGGCATCACGCGGGCGGCGAAGCGGCTGAGCGTGCGTGGTGTGAGCGGTGTCATCCTCGGTCCTCCCCTCAGGAGCGACGCCTGCCAGCTCGCGGCGAACTTTGACAATTCACGGAACTCGCGTGTCCTTCCGACCGGTAACAATGCCGCTGCGGCCGCGTATCTTCGGGACATCGGGAGGCGCATAGCCGATTGCGAAACGCGGCCGCCCGGCCTAGACTGCCTTGCAATCCAGTCCGCAGGCAATGCCAGGAAACCCATGTCCCGTCAGCCACTTCAGCCGCCTGTCGCTTTGCGCCGCCGCCGTCGGCGCGCTGGCGATGTCGCGCTGTCGTGATCGCGCCCTCGCGCGCCGCGGAAGACGCCGTGATCATCCCCGCCTCGACCGCCGACGCGACGTCCAGGCCTCCGACGGCATCCAGACCGCGGTGCATCGCGGGCGGCTGCTTCTGGGGCGTGCAGGGCGTGTTCCAGCACACGCCGGCGTGGTCAACGCGGTGTCCGGCTATGCCGGCGGCAGCAAGGCGACCGCCGACTACAACGTGGTCTCGTACCGGCACGACCGGACACGCCGAGATCGTGTCGAGATCAAATACGATCCGGAAGAAGATCAGCTACGGCAAGATCCTGCAGATCTTCTTCTCGGTCGCGCACGACCCGACCCAGTTGAACCGGCAGGGGCCCGGACTAGCGGCACGCAGTACCGCTCGGCGATCTTCACCACCAACGACGAGCAGAAGAAGGTCGCGGAGGCCTATATCGCGCCCAGCTCAACGCCGCAAAGGTCTACAAGAAGCCGATCGTGACCAAGGTCGGTCCGCTGGAGGGTTCTTTCCGGCCGAGGCCTATCACCAGGACTACCTGACGCTGCACCCGAACCAACCCTATATTGCCTACAACGACATTCCGAAGGTCGAGAACCTGAAGAAGATCTTTCGCGGAAAACTATATCAGGAAGCCGACGCTGGTGAGCAGCGCCAAGGTCACCAACTGAGGCGAGCGCGTCATTGGTCGGTTCGCGACGCGGAGCAGACTCGCGAAGTCAATCATGCTTAGCAGGCGAGATGGATTGCTCGTCGCTTCGCCGGAACCTCGCGTTGAGCGACACTGACGATTTACGAGGAGGTTTCCATGTCCGACACCAAGACATGACCGGCAAGGTCGAGAAGAGCGAGGCCGAGTGGCGCACGTGAACTGACGCCGATGCAGTACGCGGTGCTGCGCGAGAAGGCGACCGAGCGGCCCGTTCTCCGGCGAGTACGAGCATGAGCAGCGCGCCCGGCACCTACACCTGCGCCGGCTGCGGCCAGAGCGCTGTTCGAGATCCGACGCCAAGTTCGATTCCGGCTGCGGCTGGCCGAGCTTTACGCAGCCGGCGACCGGAGAGCCATGTCGACGAGCAGCGCGATGTCACGCCACGGCATGGTCCGCACCGAGGTGCTTGTGCTCGAAGTGCAGCGGCCATCTCGGCCACGTGTTCGCAGACGGCCCGCGGCCCGACGCGGCCTGCGCTATTGCATCAACTCGGCGGCGCTGAAGCTGCAGCCGAAATAGAAGCAATCGGTCATTCCGGGATGGTCCGAAGGACCAGACCCTCAGATGCGCCATTGCGCATCGGGGAATCCGAGATCCCGGGTTCGATGCGGAGCCTGTCATCGGGCCGCGCTTCGCGCGGACCCGGTGGCATCGCCCCGGAATGACTGTTTAGATTGCCTGTCGCGGAGCTCGTCATCGGGCGCGTATTCGCGCGACCCGTCGGCTCCTCGCAATGACGGGGAAGCCCAGTTCCCTGCTGGAACCAATCGCCGGGATGTGCTTTGTTCCCATTCGGGGCGGCGGGTTTCCCTCCCGCCGGCCCGCTCAGGAGAGCGCGATGACGCTTGAACGATACTGATCATCATCCTGATTATTTTCCTGCTGGGCGGCTTTAGCGCAGCCGGTTTGGCGGCTACGGCTATGGTACGGGTCACTCCGGAATGGGCCTCGGCGGCGTGATTTTGATCGTAGCAATACGTAACCGAACGTGAAGTACAA
>ERZ1370068.6600-contig-5572_pt1 | contig 18077 bp, 29 predicted proteins | sample MGYA00561227_ERZ1370068 | MGnify/ENA primary metagenome ERZ1370068 (study PRJEB38410, sample SAMEA6850437) | metagenome | study: Metagenomic assessment of the ecological functions of the soil: analysis of the soil microbiota associated with the...
CCATCCAGGGTGGCCACGCGTTCGAGCACACGCGGCACGTCCGCGCGGCGTCACCGTTGTGACCAGAACTTCCGGCGGCGGTGGACCCGTTTGCGCCGGCTTGCGCGAACACGCAGTAGGAAAACACCACAAAATCAAGAGCGCGGCGAATGTGGCCCTCATAATCAATCGTTAATAACGCATGGAATCGAATTTGTCCCGAATCGAAAAAACAAGAATTCGTCACGGCCGTGGTTATGCGGAAGTTTTGGCAAAAATCGCGCATTGCGATGGTGATTTCCTGCCGGTTCCGAGCCGCAGTCGCGTTCGCGGTTATCGCGTCGGGAGGCTTCCCTTCTGTGTTACGCCGACTTCCCAGCGACGACGTGCTTGACCTCCGCCATGTAGCGCTCGGCGGCCGCGGAGGCTTGCCTGACGTGCTCCCGCTCTGCGAGCGTTCATACGCCGCGTACCCAATCCCACCAGTGATGCTCGGCGTGCGCCTTCTCGCACGGTCGTGATGCTCCGACCGTTTCGCGGAGAAGATTCTGCAAGGGTTGCGAGACGTCCGTGGCTGGTGCTCGCGTCAACTTCCATTCGCGGCCGGGAAGCCGCGTCGCGATCTCCTGGAGCAGCCAGCTGTTTCCGTCTGGATCCTTAAACGAGGCAAACGAGTAGTAGGAACGACCTTGCGGGTCGCGCCCGCCGACGCGCGGGTTCTCCACGGCGTTGTTGAAGGGGCCGCCGGCGTAGTGGAAGACCTCGCTCACGCTTGACGCCGCGGGCGATCAAGTCGTCGCGGGCGGCGTCGACATCGTCCACGGCGAGGACCAAGCTGTTCGCCGAGCCAGACTTGGCTGACGTGATTCCCTTGCCGAAGATGATCGACGCCTCTGAACGAGGAGGAGTAAATTGTATAACCCGAAAGTTTTCATTCGCGGCGTAATCGATATCTAACCGGAACCCCAGTTTCTCGTAGAATGCTTTGGCGCGATCGACATCGGAAACGGGTACGACTACGACTTCTAGTTTCATGTCCATGGTTACTGCTCCCTGGCTCTGAACTTCAGTAGTGTGCGATCCTGCTCTACAAGAGCATTCATGTTTAACTGCTTAGTCTGGTCCTACGGAGCAAAGTTGTCACTACGGAAACCGCGGTGATCAATGCAAGCTCGCAATTCAGGTCGTGCCTTGGTTTCGCGTCAACTGAGAGCTTCCCATCCGCGCCGACTGGCATTTTGAGAGCGATGAAGTTCATGGCTTCGATTGAAAGGGACGCGGCGACTGAGCGTCGCGGCTAGCGCTTTCGCCATTCACCATCTCGATCCTCTACTCTCGCTACCGAGCCCGAGTGCGTTCACAGTATGGCGATGCGGCCCACGAGTGAAGCGCCAGCGAACAGCCCGCCTGCCTGCATCGACGAGGTCGAACCGAATGCGATCCCGGTTGCGCCGGTGTTCGGCATTCTCTTCGCGCTCAGCTTCGCCCATCTGGTCAACGACACCCTGCAGTCGTTGATTCCGGCGATTTACCCGATTTTGAAAGCGGAGTTACGGCTCGATTACAGTCACATCGGCCTGATCACACTGACCAACCAGCTCACAGCGTCTTTACTGCAACCGTTCGTCGGCGCGTTCACCGACAAACATCCGCAGCCGTTCTCGCTCGCGCTCGGAATGGCTTCAACGCTCGTCGGTTTGGTCCTGCTTTCGGTAGCGCCAAATCTCGCGCTCGTCCTCGTGGCGGTCGCGTTCGTCGGCATCGGCTCCTCCGTTTTCCATCCGGAAGCGTCGCGCGTCGCTCACTTGAGTTCGGGCGGGCGATTCGGCTTTGCGCAATCGGTATTCCAGGTAGGCGGAAACGCCGGTAGCTCACTCGGGCCGCTGCTCGCCGCGGCGATCGTCGTCTATCGCGGCCAGAAGTCGGTCATCTGGTTTTCGTTGCTCGCGCTCGTCGGCATTGTTGTCCTCTCGCGGGTCGGCGTCTGGTATCGCGACTGCCTCGCGCATCATCGCGCGGCGAAACGGCGCGCTGCCTTGCATCGCGAGACAGGACTAACCCGCACCCGCGTTATCTTCTCGTTAGGCATCCTGATCGTGCTCGTTTTCTCGAAGTATTTCTATCTCGCGAGCATGAGCAGCTACTACACGTTTTTCCTCATCGAGAAATTCAGCCTCTCGGTGCGGGACGCGCAGTTGCATCTCTTCATCTTCCTCGCCGCCATTGCCGCCGGCACATTTCTCGGCGGACCGGTCGGTGACCGCATCGGCCGCAAAGCTGTCATTTGGGTGTCGATCCTCGGCGTGGCGCCGTTCGCCCTCGCCCTTCCTTACGCAAATCTCTTCTGGTGCGCAGTCCTGAGCGCGATCATCGGGCTCATCCTCGCCTCGGCCTTCTCCGCCATCCTCGTTTACTCGCAGGAGCTCGTCCCCGGCAAGGTGGGCACGATGTCCGGCCTCTTCTTCGGCCTCGCCTTCGGACTGGGCGGCATCGGCTCAGCCGTCCTCGGCGCCATGGCCGATCGCCATGGCATTCCGTTCGTCTTCCATGTCTGCTCCTATTTGCCGCTGATCGGCCTGCTCACCGCGTTGCTACCAAACCTCGGCACGCCTCGCCGCGCCGCCTCGACTGCGGCCACCGCATGAAACGAAGGGGCCGCATGGCGAACGTAATTTCGCGTGTCTTCCAGAGTGTTCGAATTAGCGCAGCGACTAAGAGAATTAGAGGCCGAGATCGCTCAATCCCGGGATGGTCGTCGGGACGGCGCCCGAGCGGCCAGTGGTATTTGCGATCTGATTCCAGAATCGGAAGGTCGTTGATTGACGCAAACCGGAAGGCCATGAGTCCGTCCTGATTGAACTCCCAGTTTTCGTTGCCATAGGAGCGATACCAGTGCCCCGAGTCGTCGTGCCATTCGTAAGCGAAGCGCACTGCGATGCGATTTCCATCGTAAGCCCAAAGTTCTTTGATCAGCCGGTAGTCCAGCTCTTTCGCCCACTTGCGTTTCAGGAATTGGATGATCTCCGGCCGCCCATTGGGAAACTCGGCGCGATTTCTCCAGCGCGAGTCGATTGCATAAGCCAGGGCCACCTTCTCTGGATCACGAGAATTCCAGCCATCTTCTGCCAGGCGAACCTTCTGAATGGCAGTCTCACGAGTAAATGGAGGCAGAGGAGGACGCGTTGCTGTCGTTGATGGCGTCTTCCCCTCCATTCGTTTTTGCTGGTCAGTTGGAGTAGTATTCATTGGTCCGTTTTCTTGTTTCACTACGTTTACGCTGTTACGCCTGCTACCTCGAAAATAACTTCCAGCTCGACTGGGGTTCCGAGCGGAAGGCTTGCGACGCCATAGACCAGGCGACAAGGATTCTTCTCTTTTCCGAAGATGTCTTGCAGTAACTCCGAAGCAGCGTCAGCGACTTTCGGCTGATCGCGGACATCTCCCGAAGTAGCTACCGACACGCCGAGCCGGACGATCCGCGTCACCTTGTCGAGCGATCCCAAATGTTCCCGCGCGACAGCGAGGACGTTGAGCGCCGCGAGGTGAGCCGCCTTGCGTCCCGCTTCCACATCGAGCTCCGTTCGCCGAGGCGACCGATGAATTTCGCTGCGCGGCCTTCCGTAGGAAGCATTCCGGTCAGAAAAGCAGATTGCCCGTCTGCACTGCTTCCACATAGGTGCCGAACGGTTGAGGCGGCGCCGGAAGCTTGATGCCAAGTTCTTTCAACCGTTGCTCGGCGCTGGCTGGCGGAGAGCTTTCGCCGGTTACCATTTGCCAATGTGCGCACCGCCGTCCACGTGCAGCACCTCCCCTGTGATCTGGCGAGCTTCTGTTAGATAAACAACGGCGCTGGCAATGTCCTCAACGGTGGAGATTGTGCCCATCGGCGAAAGCGTTTTTAGAGAATCCTTCGGATCCTCGGCGTGAAGCGGTGAGTCGACGACCCCGGGAGCTACGGCGTTGAATCGAATGTGCTCTTTCGCGTATTCCATCGCCAGGCTTCGCGTGACGGCGTTCAGACCACCTTTAGTGATCATGGAAACGAGAAGCAGGTTCGCCGGCAATTGGATTGTCGACCAGCGCGGCGCGTGATGCTCACGATGCTGCCGCCGGTCTTCTGCGCCTGCATTTGTTTAACCGCAAGCTGCGTGATGTAAATGAAGCCAGCGAGGTTGGTCGAGACGAGAGCGCGAAAGTCGTCCGCCGTGTAGTCCGTGAACGGCTTCACTAAGAAGATGCCGGCGTTCGCGACGACGGCATCGATCGAGCCGAACTTCTTGATCGCGAGTTCTGCAACTTTCTGCGCCGTCTCAAATTGACCTATGTCGCCGTCGATCAAGGCGAGATGGTCGGAAGCTGAAAGCTCCTTCGATTTCGTCGCGCTCCGCGCGGTTCCTACAACATTGTAGCCGCGCGCGAGAAACGCTTGGACGATGCCCGCGCCGATGCCTTGCGACGCTCCCGTAACGATCACTGTCTTCCGATTAGGTTCCATGTATCACTACTTCTGCACGAGATGATGATCAGATCGCGCTAAATCTGCGCTGCTTTCATTTTCATTTGAATCGACTAAGGTATTGTCGTCCATCGTTTCTCTCCTTTGAATTTCGTTAGTTGCTACTTCATGAAGTCCCGGACGAGCTGCGCAATCTGATCTGCTGCGGTATCGAGCGCGAAATGGCCCGCATCGAGGACGTGGACTTCGGCCTTCGGCACGTCCTTGCGGTAGCGTTCCGGTTCGCCGAGGTCGAACGAGAGATCATACTTACCCCAGATCACCAGCAGCCGCGGCTGCTTCTCGCGCATCCAAGCCTGCCACTTGGGGTAGGCGTCGACGTTCGTGCGGTAGTCGTAGAAGAGGTCGCTTTGAATGTCGGCCTGGCCGGGCTGGTTGAGAAAGGCAAATTCATCGGTCCAGAGATCCGGGTCATAGCGTTCCACGTTGGGATCGTTCCCGACATGGCGCGTCCGCGTCGTCGCCAGCGACAGGAGATTTGTGCGAAGCGCGCTTTCGTTAGCCGCGCGATCGGCCCAAAACGCCGCGCCGCGTTTTCCAATTCGCGCCCAAAGCCTTCGTTGTGCGCCACAGCGTCCTGAACGATGAGCGCCTCGATCCGGTCCGGATGAGCCAGGGCCATGCGAAAACCAACGGGGCCGCCGTAATCCTGCATGTAAAGCGTGTAGCGCGAGAGTCCGAGCGCTTCGGTGAAGTGATTCATGATCTCGGCGTAGTGATCGAACGTATACGCGAATTTTTCGGGTCCGGCCAGTCGCTGTGTCCGAAGCCCGGGTAATCGGGCGCGACAAGGTGATAGCTGATCCGAAAGCCGGGCGAAGAGAGGCTCAAACATTCGTGATGAAGAGGGAAGTCCGTGCAGCAGGAGAAGCGTCGGCGCGTCTTTCGGGCCGGCTTCTCTATAAAAGATGGAGAGCCCATCTATCTGTATCGTGCGATAAGAGGTCGGGTATTCCATCGAGCGTTCCTTTCCTTTGGCTTGGACTGGTAATTCAAATGACGCAAGCATGATAGAAATCACTAGAGCAATATGAAAGATCTGCCAGCATCGGAGAATCGCATTGAGGTAAGCGGTAAACATATGAATCCCGATCACGATTTCATTCCCTCACCATACCTGCGTTCGTGAGACGCGCCGCTATTGGAATTTATTACAGCGAGTCGCGAATTCGGGACACCATTATCCCATCGGCGGAACTCTCTTCTTCACCCGTTTAAGGCAGCGCCATATGTAAGTAGCGAGATCCCGCCGTGTTAGACCTTCTCGCCCCATCTGGCACGGCGCCTGCAAAAGCTTCGCGCACACACCCACACTGCGCATGAACGACCTTCGCTACGCATTGCGCATGCTGCTGAAATCACCCGGCATTCAGTTTCATCGCCATTGCCACGCTCGCGCTCGGAATCGGGGCGAACACCGCCATCTTCTCTGTCGTCGAAGGCACGCTGCTGCGGCCGCTGCCCTTCCCAGGCGCAGAACGACTGGTTAGGATCTTCGAAGCGCTGGATGAAAACGGCGCACGGTCCGCATCGCTCAACCTGAGCGATCGCACGGTGCAGCACTTCCGCGATTTTGGGCGCGATATCTTTGAGGATATTGGCGCGGGCACGGGCAGTGCCGCGGTCGTCGGGCTGAATAACGGCTCACCGGCGCAGACAGTTCCAGCCGCTCGAGTCACTTCGAACTTCTTTTCCGTTCTCGGACTGCCCCCGGCGCAAGGCCGCAACTTTACCGTAGAGGAAGGACGCGACCATGCGGCGGCAGTGGCGATAATCAGCGATGACTTCTGGCGCAACACCTTAAACGGGCGACGTGATGTTCTTGGAAGTGCGATCGTGATCGATGGCACGCCGCGAACGATCATTGGCGTGATGCCGAAATCGTTTCGGCATCCGTATCGCGCGAACATCTGGCTGCCGCTCGTTCTCGAGCCGGACAATGCCGCGACGATCAACAATCACTATTTGTATGGCGTCGGTCGTCTGCAGCGCGGGGGTAACACCGGCGCAAGCCGAGGAAGCGGTGCGACGCTTGTGCACCGCGATCAATCGCAACGATCCAAATCCGGCGAATGCGCGCGCCGCCTACATGCCGCCGTTGCACGAGAGCTTCGTCATGGATCTGCGGCCGAAGATTCTTGTCATCGTCGGTGCGGCGCTCTGCGCACTCTTGATCGCGGCGACGAATTTCGCCGGCCTGCTGCTCGGCGCGCGTGATCGAACGCGAAGGAGAGTTTGCGTTGCGTGCTGCCCTGGGCGCGAGCCGACGACAACTCGTTAGGCAACAGCTCGTCCAGGCGCTTCTCCTGGCTACGATCGGAACCGCACTCGGTCTGCTCGTTGCGTCGTGGACGACGCCGGTGCTTTTCGCGCTTAGTCCTGAAGGCGCAGATGCGACCGGCAGCGCGATGCGCGAGTTCGATTACGCCGCACGACTCGATCTGCCAGTCTTCGCCTTCGCCACCGGCGTGATGGCACTGGTTGGCCTGGGTTTTGGTTTGCTGCCGGCTGCGCGCGCTTCTCGCACCGATTTGCGCGGAGCGATCAGCGTTACCTCGCGCGGTGCAACCCTCGATCGCAACGCGCGTCGTTTGCTGGGCTCCCTTCGTCGTCATCGAGCTCGCCATCGCCGCGGCGCTCCTGACCGCGAGCGTCACCGCGACGCAATTTTTCCGAAAGCTCATCGAAGAGCCATGGGGCTTCGAAACCAAGGATCGCCTTGCCTTCAACGTCACGGTTCCAGATCGATTCTTCCCCACCGCGACCGCCAAACAAAACGCGCTCGAGAGCTCGCTCACACAATTGCGCACATTGCCCGGTGTCGAATCCGCCACCGTCGTTTCGCCATCGCCGATGGACGCATCGTGGACGTTGATGCTGTTCAACGCGGAAGGTGCATCCGCTCCTGAGCCAAGAGGCGTTTACACGGCATACTCGCGTGTGCCCGTGCCCGGATACTTCCAGAGCGTCGGCCAGCCTTTGCTGCAGGGTCGCGATTTCCTCGAGAGCGATGGCCCCGACGCGCCGCTCGTTTGCATCATCAGTCAAAGTATCGCGAAACGCTTTTGGCCTAACGAGTCGCCGATCGGCAAGCGCATCCGTTGGGGTCGACTCGACGGGACGCGTCCGTGGTTTACGATCGTCGGCGTGGTCGGCGAGATGAAGGCGATCGCCGACCCACGTGATGGGGAAGTGGTCGGCATGATCGCGCGACCACTCGCGCAAATGCTGGTGCAAACAACCGCGCCACTCGACGACATCACGTTCGTTCTGCATACAAAAGGCCGCGCAATCTCCGAATCTGTGATCCGCGCGGCGCTCGCCCGGGCGGATTCACGTCTCGCGGCCTATAACGTCGTCTCGCTCGCTGATGCCGCTGCGCAATCGCGCACAACCGAGCGCTTCATCTTTGTGCTCGTTTCGGCGTTCGGCTTGCTCGGCCTGATTCTAGCCGCCGTCGGCTTGTATGGATTGCTCTCGTTGCAGGTCGCACGACGTCAGCGCGAATTCGGAATTCGCAGTGCCTTGGGAGCAACAGCGCGACAAATCATTCAACTCGTCGCGAATCAAGGCGCGCGTTTGCTTGCGATCGGGTTCGCCGTCGGCGCTCTCGTGACGTGGGGTTGCTTCCGACTGATTCAAAATCACTGGGCTGAAATGCCCGCGCCGAATGTTTTCGCATGGATAGGCGGCGGCGCAGTCCTCTCTGCCGCGGTTGCGCTTGCCTGCTGGTTGCCCGCACAGCGCGCCGCGCGGGTTGACCCCGTGGTTGCTCTTCGCGCCGAATGAAGTGGGGTTCGCGATGCAAAAGCCAAACCGCCACATGAATGATCTTCGCTACGCACTGCGCATGCTGCTGAAATCACCCGGCTTCAGTTTCATCGCCATTGCCACGCTCGCGCTCGGGATCGGACTGAACACGTCGATCTTCAGTTTGATCAACGATCTCTTCCTCCGCGATCTACCTTTCAAAGAGCCGGGGCGTGTGGTGCACATGTATTCGAACGCCCGCGAGCGCAAACTTCTCGAGCTCGCAATCTCGGCGCCCCGCTTTCCAGCATTACCGCGATGCCCAGACAATCTTCGACGGCTTCGGCGCGGAAAACGTTTTCGCTTTCACTTTGACCGGACTTGGCGATCCGGTGCAAATCTTCGGCGGCAGGGTCACCGCGAATTACTTTGATGTTCTCGGGGTGCGTCCGATTCGTGGACGCAACTTTTGCCGGAAGAAGAAGAAAGCGCCGACGTCGCCATGGTGACGGAAAATTTTTGGCAGAAACGGATGGGCGGCGACCCACGCGTAATCGGTCGCAGCGTTACGCTGGATGGCGTGCCGCACACCATCGTCGGCATTTTGCCCAACCTGCCCTTTTCCTGGGTCGGGCCGAGCGCCGAAGTCTGGACAGACCAAGCCTTACGTGCTCCCCGGAATTTCCTACGAACGCATGATGCGCGGCTCGGGTTTCCTGCGCGTCGTCGGACGATTGAAACCGGGAATGACCCTGGAACAGGCGCGGGCGGCATTACCGCCGCTCGAACAAAGTTACCGCGCGCGCTATCCGGACAAGATCGATAGCTCATCGGTCATGACGCTCAAAACTCTGCCCGAGGATGTCACCGGAAATTTGCGGCCGGCTTTTGCCACTTTGCTCGCGGCGGTGGCGTTTGTGTTGTTGATCGCATGCAGCAATGTCGCGAATCTACTACTCGTTAGGTTCAGCGGGAGGCGGCGCGAAATCGCGTTACGAATGGCGATTGGCGCGTCGCGCGCGCAGCGTGGTGCGACTGTTCGTGTTCGAAAGCTTGCTCGTCAGCGTGTTCGCCGGAATCGCAGGCGCGTTGCTGGCGTGGCACATCGTTCCGTTCGTGCCGAAAATGGCGGCGAATTTTCTGCCGTTCGATCCCGAGACGCGCGTCCAGCTTTCGCTCCGCGTGCTCGGCTTCGCCATTGTCATGTCGATTCTCACCGGCGTCGCGATGGGAATTTATCCGGCGTTGCAAAGCTCGCGCGCGGATCTAGTCGACGGTCTGAAGGAAGGCGGGCGCGGGACGAGCGGCAGCGCGCATCAACTGCGGTTCCGCAAGATTTTGATCGGCGCGCAAGTCGCGCTTTCCGTAACGCTTGCTCGCCGGCGCGGCGTTGCTCATCACCAGTTTTGTGCGGTTGAGCCAGCAAAACATCGGCTACCACTGCGAAAATCGTCTGGATCGGCTTCGTTACCTTGCCGCAGGCGCAATATCCCGATCTCAACACGCGGCAACATTTCGCGCAACAAACGCTGGCTGCATTGCGCGCCGTTCCCGGGCTCGAAAGCGCGACCATCAGCGCGGACATTCCGCTCCTGGCCGGCGCAGGCGGCAATGCACTCTATGCGCGGCCCGATGGCGAGATTTTGCCGATCGACAAGCGCGCCGCGGCGGCCAGCCACGACATTGCGCCGGATTATTTCAAGACCTGGGGCATTCCCATTCTGGCCGGACGCGATTTCGATGAGCACGACACCGCCGGCCAGCCAAATGTGCTGCTTATCAGCCAGGCGGTGCGAAGAAGATTTTCGGGAGCGAGAATCCGATCGGCAAGACGCTTGCTGATACAGTAGCGTCGAGCATGCCGGCGGAAATCATCGGTGTGGTCGGCGACGTGCGCTCGCGCAAGGTAGCCGAGCCGGACGACGTGGAACTCTATCGCCCATGGGCGCAGGAGAACTTTCCGTTCCTCAGCATTGAAGTGCGCAGCAATCTAAAACCGAGACGCGTGACGAAGTCGGTGCGATCGGCACTGGCCAACGTCGATCCCGGGCTGGCGATCGCGCTGCCGCAATCGATGAACACGATTGTCGCACAAGCGGTCGGTCAGACACGGCTCGATGATATGGTTGCTCGGCATTTTCGCTGGAGTCGCGTTGTTGCTGGCCAGTATCGGAATTTACGGCGCGGTTGCTTACACGGTGGAGCAGCGCACCGGCGAAATCGGCCTGCGCATGGCGCTGGGCGCGCAAACCCGCGATGTCCTGCGCCTGGTCTTGAGTCAGGGAATGAAACCGGTGTTGACGGGGCTTGTAATCGGAATCGTCGCAACCTTCGCGCTCGGGCGATTGATCGCGGCGCAACTCTACCAGGTTTCAGCGCACAACCCGGTGCTCCTCGGTGGCGCAGCCATCTTGCTCACGGCCACCGCACTGATGGCCTGCCTTTTGCCCGCACGTCGCGCCGCGCTCGTCGATCCGGTGCAAGCACTGCGCTCGGAATAAAGAGAACTCCGCTTTATGCTGACAGTCCGGCTCGGACCCGGAACGTCTGACCTCTGTCATTCCTTACTGCCGGACTGCTACGTAATCCTTGTCGTTGTTGCGATAAATCAGTTTGTCGCCATCGAACCTGACGAACGACCAGAAGTTTCGGTCGAAGAAACGATCGCCTTCGATCGGGATCAGCGCGATGGAGAAACCCGTTGCCGGATAGTTTAGATCTAAATGGTCCATCTGCGGCTCGACGCGGACCACCGCGTTTTTCACAAAGTAGTCATCGCCGAAACGAAACGTTCCGGCGAAACGTTTCAGATCAGCCCCATTCACATGGATCGGCCTCGGAACGTCCCGGTTCACCGGTTGATCGAATAACATCGCGCCCAGGTCTTCTGCGATGGTCGAAGGAGCAGCGATGTAGAAGTTCGACAGAACGACAACAGTTGCATCATCATCGATGAATCGTTCAAAGTGCGCTTTGAATCCCGGGCTACTCCCGTTCACATAAACCGAGCGATGGCCGAAGCGTTGCCGATGAAACCAAAACATGCCGACGGTCCTGTCCTTTCGCTCAAATCCGTAGGATTGTTTCAACGTCTCCGGCTTTAGCAGAGATCCATTTTGTAACGCTCGATGGAACCGGAGCAGATCGTCCGCGGTTGCGTAAATCGAGCCGTTGCCGGTCTTGCTCGTCCAATCAAGATAAGGCGCGCGTTCGAAACCTGACGCTCCCGCTCGGGGAATATCCATTGGCGAGATTACTTACAATTGTTTCGTCGCGGGCGCGATGTGCGGTGTTCGTCATTCCGGCCGGCTTAAAGATTTTTGCTCGAGAAAATCGCCATAATTTTGTCCTGAAACTTTCTCGATCAGGAAAGCCAGAATGTGATAGTTCGAGTTACTATAGAAGTAGGATGTGCCCGGCTCACTTTGCCGGGGAACTTTCTTCGCGCGTTCCACCAATGCCGCTGCTGTTTGTGGGAACCGCGACCATTCGTTGTAATCCGGTTGCGCGCTGGCATCTCCCAAACCCGAATAATGCGTCAACAACTCTTCAACCGTGATCTTGTCCCCGTTAGGAAACATCCGGCACGAACTTCTGATAGCTTATCCTCCAAACTAAGCTTCCCCTCCTCCGCCAATAACAAAATTGCCGCCGCTGTCATCGGCTTCGAGAGCGACGCGATCTGAAACCTGGTTTGCAGCGAATTGGGAACCTGCAAAGCCCGATCCGCGTAACCCGAACGCGTTCTCGTAGATGATCCGATCGCCTTTGGTCACGCGCACAACCCCGCTGAAGAAATCCGAATCAGCATAACGCCGGACGTAGGCGTCCATGCGATCGCGAAGCGCATCGGCGCGCAGACTTAAGGCGAAATAGCTGAGGCAGACCGCGAGAATGAAGGTTCGCATTGATCCTTACTGAAGTTGGTGCTCGGCAGTCTTGATAAATTCGACTGCATTTCAACTTTCCAGTTCTTGCCTCGGCTACGTGACTTTCCGAAGGCGAAAAACACGGCTTTGAGAATCAGTAAGCTCTTCACTGCTTTTTGACATTCACGACTGCCGATTATTCGTCCGCAAAATTATTATTGACCTGTATATTCTTGCAGCATACATGTCTTAACAATATATGGCGTCACCAGGGTTGGATCGTGAACTGAAGAAGGGCAGCGCTGAATTGCTCATTCTTTCGCTGGTCGAGGATCGGCCGCGGCATGGCTACGACATTGGTCAGCTGATCGAGTTGCGCTCGCGCGGGTGCTCTCCGGTTTAATGTCGCTTCGCTTTATCCCCTGCTCTACCGGCTCGAAAACGGGGATGGATTCGCGGGCGCTGGGTGGAAAAGGCCGGGCAACGGCGGCGGCGTTATTATCGCCTCACCCCGGCCGGTAAAAGGTGCTGGCCAGCCAGCGCGACGGGTGGCTCGAGTTCGTGGAAGCAATCAGTCGAATCACCGGAATCCAGTATGCCTGATTGGAAAGCCGAAGTTAAAGCCCGCCTTGCCGGGCTGAGTCTTTCGCCGACGCGCGAGCTCGAAATCATCGAGGAACTCTCGCAGCATCTCGAGGATGAGTACGAGCAGGCGCTGAGTCGCGGCGTTTCGGAAGACGAAGCGGAGCGCGCCGTGCTCGCGGATTTGAAAGTGCCTGATTTGCTAGGTCGCGAACTCAAACGCGTGGAGCGGCCCGTTCCACAAAACCCGGTACCGATGGGCACACGAAGCAAGGAGCAACATGATTGGAGATCTTGGACAAGATGTGCGTTACGGCCTGCGGATGTTGGCCAAAAATCCTGCTTTCACCGCCATTGCGGTGCTGGCGCTGGCGCTCGGGATTGGCGCGAACAGCGCGATTTTCAGCGTCGTCAACGCCATTCTGCTGCGGCCCCTGCCCTACAAGAATCCCGAGCAGCTCGTCATGGTCTGGGAGAACGCAACCCATCTTGGCTTTCCGAAAAACACACCGTCGCCCGCGAACTTTCTCGACTGGCGTCAGCAAACCACGGTCTTCCAAGGCATGGCTGCATTCGCGGAGCGCAGCTTCAATCTCACCGGCGCAGGCGAGCCGGAGCGACTCGACGGCCGCCGCGTTTCGGCGAATCTCTTCGACGTGCTGGGAGTGCGGCCGATCATCGGACGCACGTTTGTGCCGCAGGAAGATCAGCCGGGAACGAAAGTCGTTCTGCTCAACGAGAGCCTGTGGAAACGGCGTTTCGGCGGCGATCCAGGCGTGATCGGCCGGGCGGTCACCTTGAACAACGAAGCCTACACCGTGGTCGGTGTGCTGCCGAGCAGCGTGCGCTTGCCTGCGTTCGGCAAGTGGCGCGACCAGGTCTGGGTGCCGATCGCCTTCCCGGCGGAGGAAGCCGCCTCGCGCGGTGATCATTTCCTCGAAGTGATCGCGCGACTGAAGCCAAATGTCACGCTTGCGCAGGCTCGGGCAGAAATGGAAACGATCGCAGCGCGCCTGGCGCAGCAATACCCGCAATACAATACGCCGCGTGGGCGCGGTCGTTAACCCGTTGCACGAAGAGATCGTCGGCGACATGAAAACGGCGTTACTGGATCCTGTTAGGCGCGGTCGCGTTCGTGCTCCTGATCGCCTGCGCGAATGTCGCCAATCTCCTGCTCGCGCGCGCGCCGCGGTGCGGCAAAAGAAATCGCGCTGCGGCTCGCGCTCGGGGCCGATCGCGCGCGCCTGACGAAACAACTGCTGGTCGAAAGTGTGATGCTTTCGTTGCTGGGCGGCGTGGTCGGTCTTGGCTTGGCCTACGCCGGCTTGCAGGTGCTCACGCGCTTCATTCCGCCGGATCTCGCCCATGCCGACACGATCGCGATCGACGCGTAAAGTGCTCGTTTTCACCTTGCTCGTTGCGCTCGTGACGGGCCTGATCTTCGGTCTCGCTCCGGCCAGTCAGGCGTCACATTTCAACCTGAGCGAGACGCTGAAGGAAGGCGGCCGCGATTCCGGCGCAGGCGTGCGCGGAAAACGCCTGCGCAGCTCGCTCGTGATCGCGGAAGTTGCGGTCTCGGTCGTTCTCCTCATTGGCGCAGGTCTGTTGATCAACAGTTTCATGCATCTGCGCAATCTCGATCCCGGTTTCCGCGCCGATCATCTGCTCGCGCTCAACGTCAACTTGTCAGAAGTGAAATACCCGGACACGGCACGGCGGACGGCATTCTTCGATGAAGTTGTTCGGCGCGTGCTGCCCCTGCCTGGCGCATAATCGGTCGCCGTCGCGGGTAACTTGCCGTTCACCTACAACGGTGACTCGATGGGCATTGCGGTCGAAGGCATCCCGGATCCGCCGCCGGATCAATGGCCGGATGTAATCTACCGCGCCATCGGCCCCGGCTATTTCAGCACGATGGGCATCCCGCTTGTGCGCGGGCGGGAGTTCAACGACGGGGACACGATCGATACTACACGCGGTGTGGTCATCGGCGAAAAGACGGCGAAGCATTACTGGCCTAACCAGGACCCGATTGGTAAACGCCTGAAACCCGGCGCCACGAGCGATAATGAAGCTCCATGGCGCACGGTGATTGGCGTAGTGAAAGGACGTCAGACAAAACGACTTCATCGCCGAGCCGAAAATGCAAATGTATTTCAGCTACAAACAATTGGGGCAGCTGGTCGCGAATGCGCTCATCGTGCGCACGTCGGTCGATCCGCTCAGCCTCGCCACGCCGGTGCGCAACGCCATCTGGTCGGTGGATAAGGATCAGCCGGTCGCGAACATCGACTCGATGGAAAACATCGTCGCCGGCGCCGTAGCGCGGCAACGTTTCAGCATGTTATTACTCGCGATTTTCGCCGCGCTCGCGCTCGTGCTCGCCGCCGTCGGAATCTACGGAGTCATGAGTTACACCGTGGCACAGCAAACGCGCGAGATTGGCATCCGGATCGCGCTCGGCGCGAAACGGGGCGACGTGCTCAAGATGACGGTGAAACAGGCAATCAAACTCGTCGGCCTTGGTTTGGCTATCGGGCTGCCGAGTGCATTCATTCTCACCCGCGTGATGTCCAGCCTGCTCTTCGGGATCAGCGCAACCGATCCGATCACCTTCCTCGGCATCTCGCTCGTGGTCCTCGTGGTCGCGTTGCTCGCCAGCTACATTCCGGCCCTGCGCGCGACCAAGGTCGATCCGATGATCGCCCTGCGCGCGCAGTAATTTCAGAGAATTTTAGTCCCGGTCTGAAGAGGCGCCGAAATCCAGTCTTCCACGCATCGACTTTATCGCCATCATTCCAACGTGAACCTGAATTATGTTTGGGCTTTCGCAGTTGGAATCGGACTCGTCGCTGGATTGCGTTCGCTCACTGCGCCGGCCGCGGTAAGCTGGGCCGCCCATCTCGGTTGGTTGAACCTGCATAGCTCGCCCCTTGCATTTATGGGATCGACGGTCGCAGTCGCGATTCTTTCGCTGTTGGCGATTGGTGAATTGATCGCCGACAAAATGCCCAAGACTCCAAGCCGAACTTCGCTTGTGCCTTTGCTCGCGCGCATTCTCATGGGAGGCCTTTGCGGCGCGTCCCTTTGCGCATCGGCCAATCAGTCGTTACTCATCGGTGCTCTGTTGGGCGGAATGGGCGCGGTGATCGGAGCATTCGGAGGTTACGAGATCCGGAGACGCTTGGTGAGCAAACTCAAACACAAAAGACATTTTCATCGCCATACCCGAAGACTTGATCGCAATCGGCCTGGCTTGCTTTCTTGTAATTCACTTTTTAAAACGGCCGCGCATCTGGACGGCCTCCACTCCGATCCGCGCTTCGCCGAGCTCGTGCGCCGCATCGGACTGCCGCAATAATTGACCTGCTGACGTCCACCTCAGCGCCCCGATGCATGCTGGATACTGATGGGCTCGGCGCGCATAACTCATCCTTTGAATCGCTGAAAAGCTGAAACTCTGAAACACCGAATGGCGAGCAAAGAGGTTCCATTTGTGCTTCGCTCATTCCTTCGTCATTCGTCATTCGTGCTTCGTCATTTTTCTGCCTGACCTCTGACCTCTTTCTACTTTCTAACTTCTACTTTCTAATTTCCTCGCGGCGCGAGTTCGGCGACGATTTTCTCGAAGCGCGGATCGCCGCGGAGCGGGTCCCAGAACGGGAGCAGTTTTAAGGCGCCGTAGCTCAGCATGAGCGATGCGGCGGGAGCACGCAGCCCAGCTTCCAGTTGCTGCAAGGCAAGCTCCTTCTCGCCCGCCCACGCTGCCGTAATGGCGAAATATTGAAGGACGCGGCTGCCGTTGTTGACATCTTTTTCCACCGGCGTGAGCGCGATCGCTCGACGGCCTTCGTCCAACGCCAGGTCTTTCCGCCCAAGAGCAGCGTCGATTAAGCCGAGGACGCAGAGCGCCGGGCCGTAGTCCGGCTGCGCCTGCACGATCTTCTCCTGCTGGGCGCGAGCCGCTTCAAACGCAGTGCGCGCTCTTGCCTCATCTTTGGTCATGCGCGCCAGCAGACCTTCACCAAAGCTGCGGCTCAGAATAATCGTGCCTTCGCCCCAGCATGGATTGTCGCCCAGCGCGACGAGTGCTCGTTCGGCCGCAGCCGGATCGCGTTCGGCCAGAGCGCAAAAGAACCAGATGTCCGCGGCGCTGGCGATGGCGCCCGGTCCTTGCGCGAGGATTGCATCAATCGTCTGGTGGAGCGGCCGGGTGTCCGCTTTCCAGCAGAGATAAAATAGTCCACGAGTGGCCCGCGTTTCGACGTTGTCGGGCACGATCGCTAACGCGCGATCCAGCGCAGCGATCGCCTCGGCATAGCGCCCCAGGATTTGGTAACTGAGCGCGATCTGTTGCAGAGTATAAAAGTTGCGCGGGTCCAGCTCCACCGCGCGCTGCAGGTTCTGCAGACCTTCCTCCTGCTGGCCGCGCCGCCGCAGAATGTAGCCGGTGAGTTCGAAGAGACGCGGATCATTGGGTAACGCTCGCCGCGCAATCTCCAATTCGGCGAGGGCGCCGGCATAGTCGCGCAGCCCGTAGTAGAGATATTGTGCGCGCGCCAAATGCGTTTCGGCAGCATCCGGCCGCAGCCGTGTCGCGGCTTGCACCGCAGCTTCAGCCAGCGCAAGCCGGGCGGGAGTGTGATCAGACCCCGTTACTGCATAAAGGTATTCGTGCGCACAGGCGAGCTGGCAGTAAGCGTCGAAAAATGAGGGATCGCGCTTCACCGCTTCATCCAGAAGTTCAATTGCCTTCCGCCGGTCTGGATCGCCGCGTCGCGCTGAAACCTGCCGTGAGGAGAAGTGACTTCGCCCGGCTGTAAAGGTCGAAAGCCGCCAGATCAGTGGTGGGCGGCTGCTCGATGGCTTTCTTCTCGTTAGGCGAGAGCTTCGCCTGCAACTGGTCGGCAATCGCCTTGGCGATCTCGCTTTGGATGGCGAAGACATCGGCCAGATCGCGATCGTAGGTTTGCGCCCACAGATGCGCGTCGTTGCGGGCATCGATCAACTGCGCGTTCACTCGCACTTTGTTGGCCGCGCGCTGCACGCTGCCTTCGACCACATGCGCCACGCCGAGTTGCTGCGCCGATCTCGCGCAGATTGCGCGGCGCGCCGCTCTTATACTGCATGACGCTCGTGCGGCTGATCACTTTCAAGTCGGCAATCCTCGCCAGGTCGGTCAGGATCTCGTCCTGCACGCCGTCGGTGAAGTAGGCGTTCTCTTTGTCGCTGCTCAGATTTTCAAACGGAAGGACGGCGATGCTTTTTTCCACGGCAGTGGCGAGCGAACGAGCCGGTCGCTTTGCGCAAAAAGAGAGAACCGCAGCGGCGAGCGCGGCCACCACCAGCAGCCCAGCAATACGTAACTGAACGAAGTACAC
>ERZ1370068.10003-contig-8738_pt1 | contig 18075 bp, 21 predicted proteins | sample MGYA00561227_ERZ1370068 | MGnify/ENA primary metagenome ERZ1370068 (study PRJEB38410, sample SAMEA6850437) | metagenome | study: Metagenomic assessment of the ecological functions of the soil: analysis of the soil microbiota associated with the...
GGTTACGTATTGCTAACATCTGATCGCCTTTCAGGAACGCGACACCGCCCGAATGGCCAGGGCAATGCCACGAATAGGAGCCGTCCTGCGCGTATTCGACGAGCGCCCGGAAAAACGGCGGCGCGAGCGAATCGAGATACGCCTTCACCTCGCGGATGATGTGCCGGGCCACGAACTCCGGCGTGTCCTCGAACATGTGGATGAAGCCGTGCAGCTCGCGCAGGATGTCGTTCGGGATGTGCCGCGACGTCCGTGTCTCGCCGTACAGGTAGATCGGTATCTCCGCGTTCTTGAAGCGGATCTCCTCGATGAACTTCCGCAGGTTGAGCACCGCCGGATCGACTTCGGGGCCCGTGGTGAATTCCTCGTCGTCGATCGACAGGATGAACGCGGAAGCGCGGCTTTGCTGCTGCGCGAACTGCGAGAGGTCGCCGTAGCTCGTGACGCCCAGGATCTCCATCCCCTCCTTCTCGATCGCCGCGGCGAGCGCGCGGATGCCGAGCCCGGACGTGTTCTCGGAACGGAAGTCTTCGTCGATGATGACGATGGGGAAGCGGAATTTCATGGGGCGAGGTTCCTGTGCTCTAAGCATGCGTGACGTGCGCGCTCCAGGCGGCCGGACGGCCAACGCGGCGAACCGCGCCCGGCGGGCTGGAAAGGCGCGAATTATGGGACGATTCGCAGCGGATAGCTACGAAAAATGCCGGCCGACCGACTGCCGGTGTCGCAGCGTGGAGACAGTGGCGTCAGGCGTTGGCGACGAGTATCGCGGCCGAGCCCGCCAGCAGCGCGAGCCCCACCGGGGTGCGCAGGTGGCGGCCGAACGGCAGGTTCTTCTCGGCGGCCATCAGCGCCGCCAGCGCGAGCATCCAGCCGACGCTGCCGATGCCGACGACGAACATCGTCAACATGAGCGCCCAGCAGCAGCCGACGCAGAAGATGCCGTGATCGATGCCGATGCGCAAAGCTTCGCGCGCGGGCGACACGCCGTGCCAGCGCGAGGCGACGAAGCCGAACGGCGTCCGGCATTCGTCGAGGCACCGGTACTTGAGCGCGCTCCACTGAAAGAGGCCCGCGCCGGCCAGCACCGCCGCGCCGACGAGGGCGCCGTGCGCGACGAACCACCCACTGCCCGCAGCAGCCCACCGGATGCCGGCATCGACCAGGTGCGCGGCGATCCCGAACGCGAGCCACACCACGAGGAATCCCAGCGACGACGCGCGCGGCAAGCGCTCCGGCGTCGGGCCGCGTGCCGGTGATCCGGCGGAACATCGCCAATAGCGGAAAGGTCGTCGGCAGCATCATCGCGCGCGATCATCAGCATCCACGCGGCGGCGTGGAGGACGACCGGCACCACGATGTCGCCCTGCGGCACCGCCTGGCACAACGCGGCGAGCGCGCCCGCATCGCCCCAGCCGCCGTGATCGAGCAGGCGCCCGTAGGGGCTGGCGCTCCACAGCCACAGCGTGGCCCATGCCGCGGCCACGAGCAGCCCGAGGAGCGGCCAGAACAACGCGCGATGCCCGTCCGCCGGCAACGGCATCGCGCGTGCATTGGCCGAGCGGGCGGCGATCATCACTTTCGGCCGCACCCGTCCGCCCGGCATCTCGGGGGAGGGGCCGCGGCGAAGCGCTTGCTAGTGGTGGAACACGAACGTGCTTTGCAGCGCGTTGTGGCCCGTGATGTCGAGATCGATGCCGAGCTTCGCGTTCTTCGACTTGTAGCTCGTCGCCTTGCCGACGAACACCGGCGCGCCCGGGACCGTCGAGAACACCGTATCGGTCAGCGTCGTCGTCTGGCCGGAGGCGCTCGTGTACGGCACGAGATCCGCGGAGCCGGCGTTGCCGAGCTTGATCGTCCCGCGGCCGCCCTGCACGGTAAACGTGACAGGCACTTTTTCGACCGAGACGACTTCGCCGACGAGCTTCGCGAGATCCGCGATGGGCCCGCCCTTCTTGCCGGTGTACACGGCGAGCAGCGCCGCCTCCTGGTCGGGCGTGACGCGCTCGTCGAGGTAGACGGCCGCCTTCCAGTTGCCCTGCAGGATGTTGCCGGGAACGTGCGCGATCATCGCGATCGTCCGGTCGGACACGTCGACGCCGTCGATCGTCCCTTTGTCGAAATGCCACGCGACGATGGTGTCGCAGGTGCCGAAATCGGGATCCTCGCCGATCCAGCACGGGCAGAGCACCCGGCAGTTGCAGACTTCCAGCAGGCGTCCTTCGAGGTGATAGGCCATGTTGCCTCCTGGAGAAACGGAAGAAGCGAAACCGTGGGCCGGGCTTCCAGATACGAGCCGGTGCCGGCGATCCTACGCCGAATTCCCGGCGGCGCGCATGTTCAATCGTCCGGATTTCCTGTCAGCGCCTCCCGCCGGCCAGCGCCACCGATCGCGGGTGGGCCCGCAACCGCGCCATCGCGTAGACGCCGAACGCCGGTCCGATCGCCAGCGGCACGAACGCGTAGCTGCCAGCCGAGCGCCGCGATGAGGTACGGCATCAGGTGGATGGTGAGGAGCGTCAGCGTGAATCCCATGCGCCGTCTGCAGCGTCAGCATCGTGCCCACCCAGGCGCGATCGGACAGCTCGGCGACCGACGCCGAGAACTGCGCGGAATCGGCGACGATGCTCACGCCCCAGACGAGGCAGAGCGCGACGAGCCAGCACCGGGTTGCCGCCGAAGAGGAGACCCACGGTCGCGGCGCAACTGCCGCTCACCGCCATCGCCACGATGGTGATCGTCGTGCGGCCGAGACGATCGGCCAGGAGGCCGGCGCCGACCGAGCCGATGGCACCTGCCGCGACGGTCGCGAACGCGGCCAGCTTGGCGGCGGTCGGCGCCTCCGCCGCCGGCAGCGTCAGCGCGAAGCTCGCGTCGAGGAACACGCCGATCCACGCCCACATCGCGTAGAGCTCCCACATGTGCCCGAGGTAGCCCAGGTTGGCGAGCCGCAGCGGAACGTCGCGCCACGCCGCCGCCATCGATTCGCGGATCGAAGCGCGGCGACGGCGCCCGGTTCGGCCCGATGCCGGCGAACAGGATGAGGACGGCGGCGACCATGGCGCTCGCCGACGCGAGCGCGAGCGGAATCCGCCAGTTCACGCCGCCGAGCGCGTTGAAGAGGTGCGGCGACGCCGAGCCCAGCGTGAGCGCGCCGACGAGGATGCCCACCATCAGCCCCATGTCGCCCTTGGCCCACGTCGACGCGAGCTTCATGCCGACCGGATAGACGCCCGCCATGCACACGCCGGTGACCACGCGCAGCAGCGGCGTCGCCGACCGATGTCGGATCGACGACCAGCAGCAGCGCGTTGGAGGCGGCGCCGATCGCCGCGGACACCGCGAAGAGGCGCCGCGGATCGATCCGGTCGGCGCAGGCCCAGGAACGCGCTCGCGAGGCATCCGAGCTACGAAGCCGGCCTGCACGCCGCTCGTCAGCGCAGCCTGGCTGCGAAGCCCCCGAGGTGGAATTCGGCGACGAGCGCCGGGATGATTGCCGACGCCGAGAACCACAGCGCCATCGCCGCCACCTGGCACGTCGCGATGATGGCGACCGATGCGACCTTCGACGGGCTCTCAACCGGCATCGCCACTGCCCGAAGGCCGACGCGAGCGTCAGATCTTCGGCAGCGTGACCCCCTGCTGCCCCTGGTACTTGCCGCCGCGGTCCTTGTACGACGTCTCGCAGACCTCGTCGGACTCGAAGAAGATCACCTGCGCGACACCCTCGTTGGCGTAGATCTTCGCCGGCAGCGGCGTCGTGTTCGAGAACTCGAGCGTGACGTAGCCCTCCCATTCCGGCTCGAACGGGGTTACGTTGACGATGATGCCGCAGCGGGCATACGTGCTATTTCCCGAGGCAAATCGTGAGCACGTTGCGCGGGATGCGGAAATACTCGATGGTGCGCGCGAGCGCGAACGAGTTGGGCGGGATGATGCAGACGTCGCCGGTGAAATCGACGAACGATCCGGCGTCGAACGCCTTGGGGTCGACGATCGTCGAGTTGATGTTGGTGAAGATCTTGAATTCGCGCGAGCAGCGGATGTCGTAGCCGTAGCTCGACGTGCCGTAGGAAACGATCTTGTGGCCGTCGACTTCGCGCACCTGGCCCGGCCTCGAACGGCTCGATCATCCTGGTGGCGGCCGCCATCCGGCGGATCCATTTGTCGGACTTGATCACTGCGGCATCTCTCCCCGGGAACGGCCCTCACGTGTTGCTCCCTTGGCGCTGCGCGCGCGTCCGTCCGAGACGGACTTGTTCGCGCGTACGGCCCAGCGGCGCTCACGTGTTCTGAATCACGATGTTCGGGAACTTGGCCGAGAAGTCCTCGGCCTTCTCGGCGACGAAGACCGCGGTGCGCCGCGCGATCTCGCGATAGATCTGCGCGATCTTGCCCTCCGGATCGGCGATCACCGTCGGCCTGCCGGCATCGCGTCTGCTCGCGGATGCGGATGTCGAGCGGCAGCCCGCCGAGGAAGGGCACCTTGTAGTCGGCGCACATCTTGCGCCGCGCCGCCCTCGCCGAAGATGGCTTCGGCGTGTCCGCAGTTCGAGCAGACGTGCACGCTCATGTTCTCGACGATGCCGACGATCGGCACGCCGACCTTCTCGAACATCTTGAGCCCCTTGCGCGCGTCGATGAGCGCGATGTCCTGCGGCGTCGTCACGATCACCGCCCCGGTGACCGGCACCTTCTGCGCAAGCGTGAGCTGGATGTCGCCGGTGCCGGGCGGCATGTCGACGATCATGTAGTCGAGATCGCGCCAGTTCGTGTCCTTGAGGAGCTGCTCCAGCGCCTGCGTGACCATCGGGCCGCGCCACACCATCGGCGTGTCCTGCGTCGATCAGGAAGCCGATCGACATCGCCTGCAGGCCGTACGCCTCGAGCGGCTCGAGCGTCTTGCCGTCCCTCGATTCCGGCCGGCCGGCGAGGCCGAGCATCATCGGCTGCGACGGGCCGTAGATGTCGGCGTCGAGCACGCCCACATTGGCGCCCTCGGCGGCGAGCGCGCAGCGCGAGGTTGACGGCCGTCGTCGACTTGCCGACTCCGCCCTTGCCGGATGCGACCGCGATGATGTTCTTGACGCCCGGGATGAGCTTCACGCCGCGCTGCACCGAATGCGACGTGATCTTCTGCGTCATGTTGACCGTGACGCGCGGCGCGCCGGGCAGCTTGCCGACGTCCTCCGTGATCATCTTGCGCAGGAAGCCGTGCTGTGTCTTCGCCGGATATCCGAGCTGGATGTCGACGACGACGTCGCCGGCGCCGATCTGGATTTTCTTGACGGCCTTGCCGCTGACGAAGTCCTTTCCTGTGTTCGGGTCGATCAGCGCGCGCAGGCGGGTCTGGACGTCGGCCTCGGTGATGGCCATCGGATGCTCCGTCGTGAAATGGGACGCGATGTCTAAAGACTATCGGATATTAGCGAAAAACGGCCGCTTTCGATATTCGAGGACCTGTGCCTTTGCTAGAATCTTCGCTTCCCCCTGCAAGGCGCAAGGTTTTCCCCGATGTCCGCGACTCCCGCCGCTTCGACCGGCCGCCGCCGGCTGTTCGTCACGACGGCGCTGCCCTACGCGAACGGCCTGTTCCACATCGGCCACATCATGGAGTACATCCAGGCCGACATCTGGGTGCGATTCAAGCGGATGCAGGGCCACGAGGTGCATTTCGTCTGCGCCGACGACGCGCACGGCGCGGCGATCATGCTGAAGGCCGACGCCGACGGCATCACTCCGCAGGCGCTCGTCACGCAGATTGCCGCGACGCGGCCGAAGCATCTCGACGGCTTCCACATCAGCTTCGACCACTGGCATTCGACCGACTCGCCGGAGAACGTCGAGCTGTCGCAGGACATCTACCGCCGCCTGCGCGACCGCGTGCCATCGCTCATCACGACCAAGCCCGTCGAACAGTTCTACGACCCGGTGAAGGCGATGTTCCTGCCGGATCGCTACATCAAGGGCGAGTGCCCGAAATGCGGCGCGAAGGACCAGTACGCCGATGCCTGCGAGTCCTGCGGCACCTTCAACTCGCCGACCGATCTCAAGAATCCGTACTCCACCGTGTCGGGTGCGACGCCTGTGCGGAAAACGTCGGACCACTTCTTCTTCCGGCTTTCGGATCCCGCGTGCGTCGCGTTCCTGCGTGAATGGACGCAAGCGCCCGGGACGACTGCAGCCCGAGGTCGCCAACAAGGCGCTGCGAATGGCTTGGCAGCGACGCAACTGGGACCACCGGCGAAGGCAAGGGCTCGCCGACTGGGACATCTCGCGCGACGCGCCGTACTTCGGCATCGCGATTCCCGATGCACCCGGCAAGTACTTCTACGTCTGGCTCGACGCGCCAATCGGCTATCTCGCGAGCCTGAAGGCGCACCTCGCGGAGATCGGCATCGATTTCGCCACATTCCTGCAGAGTCCCGACGTCGATCAGTATCATTTCATCGGCAAGGACATCGTCTACTTCCACACGCTGTTCTGGCCGGCGATGCTCAAGTTCGCGGGCGCGCCGTACAAGGTGCCGGACAACGTGTTCGTCCACGGCTTCATCACGGCGTCCGGCGAGAAGATGTCGAAGTCGCGCGGCACCGGCGTCAGCCCCGACGTCTACCTCGACCTCGGGCTCGACCCGGAGTGGCTGCGCTATTACATCGCCGCGAAGCTCAACGCGAAGGTCGAGGACATCGATTTCAATCCCGACGACTTCATCGCCCGGGTCAACAGCGATCTCGATCGGCAAGTACGTCAACATCGCGAGCCGCGCGGCGACGTTCATCACGAAGTATTTCGACGGCAAGCTGTCTCCACCGCCGCCAAGGACGACGAACTCGTCGACGCGCACCGGCATCGACCATGGTCGCTTGGGGATCCGAGGAGGAATCGCGGAGGCCTACGAGGCGCGCGAGTACGGCAAGGTGCTGCGCGAGGTGATGCGCATCGCCGATCGCATCAACGAACGCTTCGACCAGGCGAAGCCGTGGGAGCTCGCGAAGGATCCGTCGCGGCGCGCCGAGCTGCAGGACGTGTGCACGGACGCGCTCAATGCGTTTCGCGTGCTGACCTACTACCTGGCGCCCGTGCTTCCGGCGTTGGCGGAGAAGGTTGCGCGGATGTTCGACCTGCCGCTGCCGCTGCGCTGGGATGACATCGCGAACGTCGCGACGTCGATCCGTCCGTACGAGCACCTCATGGCGCGCATCGAGCCGAAGCAGATCGACGCGCTTGCTCGAGGACCCGCGGCGCCGCAGCGCACCGCCGTCCGCGGCCACGCCGCCGCCAGCGCGTCTGCGGCGACCGCGCGACGACGACAGCCCATCACCGATCGACGATTTCGGCAAGGTCGATCTGCGGATCGCGAAGATCGTCAACGCCGAGCACGTCGCACGGCGCCGACAAGCTGCTGAAGCTCACGCTGGACGTCGGCGAGGGGCGCCACCGCATCGTGTTCGCGGGCATCAAATCCGCCTATCGGCCCGAGGACCTGATCGGACGGCTGACGCCCATGGTCGCGAACCTCGCGCCGCGCAAGATGAAGTTCGGCGTTTCCGAGGGCATGGTGCTCGCCGCATCGGGCGACGGTCCCGGCATCTTCCTGCTCGCACCGGACGCCGGAGCGCAGCCGGGAATGCGCGTCAAGTGATCGGTCGGCCGGCGGCGCGTCCGCGCGACGCTGACGCCGCGGCGCGATGACCGCGACACCGCTCTCCCTCGTCATCGCCGCCATCGCGGCGTGGCTCGCCATCGGGGCACTCGGACTTGTGCGCCCGCGGAACCTCGCGCTTCGTCGCGCGTGCTTGTTTCCCGCGGGCGCCGCCGTCGGGCTCGCGCTGGCCGGTGATTGCCGGCTATGCGATCGGCGCGCCGCCGTCGACGACCGTGCTGCCGCTCGGGCTGCCCGACCTGCCGTTTCATCTTCGCGTCGACGCGCTGTCCGCGTTCTTCCTGCTGCTGCTCGGGGCAGCGCGGCGCCGCGATCTCGCTCTTTTCCGCCGGCTATTTCCGCGCCGAGCGAAGGGACCTCGCCCGGCCTCATCTGTTTCCAGTACCACGTCTTTCTCGCGGCGATGGCGCTCGTGCTCGTCGCCGACGACGCGTATTTGTTCATGGTGGCGTGGGAGTCGATGGCGCTATCGCTCGTTCTTCCTGGTCACGACCGAGCATCGCATCCCGGAAATTCGCCGCGCCGGGTTTCCTGTACCTCGCTGATCGCCCACGTCGGCGCGATCGCGCATCCTGCTCTGCTTCGGCGTGCTGCAAGGGCGGCAGCGGCGACTACACGTTCGGCTCGATGCGCTCGGTCGCGCTGACCGGCGCGTGGCCCACCGCGGCGTTCTTCCTCGCTCTCGCGGGCTTCGGCGCCAAGGCGGGCCTCCTGCCGCTGCACATCTGGCTGCCGGAGGCGCACCCGGCGGCGCCGTCGCCCGTTTCGGCGCTGATGAGCGGCGTGATGCTGAAGACCGCGATCTACGGCCTGCTGCGCGTGGCGTTCGATCTCATCCATGCCCAGCTGTGGTGGTGGGGCGTGGTCGCGCTCGCGCTGGGTCTCGCGACGGCGCTGTTCGGCGTCGTTTTCGCCGCCGTGCAGACGGACATGAAGCGGCTGCTCGCCTATTCGTCGATCGAGAACATCGGCATCATCGTCGCCGGCATCGGCCTCGCCATCCTGTTCAAGGCCTACGACAAGACGCTGCTCGCCGCGATCACGCTCACGGCCGTGCTGTACCACTCGCTCAACCACGCGTTCTTCAAGAGCCTGCTGTTCCTGGCGACGGGCTCGGTGCTGCACGCGACCAACGAGCGAAGCCTCGGCAAGCTCGGCGGGCTCATCCACCGGATGCCCTGGGTCGCGTGGCTGGCGCTGCGTCGGCACGCTGGCCGCCGCCGGCATCCCTCCGCTCAACGGCTTCGTCTCGGAATGGCTGCTGCTGCAGGCGTTCCTGTTCACGCCGAGCCTGCCGCAGTCGTTCGTCAACATGCTGGTTCCGCTGGCCGCCGCCGCGCTCGTCCTGTCGGCGGCACTGGCGGCCTACGTGATGGTCAAGATTCTTCGGCGTCGTGTTCCTCGGCCGGCCGCGGGAGCCGAACCTCGCCTATGCGCAGCGACGCCGGCCCGTTCGAGCGCTGCGCGCTCATCTACCTCGGCGGCAGGCTGCGTCCTGCTCGGCGTGCTGCCGGTCAACGTGATCGCGCTCATCGAACCCGTCAACGCCCTTGCTGATCGGCGCGACGACGACGCAGCCAGATCGCCGACAACTGGCTCCTGCTCGCGCCCGATCAGCGCCGACCGGTCGAGCTACAGCCCGCTCATCGTCCTGGCGGTGATCGTCGGCGTCGTGCTGCTGACGATGCGGGTCGTGCACCGGCTCTATCACGGACGCGTCCGCCGCGCGCCGGCCGTGGGATTGCGGCTTCCCGCTGCAGACGCCGCGCATGCAGGACACCGCCGAAGGCTTCGGGCAGCCGATACGCCAGATCTTCGAGCCGTTCTTCCGCATCGAGCGCCACCTGCCGTCGCCGTTCGATCCGGCGCCCCGCTACTCGGTCAAGGTCGACGATCACTTCTGGCGCGCACTCTACCTGCCCATCGCGCGGGGCGCCGAGTGCCTCGCGCGGATCGCGGGACGGATCCAGCAGGGCCGGATCTCCATCTATCTCACGTACAGCTTCTGCACGCTGCTGGCGTTGCTGTTCTTCGTCGCGATGAGCGCGCTGAGCGACATCGCTGAGCGTCGCCGGCATCGCTCGCAGCTCTGCAGCTCGCCATCGCGCTCGCACTGGCGCCGCTCCTGGTCGGCTGGGTCAACCAATGCCGCGCGTGGCTCGCGAACCGGAGCGCGCCGCCGCTCGCTGCTGCCGTACTACACGATCCGCAAGCTGTTCGTGAAGGACGCCGTGGTCGCCGAGAACGCGTCGGCCGATCTTCCGGACCACGCCCTACATCGTGTTCGCCGCGATGTGCTGCGCGGCCGCGATCGTCCCGTCGCTCGCGACCGACCTCCCGTTCGCGCGCGCCGCCGACGCGATCGCGCTGGTCGGGCCTGTTCGCGCTCGCCCGCGTGTTCATCGCGCTGGCGGCGATGGACATCGGCACCGCCTTCGGCTCGCTCGGCGCGCGGCGCGAGATGCTCGTCGGCTTCCTGGCCGAGCCGGCGCTGCTCGATGGTGCTGTTCACCGCGTCGCTCATCTCCGGCTCGACGTCGCTGCCGACCATCGTCGACACGTTCGCGCACCGCGAGCTCGCGATCTATCCCGAGCCTCGCGTTCGCCGGCGTCGCGTTCACGATGGTGTCGCTCGCCGAGAACGCCCGCATCCCCGTGGACAATCCCGCGACGCACCTCGAGCTCACGATGATCCACGAGGCGATGGTCCTCGAGTACTCGGCGCGGCACCTCGCGCTGATGGAGTGGGCGGCGGCGCTCAAGCTCTTCAACTACTCGTGCATCGGCCTCGCCCTGCTTCTTCCCGTACGGCATCGCGGCGGCCGGCGGCGACTGGCTGGCTCGCATGCTCGGCGCGGCGCCGGCGCTGATCGCGAAGCTCGCTGATCGGCGGGTTCCTGCTGGCGCTGATCGAGACGCTGTCGGCGAAGATGCGCATCTTCCGCGCGCCCGAATTCCTCGGCACGGCCTTCCTGCTCGCCGTGCTCGCGATGCTCGTCAACCAGATGCTCGGCAGCTAGGGCCGTCAGCACGTCCGTGACCGGCCTCCCGCTCTACGCGCAGCTGATCAACCTGCTGGCGGCGATCCTGCTGCTGCTGCGCGTTCGCGATGCTGACGCAGCGGCGCGTGCTGCTCGCTCGTCAACCTCTTCGCCGCGCAGGGCGTCGCGCTCGGCATCTCGACGGCGATCGTCGCGTACGCGACGGGCCAGACGGCACCTCTACGCATCGGCGGCACTGACGTTCGCGCTCAAGGTCGGGCTCCTGCCGTGGCTGCTGCATCGCCTGATCCGCAAGCTCGACGTGAAGTGGGACGTCGAGGGGCTCATCAACGTCCCGACGACGATGCTGATCGGCATCGTGCTGGTCGTGTTCTCGTTCAACCTCGCCTACCCGATCTCCGCAGCTCGCGAGCACGGTGACGCGCGCGACGCTCGGCATCGCGATGGCGAGCGTGATGCTGTCGTTCCTGATGATGATCACGCGCCGCAAGGCGCTGCCGCAGGTGATCGGATTCCTGGCGATGGAGAACGGGCTCTTCTTCGCCGCGACCAGCGCGACCTACGGCATGCCGATGGTGGTCGAGCTCGGCATCGCGCTCGACGTGCTGGTCGGCATGCTGATCCTCGGCGTGTTCTTCTTCCAGATCCGCGAGCAGTTCGACAGCCTCGACCTCAAGCATCTGGAGAAGCTCAAGCGAGAGACGAGTGACGGTGATCGAGATCCTCGCCGTCCTCGGGCTTTCCGCTCGCGGGCGCCGCGCTGCTCGCGCGCTCATCGGCGAGCGCCGGCGAGGCCCCGACCGTCAACGTCGCCGTCAGCTTCGCTCACGTTCGCGGCCGCCGTCGCGCTCACCGTGCGCGTCGATCGTCGGCGGCCCGCTGCTCGTCGCTCGACCGGCAGTTCTTCGTCGACCCGTTCAACGTGTTCCTGGTCGCGCTCACGGCCTTCGTCGGTTTCACCGACGGCGATCTTTTCGCGGCCGTACATGCGGATCGAGCAGGAGCACGGCCGCCTCACCGCGGGCAGGCTGCGGCTCTATCACAGCATGTACCAGCTCTTCAATTGCACGATGCTGCGTGGCGCTCCTGACGAACAACATGGGCATTCTCTGGGTCGCGATGGAGGCGGCGACGCTCACGACCGTGCTGCTCGTGTCGCTCTACCGCACGCCGGCGAGCCTCGAGGCCGCGTGGAAGTACTTCATTCTCTGCGGCGTCGGCATCGCGCAGGCGCTGTTCGGCACGATCCTGCTCTACTTCGCCGCCGAGAAGCTGCTCGGCGCCGGCGGCGGCAGCGCTGCTGTGGACGGAGCTCGACGACGTCAAGGGCCAGCTCGAGCCGACGGTGCTGTCGCATCGCGTTCGTGTTCCTGCTGGTCGGCTACGGCACCAAGGTCGGGCCTCGTGCCGCTGCACAACTGGCTGCCCGACGCGCACGCCGAAGGTCCGACGCCGGTGTCGGCGGTGCTCTCGGGACTGCTGCTCAACGTCGCGCTCTACGCCGTCGTCCGCTGCAAGGTGCTGGTCGAGGGCGTCGCTGCAACGCGACGTTCGCGCGCGGATCTGATGATGGGCTTCGGCCTGCTCTCGGTCGTCGTCGCGGCGTTGCTGCTGTCGCGGCAGAAGGACGTGAAGCGCCTGTTCGCCTATTCGTCGATCGAGCACATGGGCATCATGACGTTCGCCTTCGGCATGGGCGGCGCGGTCGCCAATTTCGCGGCGCTGCTGCACATGACCGTCCATTCGCTCACCAAGTCCGCGATCTTCTTCACCGTCGGCCACGCGGCGCAAACGAGCCGGCACGCAGATCATGGACGAGATCCGCGGCCTGATCACGATCGAGCCCGATGCTCGGCTGGGGCCTCGATGCTCGGGACACTCTGGCGATCCTCGGCATGCCGCCGTTCGGCGTCTTCGCGAGCGAATTCCTGATCCTCGATCACGGCGATCGCGCGAGCAGCCCTGGGCGACGCCGTTCCTGCTGGCGTCGCTCGGGCGTCGCCTTCGCCGTCGGTCTTCTCGAAGGTGCAGCCGATGGTGTTCGGCGAGACGACGGCAGAGCGGCTGCCGCACGCGGCCCGCGATGATCCCGGTCTTCGTCCACCTCGGCGCTCGTGCTGATGCTGGGCCTCTGGATTCCGCCGTTCCTCGCCGAGTGGTACCGGCAGGCGGCGCGGCTGATCGGCTGAACGCAGCATGGATCGTCTCGCCGCCTCGGATCTCGCCATCGCGCCGCTGCCTGCGGCGCGTGCCGGCGCGGCGCTGCCCGGTCAACTGCGATGGGTCTGCTTTCCGCCTGCCGCGTCGCCTGGGAGCAGGCGGCGGGCGTCTCGTCGCGCTGTGGGTGAGCGACGATCGCGACCGCGATCGCGGCTTTACGCGTTCGCGTCGTGGTGCGACGGACGGCGACGGGCTCATTCGTGCTCGAGCACACGCTGCCCGACGGCGACGCGCACTACCCCGATCTCGCGGCGATCTTTCCCGCCGCGAACCGGATGCAGCGCGCGGCGTTCGATCTGATCGGCATCGCATCGGATGGCGACGATCAGCGGCCGTGGGTCTGGCAGGCGAGCTGGCCGATCGACCGCTTCCGCTGCGCCGCGATTTCGAGGCGTCGCCGAAGTGGGAACCGGGCCAGGAGGAATACGCGTTCGTGTCGCGTCGAAGGCGACGGCGTGCACGAGATCCCGGTCGGTCCGGTGCACGCGGGAATCATCGAGCCCGGGCACTTCCGCTTCCAGGTCGTCGGCGAGAAGGTGCTGCGGCTGGAGGAGCGGCTCGGCTTACGTCCACAAGGGCATCGAGAAGCGCTTCGAAGCGCTGGCCGCTCGCTCGACGGCCACCGGCTCGCGGGCCGCGTCTCGGGCGACAGCACCGTCGCGTACGCCTGGGCCTATGCGCAGGCGCTGGAGGCCGATCGCCGGCATGCGACGATGCCGCCGCGCGCTGCGTGGCTGCGCGCGCTCGCGCTCGAACGCGAGCGCATCGCCAACCACCTGGGCGACCTCGGCTATCTCGGCAACGACGGCGGCTTCGCGTTCGGCCTCGCGCAGTTCTCGCGGCTGAAGGAGGACGTGCTGCGCACTGAACGCATCGCGCTTTCGGCCACCGCATCGCTGATGGACTACGTCGTGCCGGGCGGCGTCGCGCACGACCTCGCGCCGGATCACGCGGCGACTGATCCGCGACGAGTGCGACGCGACTCGAGCGCGAGATCGCCGTGCTGCGCGACATCTACGACGAGCATGCCGGCCTGCAGGACCGGTTCCGCGGCTGCGGCATCGTGACGCCGCGCGCTCGCGGCGAAGCTCGGCCTGACCGGGCCTCGCCGGCCGCGCCAGCGGCCACGCGCGCGACCTGCGCTGCGATTTCGCGGCGGCGCCGTACGATGCCGCTCGGCGTGCGCATGGCGACGCGCAGCAGACGGCGACGTCGCCGCGCGGGTCGGCGGTGCGCTTCGACGAAACGCATGGAATCGCTGCGCGCTGATCGCGCGATCTGTCGATGCGCTGCCCGAAGGCGACATGCGCCGCGACGCTGCCCGGAGCCGCCGCGCTTCGCGGCAGGCGCTCGGCTATGTCGAAGGGCTGGCGCGGACCCGTCTTCGTCGCGCTCGAGAGCGGTCCCGACGGCACGATCCGCCGCTGCCATCCGCACGACCCGTCGTGGCAGAACTGGCCGGTGCTCGAGCACGCGGTGATCGGCAACATCGTTCCCGACTTTCCGCTGATCAACAAGTCGTTCAACCTGTCCTACAGCGGGCACGGACCTCTGGACGCTCCATGCTGCACATCCTGAAGCAGATCGCGAAGACCGGCATCAAGACCGAGCCGGCGCCGCTCGCCCGCCGAGGACATGCGCCGTCGTCGCGACGCCTGCAGCAGGAGATCCTCGCGCACGCTCGGGCCGCGCGCTGACGATCCGCCAGGTCGACGCCGGCTCGTGCAACGGCTGCGAGCTGGAGATCCACGCGCTGAGCAATCCGTACTACAACATCGAGGGCTCGGCATCCGGTTCGTCGCGAGCCCGCGCCACGCCGACCTGCTGCTGGTGACCGGCCCGGTGTCGAAGCACATGGCGATCGCGCTGCAAGCGCACCTACGACGCGACGCCCGATCCGAAGCTCGTCGTCGCCGTCGGCGACTGCGGCTGCACCGGCGGCATCTTCGGCGAGAGCTACGCGAGCCTGGGCGCGCGTCGCCAACGTGATCCCGGTCGACGTCGAGATCCCGGGCTGCCCGCCGACGCCGACGGCGCTCTGCGGGGCATCCTCGCGCGCGATCACCGTCACCATCCGCCTCCGGCACCAGCAAACTGGGCGCCGGCCTGAAGCGCCGGCGTTTTCGTCAACCCAACAAATCGCCCGACGCCTTCTTCCCGCGCGGGGCGCTGCGCCAATCTTCCGCGACCGCCTTGCCGCGACGGCTGGCATCCGCAGTGAGCACCGGTTTGAGATGAGTGGGCCGTGTAGCTGCCCGCGACCGCCGCGACGCTTTCTGGCGTGCCTTCCGACCGCGATCGTGCCGCTTCGCCCGCGCCCCAGGCCCCAGGTCGATGATCCAGTCGGCCGTCTTGATGACGTCGAGGTTGTGCTCGATCACGACGACCGTGTTGCCGTGGTCGCGCAGCCGGTGCAGCACGGTCAGCAGCATCTCGATGTCGTGGAAGTGCAGGCCGGTCGTCGGCTCGTCGAGGATGTACAGCGTGCGCCCGGTGTCGCGCTTCGAAAGCTCGAGCGCGAGCTTGACGCGCTGCGCCTCGCCGCCCGACAGCGTCGTCGCCGACTGGCCGAGCGTGATGTAGCCCAGGCCCACGTCGAGCAGCGTCGCGAGCTTGCGCGCGACCGCCGGCACCGGCTCGAAGAACGCGTAACGCCTGCTCGACCGTCATCGCCAGGCACTTCGTGGATGTTCTTGTCCCTTGTAGCGGATCTCGAGCGTCTCGCGGTTGTAGCGCTGGCCGTGGCAGACGTCGCACGGACACGTAGACGTCGGGCAGGAAGTGCATCTCGACCTTGATGAGGCCGTCGCCCTGGCATGCCTCGCAGCGCCCGCCCTTGACGTTGAACGAGAAGCGCCCGGTCCGTAGCCGCGCTCGCGCGCCTCCTTCACCTGCGCGAACAGCTCGCGGATCGGCGTGAACAAGCCGGTGTAGGTCGCCGGATTCGAGCGCGGCGTGCGGCCGATCGGGCTCTGGTCGACGCTGATCACCTTGTCGAAATGCTCGAGCCCGTCGATTTCGCGCGTACGGCGCCGGCTCGCTCCGCGCTGTCGTAGAGGTGCGCGCGCGACCGCGTGATACAGCGTGTCGTTGATCAGCGTCGACTTGCCCGAGCCCGACACGCCGGTCACGCAGACGAACAGGCCCACCGGCAGCGTCAGCCGTGACGTCCTGCAGGTTGTTGCCGGTGGCGCCGCGTGATCGTCAGGACTGCGCGCCGGATCGGCGCGTGTGCCGCCGCGCGGGCATCGGGATCTGCCGATGGCCGGCGAGATACTGGCCGGTCAGCGAATGCGGCGCGCGGCGGATGTCCTCGGGCGTGCCCTGCGCGACGCACCTGCCCGCCGTGCTCGCCGGCGCCCGGCCCCATGTCGACGACGTAGTCGGCGGCGCATGATCGCGTCCTGGTCGTGCTCGACGACGATGACGCTGTTGCCGAGGTCGCGCAGGTGCTTCAGCGTCGTCGAGCAGCCGGTCGTTGTCGCGCTGGTGCAGGCCGATCGACGGCTCGTCGAGCACGTACATCACGCCGGTGAGGCCCGAGCCGATCTGCGACGCGAGCCGGATGCGCTGCGCCTCGCCGCCGGACAGCGTCTCCGCCGAGCGGTCGAGCGCCAGATAATCGAGGCCGACGTTGTTCAGGAACGCGAGCCGCGTGACGATCTCCTTGACGATCCGGTCGGCGATCGCGGCCTTCTGGCCGTCGAGCGTCAGCCGGCCGAAGAAGTCCGACGTCGCCTTGAGCGGCAAGCGCGGACACTTCGAAGATCGCGCGCGCGCGATCGCCCGTCGCCGACCTTGACGTGACGCGCCTCGCGCCGCAGCCGCGTGCCGTCGCACTCGGGGCACGGCTTGCTGTTCAGGTACTTCGCGAGCTCCTCGCGCACCATCACCGAATCCGTCTCGCGGTAGCGGCGCTCGAGGTTCGGAATGATGCCCTCGAACGCGTGCTCGCGCACCATCGGCCTGCCGCGCTCGGACAGGTAGGTGAACGGGATCTTCTCGTCGCCGCGAGCCGTAGAGGATCGAGCTGCTGCACGCGCTCGGTCAGCTTCGCGAACGGCCGCTCGACGTCGAAGCCGACATGCTTCGGCGAGACTCTGCAGCATCTGGAAGTAGAACTGGTTGCGCCGGTCCCAGCCCTTGATCGCGCCGGACGCGAGCGAAAGCTGCGGAAACGCGACGACGCGCTTGGGATCGAAGAAGCTGATCGAGCCCAGGCCGTCGCAGCGCGGGCACGCGCCCAGCGGGCTGTTGAACGAGAACAGCCGCGGCTCGAGCTCGGCCAGCGAATAGTTGCAGATCGGGCACGCGAACTTCGCGCGAGAACAGATGCTCCGCGGTCGCTCATTTTCGTTGTCCATCTCGACGGCGATCGCGCGGCCGTCGCCGTGGCGCAGCGCGGTCTCGAACGACTCGGCCAGCCGCTGCTTGAATTCCGGGCTGCACCTTGAGCCGGTCGACGACGACCTCGATCGTGTGCTTCGGTCGTCTTGGCGAGCTTGCGGCACCGCGTCGATCTCGTGCACCTTGCCGTCGACGCGCACGCGCACGAAGCCCTTCGCGCGGAGCTCGACGAAGAGCTCCGAGCTGCTCGCCCTTCCGGTTGACGACCACCGGCGCGAGGATCATGAGCTGCGTCGTCGTCCGGGGCAACGCGAGCGTCGCGTCGACCATCTGCGAAATCGTCATCGCCGCGAGCTTCTGCTCGGGATGATCGGGACAGTACGGATCGCCGACGCGCGCGTAGAGCAGCCGCAGGTAGTCGTGGATCTCGGTGACGGTGCCCGACGGTCGAGCGCGGGTTGTGCGACGTCGCCTTCTGCTCGATCGAGATCGCCGGCGACAGGCCCTCGATCAGGTCGACGTCGGGCTTCTCCATCAGCTGCAGGAACTGCCGCGCGTACGCCGACAGCGACTCGACGTAGCGGCGCTGGCCTTCCGCGTACAGCGTGTCGAAGGCGAGCGAGCTCTTGCCCGAGCCCGACAGCCCGGTGATCACGATCAGCCGGTGCCGCGGCAGGTCGAGGTTGAGGTTCTTGAGGTTGTGCGTGCGCGCGCCGCGGCAGATGCCGGTAAGATCACGCTTCCTGGGGAGGGTTTCGTTTCTCGCGTGTTCGCGATCGATGAGTTCACTTCGTTGACTGCAATCAGCATCCTGGCTAGGACATCACCGCCTGGGCCACG
>ERZ1370068.2593-contig-1732_pt1 | contig 18074 bp, 20 predicted proteins | sample MGYA00561227_ERZ1370068 | MGnify/ENA primary metagenome ERZ1370068 (study PRJEB38410, sample SAMEA6850437) | metagenome | study: Metagenomic assessment of the ecological functions of the soil: analysis of the soil microbiota associated with the...
CATCTCCGGCGAGGAGGAGGCGGTGAGCTCCGCCTCGCGCGCGCTCAGGAGCTGGTGGAGCTGGCGGAGCGCGGCAAGATGATCGAGGAGGCCGACGTTGCCACCGCACTCGGGCTGTCGCGCAAGAACGGCGATTCCGGTGCGCGGCTCGCCGACGCCTACCAGGGCGCCCCCGGCTACGCCTTCGACCGCAAGACGGTGCGCGCGCGCACGCCGATGCAGGCCGAGTATTTGAAATCGCTCGAGGACCACGACGTGGTGTTCGCGATCGGGCCGGCCGGCACCGGTAAGACCTACCTCGCGGTCGCGGCCGCGGTGCAGGCGCTGCGGCAGAAGAAGGTGGACCGCATCGTGCTGGTGCGCCCGGCGGTCGAGGCGGGCGAGAGCCTCGGGTTCCTGCCCGGCGACATGCAGGAGAAGGTGGATCCCTACCTGCGGCCGATGTACGACGCGCTCGCCGATCTCATGTCCTACGACAAGATGCGGCGCTACGTGGATCTGGGCGTGATCGAGATCGCGCCGCTGGCGTTCATGCGCGGGCGCACGCTGCACAACTCGTACGTGATCCTGGACGAGGCGCAGAACACCACCGTGCGGCAGATGAAGATGTTCCTGACCCGCATGGGCGTGAACTCGCGCTGCGTCATCACCGGGGACATCACCCAGATCGACCTGAAGGACCCGGACACCTCGGGCCTGGTGCGCATCCAGCCAGATCCTGGGCCACGTGCCGGACATCCGCTTCATCTACTTTCATCCCGAGGACGTGGTGCGCCACCGGCTGGTGCGCGACATCATCCGCGCGTTCGACGACTCACCACGCGAAGATGAACGGTGGCGGCCAGGACGGTGTGGGCACCAGCCTCGATCCCGCCGCACCGCGCGCGGAGGCGGCCGATGGCGCCCCCGAGGTCGGATGGCCACGGGACCCCCGCCCCGAAGCCGGAGACGCGCGACCCGTCGCGCTAGCGGCCGCCGGGCCTGATACTCTGGGCCCGGAGCCTCCCCGCATGACCGTTATCGATCCCGGCCACTCGCCCCGCGCTGCCCGATCGCGCGCGCAGCTTCCGCTGGGGCCATTACGCCGTCCGGGCGCTGCTGGTCGCCGTGCTGCTCGCGCTCTCGGTGCTGCTCCCGAGCCATCCGCGCGTGGACGACAAGTACCGCTACCGGATCGGCGACATCGCGCGCGAGCGCATCGTCGCGCCCTACGACTTCCGGGTGCAGAAGGACGAGAGCGACGCTGCGGCGCGAGCAGCAGACCGCGTCGGCCGCGGTGCCGCCGGTGTTCGTGGTGGACGCGCGCGGTTTCGTCGGAAACCCTCGACCGGCTGGCGCAGTTCCAGGAGAAGGTGCTCCAGCTGGTGCTGGACCCGGTGCTGCCGCCGCTCGAGCGGGTGAGCCGTCTGCAGGGGCTGGGGGTCACGCTCTCGGACGAGAGTGCCCGGGCGCTGGCCGCCCCGGCCGCGCGCGGCGCGTCCTGCGCGATCTCGGCACCTGGCTGCACGATCTCTCCACCGCCGGTATCGTGCCCGAGAAGCAGAACGGGCTGATCCAGGGCTACCGCACCATCGCGCTGCGCGAAGGGGAGGCGGAGCAGGCGCGCGCCGTCAGCATGCTCTACGACCGGCGCGAGGCGCTGGACACGATCGCGCGCCGCGCCCACGAGGCCTACGCCAACGACCCGGCGTGCGGGCGCCTGGCGGTCGAGCTGGCGGACCCGTTCCTCCAGCCCAACGTGATCTATGACCGCGCCGAGACCGAATGGCGCCGGGTGCAGGCGCAGGGCGCGGTGACCACCATGCTGGGCTTCGTCCAGAAGGACGAGTTGATCGTGGACGCCAACCAGCGTATCGAGCGCGACCCGATGCTCAAGCTGCTTTCGCTCCGGGATCTCGAGGCGGCCAAGCGCCAGCGCGCCGAGATCCTGGCCCGCCGGCGGCGCGCATGGTGCTGATGCTGCTGTTCATCGCCATGTTCGCGATCTACCTGAGGCTCGAGCTGCCCCAGGTGTTCCGCGACAACACCATGCTGGCCATGTTCACGCTGCTCACCGGCGTGGTGATGGGCGCGAGCGACATCCTGGTCGGCCTGCTGGGGCTCTCGGAGTTCACCATCCCGCTGGCGCTGGCGCCGCTGGTGGTGGCATCGCTCATGGAGAAGCGCCCGGCGCTGGTGTTCACGCTCATGCTGGCGGCGGCCACCGCGGCGATCATGGAGCTCAAGGCACCGTTTGTCCCGGTGGCGGTGGTGGGCGGTGTCACCGCGGTCTATTCGGTGGCGCGACTCCGCCATCGCTGGCACTTCCTGCGCGCCAACCTGATCATCGCCGTGGCAATCCTGGCCGCGATCGCCGCCTGGGACCTGGCGCGTGCCATCCCGCCCGAGACCATGCTGCGCGACGGTATGTGGGGGCGCTCAACAGCTTCCCGTCGATCGCGCTGGCGTTCCTGCTGCTGCCGGCGGTCGAGCACGGCCTGGGCCTCACCTCGGACATCACGCTGCTCGAGTTGTCGGATCTCAATCGCCCGCTGCTGCGACGGCTGCAGCTCGAAGCCCCGGCACCTACCATCACAGCATGGTGGTGGGCAGTCTCGCCGAGCGCGCCGCGGAGTCGATCAAGGCCAACTCGCTGCTGGCGCGCGTGTCGGCCTACTACCACGACATCGGCAAGCTGACCAAGGCCGAGTACTACGCCGAGAACGAGCCGGCCGCGGGGCGCAGCCGCCACGAGCAGCTCACGCCCAGCATGAGTGCCCTGGTGGTTCGCTCGCACATCACCGAGGGCCTCGAGCTGGCGCGGAAGGAGCGCCTGCCGCGCGCGGTGCGGAACGCGATCCCCGAGCACCACGGCACCATGGTGATGGCATTTTCTACGACAAGGCGCTGCAGCTCGATCCTTCCGTGCGGCGCGAGGACTACTGCTACCCGGGACCGCGGCCGCACTCCAAGGAGACCGCGATTCTCATGCTGGCCGACGGGGTCGAGGGCGCCTCGCGCGCGCTCCAGGAACCGACGCCGAGCCGCATCCGCGGGCTGGTGACCCGGATCGTGGACCAGCGCGTCCAGGACGGGCAGCTCGATGAGTGCGGACTCACCCTTGCCGAGGTGGCCCGGATCCGCGAGGCGTTCATCCCGGTGCTGACCGCGATCTCTCCATGTACGCGCGCCCTATCCCGACGAAGCCAAGCGGCGCGCCAAGGCCGATGCCGACTCTCCGCAAGGACGGCACGTAAGCCGCCGGATGTGAGCGCTCCGCTCGCCGCCCTGGTGCGCGCGGCGCTGGCGGGCGAGGGGCGCCGCCCCGGGAGGCTCGGCATCGTGCTCACCGGCGATGCGCCGGTGCGGGAGCTCAACCGCCGTTGGCGTGGCCTGACCGCGCGACCGACGTGCTCTCGTTCGGCTACGACAGCGAGCCCGGTCCGATCGTGAACGGCGACCTCATCGTTTCCGATGGACCGGGTGATCGAGCAGGCGGCCCGCTACCGGGTAACGCGCGGGAAGGAGCTGGCGCGGCTCATCGTGCACGGCGCCCTCCACCTCGCCGGGCTCGACCACAAGACCGCCGCGGAGCGTCGTCACATGCGTGCGCGCGAGGCACGGGTGCTGAGCGAAAGGGCAAAGGAGGTGCAGGCGCTGGAGCAGGCCTGAGCGCCCCCGCCGCCACACCACGCCGGAGCGCGGACGCGCGCCGGAAGCGCCCGCTAACGCGCCACGTCGTAGGTAATCCCGATCACGCCGCCGCGCCAGTAGGGGAGCGGGCCCGAGGGAAGCAGCCACGCCACCTCGCCGCGCGTGGGGATGCGCACCCCGTTCAGCCACGTCCAGCTGCTCCAGCGACCGAGCCACGGCGTGGGAATGAGTCACCTGGCCACCACGCGGCCCCGCTTCTCCGAGCGCACCGATTCCAGAAGTCCGTTGTCGGCGAAGCGGAACAGGAGGCTCGCCGACACCCGGCCGTCGGTGAGGGTCGCCACCGCGGAGCGATCGTCCCGCGGCTCCCAGCGCACGCGCCTGACCGGGGAGCAGGACCGGTTGGATTACCACGCCGCCTCGGCCAGGAAGCGCATCAGCTCCCTCGGCCACCTGCGGCGGTGCCGCGCTGGATGACGAGCGGAAACATCGCCAGCAGCGCCGCGTGAGCAGCCCCTCGCCGCCGATGTAGGCATCGTGCACCCGCACCGCAACGCCCGGCATCACGGCGATGCGCGTTCTAGTCGAATCCTGGACGCCGCGTGATCACGCGCTGGTCGGAGGTGAACGGCACTCACCGCTGCGACGAGGTCGCTGAGGTTGAACGTGCCGGTGTGGCGCAGGTGGACGCCGGCGATCATCGGCTGGCTGGACCTCAGCACCAGCTCGAGGTAGCGCCGGACCGAGCGCCGGCAGGCTGTCGAGCTGGGACGGGTCGTAACGGAGCGGGGCGATCGGGGCCCGGGCCGCTCCAGTCGCGCGCGCAATCTGCACCGTGCCCGAGTTCCACTGAAAGGAGGCATAGAGCAGGGCGGCGGCGATCAGCACCACGACCACCAGCGCGACCAGCGCCAGGACCTGGCCATGCGCACCTCGCATTGACCCGCCGGCCCACGATCGGCGAGTCTCCCGACGGCAGCCTCCCGAATCCTGCCCACTCTACCGCGGAGAACCGGACCGGCACCGCATGAGCAAGCCTAAGATCTCAACGGAACCACGTTCATGGGCCACATGCGCAACTACCTGCTCACCGGGTTGCTGGTGCTGGCGCCCTCGGCGATCACGCTGTGGGTGTTCTACCGGCTGCTCAACTACGTCGACAACATCCTCGGCGTCTACCTCCGCTTCCCGGCCTTCGATTACCACCGCATTCCGGGCATCGGGCTGGCGGCGACGCTGCTGCTGCTCATCATCGTCGGAATGGGTGGCGTCGTGGATCGGCGCGCGTCCGACGCCGCGATTGTGGGACCATCTGTTGACCCGAATTCCGGGCATCGGTATTTTGTATGGCTCGACCAAGTCATTGGGCGAAGCGTTCTTCTCCAAGGAGCCGCGGGTCTTCCAGAAGGTGGTGCTGGTGCCCTGGCCGCGCCCCGGCATGTGGCGCATCGGGTTCATCACCGGGCGGGCCAGCAAGGAGATCCGCAAGAGCCTCGAACGGCGACGTCGAGGTGGTGTACGTCCCGCACACCCCGAACCCCGCCTCGGGCTTCGTCCACTACGTGCCCAAGGCGGATCGTCATCTCACCTCGACTGGCCGGTCGAGGACGGGCTCCGGGTGGTGATCTCGGGTGGCGTGGTGCAGCCGGGCACCGCCCCGACCGATGTCCTGGGCTTTGGCCCGATCCTCCGAGCTGAAACCCCGATGGCCCTGGTTCGATGCGAAGGGATCGTGCTCAAGACCCACGCGCTGGGCGACACCAGCCTGATCGTGGTCGCCTATACGCGCGAGCATGGGCCTGATCAAGCTGGTGGCCAAGGCGGCGCGCACGAGCCCGAGCCGCTTCGGCTATCTCGCTCGAGCCGCTGTCCGCGCTCGCGCTTCGTGCTCTACCTCAAGCCGGATCGCGACCTGCACCTGCTGTCGCAGGCCGAGGTGCTGGAGCCGACCGGCAGCCGGCTCGCCGATCTGGCGCGGCTCGCCCACGCGCAGGCGGCGCTCGAGCTGATCGACCGGCTGGTGTGGGGCGAGGGCCGCACGCCGAGCTGTTCGACCTGCTCGCCGCGGCGCTGCGCGCCGTCGACCACGGCGCCGACCGCGACCGCTGCACCGCGGTGACGCTGGCGTTCAGCTCCAGGTGGCGAGCCTGCTCGGCTACCGGCCGCGCCTCGATGCCTGCGCCCAGCTGCGGCGAACCGATCTCGCCGCGGCGGCTGTTCTCGCCGGCGCGCGGCGGGCTGCTGTGCGACGCCTGTGCCGCCAGCGAAGGCGCGGCACGATGACGCTCTCGGCCGATGCGCTGGCCGGACTGGCGCTGCTGCTGTCGCGCCCGGTGCGCGACGCCGGTGAGTGGCTGGAGCTGGCGAGGTGCGGCGCACGGGCGAGATCCTGCGCGTGGTCGAGGCGTTCCTCCGCCATCATTTCCAGCGCTACCAGGGCTCCGCTCGCTGGAAGTCCTGCGCTCGCTGCCCGGCTCCGATCTCGGCCCCGCGGCCACGCCATCCAAGGATACGCCGTGTCCGACCTGAACCCCGCGCGCTCGCTGCAGGAGATGATGCTGGCGCTCGAGCCGTTCTGGCTCAGCGCGGCTGTGTGATCCAGCAGCCGTATCCGTCGCGAGGTTGGCGCCGGCACCTTCAACCCCGCGAGCTTCCTGCGGGCACTCGGCCCCGAGCCGTGGCGTGTCGCCTACGTCGAGCCCTCGCGGCGTCCCAAGGACGGCCGCTACGGCGAGAACCCGCACCGCTTCCAGCAGTTCTACCAGTACCAGGTGCTGCTGAAGCCGGCGCCGGCCGACGTCGTGGACCTGTACTTCGACTCGCTGCGCGCGCTCGGCGTCGATCCGCGCGAGCACGACCTGCGCGCTGGTCGAGGACGACTGGGAGTCGCCGACGCTCGGCGCCTCGGGGCTCGGCTGGCAGGTGTGGATGGACGGCACCGAGATCTCGCAGTTCACCTACTTCCAGCAGTGCGGCGGCATCGAGCTGCCGGTGGTGTCGGCGGAGCTGACCTACGGGCTCGACCGCATCGGCATGATGCTGCAGGGCAAGGATCGCGTGCAGGACCTGGCGTGGGCCGAGGGCATCACGTGGGGCGACCTGTGGCTCCAGAACGAGAAGCGAGTTCTCGCGCTACAACTTCGAAGAAGCCGATGTCCCTGCCCACTTCGAGATGTTCAAGCATGTGGGAGAAGGAGGCGATGCAGGCTGCTGGATCTCGGCCTCGTCGAGCCCGGGCTACGACGGCGTGATCAAGTGCTCGCACCTCTTCAACGTGCTCGATGCGCGCGGCGCGATCTCGGTGAGCGAGCGCGTAGGCTACATCGCGCGCGTGCGCAAGCTGGCGCGCAAGGCGGCCAGCGCCGTTCTCGCCCAGCGTGAGGCGCTGGGGTTCCCGCTGCTGCGCGACGAGGCGGAGCGCGCGAAGCTGGATCAAGCCGGCGGAAATGGCCGAGGCGACGTCCGCGCGCCGCTCCCGCAGTGGCCCGCCGGTGGCTGGCCCGGTGGCTGCGAAGACAAGCCGAAGACGTGACCCGCGACCTGCTGTTCGAGATCGGCGTCGAGGAGCTGCCGGGCGGCTACGTGCCGCCGGCGCTCGAGCAGCTCGAGCGTGCGGCGCGGGACGCGTTCGCCGGGCGCGGCTTCGACTTCGGCGATCTCTGCACCTACGGCACGCCGCGGCGGCTCACGCTGTTCGTCGAGGATCTCGACAAACGCCAGGCCGACTTCGACGAAGAGGCGATGGGACCGGCGGTGAAGGTGGCGTTCGACGCCGAGGGCAAGCCCACCCGTGCGCTGCTCGGCTTCTGCCAGGGCAAGGGGTCGAGCCCGCCGCGGTGCGCCGCGTGCAGACGCCCAAGGGCGAGTACGTGGCGGTGACCGTGCACCACGCGGGCAAGCCGCGCCGCCGAGGTGCTACCGGCGCTGCTCGGGCGCTGCCGTTCGCGGCTCACGTTCCCGAAGAGCATGCGCTGGCTGCCCGGCGACGACACGCGCTTCGCGCGCCCGGTGCGCTGGCTGGTGGCGCTGTTCGGCGACGACGTGGTGCCGGCGCAGGCGCTTCGGCCTCAGCCGCCGGGCGGCACTCGTGCGGGCACCGGTTCCTGTCTCCCGGGCAGGTCGAAATTCCGACCGCCACGCGCTACCTCGAGACGCTGGAGCGGGTGTCCGTGATGGCCGACCATCGCGCTCGGGCAGCGCTGACCGACGGAGCAGGTCGAGAAGCTGGCCGCGGAGCCGGCGGACGCGTGGTCGCCGACGACGAGCTGGTGGAGATCAACAGCTTCCTGGTCGAGTGGCCGACCGCCTTCGCCGGCGCGTTCGACCGAGCGCTTCCTGGCGCTGCCGCGCGAAGTGATCGTCACCGCGCTGCGCGAGCACCAGCGCTTCTTCGCCGTCGAGAGCCCGGGCGGGCAACTCGCTGCCGGCCTTCGTCGCGGTGCGCAACGGCGACGATCGCGGCCTCGATGCAGGTGCGGCGCGGCAACCAAGACGTGCTGGCGGCCCGGCTCGAGGACGCGCGCTTCTACTGGGAGACCGATCTCAAGCATTCGCCGGCCGAGCGGGTCGAGCAGCTCGCCAGGCGTGGTGTGGATGGAAGGGCTGGGCTCGCTGCGCGACAAGGCGACGCGCCTGGAGAGCGCTGTGCGGCTGGCTGGCGGAACGCGATCGCGCCGGCCGCGGCGGCCGACGCGCAGCGCGCAGCGCTGCTGTGCAAGACCGATCTGCTCGTCCGAGATGATCGGCAGCGGCAAGGAATACGCCAGCCTCCAGGGCGCGATCGGCGGCTACTACGCCGCGAAGAGCGGCGAGCCCGAGGACGGTCGCCGGCGCGATCACTGTACCACTACCACCCGCGCTTCGCCGGCGACACGCTGCCGCCGACCGACGGCCGGCCGTCATCCTCGCGATCGCCGACAAGCTCGACCACGTGGCCGGGCGCGTTCGTGGCCGGCAAGGCGCCGAGCGGGAGCGAGGATCCCTACGGCGTGCGCCGGCGCCGGCAACGGCGTGGTGCGCATGCTCGCCGAGCGGCGGCACTCGCTCGATCTGCGCGAGTGCCACCATGCAGGTCGACCGCACCGTTCTTCGCCGCCGACCCTGAGCTGGCGCAGGCGGCGATCATGAAGCAGCTCGGCGAGTTCTGGCGCGGCCGCGTCGAGGCGGCGCTGGAGCTGAACGGGATCGCCTACGACACCCGCGAGGCGGCGCTCGAGGCGCCAGGTGCCGATGAACGGCGCGCCGAGCCCGCGGCCGGGCTGGATCGATCCGGTCGACTGCCTGGCGCGCGCCCGGGCGCTGAGCCGCTTCCGCGACGACGCGTCGTTTCGCGCCGCTGGTGATCCTGTTCAAGCGCGTCGGCAACATCCTCAAGGCCGCGACCGAGCCGCTGCCCGGCCACGCTCGACCGCGCGCGACTCGGCGAGGCGGCCGAGCGCGAGCTGCTCGAGCGCGCTCGAGCGCGCGCGCGAGCGCACCGCTCCGCTGTGGCAGCGCAACGCCTACGGCGACATCCTGCCGGCGCTGCTCGAGATGGAAGCGCGCGATCCACGGCTTCTTCGACCGGGTGATGGTGAACGTCGACGACGCGCCGCTGCGCCTCAACCGCCTGCGGCTGCTCGACCGAGGTGCGCGAGCTGTTCCTGCGCGGCTGGGATCTCTCCAAGGTGGTGGTGGAGGGGAGAAGGCGTAGCTCAGTGGCCGAGCACTGCGCCGAGCGCTCCCAGCGCACGCAGGCGCGGCTCGATCTCGGCGCGCTCGGTTTCGTCGTGTTGCATGCCGAGGTAGACGTCCCAGTCGGCGCGTGCGCCCGCAAAATCGTGGCTCTGCGCCTTCGCCTCGGCACGCAGCCCCCCACGCAGAGCTGCCAGGCTCGCTGTCCCGGCCCAGCGCGGTGCCGAACTCGAGGATCGCATCGCGGACTGAGCCCGACCCGCAGCAGCGCCAGTCCCAGGTTCTTGTGCAGGTGCGCGTTGCCGGGAAACCGGTTCAGCGCATCGCGCAGCACCGGCATGGCGTCGTTGGGACGTCCGGCCGCGATCTAGCGCGAACCCCAGGTTGTTGAAGTAGCTGACGTCCGTTGGAGTCCAGCGCCAGCGCGCGCTGCTGTAGTGAGCGATCGCGCTGGGGTAGGCCCCCGAGGCCATATCAATCTCGCCCAGCTGGAATCGGGCTTGGCTCGCGACCATGGGATCGGCCGGGAATCTCGCCGAGCGCGCGCGCGTAGAGGGACCGCGGCGCCGCTGGCATCGCCCTGCTGCTGCAGCGTCCGGGCCAGGTTCAGCATGGCCACCAGGGTAGCGGGCGTCGGCCTTGAGCGCCTCCTCGAATGCCGACCGCGCCGCGGCCAGGCTGTCCCGCTGCAGCAGCTCGACGCCGCGGTTGTTGAGCGCCACCGCGGTGGTGTGGCGGTCGGTGCGCGACTCGTTCATCGCCCCCGGGAGCAGGATCACGAGCAGGGCGATGAGCGCCCCGGACCGGCATCAGGACCAGCAGCAGCCCGATCAGCCAGCGCGGGAAACTTTCGTCCCGAATCGGGGTCGGCGGCCCGGCTCCGCGTCCGCGATCGCGATCGTCGGCGCGTGCTCGTCGGCGGGATCGACCCTGATCGGAACCGCCACGCCAGTCATGAGCGCCACGCTCGCGCGCGACGGTGGCGGTGTCGGGGCGCTCGGCGGCGTTCTTGGCCAGCATGCGGCCGATCAGTTCCTCGACGCCGGGCGCGGCGTCGGGCCGCCGCGCGCGCAGCGGGCGGGGCGGCTCATTGGCGCTGGTGTAGAGCAGGGCGAGGGGCGTGTCGCCCGGGAACGGCAGCTCCCCGGCCAGCATCTCGTGCAGGGTGACGCCGAGGGCGAACACGTCGCCCGGGCGCTTCCGCGGCCCCGCGGGTCGCTTCCCGGCGGCATGTAGGCGGCGGTGCCGAGCGCCGAGCCGGTCAGGGTCATGCGCGAGGCCAGCGTTGCACGCGCGAGGCCGAAATCCATGAGCTTTCACGATCCCGCCCTCGCTGAACATGAGGTTCTCGGGCTTCACATCGCGGTGGACGATCCCACGGCGGTGGGCGTGAGCGAGCGCCGCGGCGGTGTCGCGCGCGATCGCCAGCCCCTGCCCGATCGGCAGCCGCCCGGCCGCGATCCGATCGCGCACGCTGCCGCCGGTCATCAGCTCCATGGCGATGAAGCTGCGCCCGCCATCGCGCTCGAACGCACAGAGGGTCGCGATGTGCGGATGCTGGAGGGCTGCGGCGGCGCGCGCCTCGCGCTCCAGGCGCTTGAGCGCGTCGGCGTCCGCGCCGAGCTCGGGGGCTACGAATCCTGAGCCGCAACCGATCGGCCCAGATCCAGGTCGATCGCCTCGTAGACCTCGCCCATGCCCCCGCGGCCCAACCGGCGGGTGATCGCGTAGTGGGAGACCCGCGTGTTCTCCATGGAACGGAGGACGCTAGCAGCCGGTCTGCCGGGGCGACAAGCTCCGCGGTGTTCTCAAACCGAGCCTAGGGCTCGCGCGCGAGCGAGAGCGCCATCTGGAACTCCGCCGCCGCCAGATCCATGAGCCTGACGCTCGAGGTAGACGTCGCCCAGCGCCTGTGGCTCGGGCGCCGACGGGTCGAGCTTCGCTGAGTGCCGCGAACTGCTCGCCGGCGTCGAGGTAGAGCCTGAGCCCGGAGAGGTACGAGCCGGCGAGGAAGCGCGACGCGCCGCTGCTCCGCCCCGCCCGCGCTCGGCGATGCGACTGAGGTTGAGCCGGACCGCCGCCGCGCGCGCGGGCAGCACCTGGAACTACGCTGCCCGCTGCGCAGCGACTTGAGATCGGAGAATGCCTGACTTCCCACAGGTACTGACCGAGCCGGCGAGCGAGGGAGCGTCGCCGGGGAAGGCCAGGTGAGGCCTGGTCACCTCACGGTTCCACATCTCGCCCCTCGGCCGAGGAGAGCGTCACCTCAGCGGGTCGCACCCGGCACCGCGCGCCAGGTGAGCTGACGATCGGCGAGCAGGCGCGGTGCGCCGCGGCGCGATCAGGAACGGAGCATCGCCGCCCACCGGTCCCGAGCGCAGCTGCGAGAGCGCGATCAGGCCGGTCTCGCGCGACCGCCGGCCACGAACTTCCGAGACCGACTGGAACACGTCGCCCGAAACACCGCTCTTGCCGCCCTTGCCCACCTGCCCGCCGACACGCACCGAGCTGCCCGAGGCGAGATCGAGGATGCTGCCGTCGTTGAAGAACAGCGCCGCCGCAGCGCCGCTCGCCACCTTCACCTGATCGCCGCGCTCGAGCGGGCGGCTCCTGAGCCGCGCGCGCGGCGGGCCGCCCTGGCGGCGGTCACTTCCACCCTGCCCCGCACGCCGGCGATGATCGCGATCGAGTCGGCGTGCGCGATCGAGCCCGGCAGTGCGGCGAGGAGCAGGAGGATGGCGGCAGAGAGCCGCGGCATTCGGGAGCCACCCCAGCGGGAAAGAACGGCGCGAACTACAAGACCCTCCGGTCGGTCGTTCAGGGGAGCGTCAGCATAGCACACGCGTTTCGGCCGCGGTTCACTTGGCGTACGGCAACGCATCGCCTACCGTCATCCCTTCCATGCCCTCACGACGTTCCAAGCGCGCCCCGCAGAAGTCGAGCGCGAGCCGTGCCGGGCGCTCCTGCTCCGGCATCCGGCGATGATCCTGGCCGCCGCTGGTCGCCGCCGGCTTGCATCGTGCGTGTCGGTGAGTGCCTGATCTACGACACCGACTTCTGGCACCACCTGCTGGTGGGCAAGGTCATCTGGCAGAGTCACGCGATCCCCGACGCTCAACCTCTGACCTGGCCCGCCTATGGGCTACCCGGACGCCAACAACGCGTGGCTGTTCCGCGCGCTGGTGTGGCCGTTGTGGTCCGCGTGGGGATCGCCGGGCTGTTCGTGCTGGCGCTGGCCAGCACGCTCGCGGTGTTCGGCATCCTGGGGCGGCCGCGCGCCGCATGGGGGCGCGCGGATTGACGCCGCTGGTGGTGATGGCCGCCTGCGCGCTCGTCTACCGCCAGCGCACCCAGCTTCAGGCCCGAGACGCTGGTCTCGATCCTCATCGCCCTGCAGATCTGGCTGCTGGAGGCGCGCGCATGGCTCGCGACGCCGCGGTCGCGGCGGCGCGCGCGGGCGCGGGCGCGGCATCGGCGCCGCCGCTCGCCCGCGATCCGGTGCTCGGGCTGATCCTGATCGCATGGGTGTGGGCCAACACCCACCCGCGTCCTACTACATGGGCTTCATCCTGATCGGCTTCCACCTGCTCGACGACCCGCGCGCCGCAGCCGCGCGCGCCAGGCCGCCGCGGCCGCGGCCATGCGCGCCGGGTTCACGGCGCCTGCTCGCGATCGCGGTCGCTTGGGCTTCGCGTTCTCGTTCGCCAACCCCTGGGGCTGGCGTCCGCTGTGGCAGCCGTTCGAGTTCTTCCTCACCCTGCGACACGAGCCCATCTACCAGGGGATCGGCGAGCTGCAGCGCCTCGACTGGCACAACAACGCGCGCAACGGGCTCGGCGGTGCTGATGGTGCTGTGGCCGGTGCTGCGCGGTGTGGCGCTGGCGGCGCGCGGGTTCGACCTGGTCGAACGCCCTGTGCCTGGGTTCTTCACCGCGCTCATGCTCAACACCCAGCGCTTCACCGGCACCTGGTCGGTGGTCGCCGCACCCTACCTGGGGCGCGACCTCGACGCCTGGATCGCAGCGCGCGCGCTGGCCCGTCGTGGACGCGTGTCGGCGTGGGCGCGCGCGGGCTCGCGGCGCTCGCCTGTGTCGCGATCGGCATCTCCCGAATGGCTGCGGATCGAGTACCCGCTCGGCGTCCGGCTCGACATGGCGCGCTATCCGGTCAGGGCCTGCGACTTCATGGCCGCCCACGGCGTGCGCGGGCGCGGCTTCAACGACTTCCAGGGCGGCTACCAGGCGTGGCGGTTCTGGCCCGATCGCGAGCGGCTGCCGTTCATGACCGGCACCCCGGAGGCGGCGACCAAGACCGACCGCAACCTGCTCGCGCTCCGCAGCAGATCCGCGCCCGTGGCTCGAGCTGGACGCGATCCATCACTTCGACTACGTGCTCATCAGCCGCTTTCACTCGGGCTGGGGACGGCTGCTCGACTTCCTCGACGCCGATTCCGACCTGGGCGCTGGTGTTCGCCGACGATGCCGCCGCCCTCTACGTGCGCGCGTGGCGGCCCGCTCGCACGCGTGGCGGCCGACTACGGCTATCGCCTACCTGCCCGGGCGGCACCGAGCGGCTGGGAGCCCTCGGGTCAGCAGGCGGCGCTCGACACGACCGTGCGATCGCGCGCGGCGCGGAGGAGGAGCTGCTGCGCGAGACGCGCGAATCGCCCTACGACGTCGCAGGCCTACAGCCTGCTGGCCCGCGCGGCGTTCACGCGAGCGGCGCCTGGCGGAGGCGCAGCGCTATACCACGGGCGCGCGATCGCCGCCGAGCGCCGCTCATGCCCGGCGAGCACGAGCGCCTGGGGCTGGATCGCGCTCGCCGAGGCGACGCGCGGGCGACGCGCTGGCGGAGTTCCGGCGCGCGAGCGGCGCCTGCTCACCACCGACGCCGGGCTCGACGTGTGCTTCGGCTGGTCCTACGCGGCGCTGGGCGATGCGGGGCGCGCAATGGCGCCACCACGCGGCTGCGCGAGCTGAAGCGCGACCTCGGCGAACGCCGAGCAAGCGCGGGCCGCCCTCGAGGAGCCTCAATCGGGGCCTCGATAGGTGCACGCGGCGCAGCGCGTGCCAGAATCCACGCCACGAATCGGAGGGTGGGGACTGGCAGCTCCCCGCCATTTCCCGCCCGTCCCGCCCGGGGCGGATCCGAGGAAGTCAGCGGCCAAGCGATTCTTCTACGCCCGTGCAGGGATCCAGGCCTCGCGTTCGCCTGGCAACACCCGGTGCCGTCGGGCGCCAGGGCCCAGAGCCCGTCGTGGGCCAGATCAAGTTCGTGGAAGGGCGCGGCACGAACGTGGTGCTGGCAGACGCAGAACGACGAGATCTACGCCATCGATCCCGCCAAGCTGAACTCCGGTGTCGAGCGGTACCGGCTGGAGCAAAGCTCCGCCTCGACGCGGTGAAGTGGCGGCGGCGCCCAGATCGCGACGGCTGGCGCGGCGGGGCGGCGGGGCGGCGGGAGGCGCCCCGGTGCCGCGTCGTCTATTTCCGCAACACCGCCCAGAATACCGTGTGATGTCTGGCTCCCTCCGGGATCGAGTTGCCGAGTAGGGCTCAGGAACCACGTCCCCGGCCCGCGTCCGAAGCGGGGCTGGAGCGAGGCGCGCTGAAAAAGACGCTGCCGGGTATCAGCTCGCTGCGCGCGACATGCCTGCCGCCTGGGGTCGTCCAGCTGAGCGCAATCCACGCTCGCCGGACAGTGCCGGCCCGCCCCGTCGGAGGTGTCGAGCTCTCGGGCCACCGTGATCGCGCATCGAGCTGCGACCAACTGTTCCCTTTAGGGATCTGATCTCCAGGCTGTCGCCGCTCCTGGAGTGTGGCCGAAGCTCATCGCGCAGCTCCTGCCGCGATCGGGGAGCTGACGAGCCCAGCACCCTGCACGGGATCAGACGCGGGTGTTCTGACCGGCAGACAATGAGCGCCGCATAGACTTCCTGGCCAGTGGTCCACGGCACGCGGATCCCTTCAGCCAGCCGCGCAGCACGAGGGCGGCCGCGGCCACCGTCGGGGTGGCCCCAGCTGGTCCCCGGGCATGGGTGCAATGGCCACGTCGGCTGTGTCGCTCGTGCCGCTCGCGGCGGTCCAGATCGCGCCGAGCTTCTCCTCCCAGATCCGGCTTTCCTCGGCCGTCCTGGCGTCTGGCCGGTTGTGTTCTTCTCGGAGAACGCCTGATTGGCGATGCAAAAATCCTCGGCCACGCCGAGCGCGGTCGGTGCGACGGCGGGCTGCGGAATGGGATCGTTAGCTGATTGACGGTACCGGCCCCGCGCCAGTCAGGCCGCGATGACCATGGCTCCCAGGTTGTACGCCGCATAATTGCAGGGTCCGGTCAGGGGCGCCATAGTCCTGCGTTTCTCGTCCGCGATCTCAGCCACGATCAGGTAGTTTGCACCGTCGAGGACCGCGTGATCGTGCAGCGCCAGCGGCGCACCGCTCCAGTTGACGCCCGCATTTCCTGCTCCGTTCGGCGGATCGTTAATGCGGTAGCTGTCGATCCGTGCGCGGGTGAGCCCCAGCTGACTCTGCCCCATGGCCCCGTTTGCAGAAAGGATCGCGGCCGACGATGTACCGTGCCCTGGCCGGGCTGGGCGTCTTCTGCGTGACGGTAGCCACCAGGGACGAGGACCCGCCCAACTCGTAGAAATGAGCCAGGAGTGAACGTCAATGGGACATCTCTGAGGTCGGCACGGTGCCGGGCGGAGCAAGACGTGGCTGTCGAACGCCGGTGTCGAGAAGGGCGAAGCTTGCCGTCCAGGTCCGCCCACGGGCCGGCGCCTGTGGGATTCGCAGCAGCGCAGGCGGTGAGGTGAGTCGCAGTCTCCTTCCCGCATTGGGGGCGGGCCACCTCCGTGCAAAACTTGATCGATGTGGATGATGTCCGGCCGGCGCGCCAGGCTGTCGATGGCGCCGAGCGGGATCACCACGAGCAGGGCCTGCGCGAGGCGGTATCGTGCGCCTGCAGCACCGTGGCGCCATACGAGCGCGCAGCGCGTCGGTTTGTTGCTGGTAGATGCGGGGCGCGCGCGGCGACCAGGGAATCCGAGATCGCCTTCAGCATGGCGGACGTGGGGCGGCGTTGATCGACCTTGCCCGTGAAGTGGTGATGAGCGCCGTGTGGAGGCGAACGGATCCCGGAACGTCACCAGCACCGTATCGCTCGCGCCCGGTCGCGCGCGGATCGCGTCACGCAGCAGACGGTTGATCTTGAGGGAGTCCGGCCGGGGAGTACGGGTGATCGGGATCGCGGTGGAAGGTGCTGTGGTCATCGCTCCCCGTTCCTGAGCGCAGCGTGACTACCGGCACCGGGACGCACGGGCCCGCGCCCAACGACCGCGCGGGACGCCGGCATGTTCTCGGTTCCCAGGGCGCAGCTGGCGAGTGCCAGGGAGGAGGGCGCGCGACGATCGCCGCCTCCCATAGCTCCGCAACCCCACGGCGTGCGGTGGCGGATGGTATGCGCATCGTCATCCTCCGGCACCCGGCTGAGGCTCGGTGGAGCGGCCCTCTGGCTTTCATCGGCACGCCATTGACCATGCGCCAGACAGACGTACGTGGTAGACGCCCCTCACCGCAGATGTAGTTGAGAGACACGATGGGATGCCGAGAAGCTGGCCCGGGGGAACAAGCTCCACGACGTGCGAGCGCATGAGGACGATCAACATCGTGTCACGCGAGTTGCCCTTCCACTGCACGCGGTCGCCCGCCTTCATGCCTTGGCGGGCGGGATCGTGCCGGGCGCAACCATGCCGCTGTCAGTCGATCGTGGCGGACACCGCGAGTGAATCGGACAGCCTGTCCGCTGGTCATGGGCTCGGCGGGCACCTCTCCCGCCTGTTCAGCCTGGCGATTCCCGGTACCGCAACTCGTGACGATCAGCCCGATACCGAGGGCCGTCGCCACTCCTGCGCAGACGCCCCATCCGAAAGCCTGCCACGGTGAATCATTGCCGATCGACTCAGGTTCTCGCGATCACGGCCTCCCTTGGTGAGATTCCTTGTGAACGCGTGAGCCCGGGTCCCTGGAGCCCACCATCGAGAATGCGACGGAAACTCCGGGTCGTCCGCCAGCGCCCGCAACTCAGGCTGCGTCGCAGCGACCTCGGGCCGTAGCCGTTCCCCACGGCGCTGGATCCAATCGACCGCCTCGACCCTTAGGCCCAGCGGCCTCAAGAACGTGAGGCCGGCGGACACCACGCAGTACACATCATTGAGTGACTGCTCGAGCGCGCGGCGAAGCGGTGCGCCCGCTTCTTCCCGCCGTCCGCGTCCGCCGAGCCACCCCGCCATCTCGGCGTCCAATCCAGGCCTGGCCAGGCTCGCGATCGAACCGCTCCCGCATGAGCGCGACCGCGCGCTCGAGGGCCTCTCGCATGCGGGCCTGGCGGCCGGTGCCCGATGGCGCTGCCGAGATTGCCCCAGGCCAACGGATTCACTGGCGCCAGGGCCACCGCCTCCTCGAACGCCTCCACGCTCTCGTCGTATCGCTCGAGGTAGAAGAGCACGGTCCCGAGGTTGTAGAAGGCCATCGAATGAGGGCGGATCTCGCCTCGCGTGCCGGAACGCGGCCAAGGCGTCGTCGTAGCGGTCGAGGCGGAAGAGCACCGAGCCGAGATTGCGGTGTCCGCTCGCGTTGTCCGGTGCCGTAACTCCGTCACCCGGCTCCAGGGACCCACATGGCCTCGGCGTAACGTCCGTGACGGAACAGGATCAACCCCAGCCTCCCAGTATCCGCGCCAGAGCAATATTGCAACTGAACGGTAGTGCTACA
>ERZ1370068.1778-contig-1172_pt1 | contig 18050 bp, 21 predicted proteins | sample MGYA00561227_ERZ1370068 | MGnify/ENA primary metagenome ERZ1370068 (study PRJEB38410, sample SAMEA6850437) | metagenome | study: Metagenomic assessment of the ecological functions of the soil: analysis of the soil microbiota associated with the...
GACAGATCGAAGAGCGACAGTTACCTTTGACGAACGCCACCACCTGCCCGGCGCGGAGCTGGCGCAGGCAACCGACGGCGCTCAGGATCGTCGCAGGCGAGAGAGATCGCGCGCCAGGAAGAGGCAGTGGGTAGCACATGATCGGTCTCTACAGCTGGCCCGCGGGTCGGGGCGCGTAGTCGACATCAACGCCCTCCGCGCCCTCGCGCCCCTTCCCCGCGCCCCCGTTCCCAGGCCATCACGCCCCCAGCCCCGCACGCCGCAGCCCCGCTGGAGCCGCAGCACAGCGGCAACGCAACGGGAAGTCGGTCGGTGCCCGATGGCCCGTTCACTACTTCGCAGGTAGTAACTCGACCACCGGGATCGTGCGCTGCGTGCCTTCTTGATACCGCCCGAACGTCGGCGTCGCCTTCACCACCGCGGCAAATAGGGCATCGCGTTCCGCGCCCGACAGCACGACGGCCCGCCCCTCCCAGGTCTCGGCGCCAAGCTCGACCGTCACCGAGGGATTCTTCGCGAGGTTGTCGAACCAGCCGGGATTCCTCGGCCCACCGCCCGTGGAGGCGATAATCAGCAACCGCCCGCCAATGCGGTGGTAGACGAGCGGCGTCGTGCGCTTCGCACCGCTCTTGACACTCGTCGTCGTCAGCAGCAGGAAGTTCGCGCTTTGCAATTCGCCCGGGACGACGCCGCGATTGGCCCGGAACGTCTCGATGAGCGCGCGGTTGAACTCCTTCGTGGTCGCGCCGGGCCCAGCCTCGGTGCCCACCTCCGCAGCCATGGCATTGAGGCCGCTCCGCGTCAGCTCATGGGTAGTGTCACTCATCGCATTCCTCCGTTCGTTGCGCAATCTACGGTTCATCGGGCGACTTGCCGCGATTCCGAGGCCAGGTTGCATCGCGGAAAGGCGTCGCATCCCATCATTCTCAGCCTCACAAGTCCGGCATCATCCCCCGCCTCGGACTCCTTCGTGGCCGGGACGATCACCATGACTGTCATAGCACTCTTCTCCTTGCTGTAAGGCTACTTCGTCAGGACGACATGGGTGGCGTGGTCCGTGGAGGCGTGCTCCGTGCACTTGTAGCCGAGGCTCACCGTATCGATGCCGGCGAGGAGGTGCTCGCCCCTGCCCAGAAGCACGGGGAGATCACGAGGTGGATCTCGTCGATCAGCCCGGCGGTGAGGTACTGGCGAATGGTGGCAACGCCACCGCCGAGTCGGACGTCCTTGCCCTGAGCCGCCTCCTTCGCGCGCTTCAGCGCGGCATGGATGCCATCGGTCACGAAGTGAAACGTCGTTCCGCCCTCCATCGTGATGGGCGCACGAGCATGGTGCGTGAGCACGAAGACGGGCACGTGGTAGGGCGGGTTCTCGCCCCACCATCCCTTCCAACTGTCGTCGGACCAGGGGCCCCGCATCGGCCCGAACATGTTGCGGCCCATGATCCAGGCGCCGAGGTTCTCGAAGCCGCGCGCGGCGAAGTCTGTCGTCGACGCCTTCTCTGCCAACCTCGTCACCGATCAGCGATCCGGCGAAGTCGCCGGCCATCTTCTGGAACGTCTTCGTGCCGAAGACCCACTCGTGCAGCGCCATCCCTCCGACGCCCATCGGATTGGCCAGATCCTGGTCGGGACCGGCGCCGTAACCATCGATGGAGATTCCAAATGCGTTCACCCGAAGCCTCGACATGAGGCGAAACTCCCTTCGGCGCGCGTGGATGGATGAGGCGGCTAGCCTCTCGGTTTGGCGAAGCGAACACTACCTCGTCGCTGCGCGTTCCACGACGTCCGAGGGCAGCGACGGAACGATCTCCGCAGGCGCGGAGCTTCCCCGTGGGGATGGATAGGCGACGATTAGCACCCTCCGGCACCGCCCGCCCCGCTCGTGGTGCGCGGTGACATGAGCGCCAATTATCGGACGCTGGAGCCGCAGGCACAGGCACAAGGGTCGGAATAGAACGGTGTGTGCCAGTGCGATATCCCGATCAGGACGATGCGCATGACTTCCTTTCCCTCATTTCCTGTATGCTCCGTTGTGGAGTCCACGGCCCATCGCACGCATTCTCGCAGCCAGCCGCGAAAGGGGGAAGACGATGGCGCTTTACGAGAAGGGCAACGTCCGCATTCACTACCAGGAGGCCGGCTCCGGCTTCCCGCTGTTCGTCATCCCCGGCGGGGGCCAGAACTCGACCATCGGCTTCATGTCGGACCGGGCGCCGTTCAACGCGACCGACGAATTCAAGGACGAGTACCGCTGCATCACGGCCGACCTGCGCAACGCGCCCAGCGGCCAGTCCTCCGGGCCGCTCGAGATCGACCGGCCGTGGGACTCCTATGCCGACGACCACCTCGGCCTCATGGATCACCTGGGCATCCGGCGCTTCATGGTGATCGGCTACTGCATCGGCGGCCCGTTCATCTGGAAGCTGCTCCAGCGCGCGCCGGAGCGCATCGTCGCCGCGGTCGTGTCGCAGCCCGTCGGCTTCCGCAAGGAATCGAACCCCATGTACGACAACAGCATGCAGACCTGGGGGCCGGCGCTGGTCAAGCAGCGGCCGGACCTCACGATGGACATGATCGACAAGTTCCTGACCCGGATGTACGTCACCAACGCCGACTTCGTGTTCAGCGTGCCGCGCGACGTCGTCAAGGGCTGCCAGGCGCCGGTGCTGGTCATGCCGGACGAGACCCCGTCGCACCCCTACGAGCCCGCCATCGAGTCGGCGATGCTGGCCCCGAAGTCCGAGCTGACCTTCTTCCCGTGGAAGGACACGAAGGAGAAGATCCCGCTCGCGGTGCGGCACGTGCGCACGTTCCTCAAGGCGAACCGGCCGGCCTGATCCCGATGCCCGCGAGCAAGTACGTCCGCCCCACGGTGTGGGTCCCGCCCACGGTCTCGGCGGTGCTCCAGCCGCAGCCGCCCCTCGCGCCGTCGATCCCGCCGGTGCACGTCGTCGACCTGATGACGGAGGCGGGATCGGCGGCGTTCGGCGCGCGGTGGCGGGTGAAGGAAGCGAAGCTCGTCGAGTGTCCCGCGTTGACCAACTCGCTGCCGGAGTTCAAGACGACCTACGACATCGAACCCCATGCCGAGCTGCTCGGCTTCGACGACTCGGATTGGGCCGTGATTCCGCCCGCCGATCTCGGCGTCAGGCGCGGCGGCGGCCTGGTGTCGTTCATCTGGTTCCGCACCACCCTGACGATCCCCGCGAACGCCGCGGGCTTCGACACCGCCGGCGCCAAGGCGGTGTTCCGCGTCAACGTCGACGACTACGCGGAAGTCTGGATCAACGGCGCGATGCCGCGCACCCCCGGCCGGCCGAGCCCGGGGGCGATCCAGGGCTTCAACATGCCCAACCGCGTCGTGCTGGTCGACGGCGCCGTGTCTCCCGGCGACAGGTTCGAGATCGCCGTGTTCGCGATCAACGGGCCGATTTCGGCGGCGCCGGGGAACTTCCTCTTCGTCCGCGAGGCGAAGGTCGAGTTCTTCCGGTGACCGGCCACCTGTGGCTCGAGTACTGACGCTACTGGGAGGAATCTATGCCGTTCGGATGGGGCATCGTCAGCACGGGCAAGCATCCCGACATCAAGATCGCGCCGGCGATGGCCGCGGCCGGCGGCGGCGAGCTCGTCGGCGTCTACAGCCGCGATCAGCGCCGCGCGGAGGCGTTCGCGCAGACGCACGGCGCACGCGCCGCGTACAGTCGGCTTGGCGACCTCCTCAAGGACTCGCGCGTCGACGGCGTCTTCGTGTGCTCGCCGAACGCCTTCCATGCCGAGCACGTCGTCCAGGCGGCGGAAGCCGGTAAGCACGTGCTGTGCGAGAAGCCGATGGCCACGACGGTCGCCGACGCCGTGCGAATGCTGCAGGCGTGCCGCCGCGCGGGCGTCACGCTCGGCGTGGCCTTCAACTTGCGCCAGCACCCGGCCTATATCCGCGCGCGCGAGCTCGTCGCCGCCGGCACGCTGGGGCGCATCGTGCTCGCCCAGGCGCAGTGGGCGTTCGGCGTGCGCGGCCGCGACGGCTCGCCGCCGCGCACGCCGCTCACGCAGTGGTGGGACACGCCGGAGCTGATCGGGGGCGCGTCCACGATGATGGGCACCGGCGTGCACTCGGTCGACCTGCTGCGCTTCGTGCTCGGCGCCGAGGTGGACGAGATCACGGCCGTCACCGACGGCCAGACGGCCGCGCGCCCGCTCGAGCAACTCGCCTGCCTCACCCTGCGCTTCGGCAACGGCACGCTCGGCCAGGTGGTCGCGAGCCGCCTGCTTCCAGACTCGCGCAACGATTTCCGCGTGTACGGGATCACCGGGCTCATCGCCGGACACCACTCCATGTGGGAAGCGCGCACGGGCCGCTTCGAGATCACGAGCGACACCGTCAACGAGACCGCCGACTACCCGGAAGCGCTGCTCCCGAACTACGTGGCGGAGATCGAGGACTTTCAGCGCGCGGTCGCCACCGGCGGCCAGCCGGCGGCGACCGGCCTGGACGGGCTGCGCGTCGTGGAGGTCACGCTGGCGATGATCGAGTCCGCGCGCACGCGCCGGAGCGTGAAGATCGAGCGCGTCGAGCCGTAGCACGCGAGCCCGGCGATGTGACGCTCATCCCTCGCAAGATCGATCCATGCGTGTTCCGGCGCCCGGCGTTCTGATCTTCACCACCCGCACGCTCACGCCTGTGGCGCCGAGAGGTAGCGCCTGAGGAACAACGTAGGCGGCTCCCTCGTCGTCTCCAGTCGCCTATGCTCCCACCCTCGAGCTGATGTAGAATCCTGACTCGATATGGATGGCCGTGACCGATCGGGTTGCCGCGGTCTCGTTCCGTATACTCAAATCAACCGAGTCATAACCTCCGAGCGTTGGGTTACGAACCGGCGATCGTCGCGCACGAGTGAGCATAGTCAGCATCAATAACAACGCATCGATGCTCCTTGGGAGGAAATCATGCTGAGAGCCCTGTCCCTGTTCGTGGTCGGCGTGTGCGCCAACGTTCTCGTCGGCCTGCCGGCGTTTGCGCAATCGCCAGCCGAAGTCACGCTGACACGCATCGACTGCGGCACCGGCGCCACACCGACGGACGTCGGCCAGCGCTTCACCGACACGTTCGCGTACAAGGATCTCAAGCTGACGTTCACGTTCAGCTGCTACCTGATCAAGCACGGCAACGAATACATGGTGTGGGACACCGGCTTCGCACCCGGCACGAGTCCCAACGCGCCGACAGTCGGCATCGTCGATCGCCTGAAGGAGCTCCAGGTTGCGCCCGAGCAGGTCAAGTACGTCGGCATCAGCCACTTTCACGGCGACCATACCGGCCAGCTCGCGCCGTTCACGAACGCGACGCTGCTCATCGGCAAGGGCGACTGGGACGGGATCATCGCGCCGACGCCGATGCAGGGCGCGAATGTCGCGGGCTTCAAGAGCTGGATCAGCGAAAACAGAAAGGTCGAGCCGCTGACCGGGGACAAGGACGTGTTCGGCGACGGCAGCGTGATCGTTCTCAGGATGCCGGGTCACACGCCGGGCCACAGCGGCCTGCTGGTCAGGCTGAAGGACATGGGCCCGGTGCTGCTCACCGGCGACCTGGTCCACTTCCGCGAGAACTATGACAGCGGCGGGGTGCCGAGCTTCAACTTCGACCGCGCCGCGACGGTCGCCTCGATCGAGCGCATGAAGCAGATCGTCGCCAACCTGAAGGCGACCGTCGTCATCCAGCACGACATGCGCGACATCGGCAAGCTGCCGGCGTTCCCGGCTGCCGCGAAGTAGCGGTCAGGGTCAGAGCCCTCTCAGCTCCGCCAACTCTTGACGCGGGGTTACGGAGCGATCCGGTGAAGGTCACCGCCGGGATGACCATGTGCTCAGCGGCCGTCAAGGTGAAGTCAGCTCGGGGCGGGCGGCGACCCCGAGCAGATGACAGTATGAGCAGACACTCGTCTTCGAGTACCTGCTCGCGCTGCCCCATGTGGACAACGAGCGTGTGGCCGTCGGCGGCGTGTCCCTGGGCGGGCTGGTGAGCGTGAGGGCCGTCGCCCGCGAGCCTCGCTTCAGGCACACGCTCTTCAGCAATCCGAAGGGGTTCCCGATCTTCGTGCCCGACACGGTGAGCTTCCTGGACGCGCAACTCAACCGCTGATCTTCCTCACGTCCCGGCTCAGACCGTCTCCGGCGCGCGCGGCGCCTCCACGGTCATCGACATCGTGTCCTCGTCATAGCGTAAGCGATGACGCCATTCATGCGCGCTCTCTTGTGATGGGGCGGGCCGCGTGGGCTTCACGCTCACAGGGGCGCGCGCGGGAGCACCGCCAGCCCTTCCCGTCGAGGCGCTTGACCCACCACGCCTCGTGGTAGAGCGGGGCGAACTCGCGGATCTTCGCGCGGCCGGTCACGAGGAAGAAGGCGCCCCACCCGGCGATCTGCCGCCGTTCGGGGCCTTGACCGCGGCCTCGACGTCAGCCACAGGTCCCTCCTTCGGGATTGGTTCGGGCTTGAACTTCGCGCGGACCGCCGGCTGAACATCGCCTCGCCGATCGGCATGCTCAGGCACGAGTAATCCGTCATGTCACCTCTTCCAGCCCAGCCAGTCACAGACCGCGCGGCCCATGACCAGCTCGAGGTCGCGGCCCTTGAGCCACGACAGCTCCTCGGTGAACAGCGTCACGCACTGGCGCCACGGGCAGGGCATGCGCGTGATGTCCGTGCCCCAGAAGAATCGCGCGGGGCCGAACGCGTCGTAGAGCCGGTGCAGATTGTCGTGGATGTCCGGGAACGGGTAGGCGTGCCCGGAGTAGCTCGGCGCCCCGGTGGCCTTCATCGCGACGTTGGGGTATCGCGCGAGCGCGACCACCTCAGGGAGATTCGCCCACAGGTCCGGCTGACTCGCCGTGCCGCCCGACGGCCGACCGAGGTGATCGAGGATCAGCTTCAAGTTCGGATGCCGCTGGGCGACCTCCGCCACCTTCGGAAGGAACCCGGCGGCCATCAACGCGATGGGCAGGGCGGCGCGCTCGGCGGCCGGCCACAGCCAGTCGACGGTGCCGTCCGTCAGCCACGCGCTCTGCTGAGGCGGGGGAACGTGAAGCGCAGGCCGAGCATCCCCGGGCGCTGCTTCCACGTGTCAACGAGCGCGCGGCTCTCCGGCTTGTCGACCGGAAAGTTGCCGAGGATGACGAACCGATCCGGATGCTGCCGCGCGGCCTCGATGGCCAGCTCGTTCGCATTCGGATCCCACGGCGTGTGCGGCGTGAGCACCGCGGCATCGACACCGCCGGCATCCATCTCGCTGAGCGCGTCGGCCTTGGTGTACGCGGGGATCTGACGGTGCCAGGGAGTCGTGGGGTTGCCAGCGTTCCAGAGGTGGATCTGGGCGTCGACGATCAGCATGTGCAGCTCCTTGTGGCGGCGTGAGTGATGTCGGAGCGCTGATCGTAGCGAGCGGTCCGGGGCGGCGTCAAGCGCGCTCCGGCGCCGGCCCCGGCGAATCGCTTACGCAGAGTGCGCGCATGCCGCGCGGCTCCCTCGCCACTTCTGCTCGGCGCCGTGCTCGGGCGCCTGGCCGCGTGAGCGCCCGCGCGCATTACACGATCGTCCCGAGGAGCTGGTGGCTATCTTGACTGACGCCCGATCCTGGATCGCCGCAGCGCCCAAGCGCATCCTGCGCCGCGGCCAGCGCTACCGGCTCGGCTTACGGCTGGACGCCGCCTGCGCCCGCGCGCCTCGCCCGCGCCGGCGGTATGCGCACCACACACGGTGAAGACGATCCTGGCGCACGCGCTCGATAACCAGCGACTCATCGCGGCCGCCCCCGCGTACGCCTGCTCGCCCGCGCCGCGTGGATCCCGACCTCGTGTCTCGGGCACGCGGGCGGCCGCTTCTACCCGCCCCGAGGGGGCGCCGTGCGGGGACTACGGCGCTGCCCTGACCGCGAGCTGGCGGCTGCGGCTGGCCCCGAGAACTGACATCCGAGTCTCAAAGCGACGGCGCTAGTCTGCGCGCTGCTCCCCACGCCACTTGGTCAATCGTCCGCTCCGCGGCGCCCTCCGGACATGGTTGCCGCCGCGCGGCCCGCTGCTATGATCAGGCCTCCGCCGATGATGAACCGCCGATCGGTTCCTGCAGACCACGAGCGCGAGCGTCCTCGCCGTGCCCCTCACTCCTGCCGAGGCGCCATGAGCACGCGCAGTATCCCACGATGCGGGCTTTCTTTTCCCCCAGCTCGCGCTTTCTGATTCACGAACCGTGCGCGTTACTTTCAGGCCTTCCGGCAGGGCACTGCGCGAGCTCGGCTGCGTGGAAGGTCAGAACATCGCGATCCGAGCCCCGATGGGCGGAGGGTACAACACGGCTGCCAGCCTGGCGGCCGAGCTGGGCGATCTGAACGAACATCGCGGTCAGTCGTCACCCATACGGAGGGGTGGCTACCGAGGCGGCAAAGGCTGGCGAGCGCGGACGATCCCCATCGCGATGGCGGTGGTTCCGGGAAGCCGTGGCGACTGTGGACTGGTTCTCCAGTCCTCGTGCTCGCCCGGGGGCACATCACCGGGTTGTCGTCGATGTCGCCCGAGCTGGCTTCCGAGAAGCAACTGCAGATTCTCAAGGAGGTCATCCCGAAGCTCACGGGTAGCCCTTCTCGAGAATCCGGCTCAAAAACGCACACGCACTGCAGGTGCGCCGCGCGCGGACGCGGCCCGGCTGTTGGGTGTGGACCTTCAAGTCCTGGAGGCATCGGGACCCCAGCAGGAGATCGACAAGGCGCTTCCTGCGGCAATCAACACCACGGAACGGATCAACGCAGGTCATCATTCTTGGGGACGCAGGTGCTTCCTCGATCACCCGGACTCACATCGCATCCTCGCGACGCGGGGCCGGCCTTGCCGATAAACTCTCGCCTGAGTTTCCCACGCGGAGGCCGTGGTGGCCGGTGGCCCCATGGCGTATGGGCCCAAGATCTCTGACACGTTCCGGCGCGCGGCGACTTATGGACAAGATCCTCAGGGGCGCCAAGCCCGGCGAGCTTCCGATCGAGCAGCCCACGAAGTTCGAGCTGGTCATCAACCTCAAGACCGCCAAGGCCCTCGGCCTGACGATCCCGCCGTCGATCCTGCTGCGCGCCGATCAGGTGATCGGGGCGAGACGACTCCGCCACGCTGGGGTCGACGAGCACCGGCCCAGCCCTGCCCGACGCGGCCGATGTGCCACGTGCCGAGCGCGTGATTCCTGTCAAGCGCGGTGCATGCGGCACGCAGGCCGCGCTGAACCGGTCGCGCGCCCGGGGGTGATGTGGCGACGATGGGTGTCTGAGCGTCCGAGGCGTCCGGCCGGCTGCCCGCCGGCCAGCCGACCCCCGCGGCTTTGCCCACCATCCCGCAGCGTCGACGGCGGTGATAGAACTTCTGCCCAGCGACTCTGAGCCTACGAGGGGGAACGTCATGCCTTACGACCTCATCATCAGGGACGGGATGGTCGTGGACGGGTCGGGCTTCTCGCGCTATCGCGCGGACGTCGCCGTCATGGACGGCGCGGATCGCGGAGATCGGCCGGATCCGCGGGTCGGCGCGGAGGACCATCGACGCCGAGGGGCGCTTCGTCGCTCCGGGGATCATCGATCTCCACACGCACTACGACGTCCAGCCCTTCTGGGACCGGCTCTGCACGTCCTCCATCTGGCATGGAGTCACGACCGTGCTCACCGGCAACTGCGGGCTGACGCTCGCCCCGCTGCGCCCCGAGCACCGGGAGACGATGCTGGCCACCTTCTGCTGCGTCGAGGACCTCCCGGTGAGCTCGCTCGCCGCCGTGCTGCCCTGGACGTGGCAGAGCTTCGACGAGTTCCTGAAGGCCATCGACATCGGGCTCGGCGTCAACATGATGCCCCTCGTCGGCCACAACCCGCTGCGCCTCTCCGTCATGGACGGCGCGGCCTGGGACCGCGCGGCCACGCCCGACGAGATCGCGGCCATGCAAGCGCTGCTGCGCGCCGCGCTCGAGGAGGGCGCGTGGGGCTGGAGCACCACCAATTCGCCGACGCACGCCGGGCCGCAGGGGCAACCCGGTGCCGACGCGACTCGCGACCGACGAGGAGCGCATCGCGCTCGGCCGGACGCTGGGCGAGTTCAACCGAGGCGTCATCGAGATCCTGCCGCCGGGCGCTGGGCGGCCCACCGAGGCGGATCAGCAGCATCTCCTCGACGTCGCGCAGGCCAGCGGCCGGCCCGTCTTCTTCCTGGGCTTCGACGCCGACCGCGCGCGAGCTACGTGGAAGCGGCGGCGCGGCAGGGCGCGCAGCTCTACAATCTGCTCCGGGTCATTCCCTTCAACCCGCGCTTCACGCTCAAGAGGACGACCTACTTCGCCAATCTCGACGTGTGGGACGTCGCCATGGCGATGCCGCTTCGACGAGCGCGTGGCGTATCTCGCCGATCCCGGCAAGCGCGCAGAGCTGCGCCAGGCGGCCACGCAGCGGCAGCGCCGCCGGCCCGGCGTGCTCGGGCGGCTCATCAAGTGGGACGCGATCACCGTCAGCAAGGTCGCGCTCGCCAGGAACCGCGCCCTCGAGGGACGCTCGATCGCCGATCTCGCCCAGACGTCGGGCAAGCACGTCGCCGACGCGATGCTGGACCTGGCCGTCGAAGAGCGGCTGGAGACCGAGTTCCTCCTCCAGTCGCGCCCACCGGCGGTCGACGTCGAGCTGGCGGACTACGTGAAGACGGGCCACGCCATCCCGTCGCAGACCGACGCCGGCGCGCATCTCAACACGAACTTCTGCACCGCCGGCGAGTCGAGCTACGTGCTCGGCGAGTGGGTGCGCGAGCGGCAGCTCCTCACCCTCGAGGACGCGATCCGCCGCTTCACCTTCCAGCCCGCGCGCATCATGGGCTTGAGCGACCGCGGCCTCGTGCGCGAGGGCATGGTGGCCGACCTCGTGGTCTTCGATCTGGCTCGGATCAACATCACGGAGGACGAGATCACGCGCGACGGCCCGAGCGGCTCGCCTCGCCGGGTGCAGCGCGCGGAGGGCGTGGAGCACGTGATCGTGGGCGGCGAGCCCGTGCTCGATCACGGACAGCACACCGGCGCCCTTCCCGGCCGGGTGCTCCGCGCCCCACGGCGAGCCTGATCGCGGCGTCGTCGAGCGCAGCATCGAGGCCATACACAATGGAGCTTCAATCGCGGCGGCATACGGTGCAGGATCTCTCCGACGCTATTGAGCTTTGCTTCACCAACGGCTGGACGGATGGTCTGCCGGTTATCCCGCCGACCGCTGACCGTATCGAGGCCATGCTGAACGCAGCCGGGCTCGATCCCCAACGACAGATCGCCTTCATCGAGAACCGACAAGTTTCCATCACCGCCGAAAAAGTCGCGATCAATGCCGTCATGGCCGGCTGCAAGGCCGAGTACATGCCGGTTGTCGTTGCGGCCGTCGAAGCGCTCGCCGATCCGCTCTATAGCTATCACGGGCCTGCGACCAGCACCGGCGGCTCCGCGGTTTTCATGGTGGTGAACGGTCCTATCGCTCGCCGTCTCGACATCAACTGCGGCGACAATCTGTTCGGCCCGGGCTGGCGCGCGAACGCAACGATCGGGCGTGCGGTACGGCTGGTCATGCGCAATGTGATCGGCACGCTCCCCGGCGAGCTCGACCGCAGCTGTCTCGGCCATGGCGGCAAGTACACCTACTGCATCGCGGAAAATGAGGCGCAAAGCCCATGGCCCGCGTTTCACACGACCCGAGGTTTCCGTCCTGAACAAAACGTCGTAACGATATTCGCGGCCCTTGCTCCCCATCAGTATTCGAACCAGCTGAGCGCCACGCCCGAAGGAATCCTTGAAACCGCCTGCGCCCAGATGCGGATCTCTGCGGGCACGGCACGGCAGCCGCAATATGCACTGGTGTTCGCGGGCGAGCACATGGAGACCATGCGCAACGGCGGCTGGTCGCGCGAGGACGTCCAGCGCTATTGCTTCGAGCATTCGCAGGCCAGTGCGGCCGAGATCAAGCGCGCCAACATCAAACCGGGGGCATCACCCCGGACGATGAGAAGACACTGGTTCCGCTCGTTGGAGCCCCAGCGGACTTTCTCGTTATCGCAGCGGGCGGCCGGGCCGGCGTGCAGTCGGCATTTATCCCCGGCTGGGGCGGAAAAAGTGGTTCGCAAAGCGTCAGCCGAGAGATTCGTAAACCGTAGTAGCGAATAACCCTAGTAGGCTACTAGGCGCCGGCCTCGCGAATCGCGTCGCGCAAGAAGCGCAGGCTCAAGGTTGTGAACTCGACCATGTTCTTCTCACGGTCGGCGTGCCCCGTCTGGAAGACCGCGGTACGGCTCACCGGCCCGGCAACACCGATTGTCGTGCGGCCGGGTGGCAGCCCTGACCTGCCAGTCGTTGGGCCGGCCAGGCCGGACTCGGCGATGCACCAGGTAGCGTTGAGGCGCTGGCGCATTGATTCGGCGATGGCGCTGATCATCTCGGCGGTGGTACTCGGTAGTTGGCGAAGAGCTCTGGGGCAGCGCCGGCCAGGGCGACGCGTGAGTCCAGCGTATACACCACGCCGCCGCCTTTGTAGTAGCCCGAGGCGCCGGCCACCCAGAGCAGCGCCGCCGAGACTAGACCTCCAGTCGTGGCCTCCGCGACGGCAACGGTCTGGCCGCGCGCGATCAGCAGGGAGGCTATTTCCTGAGCCAGGGCCTCCTGCTCGGTGTTGAGGAATGTTGACATGGGCCGCCTCCGTCCCAACCAGCGATGACGACAATCGACCGATCGGCTCATGCTCTTCCCAGCCCGTAGAGCGCGGCCGCATTGTCGTGAGTCAGCTTGCGGCGCATCTCCGGCGACAGGTGCCGCATCTGCCGCTCGATCGCGTCTCGGGAGTTGGGCCAGACGCTGTCGGGGTGGGGATAGTCCGACGCCCACAGCAGGTGGCCATCGCCAAAGAACGGAATGAGCGACATCGCCACGTGGTCTTCCTGGAAGGTCGCGTAGATCTGCCGCTTGAAGAGCTCGCTCGGCTTCGTGACGAGGGCGCTGCCGCCCTTGTCGGCCCAGAACTCCTTCGCCTCCCAGAGCCGCCAGTGGCGGTAGTCGAGCTCCTCGACGAGCCAGGGGAGCCATCCCGTGCCGGCCTCGGCCATCACCATGCGCAATCGCGGGTGGCGCTCGAGGATGCCCCAGGCGAAGAGGTCGACGAAGGGCTCGAGGAAGTTCGCCAGGAAGAACTTGGTGTTCTCGAAGACGCTCGCCGCCTTGCCGGCGACGCGATCGCCCGGCTTGCCGACGAACACCGTGATGTGCCAGGAGAGGATGATGCCGCTCTCCTCGAGCGCCTGCCAGAGCGGCTCCCAGGCCGGGTCGTCGAGCTTGGGGTTGACGTTGGCGATCATGAGATTCACCTGGCGCACGCCGCCCTTCGCCCTCACCCGCTCGAGCTCGGCGAGCGCGCCTCGGGCGTCTCCGGCAGCATCGGCAGGCCGATGAGCCGGTCGGGCGCCGCCTTGCAGAAGTCGAGCAGCCAGTCGTTGTAGACGCGATAGCAGGCGGCGCGGAGCACGGGATCGTCGGTCGAGATCTGGAAGATCGGCCCGAAGATCACCTGCGTCGCGACGCCGTCGCGGTCCATGTCGGCGAGACGCAGCTCGGCGACGGCCGGGCGGCGCGCGCTCGGGTCGTGGATGCCGGCGCGGTCGAAGGCGTTGTAGAGCGCCTTGATCGGCCGCGCGGAGCCCGTCGCCGGCGGCTTGCCGTCCCAGCGGCCCCACACCTTTCCGTCGCACACCCAGACCGCCTGTCCGTCGCGCTCCTCGACATGCGGCGCGCGGTCGAGCAGCGACGCGGGCAGCCGCGTGGTCCACAGATCCGCGGGCAGTTGGCTGAGATCCATGTGATCGTCGCAGGAGATGAGCCGGTCAGTCATGTGATCCTCCGGTCGATGGACGCTGTCGGATTGTCGCTCTCATCGGGCAGGACTGGACCCTGCACGCCCCGTGAAGCGCGGCGGCCGCTTTTCGCGGAAGGCGGCTACGCCTTCTGCGCGGTCCGGGTGCGGGCGGCGCATCGCCTGGTTGCGCGCCTCCATGTTCAGGACGTCCTCGAGCGACATCCCGAGTCCCTGGTAGAGACCTGTCTTGGCCAGCCCGTACGCCACGGTCGGCCCCTGGGCCAGCCGCTCGGCGAGCTTCAGCGTCTCGTGCTCGAGCTGCTCCGCGGGGACCACGCGGCTCACGAGGCCGATCCGCAATGCCTCCTGCGCGTCGATGATGTCGGCGAGCAGGATCATCTCCATGGCCTTGGCCGTGCCGACCAGGCGCGGGAGGAAGTAGGTCCCCCGCCGTCCGGCACGAGACCCACGCGCGCGAAGACCTCACCAAAACGCGCCGTGTCGGCCGCGATCCGCAGATCGGTGGCCAGTGCGATGTTCAGGCCGGCTCCCGCGGCCACGCCGTTGATGCTGCCGACAATGGGTTTCTGGAGCCGCTGCATGCGAAGGACACAGCGGTTCAGGCGCTCGATGAGCGCTCCCCGAGATCGCCCTCGAAGAACGACGGCGGGCTCTCGCCGCTACGCTTCTGATCGCCGCCGGACGAGAACGCCCGTCCAGCACCGGTGAGGACTACCGCTCTCACCGCGGTGTCGGCCTCGAGCTCGATGAGGATGCGCTCCATCTCGCCCATCATCGCCTCGTTCATGGCGTTCAGGGTCTCGGGCCGGTTGAGGGTGAGTGTCACGATGCTGTCGTGCCGGTGATACAACACCGATCCATTCGTCATTCGCGAGCTCCTTGGGGACTGCGCCCTCTCCAAGCGCGCCTCGGCCGGCGGGGCCCCAGCCCCGCGACGGCCTGCCGCGCGCACGACCTCGACCGTCGGCCTCCGACGAGCGACAATACCATCCAGAGACCCGACACGGGAGGGAACGACATGCCAGACGTGCTGTACGTCGGCCTGCAGGATGACGACAAGATCGTGAGCTTCGGTATCGACGCCGGCGCCGGCAAGCTGGTGCCTAGGTGGCGAGACGCCGGCCGCCGGCGCGCCGTCGGTCTTCGCGGTGAGCCCGGACCGGCGCGTGCTGTATGTCGGCTATCGCGGGTACCCCGGCCATCGAGAGCTGTCGCATCGACTCGGCCAGCGGCGCGCTGACCTCGCTGGGGCGCGTCGCCGACCGAGCATCCGCCGACCTATCTCGCCACCGACCGCGCCGGCAAGTACCTCCTGTCGGCCTACTACCAGGGTGCCTACGCGGCCGTGCACGCGCTCGGAACAGATGGTGCGGTGCGCGGGCCGGCGCTCGACCGGCAGAACACCGCGCCGGGAGCGCACGCGATCCTGACCGACCCGTCGAACCGCTTCGCCTTCGTGCCGCACATCGCCCGGCAGAACGACAACGTCCTGGAGCCGCCGAAAAACATCCCCGGCCCCAATTTCATCGCGCAGTTCCGGTTCGATCCGGCCAGCGGGCGCCTCAGCCCCAACGCGCCGTTCAAGCTCGAGCCTCGCGAGCCCATCGGGCCGCGGCATTTTTGCTTTCATCCCACGCTCGACCTCGCCTATTTCTCGGACGAGCAGGGGTGCAGCGTCACGGCCTACCGTGTCGATCGTGCCGCGGGGACTCTGTCCGCCATGGAAACGACTCGATCGCTGCCCGACGGCGTCACCGTGCGCAATACCTGTTCACAGATCCACCTGACGCCGTCGGCCCGGTTCCTCTACGTCGGCAACCGCGGCCACAACAGCATCGCTGGCTTCGCGGTCGATCGGGCGACGGGGCGCCTGACGCCGGCCGGGCACGCTCCGACCGAGGCGGTCCCCACCGCCTTCGGTCTCGATTCCGGCGGGAGTATCCTGTTCGCCGCCGGGACCGCATCCGGGCGGCTCGCCTCGTACCGGGTCAACGGCGAGACCGGCGCGCTGACCCCCTGGACGTCTACACGGTCGGACAGCGGCCTGCTGCGGTGTTGGCGGTCCCCCTCGGGGCTGATCTCTCGCGGCCGCCCGTCACCTGATGGCCACGGAGGGAATCATGCCCACCGGCGATGCCGACTGGCTCGCGTTAACCCCGGAACCGACCCTGGAGCCCGAGCTTCCCATCTGTGACGCGCATCATCACCTGTGGGAATTCCGACCCGAGCCCGTGCCCTATCAACGGTACCTCCTGGCCGAGCTCGCCGAGGATCTCGGGAGTGGTCACAACGTCCGGGCGACGGTGTTCATCGAGGTCAAGGCGCGATACCGCCCCGATGGCCCGGAGGACATGCGTCCCGTAGGGGAGGTCGAATTCGTTGAAGGCTTGGCGACGGAGAGCGCCCGTGGTCGGTACGGGCGTACGCGGATGGCGGCCGCCATCATCGGCTATGCCGACTTGAAACTGGGCGAACGGGTAACTCCGGTGCTGGACGCGATGCAGGCCGCCAGCCCTACCCGGTTCCGCGGTGTGCGACATTCTGTCGGGTGGGATGCCAGTCCGGACCTGGTGAAACGAGAGAGCCAAGGCGTGCTGTCCAGCGAACAGTACCGAGCTGGCGCCCGGGTGTTAGCGCGCCGAGGGCTGTGCCTGGAGAATTCGCTCTACCATCCCCAACTGGAGGAGCTGGCCGCGTTCGCCAGAGCGGTGCCCGACCTCACCATCGTCCTGAACCATATCGGAGGTCTGGTTCGGATCGGCGCGTATGCCAACCGGGATGGCGAGGTGTTGCCCGCGTGGAGGCTGGGTATTGCCGCGGTAGCGGCCTGTCCCAACGTGATCCTCAAGCTCGGTGGGGTCGGCCAGCGCCGGTTCGGCTTCGACTGGCATACGCGCGCCAAGCCCATCGGTTCGGCAGAATTGGCCGCCGCGCTGGCCCCGTTGATGCAGTATTGCATCGAGCAGTTCGGCCCCGCCGTTGCATGTTCGAGAGCAACTTCCCCGTGGACAAGGTGTCCTACTCCTACAACGTCCTGTACAACGCCTTCAAGCGGCTGTCCCAGGGCTACTCACCCGCCGAGCGGGCGGCCTTGTTCCACGACACCGCGGCCCGTGTCTATCGGCTGAGGCCGTCCGACCGAGCGCGGCAGCGTCACTGGCGCTCGCCACCGCACGCTCATCGCACGGAGTACAACTCGCGTGCTCTCCTGTCGGGCGTGCACCAGGGCGACGGAGCTGATCGGTAATCGATGGCTACCGGGGCGGCTGGCTGGCCAGCGTCGGCGGACGCGGCGCCGTCTGGCGCTCCGCTTCACCGTGGTCGAGGATCTCGAGCTGATCGGGCGCGCGCGTCGAGCGGCGGTGCGCCAGCCCGCGCGCCGGCGATCTCGGAGGCGCGCTCGTGGGTGACGTGGCAGACCTCGATCCGGCTCATCGGGGCTTGACGCAGCGGCCCATCAGGAACCAGGGGAGGCGGCTGCCGCCGCACGCCGTTACGAGGGTCCACCGGCTCCCTGAGCGTCTCGACGAGGAACCCGGCGTCCTCGAAGCGCGCGCGCGTACGCCTCCAGCGGGTAACACCAGCCGCGGAATGTCATCTCGAGACCGAGCCCGCTCCTCCGTTCCCTCGAAGGGCGTCCGGGGGCCGAGGTACGAGCCAGACACGACGAAGGCGGCATCGGCCTCGCGGCTCCGCGAACCGCCCGGCGTCCATGAACGGATGCGTCACGCAGAAGCCGAGATGGGCCGCCCGGCTCCCAGCGCGCGCCCCGCCTCCCGCACCGAGCCGGGCATGTCGTCCACGTCCACTGAGCGGAGTTGTGAGGCCACGACCAGGTCGAACGCGGCGTCTCCGGAACGGCAGGGCGGACGCATCCGCGCGGACATAATGGCCGCCGGCGTCGGCCGCCGCCGCGTGGCGGAGGAGGCGCCGGCGAGGCGTCGAGTCCCACGACCCGGTGGCCACGTGCCGTGAGGTCGCGCGCGACGCGGCCCTCGCCGCAGCCGACCTCCAGCGTCCGCCGGCCGGGCGCAGGCAGCAGCGGGAAGAACGCGTCGCGATAGGACCAGTAGGCGTCGTGCTCCGCGGCGTGCGGGCCCACGCCAGCCAGTTTTCGGCCTGGTCCTCCCAGCTCATCGCCGCCCCATAGTAGC